>JDSH01000163.1_pt1 | contig 20895 bp, 30 predicted proteins | sample 199451 | NCBI WGS metagenome assembly JDSH01 (sample SAMN02584198, study PRJNA231836) | bioreactor metagenome | isolation source: continuous culture bioreactor electron acceptor NO2- transfer2 day 38 after... | place: Germany: Bremen | reverse complement strand
GGCGAGACCGTGCTGGTGATCAAAGCCCGGAGCTTGCCGATGCCGTGGCGGACGATATCCGTTACGCCATGGAGCCCCCCCGGAACAGCTGGCGGGTTGAGCTGAATGGCCAGGATGAACTGGTCTGGCGGTCAGAGGGGGGGCAGGAGGTGCAGCACGAGCCGGAGGTGGGTTTCTGGCGCCGGGCCATGTCGCGGATGCTGTCTTGGCTGCCTATCGAGAAGTACCTGTAGCGGCGCTCAGGCCTCGTTGCCGGCAGCGACACCAGACGCCCAGGCCCACTGGAAATTGTGACCACCCAGGTGCCCGGTCACGTCCACCACTTCGCCAATAAAGAACAGATTCGGCCGATCCAGAACCGCCATGGTTTTGGAAGAGAGTTGGCGTGTATCAACTCCGCCCAAGGTCACTTCTGCGGTTCGATAACCCTCGGTGCCGGCCGGTTTCACCGTCCAGTTGCCCAGAGTGTCGGCAATCTGCTCGATGTCCTGATTGCTGCAGCCTTGCAGTGGCCCCCCCTGCCAGCCCTGAAGTTCTTTAAATGCCTGGGCGAAACGTTTGGGCAGATGCTGGTTGAGATACTGCGCCAGAGTGGATTGCGGCTTTTGCTTTCGAAGTGCCAGCAGGTCCTCCCGAATTGGCTGGCCGGGTAACAGGTTGATGTGCACCTCATCCCCCCCCGGCCTCCAGTAGCTGGACACCTGCAACATGACCGGGCCACTCAGCCCCCCCGGTGCGTCACCAGCATGGGCTCGCGGAAATGCTGGTTGTGGCAGTGGGCATCCACCGGGCAACTGACGCCCGAGAGTGGTGCCAGTTGCTGTTTCAGCTCCGGTTGCAGGGTAAAGGGCACCAGCCCGGCCCGGGTCGGCAGAATGTTCAACCCGAATGTTCTGGCAAGCTCATAGCCGAATCCGGTCGCGCCCATGGTGGGAATGGACAGGCCGCCGCAGGCGACCACAAGAGATTCGCAGCTCAGCACGCCGCTGCCAGTCATAACCTGATAGCCACCGTTCGCTTCCCGTACATTCTGAATCTGGGTCTTCAGCCGGATCTCGGCGCCCGCCCATTCACATTCGGTCAGCAGAACATTGAGGACGTCTCTGGCGCTGTCCCGGCAGAACAACTGACCGGGCGCTTTCTCCTCGTACTCGACGCCGTGTCGATCCACCAGTTCGAGGAAATCCTGGGGGGGCGTGTACCGCTTCAACGCCGAGATACAGTAATGGGGGGGATTGTCCGAGAGGAAGTTGGCGGGTGTGCTGTTCAGGTTGGTGAAATTACAGCGCCCGCCGCCGGACATCAGGATCTTCTTGCCCGGTTTGTTGGCATGGTCCAGTACCAGCACACGCCGACCACGGTAGCCGGCGGTTGCCGCACACATCAGCCTGCTGCGCCGGCGCCGATGATGATTACGTCATACGCTGAGGATGAATCTGCATGATACTACCCGCCGTTGGTGAAGAACGCCGGGCAGTATACCAGCCTCACGGCAGGTGAACGGAGCCTTCCATGTAGAAGGCTGCCTGGCCAGAAATGGCCACCCGCTCGCCCGGGAGCTCGCAGCGCAGTTCGCCGCCGCGGGCAGAAACCTGGCGAGCCCTGAGTTCGGTTTTACCAAGCTTCTCTGCCCAGTAGGGCACCAACACACTGTGGATGGAGCCGGTCACGGGGGGGTCCTCGTCGATACCGGCGCCGGGAGCGAAATAGCGGCTGACAAAATCGCAGTCCGTTCCCGGGGGGGCGGTCACAATCAGGCCCTGGTTGCCCAGCTCGGCCAGTTTGCGGTTATCCGGAGTTGCGGTCCGCACCTCGTCTTCGGAGCCCAGCACCACCATGTAATTGGTGTCGTTAGGCACGTAGAAAGACTCGGCCGGCGCCCCCCCGGGCAAAGCCTCCAGAATCAGCGCCGGCGTTGGCCTGTGCTCGAAAGGCAGATTCGGGAAATCCAGTTCCAGCCAGCCTTCTGCCCGGCGGGTAACGGCCAATGGACCACTTCTGGAGTGAAAATGCACGGTGTCGGCCGACCAGCTCAGCCGGTTGAACACCACCCACGCCGAGGCCAGTGTGGCATGGCCGCACAGCGGTACTTCCACCGCAGGGGGGGTGAACCAGCGGATGTGGAAATCCGCCGGGTCAGACTCTGGCAACGGCACCAGAAACGCGGTTTCCGACAGGTTGTTCTCCAGTGCTATTGCCTGCATCCGCTCGTCTGGCAGCCATTGGTCCAGCGGCATAACGGCTGCCGGATTACCGCCGAACAGGGTGTTGGTAAAGGCATCGACCTGATAAATCGGTGTGGTGTTCATAGGTTCTCCCTGTTGGAGTTGGTCAGATAATGTCTGGCTCGCGAACGGGCGAAGCGCTGTAATTCCTGCTCACTGTAGCAGTGGACTTCCGGTAGCGGGCGGTTGCCGGTGAGAATCCAGTGGTTGTGGCCGGCCGGGATTACCCGGATGCCATCCCGGGCCAGGCCTTGTATGGTTTTGAGGTGATGACCGTTGCCTGTCGTAGCGCCTGCTCCGGCAAGGTTGAACAGGTCTTTCTGACTGGCTCTGGATCTATCCGGTTGTTGATTAAAGCGCTCGTCGGTTTTCTGTACCTGTGCCATGGTGAAACTCCTTCTTCAGTGGATGGCTCTATTGTTCGCTTATCCGTGTTGCCATAACAGATTCAGTTAACCAGGCATTGAATCGGTACAGATGATCTATAATCTGAACTGTGCTGGCCGAAAAGTAGCCAATCTGTACTGCCTGAATTGGCGCCGGATCTGCTGCAATAGACCTCGATTGGCCACCGCAAACAGGGAGAAGACCATGGGTGTGCTTTATAACCAGGTAGCAGATCAGCTGCAGGGGGGCTGATCCGTGATGGCGTTTACCGGGAGGGTGAGCGTTTGCCCGGGGGGGTTCGGGTGCTCAGCCGTCAGTTTGGTGTCAGCATTTCCACGGTGCTTCAGGCCCACCAGACGCTGGAAGCCCGTGGCTATCTGCAGGCCAGGGAGCGTAGTGGCTATTTCGTAAGGTTGCCTGCCAGGGACGTGCCGGAACCCAGAATGTCGGAACAACGCAGCCAGCCGCTGCCGGTGTCTGCCCGGGAAATGACACTGGATCTGTGCGCGGACGAGCAGAAGCGCATGGTGCCGTTGGCAACCGCCATACCACACCCGGATTACCTGCCGCTGCGGCAGATCCAGCAGAGCACCCTGTGGGCTGCCGGCGGGGGGGCCTGGAAACCCTGGACTACGCCTTCCCCCCCGGCAAGGAATCCTTTCGCCGGCAGATTGCCCAGCGCATGGCGAGCCTCGGCGTGCCGATCTCGCCAGACGATGTACTAGCCACCAACGGTGCCCAGGAGGCCATCATCCTGGCCCTGCGAGCGGTCACCCAGCCCGGCGACATTGTGGCCGTGGAATCGCCTTCCTTTCCGGGAATCCTGCAGGCGCTGGAAGTGGTGGGGGGGCTCCGGGTGATTGAGATTCCAACCCATCCCTCCGATGGTATCAGCCTGGAGGGGGGGCTTCAGCTGGCCCTGGAGCAGTGGCCTCTGAAAGCCTGCGTGGTGGTGCCGAATCACAGTAATCCTATGGGTGCCAGGATGACGGACGAGCGCAAGCAACAACTGGTGGCCATGCTGGCGGCCGCCAATGTGCCGTTGATTGAAGACGATATCTATGGCGATCTGTACCACACGGGTGAGCGCCCGCGGCCGGCCAAGGCTTTTGATCGCGCCGATAACGTGATCCACTGCAGCTCCTTCTCCAAAACCATTTCACCGGGCCTGAGACTGGGCTGGATGATCCCCCCCGGTCGACACATGGCCAGTGCTCGCCAGCACAAATATTTTGTCAACCTGGCAACCTCATCCATTCCACAGCTGGCGGTGGCGCATTTTCTGGAGCAGGTGGTTACGATCGTTATTTACGCGCTGCCCGCCAACACTACCGTGAGGCGACCGAACGGCTGCGTTCGTCCGTGGCCCGGTCGTTCCCGGAGGCACGGCGGTCAGCCGGCCACAGGGTGGGTTTGTGCTCTGGGTGCAGCTGCCGGACGGTGTGTCCGGTACTGAATTGTATCGGCGCGCCCGGGCTGAAAACATCAACGTGGCACCGGGGCTGATGTTCTCAACCACCAACAAGTTCGAGAACTGCCTGCGACTTAACGGTGGCAATCCCTGGACAGACCGGCTGGAGACCGCGGTGATACGACTTGGCTCCCTGGCCCACGAAGTCCAGCGTCATTCTGGCTGAGCGGGCTGCCTGAGTTCGAGCGGGTTCAACAGACCCGCGGCAATGGCCAGGCCGGTCACGTCTGGCAGGCGCTCGGCACCAAGGCGCTTCATCACCCGGGCCCGGTACAGGTCGATGGTCTTGACGCTGACATCCAGTTGCTCGGCAATTTCCTTGCTGGTGTAACCCTGGGCCAGGGGGGGCAGGAATACATCCTTTTCCCGGCGGGTCATGCTGGCAATCAATGCTTCGGTACTGGCAGCAGGCGTTGCGTTTGGTACAGGATCGTCGGCGTCCTGAAGGGCTTGTTGCACACTGTCCAGCAACAATTGTTCGTTGAATGGTTTTTCGATGAAGTCAAAAGCCCCCCCGGACTTGAAGGCCCGTACCACAATAGGCACGTCGGCGTGGCCGGAAACAAAGATGATCGGCACGTCCAGGCCTCGTTTCTGCAACTCTTCCTGTACGTTCAACCCCCCCCAGCCCCCCCGGCATACGGATATCCAGAACCACGCAGCCAGGGCGCTGGTCTTCCACCGCATCCAGAAACTGGCGGCCATCGCTGTAGGCTTTCACCTTCAGCCCCCCCACTGATTCCAGTAGCCACTGGGTGGATTCAAGCATGCCGGCGTCGTCGTCGACCACGTAGACCGTGTTGTGCGTGTCTGGCATCAGGGTTTTTCTCCTGGCGGATGTGCGAAATCTGCGGTGCGATTTGGGGGGGCGAGTCGGTGCTGGTTAGGCGGGAATCGACAGATCAATGACAGCCCGCCGGTTTCGGCGGGTATGGCGTCGAGAAAGCCGCCAAAACCTTCGATAATCGAACGGCTCATGGAAAGCCCGAGCCCCCCCAGGCCTTTGGGTTTGCTGGTGAAAAACGGCTGAAACATCTGGCGTATGCTTCGTCATCCAGGCCCGTGCCCTCGTCGGTGACCTGGATCAGGGTTTCGCGCTGATCGTTGATGCAGGTGGTCACCACGATATGGGACAGCCGGCCGGTTTCGCCACGGGCTTCGACATTGGCTTCTATGCCGTTACGGACCAGGTTGATCAATACCTGCTCCAGCAGAACCGGGTCTGCGGTAATCACGGGAGAATCGGCGGCCAGATACTCCTGCAACCGGACCCCCCCGTTTTTTTCAGCTTCCCACTGGCACAGTTTCACCACGTCGCTGATAACGGCATTGAGCGAGACCGGTGCCATGCGCTTCTGGCCTTTGCGCAGGAAAGCTCGTAGCCGTTTGATGACTTCTGAGGCCCGGTTGGCATGATGTACGATCTTCTGCAGACCGTCGTCCACTTTCAGCAGACGGTCCGGATGTTTGTCCGCTTCCTTGAGAAAACGCTGGCTGGCGCTGGCGAAATTGACGATGGAGGCCAGCGGCTGGTTCATTTCATGAGCAATGCTCGAGGCGAGCTCGCCCAGGGTGGCCAGGCGGGCGGTATGGGCCAGCTCGTCTGCCAGTCGGCGGTTCTGCTCTTCCGATTCTACCCGGGCCGTAATATCACGGGAGACACTGATCACTTCGACTACGGCACCGGTGTATGTCTCGCGGATGGCCCGGCTGGCAATTTCGAACCAGCGGCGGCTGCCGTCCCGGTGATGGAGTTCCAGAGTGAGGGTGGCGTAGCCGTCTTCCCGCAGGCGGTGGCGGGTTTGTGCCAGCTCTTCGGCCAGATTCTCCCCCCCCTGGAAAACGTCTTCCAGGGCTTTGCCGCGCAGCTCTTCGGGCCAGTATCCCAGCAGCCGCCAGGAGGCGGGCGTGGCGTCGATAAAACGGCCATCCGGGGGGCATGCCGGGAGATCAGGTCGGTGGTGTTTTCAGTGATCAGGCGGTAAAGCCGGTTGGAGCGGACCGCCTGCTCCTGATCCCGAATGTCGTTGGTGGCATCACGCCCGCGCACCAGAACCTGCGCGCCCTCTGGCAGGGGGGGAATAAAGCTCCACAGAACGATTCGATCACTGAACCGTGACTCCACATCCTCAATGGCCCGGCCCTGGCCGATGGCCGCCTGCACCAGCGCCTGAGTGTTTACCGGTAACAAAGCATCTGGTGTAGGTGCTTTACTGATAGTGAGCAACTCACGGGTGGCACGGTTGTAGTCGGATACCGTTGCGTCGGCTGCCAGAATCAGCGTGGGTTGCGGGTCGCTGTCCAGTAGGAGATTGATTTGTCGAGAATTGTTGGGATCTGTCATGTTTTATAGAAGTATTACCATAATACCATGGTAGAGTTTCTAGTAGTTTTGCTATGGTCTACCATTTTCGGCAATGCTGAGTATAGCTGCTTTAGCGATTCTTCTGAATACGCCATAAGAACAACATCCGAGTTAGAGGACCACGCCAATGACGTCGATTTTTGACCAGGGCCTAGAGCCCCCCCGGGACGCGAACTACGCTGTTCAATCCCCCCCCATAGATTTTATCGAGCGCACGGCCAGTGTGTATCCGGATTACCCGGCCATCATCCACGGTGCTATCCGCCGCACCTGGGCTGAAACCTACGACCGCTGTCTGCGCTTGGCATCTGCCTGAAAGGCCGTGGAATCGGCCGGGGGGGCGACACCGTTGCCGTGATGCTGCCGAACATTCCGGCCATGGTGGAGTGCCATTTCGGCATCCCTATGATCGGTGCCGTGCTCAATACCCTGAACGTTCGCCTGGATGCCGAAGCCATCGCCTTCATGCTGGAGCATGGCGAAGCCAAGGTGGTGATTGCTGACCGGGAGTTCGGTCAGGTGATCAAGGATGCGGTGCGCCATCTGGAGAACAAGCCGCTGGTGATTGACGTGGATGACCCTGAGTATGGTGAGGGCGTTCAGGTCAGCGACCTAGATTACGAGGCCTTCCTGCAGGAAGGGGGGGACCCGAAGTTCCAGTGGAGTTTCCCGGATAATGAGTGGGATGCCATTTCCCTGAACTACACCTCCGGCACTACCGGTAATCCCAAAGGCGTGGTGTACCACCACCGCGGTGCCTACATCAACGCGCTGGGCAACCAGACGGTGTGGTCCATGGACATGCACCCGGTGTACCTGTGGACGCTGCCGATGTTCCACTGCAATGGCTGGTGTTTCCCCCCCTGGACCATTACCGCCATGGCCGGTACCCACGTGTGCCTGCGCCGGGTAGACCCGGAGAAGATTCTGCAGCTGATTCGTGACCATCAGGTTACCCACATGTGTGGTGCTCCGATCGTCCTCAATGCCTTGCTGAATGCCTCACCGGAAGCCAAGGCGGGCATCGACCACGAAGTGAAGTCCATGACTGCCGGCGCTGCGCCACCCGCCCAGGTGATTGGCTCCATCGAAGAAATGGGCATCAAGGTTACTCACGTGTATGGCCTGACCGAAGTCTATGGACCGGTCACTGTGTGTGCCTGGAAATCCGAGTGGGACGAGCTGCCCCCCCTGCATGATCGCGCCAAGATCAAAGCCCGCCAGGGTGTGCGTTACCACACGCTGGGCGGCACCATGGTGGCTGATCCCAACACCATGCAGCCAGTCCCCCCCAAGGACGGCAAAACTATCGGTGAGATCTTCCTGCGCGGTAACACCGTGATGAAGGGCTACCTAAAAAATCCGACCGCCACGGAAGAGGCGTTCCGTGGTGGCTGGTTCCACACTGGCGACCTGGCGGTGTGGCACGAAGACGGCTACATGGAAATCAAGGATCGCCTGAAGGACATCATCATCTCCGGTGGCGAGAACATCTCAACCATCGAGGTGGAAGATACCCTCTATCGCCATCCGGCCGTACTGGAAGCGGCGGTGGTTGCCCGGCCTGATGAGAAGTGGGGGGGCGAGACCCCCCCCTGTGCCTTCATCACTCTGAAGCCGGAAGCCGGGGGGGATGTGTCTGAAGACGACATCATCAACTTCTGCCGCGAGCACCTGGCCCGCTTCAAGGTGCCCAAGACCGTGGTCTTCACGGAGCTGCCGAAAACCTCAACCGGCAAGATCCAGAAGTTCGTACTGAGGGACCAGGCCAAAGACCTGAACTGAATCCTTTAACGGCTGCGCCCGCCGGCGCAGCCATACCTCTCCACAAAAACAACACTGGCTGGCGCCTGAAACACGGTGTCTGGAGGTTTCTTTATGCAAATGTTCCACAGAAAAAATGGTGAAGAGCAGCCGTACTGGCCTGCTGGTCCCTTCAAAGTTCGTCTTCCGTTTGTACATTACCGCTGGGAATTTGCGGAGATGGTGCAGGCGTTGATCATGTTTGTGGTCAGTCTGGCCATGATTCCGCTGCTGGAAAAATATCTCGGTGTTCCCTATGACGTGGCCCTGGCCTACGTGGTGATCTGCGGTATTGGTTTTATGCTGCCAGCCTTGCTGGGTGTGCCTCTGGTGCCCGGCTGGATTACCCCCCCGGGTATTCCGGTGGTGCTGCTGTTCCTTTCCGATTATGAACCCGGCCCTGAGGCCATCCAGGCGCTGTTTGCATTGCAGTTCCTGGTGTTCCTGATCTTTCTGATTCTGGGCGTGACCCGTCTGGGCAGCAAACTGGTTAACTGGATTCCGCGCTCGATGAAGGGCGGTATCATTATTGGTGCCGGTATTGCGGCATTGATGGGTGAAATCGAGGCCGGCGGCCGCCTGGCCAACACGCCGATCTCCCTGATCGTGGGTGGTCTGGTGTGTCTGTATCTGATGTTCTCGGTCTCGTTCAAAGGCTTTGTCGACAAGAACGTGCTGGCCCGCAAGATTGCCAACTACGGCATGGTGCCGGGCATGGTGGTGGCTATTCTGGTGGGCTTTGCCACCGGCGAATACGATGTCCCGAACGTGGAGTGGGGGGGGATCACCAAGCCAGCGTTCGACCAGCTGTGGAACTACCTGCCGTTTAGCGTTGGTTTCCCGGATCTGAATGTATTCCTGTATGCGATTCCGACCGCAGTCATTGCCTACGTCATTGCCTTCGGTGACATCGTGGTGGGTCAGTCCCTGATGAACCGTGTCGACCACCTGCGCAAAGACGAAGACATTGACAACAGCGTGGATCGTGTACACTTGGTGACCGCTATCCGTAATGGCGGCCACGCATTCTTCGCGCCGTACCCTGGCCTGGCTGGCCCGATCTGGACGGCGGTGACCGCCACCATGGCCGAGCGCTACAAGTATGGCCGTAATGCCATGGATTCCATCTACAGCGGTGGTGGCACCTTCTGGATTACAGGCTTCATCGCACTGTTTGTGCTGCCGCTGGTGAGCTTCTTCCAGCCGGTGCTGCCGATTGCCCTGTCGCTGACACTGCTGCTGACCGGCTACATCTGTCTGATGGTGGGCCTGGAGCAACTGGAAAACAACACCGAGCGCGGTATTGCTGGCACGATGGGCGTAGTACTCGCGGTTTACGGCGCGGGCTGGGGGGGCCTGGCCACTGGTGCGGTGTTGTACTTCCTGATCGAGCGCACTCATATTCTCGGCTTTACCCCCCCCGACCCGGAAGCACCGGGCGCGGAGCCGGTCAACGAGCACTGAACCTGATGCCGCGGTGTTCGGCGGCGGCATCTACCACTGTGTGTCCTTGGGAGGCCTGAGCGCCTCCCTTTTTTGTTTCTGTTCGGATTTCTGACAAGTTGTCATATTGTGACAAAGCGTCTTTTTTTTCTTGAGGTATGCCTTCCGGTTTGCAGTTACGTGGGGGGGGTAAACTGAGGCCGTTGATTAAAAATTATCCGCAGTCAAACTCCCGATAACAACAAACAGACCACAGGAGGCTGCCATGACGATCAGCTCCACCCCCCCCGATGGTGTCACGGTCAAACCCCCCCGGCACTTGCGGTTCGATGTTCGTACCGAACTGAGAACGCTCTGGCATGGCAACGATACCTTTCGAACGGCCTTTTTCAATGCCTTGTCCCTGCAGTTTCCGGATGGCGAGCAACAGTTTATCAACGCAGTCCGGCTCTACCGGGATCAGATTACCGATCCCAAGTTGAAGGAGGAGATCAAGGGCTTTATCGGCCAGGAGGCTTTGCATAGCCGGGAGCACAAGGAATACAACGAGGCTCTGAAAGCCCGGGGGGGCTACGATATTGATGCCCTGGACGAACGGTTCCGTAAACACATGGAGTGGGTCGGGCGCCTGCCGCCGAGTCGGCAGCTGGCCGGGACTTGTGGTGCTGAGCACTACACGGCGGTTCTGGCCAACGCCATTCTCAGTCACCCGGAGTGGATGGAAGGAGCGACTCCAACCATGAAGAGGCTGTGGCGCTGGCATGCCATTGAGGAAACCGAACACAAGTCGGTGGCCTTCGACGTATACCGTGCCTGTATCGGCAATGACAAGCTTCGCCGGATCGTGTTCCTGTTCGTGACCTGGAATTTCTTCCGCTACACCTTCCTTAATACCTGCAGCCTCCTGAAAACCGACGGCAAGCTCTGGAGCCTGAGAACCTGGTTGGGCGGTCTGAATTTCCTGTGGGGGGGCAAGCCGGGGGGGGTTCTGCGCAAGTGCCTGCCGGATTTTCTGGCCTATTTCCGGCGGGATTTTCACCCGTGGCAGCAGGACAATCGCGGTTTGCTGGAAGCCAATCTGAGGGAACTGGAAGCCTGATCCGGTTCCCGGGTTGCTGAAATTTTCATCAGCCTGTGTAACACTGGGGGGGCGCTGCAAAATAATCATAAGAAAGGGCGTACCCGCCAGAGGACGCGCCCGAACCCGGAGACATTCAGCATGCGAGTTGGTCTGATCGTTGATAGCGCCTGTGATCTACCCTATGAATTCGCCCGCAAACACGACCTGTTTGTGCTGCCCGTCACGGCCATAATTGATGGCCAGACCTACATCGATAACCACGATCCTGTCCGTACCCAGGAGTTCTATCAGAGCGGCCTGCTCGATAAGGGGGCACCAGGCGGAAACGGAGGCGTTCAGCGCCGAGCAGATTCATGATCTTTTCATGGAAAAAAAATTGTCACCGAATTTGATGTCGCCATCTGCGAAACCGTTACCCGCAGCCGGAGCCTGATTTACCAGAACGCATCTGAAGCCATGAACTCTGTGATGGCGCATTATGAAGAGGCGCGCAAGGCTGCAGGCCGGGATGGCAAATTTTCCATGCGGGTGATCGACAGCAAACAGATATTTGCCGGCCAGGGGGGGCTGCTGGCGGCTCACACGCTGAAGCTGATTGGCCAGAAAGTATCGAAGAATGCGCTTCGCCATGAAGTGGAAACCTTCACTGACAGAATCTACACCTGTGTCATTCCCCCCCGGGATCTGCATTACATCCGTGAACGCGCCCGGCGCCGAGGGGGGGACAAAAGCGTGTCTGCGGTGGCGGCTTTCCTGGGTAAGGCGCTGAACATCATCCCGGTGATTTTCGGGCAGGGTGTGGAAGGCAAACCGGTTGCCAAGACCCGTAACTTCGACATGGCTGTAGAGAAGGTGATGAATTACGCGGTCGCCCGGGTGGAAGCTGGTTTGCTGACGCCGTATGTCAGCCTTTCCTGTGGCCTGAGCTGGACCGAGATCGAGGATCTGCCGGGCCTGAATCGCCTTCGGGACGCGTGTGAGCAGAACGGCGTTGAGCTGTTGTTGTCCCAGATGGGTATTACCAGTGCCATTTATGTGGGGGGGCCGGGCAGTATCTGCCTGGCTTTGGCCGCCGAGCCTCACGAGTTCAGTGATTTTCAGTAAATCGAACGGGCCGGTCGCCAGACTGGCCCTGTATCACGCCTGATGGTGTAGTTCGGGCAAACCCGCCATACGCCGGAACGTGTTAGCCTCTTTGCCAGACAAGAAAACCTGGCAAAGGAAAACAGGCTTATGACCGAGACCACTTCAACCCTGGCGGACCAATTACTTGAAGCCACGTTCGGCACGAGCTGAATGCCCTGAAAGGCGCCAAACTGAAAAAGTTCCTGCATCAGGAAGTGGACGAACTGCTGGAGTATGCCAATAGCGTGACCCTGGAGCGTGTGGTTAGTGCCGAGCAGATTATGGGCCTGATCCGGCGGGTGGTGGTGAGCATGGAGCTGGATGCCGGCATTCCGGAGCTGGCAGCGGACCTGGCAACCGAAGTGTTGAAGGCCCCCCCGGTTCAGAGCCAGACAAGACTGGGCGATATTCTGTCCCGTGAGCAGGCCAGTGCGTTTGTTGAGGAAGCCCTGGAGTTGCGCCATCAGCGGGAACGGGTGATCAGTGAGATTATGGCTCACCCGGTTTATCAGGAGCTGGTGTCGAATGTGGTCTATCACGGGCTGGTGAACTACCTCTACGAGGATAATCTGATTACCCGCTCAGTACCCGGGGGGGTGGGCTCGATGATGAAGTTCGGCAAGAAAATGGCTAACAAGGCGGTGCCGGGGGGGCTGGATGAGACCTTTGAACGCCGCATCAAGCCTGGCTTTCGGACAGCCTGCCGAGCCTGATTGCCCGAAGTGAGCAGTTCCTCCACAAGGCTTTGAGTGATGACGAACTGCGTGACACAGTCATGGCGGCCTGGGTGTCTCTCGAAGACCGAACCATCGAGGATCTGCAGGACGGACTGGGTGATGTTCAGCTGCAGGAATTTGTGGTGCTGGGCTATGACTTCTGGCTGCATTTCCGCCAGACCCCCCCGTATTTTGAGGGCTGCGTTCAGGCAGTAGTGGAGGGGGGGTTGTATGCCCGTTATGGTAACCAACCGGTGATGAACCTGCTCGCGGATATCGGCGTCACGCGGGAAGTGATTGTCACGGAACTTGAAGCGGTGGGCTTGCCGCTGGTGGATCTGCTCCGGCAGGAGGGCTATCTGGAGGCGTTGTTGCGGCGCAGGCTGGAACCGTTCTATCGTTCGGCGGCGACGAAAAAGCTGCTGGCGGCCGCTGGCTGAAACGCATCAGGGCCAAACACAAAAAAGGCCGGAGGTGATGCCTCCGGCCTTTTTGTTTGCGCGCGGCCTGGTCTCAGCGCTCCAGGTACTTGAGTTTGTCGGGCTTACCGTCCCACTCTTCGGCATCTGGCAGCGGGTCTTTCTTTTCAGTGATGTTGGGCCACTTGCCGGCCAGCTCTGCGTTGATTTCAACAAAGGCTTCCTGGCCTGCCGGTAGCTCGTCTTCCGAGAAGATTGCCTCGGCCGGGCACTCTGGCTCGCACAGGGCGCAGTCAATGCACTCGTCCGGGTCGATCACCAGAAAGTTGGGGGGGCCTTCGTAGAAGCAGTCCACGGGGGGGCAGACTTCCACGCAGTCGGTGTATTTACACTTGATGCAGTTATCAGTAACGATAAACGCCATAGTCAGATCCCTGGTTCGTAGAAGATTCAGTCTCATCAGGAGCCTGTCAGTTACCCGGCCCCCCCGTTTATAATTTGGAGCGATATTGTAGGGAGCCCCCCCCACACTGCCGCAAGCGTTGGCCTGCTATATCGTTATTACCCAGATCAAGTTTGGCGCAGAATGCTGTTATTTTGCCAGTAACCCCCCCTTGAGTTCATAAAGTTGGTTCAGCGCGTCTCTTGGGGGGGTAATGCCGTCCAGATCGAGCTTTTCCAGGGCCTGTTCCACCACGCTCGGCTCGGCCATGGCAAACATATCGCCCTGGTACACTGCGTCCACACTGGCGGTCTTTGTAGCAGATGGTGCAGCCGGTTTCGGCTCATTAACGCTCGCGGGTGCCGGCGACGGGTTGCTGCCTGCTTCCAGGCCTTCCAGATGTGCCAGCTGGGTTTTGGCGTTGCGGATCACATCCTGGGGGGTACCCCCCGGCCAGTTTTGCCACCTGCAGCCCGTAACTCTGGCTTGCCGGGCCATCGTGCACATTGTGCAGAAACACGATGGAGTCGTCGTGCTCGGTGGCGGTCAGGTGCACGTTAACCGCATGTTCGAGGTCATCGGCCAACTGGGTCAGCTCGAAGTAGTGGGTGGCGAACAGGGTGTAACACCGGATGTTCTTTGCCAGGTGCTCAGCCGTGGCCCAGGCCAGCGACAGGCCGTCGAAGGTGCTGGTGCCGCGGCCCACTTCATCCATCAACACCAGGCTGTGTTCGGTGGCATTGTGCAGGATATTGGCGGTTTCGGTCATTTCCACCATGAAGGTGGAGCGGCCACCGGCTATGTCATCCGAGGAGCCCATGCGAGTGAAGATCCTGTCCACCGGGCCAAGCACGGCGCGGTTGGCGGGCACGAAACTGCCGGTGTAGGCCAGCAGGGCAATCAGGGCGGCCTGGCGCATGTAGGTGGACTTACCGCCCATGTTCGGGCCGGTGATCACCAGCATGCGGCGTTTGGTATCCATCAACAGGTTGTTGGGCACAAACGGCTCGTCGAGCAGCTGCTCCACCACCGGGTGCGACCTTCCTCCACATCAAATCCTGGCTGGTCGGTAAATTCCGGCGCGGTGAAGCGCAGGGACGTGGCTCGTTCGGCGAAGTTGCTCAGCACGTCGAGTTCGGCCAGGGCCTGGGCGGCGTCCTGCAGCGGGGGGGCCAGCTGTTCGGCCACGGTTTCCAGGACGTCGTCGTACAGGCCTTTTTCCCGGGCCAGGGCACGGCTTTTGGCGCTCAGTGCCTTGTCCTCAAACTCTTTCAGTTCCGGGGGGGTGATGAAGCGTTCGGCGTTTTTCAGGGTCTGGCGGCGGATATAGTCCACCGGCGCCTGGTCAGACTGCGCCCGGCTGATTTCGATGTAGTAACCATGCACCGGTTGTAGCCCACTTTCAGGGTGGAAATGCCGGTGCGTTCACGCTCCCGGGTTTCCACATCCAGCAGATACTGGCCGGCGTTTTCACTGATGTTGCGGAGTTCATCCAATTCTTCGTCGAAGCCTTCGGCAATCACACCGCCATCACGAATTACCACCGGCGGGTTGTCGATGATGGCGCGTTCCAGCAGGTCGGCCAGTTCCGGGTATTCACCGATGACGGTGGCCAGCTTCACGATATGGTGTGAGTTGACCGGTTTCAGTGCCTCCTGCAGTTCTGGCAGGGCATGAAAAGCGTCGCGCAGGCGCGCAAGGTCCCTGGGCGGGCAGAACGCAGGGCAACCCGGGCCAGAATCCGTTCGATATCACCCACCCGTTTCAGTAGATCGTGCACCGGCTCATAGTGGAAACCGTCCAGCAGCGCAGATACTGCCTGCTGGCGCTGGCGCACGCGCTCAACATCCCGAAGTGGACGATTCAGCCAGCGTCGGAGCTCCCGGGCTCCCATGGCAGTGGCGGTGCGGTCCATCACCCAGGCCAGGGTGTGTTGTTGGCCACCCATCAGGTTGGTGTCGATTTCCAGATTACGGCGGCTGGCGGCATCCAGTATCACGGCGTCTTCCCGGCGTTCGCGGGTCAGTTTGCGGATATGCGGCAGCGCCGTGCGCTGGGTCTCCTTGGCGTATTGCAACAGGCAGCCTGCAGCGCAAACGGCCAGGGTCAGGTCTTCGCAGCCAAAGCCGGTGAGATCGCGTACCTGCAACTGCTGGGTGATCACCCGGAGGGCGGTGTCCGATTCAAACAGCCAGGGGGGGCCCTGACGGCGTACGCCGGTGAAACCCTCAAGGATGTCGGTATAGGGAAAATCCTCGCTGATCAGGATCTCAGCGGGTCGCAGGCGCTGGAGCTCACCCTGCAGGGCTTCAAGGCTCTCCAGTTCCGACACCGCGAACCGGCCACTGGAAATATCCAGAGAGGCAAAGCCGAACTGCTCTTTGTGATGGTAGATGGCTGCCAGCAGGTTATCGCGGCGGTCTTCCAGAAACGCCTCGTCACTCAGTGTACCGGGAGTGACAATGCGCACGACCTTGCGTTCCACCGGGCCCTTGCTAGTGGCAGGATCACCAATCTGCTCGCAGATAGCGATGGACTGGCCCGCGCGAACCATGCGGGCAATGTAGCCTTCGGCCGAATGGAAGGGTACCCCCCCTGCCATGGGAATCGGATTACCTCCGGACTGGCCACGTGCGGTCAGGGTAATGTCCAGCAACTCTGCGGCTTTTTTTAGCGTCGTCGTAAAACAGCTCGTAGAAGTCCCCCCCCATGCGGTAGAACACCATCTCGTTCGGGTGTTCTCCCTTGATTTTCAGGTACTGCTGCATCATCGGGGGGGTGTGCTTGGACAGGTCCGTCATAGTTCCTCAATTCTTCCGGGTAAACATCGGCAAGGGTGGTGGCACGCCGTTCGGGATACCAAAACCCGCGATGGTACCATGGTCCGGAGGTGTCGGCAGCCGGTCAGTCACTCAGGGCATCATCAGTCCGGGATAGTCTGTCGCCAGCCTTTGCAGGTCAGCCGGTTCGTCGACGTCGTTCAGGGTTTCGCTCTCCGCCAGCCGCCACCCCCCCAGGGCCGCCAGACGCTGTCGGGTGATGGCGGCCACCTGTTCGGTACTCCAGGGTATATCCGTGAAGAGGGCCGGGCTGAAACGCCGGAGCCCCCCCAGCAGGGCATAGCCGCCGTCGGCGACCGGACAAAGGCAGGCATCGTGGTTCAGGAGGTCGCCGGCCATTTGCCTGAGTCGGTTGGCGTCAAGATCCGGGCAGTCCGTTCCGATCAGGATCACCGGTAAGCCGGCTGTCAGGGCATGTCTGGCGGCTTCCGCCATGCGATGGCCCAGGTCACCTTCAGCCTGGGAAGACAGGATGGCTCGGTCCCCCCCAAGGTCCAACTGTTGCCAGTATTCTGCCGCAGGATCCGGGCTGACACAGAGCTCCACCGGGCCGATATTGGCGTCGAGGGCCTGCGCAAGAGTGTGCCGCAGCATGCGGTCTGCCAGCCGGGCGGCACCGGCCTCGCCCAACGCCGGGATCAGGCGGGTTTTTACCTTTCCGGGCCGGGGGGGTTCTTTGGCGATAACAATAATACGTGTCTGGTTCATCGGTAACGGGCTGCCAGTTGGTCTGCGGGAACGCCGCGCCAATAGGCCCAGCGCAACTGCCACATTAAACAGATCGTCCGCCAGCCGCCGCGCTGATCCCAGCGCCGGCCGGAGGTGACCACTCTGTCCCTCAGACACACCGGGGGGGGCGTGATGTGTTTCAGGCGTTTGCAGATTTCCACATCTTCCATCAGTGGTTGTTCCGGAAACCCTCCGACCTGCTCGAACAGGGTTCGAGTCATAAACAGGGCCTGATCGCCCGTGGCGATGCCGGTCAGTCTCGAGCGCAGATTCATCATGGCGCCAACGATCGGCAACAGGCGGGAGCGGCCGTCGATACAAACATCAAAACGGCCCCCCAGCTGGTTTCTGAGCGTGCCAGGTGAGTCATCACTTGCGTGTCCGCATGCTCCGGCAGCCGGGTGTCCGAGTGCAGGAATATCAGGAAAGGCGATTGGCTGCTTCGTGCTCCAGCATTCATCTGGGTTGCGCGTCCGCGGGCAGAGCGAATCAGGGGGGGAAACCCCCCCCTTGCTTCAATGAGACTGTCCGATTTGTCGTCGCTGCCGCCATCCACCACAATGATTTCGGCGCCCCCCCGCTGACGCCAGATTTCCAGGTGGCTCAGCAGTGGTTCGATACCGTCAATCTCGTTGAGAACGGGGGGGACGATGATTGCGAGCCGGGGGGGATCTTCTTCGCGTATTGGGTGTCGCAACATGGATTTTGGTGACCTCCTGAGAGGAGCATATCAGAGCTCGGGATGGTGAGCATGGCAGGCGAGAGATGAGAATATGAAGCGACTGGTTTTGCTGGGTGCCGGCCACGCTCACATGGTGGCGTTGCGTCAGTTCGCGCGCGATCCGTTGCCGGAGACTGAGTTGGTGCTAGTGTCACCGTCCCGGTGGCAGTACTACTCCGGGATGATCCCGGGCTGGCTGGCCGGGCACTATCGCTTCGATCAGTGTCGTGTCCTGGTCGAGCCAACGGTGATCGCCGCCGGTGGCAGGCTGGTGCTCGATCGGGCTGTTGAATTGCGGGCAGCCGAGCAGGAGGTCGTGTTGGCAAGTGGTGAAGGGGGGGTGCCCTACGATCTGCTTTCTGTCGATGTTGGATCGGCCAGTGACAGTGCCGTGCTGAACGAGCCGGACAGCATGATCCTCGGTGTTAAGCCCGTCGAACGATTTGCTGAAGACTGGCCGGCAACCGAGCGATCACTGCGCGCCAGAGCGCGCCCGCGCATTGTTGTTCTTGGTGGAGGCGCAGGAGGTGCGGAGATCGCTATGGCCCTGGCCCGGCGATCAGCGGACTGCGACCAGGCGGGCGTTGTTCTGGTGGCCGGCAGCAATGGTGTGGTACCGGGCTTTCGTCCCCCCCGCTTTCGCCGCCTGGTGCGGCGGGCGCTGATGCGCTGCGGTGTCGAGATTGTTGAGGAGTATGGAGAGCCGGTGGTTGACGGGGGGGTTCGGTTGGCCGGTGGGCGACGAATGCGGGCCGATGCGGTTCTGGTATCTACCGGTGGCAGGGCTCTGCCTTTCTGGGAGCCAGCGGCCTGGCCGTAGACGAAGCCGGTTTTGTCAGGGTAGACGCCAGCCATCGCAGTACGTCTCACCACAATGTGTTTGTGGCCGGAGATGCCTGTAGCCGGGTTGACCAAAGGCTGGACCGTTCCGGGGGGGTACACGCGGTTCGTGCCGGGCCGATACTGGCCCGTAATCTTGCTGCTGCGATATCGGGTAAACCGTTGGCGCGTTTCTATCCGCGAAGGTTTTCGTTGTACCTGTTGGCGGCGGGAGACTGCACGGCGATTGGTAGTTATGGCCCTTTGACGTTTTCGGGGGGGGCCTGGGTCTGGAAGTGGAAAGACCGCATTGATCGCGGATTTGTTGACAGTTTTCCCGGAGCCTGAGACTGGCGACGGGCATTATAGGAAACGGGAGAACAATATGAATGTGACCGACGGACAATTGGCCAAGGCTGGTGACGCGCTGGCGGTGGCGCTTGAGCGTAAGGGGGGGATGACCATCGCCACCGCTGAAAGCTGCACCGGTGGCTGGGTGGCCAAGGTGCTGACTGACCGGGCGGGGGGGTCGTCCGCCTATATTATGGCGGGTCTGGTGACCTACAGTAACGCCGCCAAGCAGGCCATCCTTGGCGTACAGGCTGATACTCTGGAGCAGTGCGGGGGGGCGGTCAGTGAACCGGTGGTGCGACAGATGGTGACAGGTGCCATACGTGCCACAGGCGTGGATATTGCCGTCGCTATCAGCGGTGTTGCCGGGCCGGGTGGGGGGGGTAGTGCAGACAAGCCGGTTGGTACGGTCTGGTTTGCCTGGGGGGGCAGCCGGGCTGGCAACATTGAAGCCCGGGTAGCGCATTTCGATGGCGATCGGGATCAGGTGCGCCGGCAGTCGGTTTTGTATGTATTAGAAGGAGTTACCGGATTTGTCGAAACCCTGTGAGGATTTTCACCTTTCCGGGGGGGGTTGGTCTCCTTCTGGCCATATGTTTTAATACTGTTCAAATATACAGGAAAACACTGGATGGCTATTCAGGTTTTCTCCGGATTCTGCCGCATTGGCCGACAAGGTTGAGCGGCCCTGGTAACGAGGGTTTGCAAGAATGGAAGATAACCGCAAGAAAGCACTCGGCGCAGCGTTGAGCCAGATCGAACGCCAGTTCGGTAAAGGTGCCGTAATGAAGATGGGCGACCAGCCCCCCCGTGAGGCGATTCCTGCCGTATCCACCGGCTCTCTTGGGCTGGATGTTGCTCTGGGTATTGGTGGTCTTCCTTACGGTCGGATCGTTGAGATTTACGGCCCGGAGAGCTCCGGTAAAACCACGCTGACTTTGCAGGTTATCGCGGAAGCGCAAAAACAGGGTAAAACCTGTGCCTTTGTGGATGCCGAGCACGCTCTGGACCCGGTTTATGCGGAAAAGCTGGGTGTTAACGTTGATGAGCTGCTGGTTTCCCAGCCGGATACCGGTGAGCAGGCGCTGGAAATCGCCGACATGCTCGTGCGCTCGAACGCGGTGGACGTGATCATTGTCGATTCGGTTGCGGCGCTGACCCCCCCGAAAGCGGAAATTGAAGGCGAAATGGGCGACAGCCACGTGGGTCTTCAGGCTCGCCTGATGTCACAGGCACTGCGCAAGCTTACCGGTAATGTGAAGCACGCCAATTGCCTGATGGTGTTCATCAACCAGATCCGTATGAAGATTGGTGTTATGTTCGGTAGCCCCCCCGAGACCACCACCGGTGGTAACGCCCTGAAATTCTATTCCTCTGTGCGTCTGGATATTCGCCGTATCGGTTCGGTGAAAGACGGCGACGAGGTGGTGGGCAACGAAACCCGCGTAAAAGTCGTCAAGAACAAGGTGTCGCCTCCGTTCCGGCAGGCGGAGTTCCAGATCATGTACGGCAAGGGCATCTACCACATGGCGGAAGTGCTCGACATGGGCGTGAAAGAAGGCTTTGTGGACAAATCCGGCGCCTGGTACGCCTATAACGCGACAAAATCGGCCAGGGCAAAGCAAACGCTTGTAAGTTCCTGGAAGAGAACCTGGATATCGCCAATGAAATCGAGGCTAAAGTGCGTGACAAGCTGATGCCCAAGCCGGTCAAGAAAGAGACGGCGGAGGCTCCTGCTGAAGCCAATGGCGAACTGCTATAAATTCTAAAAAGAGAAAGATAGGGAGGCGTGACATGAAGCGACTGCTGATTGTGGCTCATGCCCCCCCGTCTCCGAATACCCTGAGATTACGGAGCGCCATCGAAAATGGCGCTCGTAATCCGGACATCAAAGCGGTAGAGGTGGTGGTAAAGGCGCCTCTCGAAGCTGGCCCCCCCGAAGACATCCTCGCATGCGA
>JDSH01000162.1_pt1 | contig 20901 bp, 25 predicted proteins | sample 199451 | NCBI WGS metagenome assembly JDSH01 (sample SAMN02584198, study PRJNA231836) | bioreactor metagenome | isolation source: continuous culture bioreactor electron acceptor NO2- transfer2 day 38 after... | place: Germany: Bremen | reverse complement strand
CCCGAACCCCCCCGGCACCTTGGGCGGCACGTTTGTAAGTGATCTCGACAAACACATGCGGGTTGGACACGCGTTGGCCTGCGATGCAGCATGTCGCCGCCGCCACGGCAGGTCATCAGATAGCTCTGCTGTGCTTCGGCACGGTCAGCCGCAAAACCCAGGGTGATCAGGGCGGCAAGAAGGATGGGCTTGAACTTGGTCATTGGAAGTCTCCTTAAAATGAGATGCGAGGGTGTCCTCGCCAACAAGAAGTGCAGCAATGACCTTGTTATGCCATATCGCGGCCCGGATGCGGTATTCCGGCCCGCCTGACCCTGGCTGTTATGGCCTATCACAGGCCTCTTGGGCAGCGTAGAAGGCCGCCAGGGACTTGTCCTTCTCCGGCCGAAACGCCCCCCCGCCTTCGCTCATGTCGCGAATACGGTCGATGCGGAACATGCGGAAATCATTGCGCAATTCACACCAGGCGACGAGGGTCCAGACCTTGCCCCCCCAGAACAGCAGCCCCCCCAGGGGGGGGCGCACCACGCGGGAACTGGCGGCGCCTTCCGCGTCCTCATAATCCAGCGAAACCGTCAGGCGCGCGTCGGTCGCCGCCTCCAGCCGGTCGATCAGGGCGCGTTCGGCATCGGTCAGCGACCAGTGGCCCAGCGCGTGGATCTCGACCCGCTCGGCCCCCCCTTGCGCGAGCCCCCCCGGCGGCAGCACCGCCTGGATCTTGCCCAGGGCCTCCTCGGCGGCCAGTGCCATTGCGGCCCCCCCACCCCCCCAGCTGCGCACCATGCGCGCGCCCGCAACCAGGGCCATGACCTCGTTGCGGGTAAACATGAGCGGGGGGGGCATGTCATAGCCCTCGCGCATGATGTAACCCACACCTGCTTCGCCCTCGATCGGCACGCCCGATCCGATCAGGTCGGCCACGTCGCGGTAGATCGTGCGCGGGCTGACTTCAAGCTTCTCGGCCAGCGCCTGCGCCGTGGTCAGCCGACCGCCCCCCCTGAGCAGTTGCACGAGGCGAAAGAGGCGGTCGGCCCGGCGCATCAGGCGGCCTTGTTGGGCTCGAACAGGCCCAGCGAGTTGCCATCGGGGGGGTCGATCACATAGATGAAGCGACCTGGCGGGATTTCGATCGCCTCGGACAGCACGGTGCCCCCCCCGGCGGCGGTGCAGCGGGCGGCGGCCTCTTCGACTTTGTCGGGCACGACGATATGCACGGTCGGCCCATTGCCGCCCGAGGCAGGTTTACCCGGATACAGATGCCCGCCGGCGGTGTTCATGTCACCACCCAGCCAGGCCATCGGGTTCGGGCCCGAGGTGTCGATTGTCAGGGTCCAGTTGAACACGGCGTTATAAAACTCCACGGCCTTATCCATATCGGAAACGGGAATTTCATTCCAGCAAACAGCGGTTTGGGGGGGGCTTGGTCGGACATAGTGCAGTCTCCATCATCAAGGTTGATGAGGGCAGGATGACACAGGGCTGCTGACAGCTACCTGTCAGCAGTGTTCGTGGGTCCCGAAATTGGCGAGCCGCCGCGTACTTGGGTCATTCCAACCCATCCGTCAGCCAGATCAGCCCCCCGATTCAGTCTGGGCGGTGGGGGGGTGGTATTCGCCGGATACGAAGCCTTGTAACCCTCGGCGTCCAACTGCCGAAACCAGGCCGGGTAGTCGATCTCGCCCTGGATCGGTTCATTGCGCCCCCCCGGATAGCCGCCGACCTGGATATGGCGCACCAGGTGTTTGTGAGCCTCCCACTGGCCCAGCATGTCGCCTGTGATCATCTGCGCATGGTAGGCGTCGAATTGCAGGCTGAGGTTGGGGGGGGCGTCGACCTCGGCGATGATCTCGGCGGCCTGATCGAAGCCGTGCAGGAAATAATCCGGCATGTCCGTGTGGTTGATCGGCTCGATGGTCAGGCTTTGCTCGGGTGCTTGCGCGCAGGCCCATTTGAGGTTTTCGACGAAGGTCTTGCGCGCGACCAGCCCCCCTTGGCCTTGCCGGCCATGACATGCAGGTGATTGGCGTGCAGGGCCTGGGCGAAACGCAGCGCACGTTTGAAATCATGGCGAAACCGGTCGCTGCCGCCGGGCAGGGCGGCAAAACCGCGCTCGCCGCCGGTCCAGTTCGGCGGCGGCGTATTGATCAGCACCATGGTCAGCCCGTTCATGGTCAGACGCCGGGTGATCTCGCTGGCCGCATCGTCGTAGGGAAACAGCACCTCGACTGCGGTGAACCCCCCCGCCTCGGCAGCTGCCTGGAACCGGTCCAGAAAGGGCAGTTCGCGAAAGAGAAAGCTGAGATTGGCGGCGAAACGGGGGGGCATGGGCTCTCCTTGTCCGCGGGGGGGAGGATAGACGGCGCGTGGCTGTGGAGCAATGGCAGGCGTGAGATCTAGGCGAATGTCTGAAAAGTGAAAGTGATAGGCCTAATGGCAGGCAATTTGCATTCAGAATGTTGGATTCCGTTAGTGCCGATCAGCGTTCTGGTGTTTCCGAAGGTGCCATTGGAAAGAAAATTCCGCCCGACCAGACCCCCCCAACCTGCCCGTCGAACTCCACCGCGTGGTCAACCAGGCGATAGAAGCTCTTGCGATCCAGCCGCGCCTCGAGGTTGCTGCGCAGGGTGACATAGGCACGTCGGCGTCGCCAAGGCGCAGCGGATGATCTGTATCAATCCGGGCCGTGTCGCCAGATTGGTGGTGACATGCACCTCCTGCGCGCGGCCCATGCCGGTTACATCTACGTCCACGCCGACAAAGGGCGCGTCCTCGACGGTGATCTGCCATTTCTCGACCGGGGGGGTCACCAGGTAATGAGCGTCGCCTTCGCGTTTCAGGATAGAGGCGAAGAGCTTGACCAATCCCTCACGACGGATCTCGCCGCCTTCATGGATCCAGCGCCCGTCGCGGGTAATGACCATGTCCATGACGCCCGAAAGCGGTGGATTCCACAGGTGTACCGGCGGCAGGCCCTTCGGCGCGTCCTGTTCCGCCGCCCCCCCCGCCAAACCTTCAAGTTTCGGCGTTTTTTTTCACCGGATTGCGCTTTTGTCATTTGTACCCACCCACGGTTTGCGCCTTTAATGGCTCAATAGACCGGCTGGCGGAGGATTTCCATGACGAACGAAGAGCTTGTGGGTGAGATCGAGCATTGGGCGCGAAGCTTGCCCAGGCCAAGGCGTCGATTGCGCGCCGGATCATCGGCCAGGAAGACGTGGTGGACCTGACCCTTTCGGCGATGCTGTCGGGCGGCCATGCGCTGCTGATCGGGCTGCCCGGATTGGGCAAGACGCGGCTGGTCGAGACCCTGTCGACGGTGATGGGGGGGCTGGATGCGGGCCGGGTGCAGTTCACGCCGGACCTGATGCCAGCGGATATTCTGGGCTCAGAGGTGCTGGAAGAAGGTCAGGGCGGCACACGGGCGTTCCGGTTCCTGAAGGGGGGGCCGATCTTTTGCCAGTTGCTGCTGGCGGATGAAATCAATCGCGCCAGCCCACGCACGCAATCGGCGCTGTTGCAGGCGATGCAGGAACGGGCTGTGACCATTGCGGGGGGGCATGAACACCAGATGCCCGCGCCCTTCCACGTGCTCGCCACGCAGAATCCGTTGGAACAGGAAGGCACCTATCCGCTGCCTGAGGCGCAGCTGGACCGGTTTCTGTTGCAGATCGACGTGGAGTACCCGACCCGCGATGCGGAGCGGGACATTTTGTTGGCGACCACGGGCACCGAAGAGGCTGAGGCCGACGCGGTCTTTACGGCTGAGGAATTGATGGCCGCGCAGCACCTTCTGCGCCGCATGCCGGTGGGCGAGACGCTGGTGGAAGCGATCCTGGACCTTGTGCGCGCCTGTCGCCCCCCCGATGACGTGAGCGCGCCGGAGGCGGTGCGCGAGGCGGTCAGCTGGGGGGGGCCGGGGGGGCCACGCGCGGCGCAGGCCTTGATGCTGCTGGTGCGGGCGCGGGCTCTGCTGGATGGGCGTCTGGTGCCTGGCTTGGCCGACTTGGAAGCGCTGGCGCGCCCGGTGCTGATCCACCGCATGGCGCTGAGCTATGGCGCGCGGGCGCGTGGTGAAAGCCTGGCCGCCCTGATTGATCATGTGGTGGCAGAGCGGGCCGGGAAGGCGGCCGCTTGAGCCCAGCTGCCCTGCGCGCACGGGCCGAGGCGCTGGCCCAACCCCCCCTGCCGCCCCCCCTGCTGGCGGAGGCACGGCAACTGGCCGCCTCGATCCAATTGGGCGAACATGGGCGGCGTCGGCCCGGAATGGGCGATGCTTTCTGGCAATACCGTCCGGCGATGCAGGGGGGGGATCCGGCGCGGTCGATCGACTGGCGTCGCTCGGCGCGGTCGGACCAGCATTTCGTGCAGGAAAAGGAATGGCAGGCCGCGCAGTCCGTGGTGTTCTGGGTGGACCGGTCCGCGGCGATGCAGTTTGCCGCCGAGGACCGTATGGCTAAGGTGGATCGCGCGGCGGTGCTTGGGCTGGCGCTGGCGTCCCTGCTGGTGCGGGGGGGCGGTGAACGGGTCGGGCTGTCGGACATGCCGAACCCGCCGCAGGCCGGGGGGGATTTGCAGGTGGAACGCATGGCGCGGCTCTTGATGGCCGAGGAAGACGCGGAGTACGGAGAACCGCGCCTGACCCAGCTGCCTCGACACGGCCGTGCGGTGTTCCTGTCGGATTTCCTGGGACCGATCGAGGCGGTGGAGGCGGCGCTGGCCCGCGCCACGGATCGGGGGGGCCTGTCCGGCGCGCTCTTGCAGGTATTGGACCCGGTGGAAGAGGCGTTTCCCTTCGCGGGTCGCACCCTGTTCCATTCCATGTCCGGGGGGGGTGCGTCATGAAACCCGCGAGGCAGCGGATCTGCGCGACGCCTACCAGGAGCGGCTGGTGGCACGCAAGGCGGCACTAGCGGCCCTGGCAGCCAGCCATGGTTGGCGCTTTCACACCCATCACACGGGTGATGCCCCCCCGGCGGCGGCGCTGTTGTGGCTTTATCACGCGATGGAGCGGCAGCGCTGATGTGGGCGCTGGGTCCGATAGGTTTTGCCATGCCCTGGTTGCTACTGGCCTTGGCCGGGTTGCCGGTGCTGTGGTGGCTGTTGCGCGCGGTGCCGCCCGCGCCGATCCGCAGGCGCTTTCCTGGCGTTGTGTTGCTGCTGGGTCTGGAAGATCGCAAACAGCAATCCGATCGCACGCCCTGGTGGCTGCTGCTTCTGCGCATGCTGGCGGTGGCGGGGGGGCTGATCATCGGGCTCGCCGGGCCGGTGTTGAACCCGGAACGCGCGGGCACGGCGCGAACCGGGCCACTTTTGGTGTTCATCGACAATGGCTGGGCGGCTGCGCCCGACTGGTCCGCGCGTATCGGTGCGGTGGATGCTGCCCTGGCCGAAGCCGCACAGGACGCGCGCCCGGTGGCGGTGGTGCTGGCCTCGGACGTGCCGGGTGAGGGGGGGCTGGCGCTGCGCCCGGCGGGCGAATGGCGCGCCCGTCTGGCCGGTCTGGACCCGGTGGCCTGGGCACCGGGCTATCGGCAGGCGATGGCCTGGGCGTCGGGCTTGCCCGGCGCACAGACCCTGTGGCTCTCGGACGGTCTTGCGCGGGATGGGCGCGCGACTCTTCTGGCCATGTTTGAACAGGCGGGCACAGTGACCGTGGCCGAACCACCTGCGTCACGCCTGGGCCTTTTGCCGCCGCGCTTCGAAGACGGGGGGGCTGTGAAACTGGAACTTCTGCGCAGTGCCGACGGGCCGGAACATCGGGTGCAGGTGGCTGCCATCGGCCCCCCCGACCCCCCCACCGGCATTGAACGCGCCCTGGCCCGTGCCGAGCTGACGCTGACCCCCCCCGGCGAGATTCGCGCGGACACCGCCCTGACCCTGCCGCCCGAACTGCGCAACCGCCTGACCCGGTTCGAGGTCGAAGGCCTGCGCAGCGCGGGCACTGTTGCGCTGGCTGATGACAGCCTGCGCCGCCGCCGCGTGGCTCTGGTGGGCGGGGGGGCGGATCGTGAGGGGGGGTTGGAGCTGCTGTCCCCCCCCTGCATTACCTACGCCAGGCGCTGGAGCCGACTGCCGAGCTGATCGAGGGCGCGCTGACTGAGCTGATCCAGGCCAGCCCGGATGTGGTGATCCTGGCCGATGTGGCGACGCTTGCCGAACCCGACCAACGCGCTCTGGCGGAATGGGTGGGGGGGCAGGGCGGGTTGCTCCTGCGCTTTGCCGGGCCGCGGCTGGCCGCCAGCGACATTGGTCGCGGGATCGAGGATATCCTCCTGCCCGTGCGCCTGCGCGCCGGCGGGCGCAATGTGGGCGGGGGGGCGATGAGCTGGGGGGGCAGCCCGCGTGCGCTGGCCCCCCCGTTCAGCGACCGGTCGCCCTTCCATGGGCTGACCGTGCCCGAGGATGTGCTTGTCTCCGCCCAGGTGCTGGCCGAACCCGGCCCTGACCTGGGGGGGGACCGCACGATTGCCGCCCTGGCCGATGGCACGCCGCTGGTGACCCGCAAGGCGCTGGGCGAAGGGGGGGCGGTGGTTCTGTTCCATGTCTCGGCCAATGCGGAATGGTCAAGCCTGCCGCTGTCAGGCCTGTTCGTGCAGATGTTGGAGCGGCTTGCGGTCTCGACCCGACCCACGCGGCCGGAGGCGGATACGCTGGCGGGCACGACCTGGCGGGCCGAGCAGTTGCTGGACGGGTTCGGGGGGGTGCTGGCGAAGGCCGAGGCAATGCCCGGCGTGACCGGGGGGGAACGGCTGGCCGGTGTGGCCGGGCCGGACCTGCCGCCGGGGGGGCTTTATGCCGAGCCGATCGGCGTATTGCCGTGAATGCTCTGACGGCGGCGGCTGAGCTGACGGCGGCCAACTGGCCTGCCCGCGTGACGCCGGTCTGGGACACAGGGCGCGCGGCGATGCCGCTGGGCCACTGGTTCCTGCTGGCCGCCCTGGTCCTGTTGCTGACGGATATCCTTGCAGCACTTCGGCTGAGCGGTCGGCTGGGCGGGGGGGCCATGGCGGCGTTGGTCGTGGCGGCAATCTTGCCCATATCTGAAGCCCGTGCTCAGGACGTGGACCCCCCCGTTGATCCGTCCCATCTGGCTGCTGCCGCCGAAGTGACCCTGGCCCATGTGCTGACAGGAGATACGGACCTGGACGCTTTGGCGCGGGCCGGGCTGGACGGATTGGCTGGTGAGCTGACGCGTCGAAGCTCGGTGGAACCCGCGCCTCAATCGGTGTGAATCTCGAGACGGATGAGCTGGCTCTCTACCCCCCCTTGCTCTATTGGCCGATCAGCGAGGCGCAGGCCTTGCCATCGCCTGCTGCCTACGGGCGATTGAACCGCTATCTGGCGGGGGGGGTGGGCTGATCCTGTTCGACACGCGTGATGCGCATCTGGGCGGGGGGGCGGGGGGGCGTTCCACCCCCCCGGCCAGTCAGCGGTTGCGCGCGCTGGCCGCGCCTCTGGATGTGCCGCCGCTGGAACCCATTCCGCTGGACCACGTGCTGACACGCACCTTCTACCTGTTGGGGGGGGATTTCCCCCCCGGTCGTCATGCGGGAAGCCCGGTCTGGGCCGAGGCCGCCCCCCCGCCGGATGCCGAACTGGCCGAGGGCATGCCGTTTCGCAATCTCAATGACGGGGGGGTTACGCCAGTGATCATTGGCGGCAATGATTGGGCCGGTGCCTGGGCGGTGGACGCGGGCGGACGGCCCATGCTGCCGGTCGGACGTGGCGGGGGGGCGGGCGAACGGCAACGCGAGATGGCCTACCGCTTCGGCGTGAACCTGGTGATGCATGTGCTGACGGGCAACTACAAAAGCGATCAGGTCCATGTGCCTGCCTTGCTGGAAAGGCTGGGCCAATGAATGCGACCAGCGTGATCTTTGACCCCCCCGCGTTGCCCTGGTCGGTTCTGGCCGGGCTGGGGGGGGCTTTGGCAGTGCTGTTGGTGGCGCTGGGCGCATGGCGCGGGCTTTCGGGCTGGGCGCTGCGGGCCTTGGCGCTGGCGGGCATTCTGGTTGCTCTGGCCGGGCCGTCCCTGCAACGGGAAGAACGCGATCCGCTGACCGATATTCTTTTGGTTTTGCTGGATGAAAGCGCCTCGCAAGGCCTGTCGGATCGTGCGCAGCAAAGCGCAGATGCACTGGCAGCCGTCGAGGCACGGGTGGCCCGGACCGAGGGGGGGCTGGACCTGTCCCTTGCCAAGGTGGGCGATGGCGACGGCGACCTGGGCACGCGGCTGGCATCAAGCCTGTCGCAAGCCTGGCGGAACTGCCGCGCGACCGCGTGGCCGGGGGGGTCGTGGTGATCTCGGACGGACGCGCGCATGATGTCGAGCTGATGCCCGACAGCCCTGCGCCTGCGCACCTGCTGCTGACCGGGCACGACACGGATTGGGACCGCCGTCTGGTGATTGAAAATGCACCGGCCTTTGCGATCCTGAACGAAGAACAGGAGATCTGGCTGCGCATCGAAGATCAGGCGCGGCACCGCAAGGCAACACCCGCACCACGCTGGAAATCTCGGTGGATGGCGGCGCACCAGTCTTCCATGACGTGCCGGTCGGAGAGAGCCTGCGCCTGCCCATCGTGCTGACCCATGGCGGGCAGAACGTGATCCGTTTCGCGGTTGCCGAACAGCCGGGGGGGGAACTGACCCCCCCGCGCAACAATGCCGCCGTGGTCCAGATCAGCGGTGTGCGTGACCGGCTGCGCGTGCTTCTGGTCTCGGGTCAGCCGCATCCGGGCACCCGCACCTGGCGCAACCTGCTGAAATCGGACGCGTCCGTCGATCTGGTACATTTCACCATTCTGCGCCCGCCCAACAAGCAGGACGGGGGGGTTCCGGTCAGCGAACTCAGCCTGATCGCCTTCCCGACGCAGGAGCTGTTTCTGGAAAAGGTCAGCGAATTCGACCTGATTATCTTCGACCGCTACATGCTGCGTGGCATCCTGCCGGGGGGGCAATATCTGGGTTCGGTCCGCGATTATGTGCTGGACGGCGGCGCGGTTCTGGTCGCCGCCGGGCCGGATTTCGCCACCGCGCAGAGCCTCGCGCGCTCGCCCCCCCTGGGGGGGGATATCCTGCCCGCCACGCCCAGCTCGCACGTGATCGAACGCGACTACTTACCAGGGGGGGTGACCGATCTGGGCGCGCGCCACCCGGTGACCCGTGGGCTGGAGGGTTTTGCCCCCCCGCCCGGTGGCTGGGGGGGGCGTTGGTTGCGGTTGATTGAGGTCGAGGCCCGTGACAGTGGTCAGGTCGTCATGCAGGGGGGGCTGGATCGCCCGCTTCTGAGCCTGGATCGCGTGGGCGAGGGGGGGCGCGTGGCGCTGTTGGCCTCGGACCACGCCTGGCTGTGGAGCCGGGGGGGGTATGAGGGCGGCGGGCCGCAGCTGGAACTGCTGCGTCGGCTGGCGCATTGGATGATGAAGGAACCGGAGCTGGAGGAAGAGGCGCTGAGCGCCCAGGCCGAGGGGGGGTTGCGTCTGGTCGTCACGCGCCGCACCCTGGGCGAGGGCGCGCGTGAGGTGATTATCACCCGCCCGGATGGCGGCGAGGAGGCGCTGCCCCCCCTGACCGAGGAGGCTCCGGGACTTTACCGTGGCAGCTATCTGGCCCCCCCGGAGATGGGCCTTTACCGGCTGGAAGAAGGCGATCTGACGGCTGTGGCCGCTCTGGGTCCCGCCGCCCCCCCGCGGGAGTTTGAGCAGACTGTGGCAACCGAGGAACTATTGGCCCCCCCATCGTTGAAGGCATCCGGCGGCGTGGCCAAACGGTTGGAGGATGGCATTCCCGCCCTGCGCGCGGTGCGTGCCGGGCGGCCTGCGGCAGGGCCGGGCTGGATCGGCTACACGCCGCGCGATGCCTATGTGACAACCGCGCTGACCGTGGTGCCCTTGGCACCGGCCTGGCTGATCCTGCTGGTTTTGGCCGGATTGGCGGTTGGGGGGGCCTGGCTCTGGGAAGGGCGCAGGCGGGGGGGGACCGGCTGATCCTGTGCCGCTCAGTCCAGCGGCAGAACGAACACTTGATCGCCCCCCCAACCGTCACGATTGCAGCGGGCACGGATATGCAGCGCCTCCACCCCCCCGTCGGCACATCCACGGACAGCGACCGGGTAAAGGGCTGTTCCTGCACATGGGGGGGATGGGCCAGCACCCGCAGGCCCAGTTCGACCCCCCCATCGGGCGTGCGTACCTCCCACCCATCGGTATAGTGCTCCCAGCCGGTATCGGGGGGGTGGGACAGGGTGACGTGAAGGGTGCTGCCGCGCAGCTCGGCCCCCCCCTCGATCACCGGGAAATCCGCCCAGGCAGGCAGGGCGGACAACAGGGTCAAGGCAAGGAACAGTGGGTGTTTCATCCGACATCCTCCAACAGGATCCTGCGCGACCGCGAGGCGAACTCACGCCGCCACAGGACGAAGAGTGTGATACATGTGGCCCCCCCGATCAGCGCGGCGGGACCGGCAAACCAGGCCAGTGCCGCAATCGCGAAATAGACCGACCGCAGCCCACGATTGAAACTGCGCGCGGCGGTGTTGCTGAGGGCACCCGCCTGGGTCGCGCGGGGGGGTATGGCCTTGGCGTCGTCGGGATCGTTGGGCACCGAGGCCATGACCACCGCGCAATAGCCGAACAGGCGATGCGCCCAGACGAAGCTCAGAAAGGCGTGGGTCAGAAAGCCGATGACCAGAAGGATGCGGACCTCCCACACCAGGGCCGGTGCTTCGGTGCGCGCGAGGTCGGCGGCGACGCCTGACAGCTGCTCGGTATTGCCCAGCAGCGCCATGCCGCCACCGATCCCGATCATCGAGGCCGAGGCAAAGAAACTGGTGCCCTGCCGCATGGTCGACAGGATTGCGCTGTCAAAGACCCGCGGTTGGCGGGTGACCATCTGTTTCATCCAGTCATATCGGTATTGTGCGATCAGGCGGGAGGTTGACGCCCGTCCGGGCGCGGGGGGGTGTTCAATCCGCCAGCCGATCCCGATCCACCCCCCCAGAATGAGGACGCAGACGGACAGGGCATCCAGCGGCGAGAACGGGGGGGCCAATTGGTCAAGGAACTGCATGAAAAAACCCTAGCCGTCCGGGATTGCGCTTGCCAGCGTCAAATCGCTGGTTATATTTTCTTACCAATTGACAGGAGCGCGCGCCATGCAGATGCCGACCCCCCCGGATGCGGGCATTATTTCACGCAAGTCACAGATCGTGGCGCGTTTGCAGACGCTGCTGCCCAAGGGGGGGGCGGTGATCCATGAAGAGCGCGAGACGAAAGCCTATGAATGCGACGCGCTGACCGCCTATCGTTGCCCGCCGCTCTGCGTGGTCCTGCCCGAGACAACCGAACAGGTCGCGGCCATCATGCGGCTTTGCCATCAGGAACGTATCCCGGTCGTCCCGCGCGGGGGGGCAGGCACGTCGCTTGCGGGCGGTTCCCTGCCCACTGCGGATGCGGTGGTGCTGGGCACCGCACGGCTGAACGATGTGCTGGAAACCGACTATGCCAACCGGTTCATCCGAGTCCAGGCCGGGCGCACAAATCTGTCGGTGACCGGCGCGGTGGAGGAGGACGGCTTCTTTTACGCGCCCGACCCATCCAGTCAGCTGGCCTGCGCCATCGCGGGCAATATCGCAATGAACTCCGGCGGGGGGGCGCATTGCCTGAAATACGGGGGGGTCACGACCAACAACCTGATGGGCGTGACCATGGTCATGGCCGATGGCGAGGTGTTCGAGATCGGCGGGCCTTACCTGGACGCGGGCGGATTGGATCTGCTGGGTCTGATTTGTGGCTCCGAAGGGCAGCTGGGCGTGGTGACCGAAGCAACGCTGCGCATTCTGGCCAAGCCCGAGGGCGCGCGACCCGTGCTGATCGGATACGACTCGAACGAAGTGGCCGGACGCTGTGTCTCGGACATCATCAGATCCGGCATCCTGCCTGTGGCGATCGAGTTTATGGATCGCCCGGTGATCCGCGCGACCGAAGCTTTTGTCGGCGCGGGCTACCCGGATTGCGAGGCGCTGTTGATCATCGAAGTCGAAGGATCAGAGGCGGAAATCCAGGACCAGCTGTCCCGCATCATCGAAATTGCCCGCCGCCACGACCCGGTCGAGCTGCGCGAAAGCGGCTCGGAGGAGGAAAGCACGGCGATCTGGCTGGGGGGGCGCAAGTCCGCCTTTGGCGCGATGGGGGGGCGGATCAATGACTATATGTGTCTGGACGGCACCATTCCCGTGTCCGAACTGCCCCCCCGTGTGTTGACGCGGATCGAGGAACTGTCAGCGGGTTGCGGGTTGGTCGTAGGCAATGTGTTCCACGCGGGCGACGGCAATATGCACCCGCTGATCCTGTTCGACGCGAACACCCCCCCCGGTGATCTGGAGAAATGCGAGGCGCTGGGCGCGGATATCCTGCGCCTCTGCGTCGAGGTCGGCGGCTGTCTGACCGGCGAACACGGGGGGGTGGGCGTCGAAAAACGTGACCTGATGGGCGCGCAATACACGCCGGAAGACCTGGAGATCCAGCTGGCGGTCAAGGACGTGTTCGATCCGCAATGGCTGCTTAACCCCCCCGCCAAGGTCTTTCCACTCGACGTGACAGAAGGGCGGCGGGCATGATCCCCCCCGAAACCGAACAGGAGCTGGCCGAGGCGATCCGCACCGCCTCCGGCAACCTGCTGGTGAAGGCGGGGGGGGACGCGCGACATTGGTCAGGCAATTGATGGCGAGGTGCTGAGCACGCGGGGGGGCTTGTCGGGCGTCACGCTCTACGAGCCTGGCGCATTGACACTGGTCGCCCGTACGGGCACGCCCTTGGCCGAGGTCGAGGCTTTGCTGGCCCGTGAAGGCCAGCGACTGCCGTTTGAGCCGATGGATCACCGGGGGGGTCTGCTGGGCACCACCGGCACGCCGACCCTGGGGGGGGCGTGGTGGCGGCCAATGTCTCGGGCCCCCCCGGCGCATTCAGGTCGGCGCTGCGCGGGACTTCACCCTGGGCGTGCGCTTTGTCGATGGCACCGGCACGGTTCTGAAGAACGGCGGACGGGTGATGAAGAATGTCACCGGCTATGACCTTGTCAAGCTGATGGCGGGCAGCTGGGGGGGCACGCTGGGCGTCATGTCCGAAGTCTCGCTGAAGGTCGGCGCGATCCCGGAAACGGAAGCGACGCTGGTGATGCGCGGGTTGGATGTGACGCAAGCGGTGGCGGTCATGTCTGCGGCACTGGGCTCGCCCTTCGATATTTCAGGCGCGGGGGGGCATCTGGACGGGCCCGCCGCTGGCGGCGAGAGCGAGACGCGCATTCGCATCGAAGGTCTGGCGGCTTCGGTCGCCTATCGCGCGGGGGGGCGTCTGCGTGAAAAGATCTGCGCGGGCTGGGATCTGGCCAAAGGGGGGGCCGAAAGTGCCGCGCTTTGGCAGGAGTTGCGCGATGTCACCCCCCCGTTCCGCACCAAGCCCGGTCATGTCTGGCGCTATTCGGTGAAACCTTCCGATGCACCGGCGCTCACCGACTGGATCGTGCGCGAACGCCCTGGGGGGGCGCAGTTCTTGTATGACTGGGGGGGCGGCGGGCTGGTCTGGGCCCTGGTCGACGAGGGCGGCGCGCTGCGCCCCCCCGATCACTCCGAATTGGGCGATCAGGCGATCTCCGGGCATGGCACCCTGGTGCGGGCGGATCAGAAGTCGCGATTCGAGGTTTCAGTTTTCGAACCTATGCCTCGCCCACTAAGCCGGTTGTCAGAAGGATTGTTGCAGAAATTCGATCCCCCCCATGGGGGGGTTTTAAACCACCAGCTGATGGGGGGGATTTGAGATGCAGACGACATTTACCCCCCCTGACCAGTTGCAAGACCCCCCCGGCATCGTGCGTGCGAATGATATTTTGCGGGCCTGCGTGCACTGCGGCTTCTGCACCGCGACCTGCCCGAGCTATCAGGTGCTGGGCGATGAGCTCGACAGTCCGCGCGGCCGCATCTACCTGATCAAGGACATGCTGGAAAATGGCCGGGATGCGGATGATGAGGTCGTCAAACATGTCGACCGCTGCCTGTCCTGCCTGGCCTGCATGACGACCTGCCCGTCGGGTGTACACTATATGCACCTGGTCGATCATGCGCGGGAACATATTGAAAAGACGTATAAACGCCCGTTTATGGACCGGTTGCTGCGCTGGACGCTTGCGCGGATCATTCCCTATCCGGGACGGTTTCGGTTTGCGCTTCTGGGGGGGGCGAAGATCGGTAAGCCTTTTCGGCGGTTCATACCTGATGCCCGATTGCGCGCGATGCTCGCCATGGCACCTGCGCAGATCCCGGCGATCAGCCGCAAGGATGATCCGCAGGTCTTTCCGGCCAAGGGCGCGCGCAAGAAACGCGTGGTGCTTCTGACCGGCTGTGCGCAAAAGGCGCTGGACACCGACATCAACGACGCCAGCATTCGCCTGCTGACCCGGCTGGGCTGCGAGGTGGTGGTGGCGAAAGGCATGGGCTGTTGCGGTGCGCTGACCCACCATATGGGCAAGACCGGCGAAAGCATACCAGCGCGGCGGCCAACATCCGCGCTGGATGGCCGAGGATCGGGGGGGCGAGGGTCTGGACGCGATCGTCATCAACACCTCGGGTTGCGGCACGACGGTGAAGGATTACGGGTACATGTTCCAGGATGACCCCCCCCTGGCCAAGGAGGCCGCACGGATCAGCGAATTGGCAAAGGATATCAGTGAGGTATTGACCGAACTTGAACTTCCTGAAGGTGAGATGCCTCAGCGCGTCGCCTATCATGCCGCCTGTTCGTTGCAGCACGGTCAACAGATCAAGCACCATCCAAAAAAACCTGCTGAAACGCGCGGGTTTCGAGGTGGTGGAACCCGCCGACAGCCACCTCTGCTGCGGCTCGGCTGGCACCTACAACCTATTGCAGCCCGAGATCAGCGCGGAGTTGAAAATCCGCAAGGTCCGCACCCTGGAAGCCAAGCAACCCGATATCATTGCCGCCGGAAACATTGGCTGCATGATGCAGATCGGCGGGGGGGGACAGAGGTGCCGGTGGTGCACACCGTCGAACTGTTGGATTGGGCGACGGGGGGGGACCGAAACCACGCAAGCTGGGATAGGCTGTGGCGCTTGGGCAACGCGGCGCGTCACAAAGGGATTGAGGCAGGCTGCGCACAATCCTGCCCCCCCATTCTTGCCCCCCCATTTCGCTGCGATACCCGACTGAACAAGGACGGGCAAATGCGAAAATTCTTGGCTTTTCTGGTGCTTGGCTTGGGTTTTTCAACTCCCCCCCTCGGGGGGGCGTCGGATCCCACGCCTTTGCGCAGTCTGATCACCGGCGATGACAGTCGCGGCTGGGAGGCCGTGGGGGGGCGTCTGAACATGGGCGGTGAAAGCTTCTGCACCGGTGCGCTGATTGCCGACAACCTGGTCCTGACCGCCGGACATTGCCTGTTCGACAAGGACAGCGGCCGCCGCTATGAGGCCGATGAGATCGAGTTTCTGGCCGGCTGGCGCAATGGCCGCGCCTCGGCCTATCGTGGCGCACGTCGGGCGGTGGTCCATCCCGGTTTTGACTTTTCCGGACGCGACAAGGCGCAACGGGTTGCCAATGACCTGGCCTTGATCGAACTGGACCGCCCGATCCGCAACACCTCGGTCACACCTTTCGCCACCGCGCACCGTCCGCGCAAAGGGGGGGCGGAGGTGGGTGTGGTGTCCTACGCATATGACCGTGCCGAAACCCCCCCCGCGTTGCAGGAAATGTGCCACGTTCTGGCCCGCCAGTCGGGCACGCTGGTCCTGTCCTGTGAGGTCGATTTCGGCAGCTCCGGTGCACCCATTTTCATCCAGCAGGATGGCGAGCCACGCATCGTCTCGGTCGTCTCGGCCAAAGCCTTTGTCGAAGATGTGCCGGTGAGCCTGGGCACCAGCCTGGAAAAACCGTTGGAACAGCTGATGGCCCAACTGGCCCAAAGCGACGGGGGGGTCTTTACCCGGGTTGAGCCCACCGCGCGGCGCATCGAACTGGGCGGGGGGGGCGTGCACAGCTCCGGTGCGAAGTTTGTTCGTCCCTGAGGGTCTTGAACCCGGAAAAATCCTCCATACCTGACTGTCACGGGCGCCGCCGCGCGGGTCCGTTTTGAACCGCCTGTCCCAACGGGAAGGCATCCAACACAGTCGCTCAATGGAGGACAACCATGCGCAATTTCGACCTTTCGCCGCTCTACCGTGCCACCGTCGGTTTTGACCAGATCGCCGACCTGATGGACCGGGTGCTGACCAATGACGTCAGCCGCGAAAGCTACCCCCCCCGTATAATATCGAGAAAACCGGTGAAGACGCCTGGCGCATTTCCGTCGCCGTGGCCGGGTTCACCGAAGACGAGCTGAACGTCGAGGTGAAGCAGAACGCGCTGTTCGTGTCGGCCAAGAAGGCCGGTGAAGACGAACGCACCTACCTGCATCGCGGCATCGCCACCCGCGCCTTCGAACGCCGGTTCCACATGGCCGACCATGTGCGCGTGACCGGTGCGGCGCATGAGAACGGCATGCTGCACATCGACCTGGCCCGCGAAGTGCCCGAGGCGCTGAAGCCACGCCGGATCGAGATCGCCTCGTCCAAGGATGTTGACACCAAGGCCATCGAGGCCTGATCCACCTTTTCCTCCCGAAGGTGTTGGCGCGTGGGCCCTCCCCCCCCACGCGCCATTTTCGTGTCAGGCCGGTTGTGCGTTGCGGCTTTCCTGGTTGAGCAGATACAGCTCGCGCCCAGTATCACGGCGGTGCCCAGCCACATCGACCCGGTCGGTGCGAAGCCGAAGGCGGCAAAGCCCAGGGCCACGTTCAACGGCAGTTTCAGATGATCGAAGGGTTGCAGGAAGGCCGCGTCCGCGAGGCTGTAGGCGCGCACCAGCACGTGTTGCGCGAGTGCCGTCAGAAGCCCAGCCCCCCCAACCACGTACCACACCGCCGATTGGGGGGGCAGGGTAAACCCTGTACCCACCGCCAACGCAAAGTTGATCGGCGAGAGCAGGATCAGCAGGTAGATCGTGACCGTCTCTGGTCCGTCCGCGCGGGTGAGCTGCTTTGTAACCACCGAACTGGCTGCCCAGAAGGCGGCTGCGGCGACCGGCAGCAGTGCGGTCAGCTGGAACCGGTCCGACCAGGCTCCAGAATGATCGCCCCCCCGCCGAGGATACCCAGCACAACGGCGCTCCATCGTTGAGGCGTGACCTCCTCGCCCAGCAAAAGCCCTGCGCCGGTTGTGACGAAGAAAGGCGACAGCATGATCAGCGCGATGGCCTGCCAGATCGGCACATGCGCGAGCCCCCCCCAGACCCAGAGCTGCACGCCCAGGGCGGCCAACACCACGCGCAGGACGTGAAGCCCGACCTGGTGCGTGCGCAGCACTGCCAACCGGTGGCGATGGATCCAGGGAATGTAGAGACCCAAGGCAATGAGGTATTGCCAGAAGGTGACCGCAGGGGGGGAGTTGGCCCCCCCGTGCAGCATGGTGGCGGCCTGAAGCGCTGTATTGACCAGTGCAAAGGCAGCCCCCCCTGCGGCGACCATCAGGGCCGCAGCGATAAGAGGTTTGCGAGTCATGGCGTATCTGTCCTTTCTGTCTTTACGCACGTGACTCAAGGCAGACAGGACAAGGCACAGATCCCGGATGGGGGGGTCCGCGCCTGACCATTCTCTTCCATCCGGACTATGACCGTCGGCTCCGGAGTTGCACCGGATCTGCTGACACCTCTCATCAGAAAGGCCGCTCGCGGGCTTGAGGCGTTGCCGCCCCCCCTTTACCGCCGGTGGGGGGGAATTCCACCCCCCCGCCCTGAGAATGCGCCGCCCCCCCCGGATGGGGGGGACGGCGCTGGGACTAGGGGGGGCGGGAGGAGGTTGGAGTCAACGGGTCAGTGTTTCGGCCAGGCGCATCAGTTTCACGGCTTCCGCGCGGTAACCGAATTCATCCGCGCCCTTGTTGGCATTGGCCAGCGCGATCAGGTCCGAATAGCCCCCCCAGTTGCCCAGGTACTTTCCACCGCGCAGCAACTGGCCAAAGCCTGCCACCGCCACGCTGAACCGCGCGTCTTCCGAAGCGGTGCCCATGTCCGGCAGGATCGGTGTCTCGATCAGGGTCGAGACATCCTCACCCGGTGCCTTGTAGCGCAGTTTCAGATAGCCCAGTTCGCCGCTGTCCGGGGGGGTGTCCACCGGGGGGGGCGCATAGCGCAGGGCGTCGGTCATGACGGCGTCCGAGCCAACCGGGGGGGTCACCTCGTAAATCGCGGTCACGGTATGGCCCGCGCCGATCTCGCCCGCGTCGACGGCGTCATTGTTGAAATCTTCGCGGGCAAGCGCGCGGGTTTCATAGCCGATCAGCCGGTATTCGGCCACGGTGGCGGGGGGGTTGAATTCGACTTGGATCTTGACGTCGTCCGCGATGGGGGGGAAGAGCGCGCCAGTCAGTTGATCCACAAGCACTTTCTGCGCTTCCGAGAGCGTGTCGATATAGGCTGCCGTGCCGTTGCCGTTCTGCGCCAGTGCCTGCATGGTCGCGTCTTGCAGGTTGCCGCGACCAAAGCCCAGGACCGACAGGTAGGTGCCCGTGTCGCGCTTGTCGGCGATATAGTCCTTGAGCGCCTCCGGGTCGGAAAGGCCGACGTTGAAATCACCATCCGTGGCCAGGATCACGCGGGAGACCTCGCCATCCTCGGTCATGCTTTCGGCCACCGCATAGGCCTGTTGCAACCCGGCCTGCCCGGCGGTCGACCCGCCTGCGTGCAGGTTGTCCAGCGCGGCCAGAATGGTCGCGCGATCCTCGGCGCGGGTGGGTTCCAGAACCTGACCCGCGCTGCCCGCGTAGGTGACGATGGAGACCTCGTCTTCGGGCCGCAGTTCGGACAACATCAGGGCGAAGCTCTGCTTCAAGAGCGGCAGTTTGGTCGGGTCATCCATCGAGCCTGACGTGTCGATCAGGAACACCAGGTTCAGCGCCGGGCGGGCATCGACCTCGGGCAGTTCGCCCTGAATGCCGATATGCACAAGTTGCGTGCCCGCGTTCCACGGCGTGTCCATGACGGTCACGGTGGGCTGGAACGGGTGCGGGCCTTCGGGCGTCGGATAGGCATAGGGGGGGAAGTAGTTCACCATCTCCTCGACCCGCACCGCATCCGACGGCGGCAACTGCCCGCGCGAGATCATGTTGCGGATCAGCGACCAACTGGCCGTGTCCACGTCAATGGAAAAAGTGCTGACGGGCTCCTCGCCGGTGATCTTCAGCGGGTTGGGGGGGGCCTCGTTGGCGTAGGTTTCGGTGTCCGCGACGGTGCCCATGTCCAGGTCCAGACCCGTCGGGCGGGTGACAGAGCGTTCTGCCACGCCCATATCGTAGCTGGGCGTGGCGTTTGGCACAGCGCCAGCTGGAGGGGGGGCCGCGTATCCCAAGCTTGACGCGTCTTCTTGAGCGGACCGTATGTCAATGTCGAGGTGAAGACCTGGCTCTGGCATCACGTCCATACTGGTCCCTGGGGGGGTGATCTGTACGCCACCCGTTGCGTTGGGCGCGGCAATCTCGGCGCTTCCCCCCCTAATCACGGGTTCGACCCTTGGCTCAGCCTCGCTCAGCATGTCATCCACAATGACAGTCTCGTCAACTTTGGCCGTCCGCTCCTGACGAAGCCGCAGGTCTCCGGTCTGGTACAGGGGGGGCAGCACCGTCACCACGACGGCAACGGCAACAAGGGCGGTGGAGGCGGCAATGGCGCCGCGGGTGGAAAGGGCTTGAAACATCTTGGTCACTCCTGTTTTCAACCACCCGGTCTGGGTGGCTTCAGGAGTAGGACGCGCCTCATCCAGCGATCCTTGGACCGCGTCGAAGTTTTTCATCGCCAAGGCGATATTCTCCGCCTTCGCGCCCTCATCGGGGGGGCCGGGCGGGGGGGCCTGTTTCAAACCATCCGAGATCAGCTTGAGATCGTCGTCGTCGCTCATGGCCAATCCTCCGTTTCTCTCAGCGCTTTCAGGCGCTTCTTTACCTCGGACATGCGCCAGGCCACGGTGCCTTCGCTGACCCCCCCCAGCACCTGGGCGGCCTGTCCCTGTGTCATCTCTTCGCCCAAGACCAGCGCCACGGTGTCGCGCAGGTCCTCGGGCAGGGCGCGCATGGCCTGGGCCAGCCAGTCGAGGTTGCCCGCGGCCTCGTCGTCCACTGCGCGCCGGTTCTTTTCCCAATCGCCCCCCCAGCCATCGGCGGCGCGGGACCGTGCGCCCGCCCGCCTGCGCCGGTCATGCATGGCGTTGACCGCCACACGGTAGAGCCAGGTTGAAAACCGCGCCTCGCCCCCCCGGAAACTCGCCAGCTTGGCGGGCAGGGCGGCACAGATGTCCTGGGTCAGGTCCTCGGCCTCGTGACGCGATCCCGACAGGCGAAAGGCAAAGGCAAACAGCCGGTCGTAATGGCGCGCCAGAAGGCTCGCGAAAGCCTCGCGATCCCCCCCACAGGCGGCCGCCCGCGCCAATGCCTCATCCGTCCGTTCCATGCGCATCACATAGAGTATGACGCAAGCGCCGGGTCAATCCTTGGAAAAAAATCTGTAAGATGCCGAAAACGGAGGGTGAGATGATCCATGACGGCAGGTGTCATTGTGGCCGGGTACGGTTCCGGGTGGAGGCGGAGATTGACCATGTGCGGGTCTGTGATTGCTCGATCTGTCACATGCGCGGCGCGCTGATCTTTCGGGTGCCGAGGCGGCCTTGCAGTTGCTGACACCGCTGGACGACATGGTTCTTTATGAATGGGGGGGCAGTTGCACGGCCAAGGATTATCTGTGCGCGACCTGCGGGATCTTGCCGTTTCGCCGCCCTTGGGTCCCGACGCGCGAAGAACTGGCCGCAGGTG
>JDSH01000161.1_pt1 | contig 21051 bp, 28 predicted proteins | sample 199451 | NCBI WGS metagenome assembly JDSH01 (sample SAMN02584198, study PRJNA231836) | bioreactor metagenome | isolation source: continuous culture bioreactor electron acceptor NO2- transfer2 day 38 after... | place: Germany: Bremen | reverse complement strand
ACCGTGACATGGTAGCGGCCGTGCAAACGCTTGCCGAACTTGCGCGCCCGCGCGCACATCTCATTTTCGGTGTCATCCATATTCAGAGGCAGGCCGACCAGGACAATATCCGGCTGCCAGTCCGCCAGCAGCGCCTCGATCTGCTGCCAGTCGGGGGGGATCCCGTCCCTGGCCGGAAGCATGGCCAGGGGGGGCTGGCCGGTTCCGAGCATTTCCTGCCCTGACGCCACCCCCCCGATACGCCGGGTGCCGAAATCAAAGGCCAGTAGTCGACGGTTACCGGGATCAGGCATGACCCACCGAATCACTGAGCTGGTTCAGATCAATGCCCATCAGGCGGAGTACCGCCTGGTAACGTTGGTCTGCCGGCGTGCGGAACAGAATGTCGGTGCTGGCCGGGCAGGTCAACCAGGCATTGCTGCCCAGCTCTTCCTCCAGCTGACCCTCGCCCCCCCAGCCAGAGTAACCCAGTGCCACCAGAAACGATTCCGGCCCCCCCTCATCCCGCCCAATGCTTTCCAGAATATCCCGGGAGGTGGTCAACAGCACTTCGTCGGTGACTCGCGCGGTATTCTGCCACTGCCGGCCCGGCGAGTGCAGAACAAAGCCGCGCTCTGGCTGAACCGGCCCGCCGGTATATACCGGCAAGTCCAGCTCCCCCCCGCCGTGCATGTCGAGCTGCTCGAGGATCTCACCCAGGTGGATATCCAGCGGCTGATTGATCATAAGCCCCCCCAGCGCGCCCTCCTCCGAGTGTTCGCAAAGGTAGATCACCCCCCCACCGTGAAAGCGGGGGGGATCAGCCAACCAGGGCGAAGCCACCAGGAAGTGGTGCCTGAGACTGCCTGTGGTGTCGTGTTCGGCCGTCATCCTGATGTAAGCCCCCCCCGTCTCTGAAATGACCAGGTGCGTATGATTTCCAGTTCGTCCACGTCCTGACGCATTTCCTCCGGGAAAGGCGCAAACGGAGCTGCCATACGCACAATTCGGATTGCGGCATCATCCAGCACCGTGCTGCCGGAGGACTGGAGGATTGCCACTTCCTTGATTGTGCCATCTTTCTTCAGCGAAACCAGCATGCGCAGGGTGCCGTAGATGCCGGCCTGCCTGGCTTCGGTGGGATAGTTGATGTTACCCACCCGGGTCACCTTGCTCACCCAGTTCTGCACATACCAGGCGTTGCTGGACTTCAGGGTCGAGGCTGCCGTTACCCGCATTACCCGGGGGGGTTTGCGGGCATAGGCCCGCTGCTGTGCGTCAAACCGCGCCTCCAGGCTGGCAATCTCCAGGCTGCGCTCCATCAGGCTCTTTTTCTCGCTCTGGGGGGGCAAGGGCTCTTCCTGGGGGGGCTCGGTTCGCTCCTCAGGCCTTGACGCCTGGCGCTCGGTGCGAGTCTCAGTCTGGACGACGGCCCGTTCCTGTTGTGGCTGGGGGGGCCGGGTGGTGGTCTGTGGCTCGGGTTGCACCTGGGCCAGCTCCGGCTGACTGATGTCGGACGGATTGGGCGAGGTCATTTCCATGGCCTGCTCTTCCGAGCCACTGCCCTGTTGACTGGTCTGGGCCAGAAAATCGGCTTTCTCCGGCGCCTGCTCATCGTCGAACTGGGACAGGGTAATTTCCATGGTCTGAGCCGAAGACCGGGGGGGCGATTCCGGGGGGGCAAAGGTAATCCCCCCCAACACCAACATGGCATGAACGGCCAATGCCATAAACAGGGTGAAGGAAAACCGATCGAAATCGCTAACCTGGGTTGCCATGACGGTTCCTGGGCCTCCTTGTGCGCTCAAAAGCTGTGATCGGTCTTCAGTCTCTGGCCAGACGTCGCTCGATGGCGTCCATCAGCATGCCAGCAATGTCGATGCCAAACGCCGCATCCAGCTCACGAATGCAGGTGGGGGGGCTGGTGACGTTGATTTCCGTGAGATAGTCACCAATGACATCAAGCCCCCCCACGAACATCAGGCCCTTTTCCTTGATCACCGGTGCTACCCGGGCGCAGATCTGACGGTCACGCTCGGTCAGCTCCCGGCCCTCACCACGACCTCCGGCGGCCAGGTTGCCGCGATTCTCACCGTGTGACGGAATGCGTGCAAGGGCATAGGGTACCGGCTCGCCTCAATCAGCAGAATACGCTTGTCACCTTCGGTGATTTCGGGGGGGATGAATTTCTGGGCCATGGCCTGATGGCTGCCGTAATTGGTGAGGGTTTCGATGATGACCCCCCCGAGATTGGCATCGTTTTCCTTGACCCGGAATATCGAGCGGCCACCCATGCCGTCCACTGGTTTCATGATGATGTCACCATGTTCGGCATAGAATTCCCGGAAACGCTGGGCAGAGCGGGTCACGATGAGCGGCGGTGTCAGGTCTTCAAACTGGGTGGCAAACAGTTTTTCGTTGCAGTCCCGCAGAGTGGCCGCCGGATTGACCACCAGAGCGCCCTGCTGCTCCGCCGATTCCAGTATATAGGTGGCCATCAGGAACTCCCGGTCCACCGGTGGGTCCTGCCGCATCAGAATGACGTCGAGGTCACCCAGCGCACGATCCTGACTGGCGCCGAAGCTGTACCAGTTGTCCGGATCCATGTGCACAGTCAGCCCACGGGTGTGAGCCCGGGCCTGGCCGCCCGCAAGATAGAGATCCGGCAGTTCCATGTACTCGATTTCCCAGCCGCGTTTCTGGGCGGCATGCAGCATGGCCAGAGAACTGTCTTTCTTGAAGTGAATATCCTGAATGGGATCCATCACGATCCCCCCCAGCCGGATTGTCATAGCGTCTCCTGGAACTGTCGGTAAGAAAACACGAACCGGTCAGCAGAGCGAACCGGTTATTAAGTGCTATGCTGAGAGGTCAGATGGTATTGTACCCGAGCCGCGAATGCATCCGGAGAAATCCGCAGATAAATCCGTGATGGCAGCGGCAGAAGTACATTTGGTCACAAACTAATACTTTTTATCCAGCCATGGATACTCTATAAATGAGCGGGGGGGTTTATAGAACAACCTTAACGTTTGTGTTAAAACCCCCCCCGTTCGAAAATAACGACAGTCGCTAGAGCGCAAGGCAGTTGGACAATGGATGACAACTTCGAGAACCTGAAGATCATGGTGATTGACGACAGCAAGACCATTCGTCGCACCGCGGAAACCCTTCTTAAAAAGGTTGGCTGTGAGGTTATCACTGCCACAGACGGCTTTGACGCTCTGGCCAAGATTGCCGACTCCCAGCCGGACATCATTTTTGTCGATATCATGATGCCCCCCCGCCTGGACGGCTACCAGACCTGCGCACTGATCAAGAACAATTCCTCTTTTAAAAAGACGCCGGTTATCATGCTTTCGAGCAAGGACGGCCTGTTCGACAAGGCAAAAGGCCGAATCGTAGGCTCGGACCAGTATCTGACCAAACCGTTCAGCAAGGATGAGCTGCTTAACACCATCCGCCAATACATGCCTCAGGCGGAACAGTAACCCCCCCTGCTGACACACAGAACCATCGAGGAAACCATGGCCCGCATTCTGATTGTTGACGACTCGCCAACTGAAGTTAAGAAGATTTCCACCATTCTGGAAAAACACAAGCACGAAGTGCTGACCGCAGATAATGGCGCCGATGGTGTGGCCAAGGCCCGCGCGGAAACTCCGGATCTGGTGCTGATGGATGTTGTCATGCCCGGCCTGAACGGCTTTCAGGCGACCCGCCAGCTGACCCGTGCGCCGGAAACCGCTTCCATCCCGGTTGTGATCGTAACCACCAAGGATCAGGAAACTGACCGGGTGTGGGGGGGAACCCGCCAGGGTGCCAAGGGTTATCTGGTCAAGCCAGTTAACGAAGACGACCTGATCAAAACAATCAACAGCCTGATTGCCTGATCCCCCCCAACCTTGGAGTACGCATGTCCGCCCAGGCCGCCCCCCCTTTTGCCGTTCTGACGGATATCGCCCAGCGCAGCCGGTCCATGGCCGCCGGTCTGCCGGAACAACAGGAAGCCGTTGAACTCTGGAACGGCATCGGTTTTATTCTCTCGGGCGAACGCTACGTTGCCCCCCCCATGGGCGAAGTTACCGAAATCCTGCATGTACCCCCCGGTTCACCCATGTTCCGGGGGGGGTTCGGTCGTTCCTGATGGGAGCGGCTAATGTTCGCGGCCGCCTGTTACCCCCCCTGGTCGATCTCGCCACCTTTTTCGATGTGCCCCCCCGCTCTTCCCGCAGCCTGCGTGAACGGCGGGTTCTGGTGGTTGAGCAGGGCGACGTATTCAGTGGCCTGGTCGTCGACAGCGTACTGGGCATGCAGTACTTCGCCAAAGACAGTTTCAGGGCCACCCCCCCCGACGGGGGGGTGCCCGACAGCGTTCGTCCGTTTGTGAGCGGCGGTTACGAGCGTAATGAGGAGGTCTGGAAAGTGTTCTCAGCCACCGATCTGGTGGAAGACGAACGCTTTCTTGATGTTGCACAGTGGTAAGGGTGATGGTACTGGCAGGAACATCACCCTGACCGTCTGAAACCCGCTACACATACTTGCCATTTCCAGAAGAAAGAGGCCGGGAGCCAGAAAATGAAAAACAGAGCCGGAAGACTCAGTATGGGACAGGGAGGCAACAAACTGGTTGCCGGCCTGATCGCAGCGCTGATTGCACTTACCGTCCTGCTCGTTGTGGTACTGTTCATCATTAACCAGGACAGTCAGCACGACCAGCAGTACATCGCCAACACCGCGGAAATGCGGGTACTCTCCCAGGAGATCGCGAAGAACGCGACCGAGGCCGCCGGTGGTACCGCCGAAGCCTTCGACCAACTCCGTCGTTCGCGGGATGAGTTCCAGCAGCTCTGGACCAACGTGACCGAGGGCAACCCGGAAACCGGCCTCCCGCCCAGTGAACTGGCCCAGCAAAGTGGCGTACAGGAACACTGGAACACCGTTCGTGAAAACGCCGACAGCATCCTCTCCACACGTGATGCAGTACTCGGCCTGCACGAAGTAGCCCGGACCCTGAACGAAACCATTCCCCCCCAGCTGCAGGTGGAATACGACGACATCGTTCAGATTCTGCTGGATAACGGTGCACCTGCCGAACAGATCTCTCTGGCCCAGCGTCAGTCGCTACTGGCAGAGCGTATTGTCCGCTCCGTTAACAACGTACTGTCCGGTGACGAAGACGCCGTTATCGCGGCCGACCGTTTCGGCCGGGACGCCAGCCTGTTCGGCCGGGTTCTTGACGGCCAGCTCAACGGCAATCCCGCCATGGGCATCTCCCGCGTAGCGACGAAGACGCCATCTATGGCCTGGAAGCGGTTGACGAGCTGTTCCAGTTCGTTTCCCAGAACGTAGACGCGATCCTTGAAGCCTCTCCCGACCTCTTCAAGGTTCGTACCGCCGCAAGTGACATCTTCCAGAACTCCGAGAACCTGCTGGCCGAACTGTCGACTCTGGCCGACAACTTCGCTACCCAGTCCAGTTCCCGTCTGATCAGCCCGACCCTGGCCTTCGCCATCCTGGCCGCCATGGTTGCGATTGTTGTCTTTATCGGTCTTGCCCTGTACCGCGACGCCCAGGAGCGTCTGGCCACCACCCAGGAGCAGAACGAACAGAACCAGAACGCGATCCTGCGACTGCTGGACGAACTGGCCGATCTGGCCGATGGTGACCTGACCACAGAGGCCACGGTAACCGAGGACTTCACCGGTGCCATCGCCGACTCCATCAACTACGCGATCGACCAGATGCGCGGCCTGGTACAGGCCATTCGTGGTACTGCGGTACGAGTAGCTTCCGCCGCCCAGGAAACTCAGGCCACGGCCATGCACCTCGCCGATGCATCCGAGCACCAGGCCCAGGAAATTGCCGGCGCCTCCGCTGCGGTTAACGAGATGGCCGTGTCCATCGACCAGGTATCCTCGAACGCCGCCGAATCCTCCGCGGTTGCGGAGCGGTCGGTTGCGATCGCGAAGAAAGGCGCAGAAGTGGTACAGAACACCATTCGCGGCATGGATAACATCCGGGAGCAGATCCAGGAAACGTCCAAGCGGATCAAGCGTCTGGGTGAATCCTCCCAGGAAATCGGCGATATCGTATCCCTGATCAACGACATTGCGACCAGACCAACATCCTGTCCCTGAACGCGGCAATCCAGGCTCCATGGCCGGTGACGCGGGTCGGGGGGGCTTCGCGGTGGTTGCGGACGAAGTTCAGCGCCTGGCGGAACGTTCCTCTGCAGCAACCAAGCAGATTGAAGCCCTGGTTAAGACGATCCAGTCTGATACCAACGAAGCGGTTATCTCCATGGAACACACCACCGCCGAGGTGGTCCGTGGTGCCCGACTGGCCCAGGACGCGGGTATCGCCCTCGAGGAAATCGAGAACGTATCCATGTCCCTGGCGGAGTTGATCCAGAACATCTCCAACGCCGCCCGTCAGCAGTCATCCTCTGCGGCGCACATTTCCAACACCATGAACGTTATCCAGGAAATCACCTCCCAGACTTCCTCCGGTACCAACGCTACCGCGAAGTCTATCGGTAACCTGGCAGAAATGGCCTCCGAGCTGCGGTCCTCCGTTGCCGGCTTCACCCTGCCGGATGAGGAAATGGCCAATCAGGAAGAAGAGGAAAACAGCGACGTACCGGTGGTCAGCTGATCACCGGCCCGGGGGGGCAGATGACGGTCTATGGCGCATACGCATAACCAACTGTCACCCGCCGAAGGCATCTGGTCACTGCGCCGTCTTCCGGATATGGACGACGCGCAGTTCAGCCAGTGGCAGACCTTGCTGGAGCACCGCACCGGCATAACCCTGACCACCGAACGGCGCTCGTTTCTGGAAACCAATCTTGGCATCCGGATGCGCGAAATCGGTTGCAGCAGCTACCAGGCCTATTACGAGAAAATCGTATCCGGCCCGGATGCTGTCAGGGAGTGGGCCACACTGGTAGACCGGCTCACTGTTCAGGAAACCCGGTTTTTCCGGGACCCGGACGCCTTCCGGCTGGTGGCGGATTATGTGCTTACCCGTCCCCCCCGGGAACAGTTCAGGAAGCGGGCCCTGGAGGCCTGGAGTGTTGGCTGCTCCACCGGCGAGGAGCCTTACACGCTCGCGATGATCCTGAACGAGGGCATGGCTCAGTTGGGCGTGCAACCGCTCTTCGGCGTAACCGGCTCGGACATCAGTCAGCCGGCCATCGAAAAAGCGCGCCAGGGCCGGTTTAATGCCCGCAAGTTGCTGGGAATGGAAGAAGACCTGAAAGCCAGGTATTTCCGGCCCTCGGAGCGGAATACCGTAGAAATTGTGAACAGCATCCGTGACCGGGTGTGCTTTACCAGGCTCAATGTTCTGGATCTGGAAAAAGCACCCATGCACGGGATGAACATTATCTTCTGCCAGAACCTGCTGATCTACTTCCGTCGCTGGCGCCGACGGGAGATCGTCAAACGGCTCGCAGAGCGTCTGGCACCGGGGGGGGTTACTGGTGCTTGGCCAGGGTGAACTGACCGACTGGCAGCCACCGGGCCTGCAGAGGGTTCCCTCGGAACATGTACTGGCGTGGATCAAGCGCCAGTCCGACGAAGAATAACCGGAGTGGTTATGGGCAATCACCATGACAGCATCGCCCTCGACTGGGTTCGGGGGGGAGAGATACAGGACACGCTGACCCAGGGCCAGCATGCACTTGAAGCGTATGTCGAGAATCGCGACGACACTGCGCGCCTGCGCTTCTGCCTGAATTACCTTCACCAGGTACACGGTACCCTGCAAATGGTGGAACTCTACGGTGCAGCATTGCTCACCGAAGAGATGGAAAAACTGACCCAGGCCATTCTCAACGAAACCGTGACCAGCGTTGACGATGCCGTCAACGTGCTGATGCAGGCCATTCTACAGCTGCCACAGTATCTGGAGCACATTGGCAGCAGCAGCGATGACTTTCCCATGGTTCTGCTGCCGCTGCTCAACGATCTCCGGGCCGCCCGGGGGGGCGACTCCCTGTTGTCCGACACCTCCCTGTTCAAGCCGGATCTCTCTGCTTCACAGATGAGGGTCAGCGGCAAGGTGTCTGAACGCCTGCATGATCCAAAAGTCCTGGGCCACCTGCGCAAGCTGCGCCAGATGTACCAGTTTGCCCTTGCTGGCGTGGTTCGCGAGGCGGACCTCGACGCCCATTTCGATTACATGCAGAAGGTAATCCAGCGGTTGGTGCGCCTGTGCCAGAAAACGCCCCCCCGGGGGGGCGAACTCTGGAAAGCGGCCAGCGCCTTTGTCGACACTCTGCAAGCCCGGGTCAACCCGGTGAACACCGCCGTCAAATCCCTGCTCAGGGAACTGGATTCCGAGATCCGCCGGCTCACCGACGAACATGCGGATATCCTTCAGCAGCCGGTTCCGGAAGCGCTGTTCAAACACCTGTTGTATTACGTCGCCCGCGCCCGGGATCTCGATCGCCCTCAGGTTCAGGCACTGCGTCAGGCCTATCAGTTGGATAGCGCCCTGCCCTCGGAAGACGACGTGGATGCGGCCCGCAACCGGGTATCCGGTCCAGGCCGGGACGCCATCCACTCCGTGGTCAGTGCCCTCAACGAAGAACTGGCTCGACTGAAAGATCAGCTTGACCTGTTTGTGCGGGCCGAATTTCGTCAGAACAGCGAACTGGACGAGTTACTGCCCGGCCTGCGTCAGGTTGCCAACACCCTGGCCGTTCTTGGTCTTGGCATTCCCCCCCGGAAGGTCGTCACCGAACAGATTGAACTGGTAGAAAAACTCTGCCAGCAGGCCGAAGTGGTCGACGATGGCACCCTGATGGACATTGCCGGTGCCCTGCTTTACGTGGAGGCCAGTCTGGCTGGTCTCGACAGCGAGCGACGCCCGGAGCAGTCTTCCGGCTCGGCCGAGGAAGCCTCCGCCATCAACATGGGCTCCCGTGAACTCGGAGAGGCCAGCGAAGCGCTGATCCGCGAATCCCGGAATACCCTGGAGCAGGTTAAATCCGCCATCGTCAATTTCATTGCCTCCCAGTGGGATGCCCGTGAAATCGAACACGTACCCGGACTCCTGCACAGTATCCGTGGCGGTCTGAGCCTGGTGCCACTGGATCGCGTTGCCGATATGCTCGCCTCAGCCGAGCGTTACGTCACCGACGTACTGCTCAGCAACAAACAGGTTCCGGACTGGAAACAGCTCGACACCCTGGCCGATGCCGTTACCAGTATCGAGTATTACCTGGAGAGACTGGCAGATGGCATCAGCGATAACGACGCTATCCTGCGCGTGGCCGAAGACAGCCTCGCCAGTCTCGGCTTCCCGGTCGGACAGGAGCCCACCTGGAGCCTGACGGAAGAAACCGAAGAGGCCCCCCCGGCTGAAGTACCCGTGGCTGAAGAACCTGAGGCCAGCGCCGAAGAGACCACCGCACCAGAGGCCAAAACCTCTGATGCCGAGCTGCTGGATGATGAAATACTCGGCATTTTTGTTGAGGAAGCGGAAGAAGTTCTGCAGACCATCCACGAGTTCTATCCGAGGTTGCGCCAGGATCACGACGATCGCGAAGCTCTGACTGAAGTTCGCCGGGCTTTCCATACCCTCAAAGGTAGTGGCCGCCTGGTCGGCGCCACCAGCATCGGCGAACTGGCGTGGTCGGTGGAAAATCTGCTCAATCGGGTCATCGACCAGACCATCAAACCGACCGATGACATGTTCACCCTGGTGGACCAGGTCAACGCCCGTATTCCTTCCCTGATTGAGGACTTCCGGAACGGCGAGACCAGTGGCGACGTCAACGAGCTGATTGAACAGGCTGAAGCGCTGGCAACGACCCGACGCGCAGAAACCGGACAGGTGGCCGAAGAGACCACAGGCGAAGCAGAAACTGCAGACGAGGCCGCCGCCGAGCACGAAATCGAAATTCCCGAAACGCCCGCTACCGCGCCAACGAGCGAAGTTGAAGAAGCGGACGACAGTGACGATCTCATTGATGACGAAATCCTCGAGATCTTTATTGAGGAAGCTGGCGAGGTACTCGACACCATTCGCGAATACCTGCCCATGCTGCTACGTCAGCACGATGACCGCAGTGCCCTGGCAGAAGTTCGGCGGGCCTTTCATACCCTGAAAGGCAGTGGCCGGATGGTTGGCGCTACCGTGATCGGGGGGGAGCTGGCGTGGTCGGTCGAGAACATGCTGAACCGGGTGATCGACGGCAGCGTGTTCATGAATGATGATATTGCCCAGCTGCTTCAGGATGTCACCGATTCGGTGCCGGCGCTGGTCACCGATTTTGAGAAACGCCAGGCGCCGAGCCTGAACACATCTGCCATGGAGGCGCGGGCCAATGCCCTGGCCAATGGCGAAATTCCCGATGCCACCGCCATGCCGCTGGTGGACACCGACACAGAGTCTGCAGAGGAAACAACGGCCGGTACCGTCACTCCGGAAGACAGCATTGAGTATGATGCCCTGCCCGGAGAAGACGAAGTGGATCCGGTGCTGCTGGATATCTTCGAGAACGAAACCGAGACCCATCTGCAGACCATCAAGGAATACCTGGAGGCTGCGGGCGACAAAGCCACCGCCGCCTACACGGACGATCTCTCTCGGGCGTTGCATACCCTGAAAGGCAGTGCCAACACCGCCGGTATCGCGCCGATTGCGGAAGTCATTACGCCGCTTGAGCGCTTTATCAAAGAATCCCGGGCTCAGAACAAACGGGCAGACCGCGACGTACTGGCGCTGATCAGTGATGCGGCGGGCTTCCTGACCCAAGGGCTTGCCCAGATTCGGGAGAATCCCCCCCAGGCACCGCTGGCAGGCACCGACGAGTACCTTGAGCGCCTGCACCAGGTGTGTGAACAGACACTCACCAGCCATGCCCAGGCAGACGACGAACAACCCGCCAGGAAATCGTCGTCACAGCTGGTACAGCTGTTCCTGGGTGAAGGCCTGGATATCGTTCTGGATGCTGAAAGCATTCTCGATCGCTGGTCTGAAAACCCGCAGCAGGACGAGGCACTGGCAACCCTCCGTGCCGAACTGGAGCAACTGACCCAGGGTGCGACGGACGCCAATCTGCCGATGTTGCCGAACTGGCCGCCGCTTTGACCCGCACCTACACCGCGATTTCAGAGCAGGGCCTGCCGCCGGGCGATGATGTATTCCAGACCCTGCGCGCCGGCCATGAGCAGTTGATTAACATGATGGATCAGGTGGCGGCCGGGCTGGCTACTGAACCCAGCCAGGAACTGATTCAGGAACTCGAGGCGCTGGCACAGGCAACCGCAGCCGAGCCCGCAGAACCGGATGAGTTCGAGCAGCAGTTCACCGAGGATCTGGAAGAGATCGACCTCAGCCTGGAAATGGATGAACTGGAGCAGGCAACAGAAGAACCTGAGCTGACAGAAACGCCGCCACTGCCGGAAACGTCTGAAGACGATCAGGCCATGGACGACGAGCTGGCAGCAATCTTCCTGGAGGAAGCCCGCGACCTGATTGACAGCACCGCGGAAGCCCTGCACAGCTGGAGCGAGGACACTTCAAACCTGGACCTCCTGCGGTTGCTCCAGCGTGACCTGCACACCCTCAAGGGTGGCGCCCGACTGGCCGACATTCCGGCCGTGGGTGACCTGTCCCACGAACTGGAAAACCTGTTTGAAGGACTGACCGAGCAGAAATTCTCGATCAATGACACTCTGTCTGACCTGTTGTTCCGCTGCCATGACCGGCTTGCCGGCATGGTCGAGGCACTTGAAGCCAGTGAGGCGCCGAGGCCCGCGCCGGATCTGATCACCGAGATTCATGCCTACATCGATGGCGCCCGCGGCACTCGCCCGGTAACCGATGTACACACCGAGGACTCTGCGGAGCCGGAAGACGAAGAGCTGACCCTGCCGGAGCCCGAGCTCGAGGAAAGCACCGAAGAAACTGAAGGTGCAGAGGAGGAAGAGCTCCAGGCCACCGATCTGTCCCATCTGGACCCGGAACTGGTGGGCATTTTCCTGGAAGAAGCCTACGACCTGATCAACTCCACCGGCAGTGCCCTGCATACCTGGAGCGAAGACCCCCCCTCGAACCGGGAGGTTGCCGCCGAACTGCAGCGTGATGTGCATACCCTCAAGGGTGGCGCCCGCATGGCCGGAGTCGAGGCCATCGGCGATCTCACTCACGTGCTTGAGGATCTGTTCGAAAAAGTGGCCGAAGGCCAGCTTGAAGCCAGCGGTCAGATGACCGACTTGCTGTTTGCCTGCCACGACCGCCTGGCTCAGATGGTAGAGCAGGTGGCGACCCAGAAGCCGTGCCCGCCAGCCGAAGAACTGGTGCATCAGGTTCAGGCCATTCTGCGCGGCGAATCCCTGCCTTGGGAGGCACCGCCGCAGTCAGAGCCGGGTGAGCGCGACGTTAGCGAACTGGAAGAACTGGAAATCAGTGAACAGCCGGCGGCAGAATCCGAAGAATCCGCGTCCAGCCTCAGCGAGAGCCTGGAAGACGCCACCGACGACGATCTGGTTGGCATCTTCCTGGACGAAGGCCTGGAAATCCACGAGGCCATTACCGAGTGCCTCGACCAGTGGCGTGAGGAGCCGGAGGAACTGGCTGGCATTACCCGCCTGCAGCAGGAACTGCACACCCTGAAGGGCGGCGCGCGACTGTCGGATGTCGACCCGATTGCGGATCTGGCCGAAGCCTGGGCCGACGCCCTGGACCAGCTGATTGCCGGCGACCGGGGGGGCCAGTCGGCCATGCTTGGCCTGAGTGACCGCGCCGCGGCCAGCCTGAAATCCATGCTTGATGCGCTGGAAGACAGTCGCAAGCCCGATGCCGACACGGCCCTGATCGACGCGTTGCGCACTACCGCACCAGCGGAGGACACATCCGGAACAGAATCGCCACAGCCAGAAACGGCTGAAGCGGACTCCGTGGATCCGGAAGTGCTCGAAATCTTCCTGGAAGAAGCTGGCGAAATCATGGACCAGCTGGAGCAGCTACTCGATGACTGGCGTCGTGAGCCGGCCAATGAGCACTTCAACCGGGAAGCACAACGGGCATTGCATACCCTCAAAGGCGGTGCCCGTCTGTCCCAGCTCTCCGAGCTTGGCGACAAGGCTCATGCTTTCGAGACCCGCCTGATCGATCTGGCGGTAACGCGCCAACCGAGGAGCAATGGCAGGCCATCACCGGCGATCACGATGCCATCATCGCGCTGGTGGCGGATATCCGCAAACGCTTTGAATCCGGCGCACCGGCACCTGCCCCCCCGCAGCCGGAGAAAGCACCCGAACCGGTTCGCGAAGAACCCGCGCCGGTGCCAAAGGCCTCCACTGCGGAGCCAGCCCCCCCGACCAAACCGGTTCCGGCACCTGCGAAACCGGAGAAATCCGCGGCCCAGGCGCGCAAGAAAGCCGCCGATGCACAGAGAGCCGCCCAGGAAACCATTCGGGTATCGGCACCGCTGCTGGATGAGCTGGTTAACCTGGCCGGTGAAACCAGTATTACCCGGGGGGGTCGCCTGGAGCAACAGAGCAGTGATTTCAGTTACACCCTGGACGAAATGGCCGCCACCATCGAACGTCTGCGGGAACAGCTGCGGCGCATGGATATCGAAACCGAAGCGCAGATCCTGTTCCGGGCCGAGCAGGAGCACGGGCCGGACTACGGCGACGATTTCGATCCGCTGGAAATGGACCGCTACTCCTCCATCCAGCAGCTGTCACGGGCCCTGAGCGAATCCACTTCGGACCTTGCTGATTTGCGTGAAACCCTGTCCGAGCGGGTTCGGGACACCGAAACCCTGCTGGTTCAGCAATCACGAATCAATACGGAACTCCAGGAAGGTCTGATGAAGACCCGGATGATTCCGTTCTCCTCCATGGTGCCCCCCCGTCTGCGCCGCATCGTGCGCCAGATCAGTGGCGAACTCGGCAAGAAAGTCGATTTCGACGTACGCAATGCTGAAGGGGGGGAAATGGACCGGAACATTCTGGAGCGGATGGTCGCGCCGCTTGAGCACATGCTCCGCAACGCGCTGGACCACGGCATCGAAACGCCGGAAGACCGCACCAAGCAGGCAAACCGGCCACAGGTGAAGTGGTTCTGTCCCTGACCCGGGAAGGCGGTGATGTGGTGTTGAGGATGATGGACGACGGTAAAGGCATTCCGTCCGACGTTATCCGCGACAAGGCCGTTCGCCAGGGCCTGATGCGCGCCGACGAAGACCTCTCGGAAAGGGAAATCCTGCAGTTCATTCTGCAGCCGGGCTTCTCCACCGCCCAGCAGGTTACCCAGATTTCCGGTCGTGGCGTGGGCATGGACGTGGTTGCCAGCGAAATCAAACAGCTCGGCGGCAGCCTCGACATCGATTCCGCCCTGGGCCGTGGCACCACCTTCACCGTACGCCTGCCGTTCACCGTGTCGGTCAACCGGGCATTGATGGTGTCCACCGGGGGGGAAGATTTCTACGCCATCCCGCTCAACACCATCGAAGGTATTGTCCGGGTCAGCACCTACGAGCTGGAAGAGTACTACAAGCCAGACGCCCCCCCCATGTACGAGTATGCCGGCCAGCAGTATCGCCTGCAGTACCTGGGCAGCCTGCTCAACAGTGACCACCAGCCAAGCTTCAGGGCCAGGCTCTGCCACTGCCGGTCATTCTGGTGCGCGGCGCGGAGCAGCCCATGGCTCTGCAGGTGGACCAGCTGATGGGTAGCCGGGAAATCGTGGTTAAATCCCTCGGGCCGCAGTTCAGTTCCGTCCGGGGGGGCGTTTCCGGTGCCACCATTCTCGGTGACGGCAACGTGGTTGTAATCCTCGACTTGCCGGCGATGATCCGCTCCGACATCCTGTCCGAACGCCAGCGCCTGGCGAATCTGGAAAAGGCACGGGACAGCGCCCGCTACGAGGAAAAGGCCACGACGGTTATGGTGGTGGACGACTCCGTTACGGTGCGCAAGGTGACCTCCCGTCTGCTGGAGCGCAATGGCATGGAAGTGGTGACCGCCAAAGATGGTCTCGACGCCGTTGCCCAGCTTCAGGACCACCGGCCGGACATCATCCTGCTCGATATCGAAATGCCCCCCCGTATGGATGGTTTCGAAGTGGCCAGCTTTGTGCGCCACGACGACAACCTGAAAGATACGCCGATCTGCATGATCACCTCGCGGACGGGCGAGAAGCACCGGAACGTGCTCTGGCCATCGGGGGGGTCAACGAGTACCTTGGCAAGCCGTTCCAGGAAACCGAGCTGCTTGACACCATCAAGCGGCTGACCGGGAACCGGTGATGGCCGGCCCTAACGGCCGGCCTGGCGTCGGGATTGTGTCCGATGTGGTGCTGCAACGGCATCGGCTGCAGGCGGCGACCGGAAAATTTGGCCTGGACGTCAGCTTCTCGGGAGATCCCGAACGGCTGATGGACTACCCGGCGTTTCCGGACGCGGCGCTCTGGCTGGTGACCCTGGAAGACGAAGCGGATCATCCGGCACTGTTCGAGCATCTGCTGGAAAATACAGAAGCACCGGTCTTATTCGGCCTGGACCAGGCTCCCAAGCCCGGCACCACGGAATACTTCCGCTGGGAACGCCGGCTGCTCGACAAGCTGGAAAAACAGCTCGGGCATCTGGAGCAGCTGGATACCGCCAACGACATTGAAGAGCTGGCCGAGACCACGCCAGATGCGGTGGACGCGCCTACGCTGCCACACTGGATAACTCCGGCGGCGCCGGGTTCGGTGGCTGAGGAAGTCTGGATTCTCGGAGCCTCGCTGGGCGGTCCTGCAGCGGTGAAGACCTTTCTCGATCACCTGCCGCCAAGGCTACCGGTCGGTTTATCTATGCACAACATATTGATGGCAATTTTACCGAAGTCCTCACCCGGGTTCTGGGCCGGCACGCCCACTATTCGCTGAAGCGGGCCGAGGAGGGCTATCGGGTACGCAATGGCGATGTGGTGCTGATGCCGGTAGAAAGAGAGTGGTGCTTTGATCGCCAGGGCCAGCTGACGGAACAGAATCATCCCTGGCCGGGCCCTTATGGCCCATCGATAGATCAGGTGTTGCTGAACGTGGCGGATCACTATGGCAAACACTGCCATGCCATCCTGTTTTCCGGCATGGGCAACGACGGCGCTATCGCTGCACCCATGCTGAAGGCCTATGGCAGCCGCATCTGGGTTCAGGAAAGCACCAGTTGTGGTAACAGCTCCATGCCCGATTCGGTGGCCGCCACCGGCTGCGCCAGTTTCTGTGGCACTCCGGAGCAACTGGCCAGGGAACTGGTAAAAGTCATTGAGAACAACTGCCTGCTCAAGGGCCGGCAAAAACGGGATTCCGCCTGAGGTAACAAGCAATGAGTGAAAACAGCCAATCCCTGTCCTGCGTCATGATACCGGTCTCGGACCGCCAGCTCCTGCTGCCCAACGTCTCCATTGCCGAGGTGGTGGATTTCACCAGCAACGATGCCGGCGCCAATACACCGGACTGGCTGGCCGGATTCCTGGACTGGCGCGGGCTCCCACTGCCGGTCATTTCCTACGATGCCGCCAACGGCAACAAGCTCACCATCCCTGGTGACAACCGTGGCCGCATCATTATCCTCAATACCATCGGCCCGAATCACCAGAGCACCCCCCCGTTCATGGCCCTGGTCACCCAGGGCATTCCCAGCCAGGCGCGCCTGATGGAAGACCAGATCCGACAACTGGACGGCGACCCCCCCGGCCCTGCGGACCTGATGCAGGTGGAAGTAGACGGCGAGCAGCCTGGATCCCGAATCTGGAATACCTGGAATCCCTGGCCGTCGACGCACATCACTGAGCCTCCGGTCGGCATGGCGTGGCCGCCTGCAAATGTTATAATATTGCAAATTTTGCAGGATCCACGCCATGCCGGAACGCGCACTTCCCTACCGTCCCCCCCATAATCATCAGGCCTGTGTCGCCCAGGCGTTGTCCGATGCCCATGCCATCTGCCGCGATGAAAACGCCCGCCTGACTCCGATCCGTGAACGGGTACTGGAGTTGATCTGGCAATCCCACAAGCCGCTGGGCGCCTACGATATTCTGGCCAAACTGTCCTCGGATGGACATAACGCCGCCCCCCCCACGGTCTACCGGGCCTTGGACTTTCTGCTTCAACATGGACTGGTTCACCGGATTGCCTCGCTCAACGCCTTCGTCGGCTGTGCCCATGCAGGTGAACATCATCGCGGTACTTTTCTGATCTGCCGACAGTGCGGCACGGTGCTGGAACTGGCCATGCCGGAACTCAATCAGGCCATCGAATCCGCGGCGCGCGCGGAAGCCTTCCTTCCTGACGACGTTACCCTCGAAGTGGCTGGCCTCTGCCCCCCCCGCTGTCAGGGGGGGGAGCAAACGAATGACTGACCCTCTGGTCCGGCTAGAACAGGTTACGGTGGCATTTGACGACCGGCCGGTGGTTGATCGGGTCAACCTGACCGTGAGCCGGGGGGGCGATATCGTCACCATCATCGGCCCGAACGGTGCCGGCAAAACCACGCTGATCAAAACCGTTCTGGGGGGGATTCAGCGGGCGACCAGCGGTCAATTATCGGTGGCGCCCGGCCTGGTGATCGGTTACGTACCCCCCAACACCTGACTCTGGAGCCCACTCTGCCACTGAGTGTCCGGCGCTTCATGCTGCTCAGCGGACGTGCACTGTCAGACTGCAAGGCAGCTCTGGAAAGGACCGGGGGGGTCGCGCATCTACTGGATGCGTCCGTCCACCACCTGTCCGGCGGCGAAAAACAACGACTGCTGCTCGCCCGGGCACTGGCCCGGAAACCCGATCTGCTGGTGCTGGACGAACCCGCCCAGGGGGGGGTCGATATCAATGGCCAGGCCACACTCTACGATCTGATTCGCCAGCTTCGGGATGAGCTGCACTGCGGTATCATCATGATCTCCCATGATCTGCATCTGGTGATGGCGGCCACAGACCGGGTTATCTGCCTTAATCAGCACGTATGTTGCAGCGGATATCCGGAGGATATTTCCCAGGACCCGGCTTTTGTGGAAACCTTCGGTCATCAGGTTGCCGAGTCTCTGGCGGTCTATCACCACCATCACAACCATCGCCATAACCTCCATGGCGATGTCGTCTCTACCGCGGACGCCCACGAAGGTTGCAGCCATGACCATCATTGATGCGGTGCTGGGCGACTTCTTCTGGCGGGCGCTGCTCGGCGGCCTGGGCGTGGCTTTGGTGGCCGGTCCCCCCCTCGCTGCTTCGTAGTCTGGCGTCGCATGGCCTATTTTGGAGATACGCTGGCCCATTCGGCCCTGCTGGGCATCGCGCTTAGTTTTCTGATCAGCGTGCCTTTGAATCTGGGTGTGGTGATTACCTGTGTGCTCATTGCGCTGGCCCTGGTGCTGCTGTCCCGGACCCGCACCCTGGCTACCGATACCCTGCTCGGCATCCTGGCGCACAGCGCGCTGGCCATTGGCCTGGTAACACTGAGCTTCATGCCGGATGTCAGGGTGGACCTGACCGGCCTGCTGTTTGGCGATCTGCTGGCCATGACCCGACAGGATCTGGTCTGGATCTACGGTGGCGCCGCCTTTATCCTGTCTCTGCTGGCGCTGCTCTGGCGCGGCCTGCTGATGAGCACCATTCATGAGGAACTGGCACGGGTAGAAGGGATTCCGGTGGAACGCCTGCGGCTGGCGTTGATGCTGATGTTTTCGCTGGTGATTGCGGTGGCCATGAAGATTGTCGGCGTCCTGCTGATTACCGCCCTGCTGATTATTCCGGCCGCAACCGCACGCCGACTGGCCCACAATCCCGAACACATGACCGCCCTGGCAGTGGTCTTCGGGGGGTGATGGCGGTGTCCGGCGGACTGACCCTGTCCTGGTACCTGGACACGCCGGCCGGACCATCGGTGGTGGTCACTGCATTTCTGGTGTTCCTGATGGTGTATGCAGGTGCCCGCCAGAGCCGGCACTGACCGTCCGCGCCACCAGTCAGCACAGGGCGGCGCCCGAATTGCCGGGCCGGTATTGCTGGTCTAAAGTTAGGCGGTATCCGAGCAGCAAAGGCCTCGCGGGAGCACACCAGCATGGACAGCGACCTTCGTAACACACCCGGCACCCGATTCCGGCTCTGGCCGGGTCTCTGGATGCCCGGGGGGGTTATCCTGGGTATCGGCATACTGGTGTCAGTGGCACTGGCCAACACCCTGGCGCGAACTATCGCTGACCTTGGTCTTGAGGCCTACCATGCCAGGCATCAGGCTCTGGTTGCGACGATCGCAGCCCGACTACAACACACGCCGGGGGCAGCAATTGCCTGCATCGCTGACCTCAGCTTTGGCGACAGATCTGCCCGAGGGCCTGCAGCTTCGAATCGATACTCTCGCCAGACACACCAAACAGGCTGTGCTGGAGCTCGGCAACGTAGACGAGCCCCCCCGGGATTCCGAGGCCCTGCGTACCGAGCTGACACTGCCCGGCAGGCACTGGATGGTCACCACCACGCCCAGCGCAGGGTGGATAGACCGGGCTCGAACCAGGCGCGCTGGCAGATTCTTACTGCAGGTGCCGGTATCTCGGTACTCGCAGCCTTACTGATGCTGGTCGCCTGCCGTCGACTGGCCATCCGCAATGCCAGAATCCGGCAGCAACAGGCACAACTCGATCGCGATCAACAACAGATTACCAATCTGCGGGTGGAGAAGTCTGTGCTCCGGCATGCGCTGAACGACAGCGAAGCAAGAAGCCGGGATCTGGTTCGGCTGGGCGGAGCGGTAATCGCCGAACTGGATCATCAGGGCGCATCGGGTTTGTGTCCGCCCAGATTGCCGACATGCTCGGTCGCGCGCCCTCCGACCTGACCGATCAGCCATTTGAACAACTGGTATCCGAACAAGACCGCAGCCGGTTCCGGGAGAGCCTGGACAGCGCCCGCAGCGAGGAAGACCTGACCCGAACCGACCTGGCATTGATCGGGGGGGCCGAGGACGCCCGGCCAGTGCGGGTCTGTCTGCGCCTGAAAACCATCAAGGATCCCGTCCACGGCATTACCGGCTTTCGGCTCAGTGCTACCCCCCCGGACTAGGGCCCGCATAGACGGCCAGCGCGATCTACCAGCGACTCACAAGGGCTGAATCCGGTCCAGCAGCCGCCCACTCTCAACCAGCTCAAGAAACTCATCACCCAACCTGTCACTCTCCAAGATCGCTCGACGCCAGGCTCGTTCGCGACCGGCATCATCGCCGACGTACTTCTCGAAGTCCTTTCGATCCGGCAGTTTGCGATCCGGCAGGGTTGCCAGGTAATCCGGTGACGGCGATACCAGCACGACATCCTGCAGTCGACTGGCATCGCCCCCCCGACGCAGGGCAAGGTTTTATCGAACCAGCCGGGAACCACACGATCCGTAAAATGCGGATAGAGGATAATGCCAGGCTGCTGGTAAGGCAGGTCGAGGTGATAATCGAGCAGTCCGCCATCCCGGTATACACCCTCTGGCGCGCCCGGAATATTGCGGACTCCGGACATCACCAGAGGAATGGAAGCGGACGCCAGCAGGGCCGGCAACAGGTTATCCCGGCTCAGGGGGGGCACTTCATGACTGGGGGGGAAATCCACCAGGCTTGAGACCGGCGCGCGGCCCCCCCGGGCATCGTGCACAATGCCACGTTCCATAAAACGACCCAGGTGCCGGCGGCTGACCATGTTGGCGCTGATAGCCGCATCAACCCGAGGCTCAGCCTGCCCCCCCGGGTATCGTGTTGCAACAGGCCAAGACTGCGCACTACTACAATGCTCAACCGGTACCAGGGATGGCTGAGCAGAAAGTCTTCCCGGCCCCCCCCAGCAGCTCCTCCAGAAACAGTATGCTTTTGCGGGAGATTTCCGCAGCGCTGACGCCTTTGGCAAATCGCTGACTGGTGTACAGCTCGGCCAGGCGGGCCAACTGGGCCTTGGGATCATCTGAAGAGGCAATGGCGGCAAACCGCCAGCTGCCGATGGAAGATCCGATCAGGGCCCTTTCCTGGGGGGGAGCCTGCGGCAACCAGTCACCAAAAATGGCCTTGTCCAGGCCACTGATTCCCAGCGC
>JDSH01000160.1_pt1 | contig 21061 bp, 31 predicted proteins | sample 199451 | NCBI WGS metagenome assembly JDSH01 (sample SAMN02584198, study PRJNA231836) | bioreactor metagenome | isolation source: continuous culture bioreactor electron acceptor NO2- transfer2 day 38 after... | place: Germany: Bremen | reverse complement strand
GCATCGGCCGGATCCATGGACATCAGTTTGTCCATTTCCTCGCGATAGGTTACTTCTGCCGGCTCGCGCTGGGCTGCCTTGTTGTTGGATCTGGTATTTTCATCCGATACTCCTGCGGCCACCACGAACTTCCGGAGCCATGCGCTCCCTAGGCAGAATTCGGGGGGGCAACTCAGCCAGCGGAATGATGCCCTCGATGACATGATCCAGGGCACTATCCCGCATGGTCACAAGGCCGGCATCCAGCGCTCGCCAGCGCAGCTCCCCCCCGATGGGCGGCTGACTGGAGATGGCATTACGGATATCCGAGTCCACCTCCATGTACTCCACAATCGCAACCCGACCCTGGGTACCCCCCCGGCCGTTACACTTGTCGCAACCCTCCCCCCCTTCAAAACACCGGAAATCCGCCGGCGCACCGTCCGGGAAAACCTCCGCCATAATGGAGGATCGGGCCTGGCCGGCTTGCGGCAATGCTTGCAGATTCGCTTCGCCAACCGTTGCGCAATCACTGCCAACAATTCGCCGGCGATGGAGTTGGGATGAACGCCAGGTCGTAAAGTCTCTGCAGGGAATCCACGGCGTCATTACAGTGCAGTGTGGAGAGCACCACGTGACCGGTCTGAGAGGCGCGAATGGCTTCCAGCGCGGTCTCCTGATCCCGGATTTCACCGACAAGGATGACATCCGGGTCTTCCCGAACAAACGCCCGCATGGCATCGGCAAAACTGAACCCGATTTCAGAACGTACTCGGGATTGCTGGATGTTGTCGATGGAGTACTCAATGGGATCCTCCACGGTAATCACCTTACGGCGACTATCATCAGCCAGGGTCTGCAGGCCCGCATAGAGTGTGGTGGATTTACCAGACCCGGTCGGCCCGACCACCAGCACCAGTCCAGCCGGGTTATCCAGCAGGCGCTGATAACGGGAACCAATGGCCGATGACATCCCCCCCAACTCAGCGATGGTCATTGCTCGACCGGTTTGCGGCAACAGACGGATAATCGCGTTCTCACCGTGCAGTGAGGGCTGAGTCTGGATCCGCAAATCGTAGGAGGTGTCTCCGAGCTGTAGCCTGGAACGCCCACCCTGGGGGGGTAACCGGTGCTCGGCGATATTCAGCTCCGCCCGGAGCTTGATGACGTTGATAACGCCTCGAATTTCCCGGGCCGACAACTGGTATTGCGGTAAATCGTGCAGATCGCCATCCACCCGCAAGCGAATGCGCACCCGGTTCTCATACTGTTCGATATGAATATCGCTGGCCTTCTCGCTGACGGCATCCAGCAGAATAGCCTCATACACCGACACCAGATACGGCTGATATGTTTGTTGCTGTCCTTGCCGAGCAGATCCTTGCCCGATGTCTCCGTTTTTTCGGTGCTGCCCACCGACACGCCATGCTCCGCCACAAAGCGGCTGCCTTTGACCGTCAGATCCAGCGCCGACCAGATCCGCCGGAAGTCCGTCGGTGTCACCAGCAGACAAACAATTCGATGCTTGGGTGTCAGCCGTTCCATCTGATCGGTGCGTGCATCCGGGTCGTCGGTGACCACGGTCAACGTGCTGTCCTCTTCCGACACCGGGATCACGCGGGAGAGATCCAGAAAGGTTCGGGAAAAACGCCGGAACAGGTCCGTATTCAGATGACTGAGTACGTCATCACCATCGGTAAACGTCATGCCCCCCCGCTGCTGAGCAAGAGACCGGTAGAGATCAATCTCTTCCAGATTCAACCGGCGACGCAGGACATCCAGCACCCGTTCGTTTTTAGTCGCCGCCTCGGTGCGGGCATCCGCCAGTGCCGCTTCGGAGACCACGCCAAGATCAATCAGAATCTGTTCGGAGTTACGGTTGAAATCCACCCAGCCAGAGTTCTGACCCGCTCCAGCTTGTCGCCTTTGCGCTGGAACATGGCGACACTGGGCACCGGCCCCCCCGCCCGACCCTCCAGGCACACCAGATTCCCCCCCCTCGCGCAGGTTCGGCAGAAGCGCCTTGGGATCCTGGATGAAGGTCGTACACAGAATCAGGTCACAGGGCGAGTCCAGTTCCAGCCCGGTATCTGCCGAGGCCTCAATGACATCCACATTATGGACGCCGTGCTTGAAAAAGCGCTCGCGGGCTTTCTCCACCAGCGCCGGGTTGCGGTCAACATAGACCACCCGGTGAGCCAGATCCGCCAGCACGGCGGTCACATAACCTGAGCCGCCCCCCCCAACGTGCATGACGACCTGGTCAGGCTCGATCTCTGGCATCAGGCTCAGCAGGTGTCGAACCGTTTCTTCTCTGGGGGGGATTGAGTGGCCGGTGATGGAGGGGGGGACGAGATCGGCACCGGAAACGAAATCGGGGGGGCGGGAAACAACAGCGAGGGCCTCAACGGCCCTCTGATAGAGCTTCTTCATTCAGCAGCATCCGATAAAACGCCGGATCAGGCCGCCTGTCGCCGCTTCAGGCAGATACCAGTTCGGCCTCCGGACGGGAAATTCCGCAGGTATTCATAAGATCGTCGATATCCGCGCCAAGATCAACCAGTCGCGCGGCTTCGTCGTAGGAAATTCGCAACGGATCATTCTGCCGCATTTCTTCCAGAGTGTTCTTGAGCTCATGAATCTGCCGCTCACAGGCTACCAGGCGCTGCCCCCCCACGCCGAGGCTGCCACTGGTAGTGGCATGCAGTTCACGGCCAAGGGTATCGCAACGTTGTTTGACAGAAGCCTGCAAGGCCCGGATACGACGGCCATGGATAATGCCCTGAACCAGAACCAGGGTGATGGCTGCAGCGGTCAGGCCCCCCCAGGGGGGGAGCCAGGAGGGAATGGTGAAACTCATAGTGGACGTCTCCGTTGTTGGTGACCACGGGAGACGTCCATCACTGCGCTGTGAAAAGCCGGTTACAGCGACGCGATTTCAGCCCACTCGTGGTCTGACAGCATCTTGTCGAATTCGACGAGAATAATCAGCTCGCCGTTCTTGTTGCACACGCCCTGGATGAACTTGGCACTTTCCTCGTTCCCCCCCACGTTCGGTGCAGTTTCAATTTCACTGGCCTTGAGATAGACCACCTCTGCCACAGAATCCACCAGAATGCCCATCACCTGGCTGGACGATCCATGACCACAATCCGGGTGGCATCGGTCACTTCCGCGTCCGCCAACCCGAACCGGCGACGGGTATCGATGACCGTAACCACGTTACCCCCCCGCAGGTTGATGATCCCCCCCAGCACATAATCCGGGGGCTCCGGGAACCGGCGCGATTTCCGTGTAACGCAGCACTTCCTGGATCTGCATCACGTTGATGCCATAGGTTTCGTCATCCAGGCGGAAAGTCACGTACTGCAGTACCTGATCGTCCTGGGCCTGATTTTGCTGTCCGCTCGGGGGGGATGCCATAGCACTCTCTCCTTCTCGGCTGCCCGGCGGGCAACCTGATCGTCAAAAATTCATCATCAGTGCCCAATACTATAGTTAAGGGCACAAACCGTGCCAGCCTCACACGGTTTCATTGAGTAACGGACCTGTTTAACTCAGATCCAGATGGTGTTCACGCTCTGCCCGCACCAGCAGATGCGCCATGGTGCGCACATCGATCAACGCACACATGTGGTCAACCACGGTGCCCGCCAGCCAGGGGGGGCGCTTGCTGCGCGCTGTGCGCCAGCGCACTTCATCCGGCCGCAGCGTGAAAGACTGGGCCACATCGTCACAGGCCAGCCCCCCCCACTCACTGTCATCCAGCCGGATCACAAACCGATAATTGTCCCGGGCACCAGCCGGTACCCGGCCAGCCATAATCCACTCGGCGGTGTCCACAACCCGCAGGTTGTGGTCCCGATCCGGCCGTATCCCCCCCATGTACCACCGGGGGGGACTGCCAGGAATTGGCCGGATCTCTTCTTCAATACGATGGATGGCGCCCAACAGAACCAGCGGCACCGCCAACTGCAGCCCGGCCACCGTAAAAATCAGGCACTCGAACGGCTCTTCCGACCAGTCCGGGCGCGCCGGTGGCACCTCGCCATCGTTGCCCGGGGGGGCCGTGACCGGCGCCTCCGTCTGAACCGGCTCCGGCGCTTTCTGTTCCACCACAGGTGCCTGAACGATTGGGCGAGGACGGGCTCTGGTGACAGGCTTTGCTTCGGTTTTTACCGGTTTCGGCGGCTCCGGTTCCGGTTGCGCCACTAACGGCTCCGGCTCAGGCTGTATCTGTTCTTCCTGCAACGCAGTGCTGGTGGCGGTGTGCAGCAATTCATCCAGATAACTGGCAATGGCCGCTTCCGGCGCTGCCAGTTGCGTCATTTTTCTGTCAGCCATGCTGACGCTCCTTCACCGAACCGGTTCGCTTCAGGAGGTCGTCCAACAGATGATCATAGGCCCGGACACCGTGGGTTTCCGCATCCAGTTGCGAGGGAATAACCCCCCCGGCCTGGCTGGCATCCCGGAATTTGGTATCAACCGGTACGGCGAAACGCCAGAGGGTATCCTGATAGGTCTTGCGCAACAGATTAAGGCTCTTGACCGAAGCCTGGGTCCGGCGATCATAGAGTGTGGGAACGATCATGTACGGTAATTCGTTCTTCTGGGAGCGCATGATCATTTGCAGGGTGTGCAGCATTCGTTCCAGGCCCTTGATGGCCAGAAACTCGGTCTGTACCGGAATCACCAGGTACTGGGCAGCGGCCAGTGCATTCACCATGAGCACACCCAGTGACGGCGTGTTGTCGAGAATCACGTAGTCAAAATCATCCCACAACTGGGCCAGGGCACGGGAGACAATCAGCCCATACCCTCAACGCCAATCATCCGACGCTCCAGGGTGGCCAGTGCAGTACTGGCAGGCAGCAGCGACAGCCCGGGGGGGCAACCGGTATCGGTGATCAGTTGCGCCGGCAGGCCTTCAGGAACCTTGCCCTGATGCTGAAACAGGTCAAATACGCTGTGGGCGATGGTATCCGGGTCATAACCAAACCAGCTGGTCAGCGATCCGTGCGGATCCAGATCAACCACCAGCACACGCTTGCCGCGCTGGGCCAGCAGTCCGCCCAGGGCGACCACAGAGGTTGTCTTCCCCCCCACTCCACCTTTTTGATTGGCTACAGCCAGATACGCACGTTTTGTTCTCCGGTAACGGCTCAGCCTGGCGTCATGCGCCGGCCTCTGTTCAACTTATCGGCAAGGATACGGGTAACTTGAAAGCCGAATCGATGGTTTTGCGGCAACCCCCCCTTGCGATTCGGACGATGAACAACAGGTAATACAGGAAGTGTGCCAGCTCAGCCATACGCATCTGCCACCGGCAGGTGATCAGCGCACCGCCCCCCCCGGATGCTTGCATCCCGGGAGATCAGCAGAACCACCCGGCGGTTACGCCGCCGGCCCTCCTCGGTATCGTTGCGGGCCACAGGCTGGTATTGACCATAACCCACCGCTGCCAGGCGCTCTGGCTCGATGCCCTCCATCATCAACATCCGGGCGACAGCCGCTGCACGGGCGGTCGAAAGTTCCCAGTTGGACGGAAAGCGGCTGGTACGAATGGGTTGGTTATCGGTAAAGCCTTCCACCTTGACCGCATTGTCGCGGTTGCGCAGTACACTGGCGATCTTTTCAATGACTTCAAAAGAGTCGTAATGAGGCTCAGCATCACCACTGCCAAAGAGCATGCTGTTCGGCAGATTGAGTTCAATCCACTCGCTGCTGGTTTCCAGACTCACTACCCCCCCCTGATTGATCAGTTCGTCGAATTCCATGGCAAGCTGGTTGGCCATGGTTCGCAAAGCCTCGGTGCGACCCTCTGCATCCAGTTCCGGATTACGGGGGGGCGCCTCGGTAACCGGCGGCGGAATAACATCTTCATGCTGTTGTTGCGGCGCCCGGACCGGCTGGCCGCCTACGGTGACCGGTTGCAATGAGCGCTGGGGGGGGCGTTAAAGACACCGGTGAAGGTTTCCGACAGCACCTTGTACTTGCCCTCATTCACGGACGATACCGAATACATCACCACGAAAAAGGCAAACAGAAGCGTGATGAAATCCGCGTAGGAAATCAGCCAGCGTTCCTTGTTGTGGAGATCATCCTGGGGGGGTGGTCTGCGACGGCGCATAGGAAGCCCTGGCCCGGAATTACTGCAGGAAGCCCCCCCGCAGTCTCAATTCGATGGATTTCGGGTTTTCGCCCTCGGCAATGGCGATAATGCCATCGATCATCATGTCCTCATAACGGGTGCGTTCCTTGATGATGCCCCCCCGCAATTTATTGGCCACCGGAAAGAACAACAGGTTGGCCAGGGCAACGCCGTAGATGGTCGCCACAAAGGCCGTGGCGATGCCGCCCCCCCCAGTGATTGGGGGGGATCTTCCAGGTTCGTCATGACCTGAATAAGGCCCATCACCGCGCCAATAATACCGATAGTGGGGGGGGAATACCCACCCATGGCCTCATAGACCCTGGCCGACTCCAGATCGCGCTGCTCCCGGGTCTCTAGGTCCACTTCCATGATACTGCGAATGGACTCGGGCTCCGCACCATCAACCAGCAACTGCAGCCCTTTCCGAGCGAACGGCTCGGGCTCTCTCTCCGCAAGCCCTTCCAGGCCCAGCAGGCCCTGTTTTCGGGCTTTGACGCTCCAGTCGATGACCTTGCCAATGCCATCTTCCAGCGAGATATAGGGCGGAATAAACACCCAGCGAACCTGACCGAAGGCACGTTTGAGCATTGGCCAGGAGGTTTGCAGGATGGTTGCCGCCAGAGTTCCGCCCACCACGATCAACCCGGCCGGGCCGTTGAACAGTGAACTGACAGCACCACCTTCCAGCAGATTGCCACCCAGGATGGCCACGAACGCCAGGATGATTCCGAGCAGGCTCAGAATATCCATCAGCTCACACCTTCAACCAGCCGCGCGCCAATATCTTCCAGCGCCAGAATTTCGTCGCTCAGTCCGGCTTTGGCCACAGCCATCGGCATGCCATAGATGACGGAGGATTTCTCGTCCTGGGACCAGATCACGGAACCGGACTGCTTCATCATCCTGCAGCCTTCCTTGCCGTCGGAACCCATACCAGTGAGGATCAGACCCAGGGTTTTGCCTGGGAAGCTCCTGGCCAGAGAGCCGAAGGTAACATCCACACAGGTTTGTAATTCAAGCGGTCATCACCCGGCAGAATCCGCACTTTCGCCTGCCCGCCGCGACTTTCAATCATCATCTGCTTACCACCGGGCGCCAGCAGGGCCAGTCCCGGACGAAGCACATCGCCGTCCTCGGCCTGACGCACCTCAATGCGACACAACTTGTTGAGCCGCTCAGCAAAGGCCGGAGTGAAGCTGGCGGGCATGTGCTGAACCAGCACAATAGGCGCGGGGGGGAACGAAGCCGGTAACGCCGTGAGCACCTTTTGCAGCGCAACGGGGGGGCCACCGGTGGAAGTGCCGATGGCTACCACACTGTAGTGCCTGGCGGCCGTTTTTCTGGCGGGTCTACGAACCGGCTCGGAGGTCGCAGGGTCTTTGCGGGGGGGTTCCGGCGTTGCCGGGCGGTTCAGACGCGAACCAGAACGCTCGGCAGGCTCCCGGCGGGGGGGTTCCGGTGCAGGCGTCGCCGGCCGCGGGGGGGCCGCAGGCGCTGATCGGGCACCGGGTCGGCTACCAGCACATCCAGAATGCGCTGGATGAGAATTTTCTGAAGCTGACTGGTATCCCTGGCAATTTCCTCAAAATTCTTTGGCAGAAAATCCACCGCCCCCCCGGCTTCCAGGGCATCCAGGGTAACGCGAGCACCTTCGTAGGTCAGAGACGAGAACATCAACACAGGAGTAGGATGCTTGCGCATGATCTCGCGAACGGCAGAGATGCCGTCCATCACCGGCATCTCATAATCCATAGTGATCACATCGGGGGGCGCAGTTTTTCCGCCAGCTCGACCCCCCCTTCCCGCCCGTTGGTAGCGGCGCCTATCACTTTAATCTGGCCCGAGGCGTCAGGATTTCCGTCAGCCGTTTGCGAAAGAAGCCCGAATCATCCACGACCAGGACAGAAACTGTCATCCATTTCTCCTACACAATCCCGGAAATTCCTGCTCAGCCGTAGTGCTGCAGGAGGCTCGGCACATCAATAATCAGGGCGATACGGCCATCACCGGTGATGGTGGCGCCGGCCATACCCGGCGTCCCCCCCTGCAGGGCCCGGCCCAGAGGCTTGATCACCACTTCTTCCTGGCCAATCAACTGGTCAACCACAAAGCCGACCTGCTTGGTGCCCATGGCTACAATCACCACGTGCGCGTTCTCCGGCTCGGCCTGACCTGCCGCGCCATGTACCAGCCAGCGTTTGATGTGGAACAGCGGGAACACTTTGTCCCGCACCACAATGCACTCTTTGCCATCGACAATGTTGGTCTTGGTCAGATCCAGGTGGAAGATCTCCACCACATTCACCAACGGCAGCGCGAAAGACTGGTCACCCAACATGATCATCAGGGTTGGCATGATGGCCAGCGTCAGAGGCACCTTGATAATAATGCTGGTGCCCTTGCCCTGCTCGGACATGATATTGATCTGGCCATTGAGCTGGCCGATCTTGGTTTTCACCACGTCCATGCCGACACCGCGACCGGAGACATCGGAAATCTGGTCTTTGGTGGAGAAACCGGCCGCAAAGATAAGATTGAAGCACTCGTTGTCGGTAAGGCGGTCTGCCGCATCCTGGTCGTACAGGCCCTTTTCTACCGCCTTGCGACGCAGGACATTGGGATCCATACCCGCACCGTCGTCGACGATGGACAACAATATATGGTCGCCTTCCTGCTCCGCCGACAGGGTCACGGTTCCGGCTCGGGGGGGTTTTTCGGCCTTCTCCCTTACGTCCGGCGCTTCGACACCATGATCCACGGAGTTTCGGACCAGGTGCACAAGTGGGTCGGCCAGCGCCTCGACCAGGTTTTTATCCAGGTCGGTTTCCTCACCGTGCATCACCAGGTTCACTTCTTTTTTTCAGACTCCGGGCCAGATCACGCACTACCCTCGGGAAACGGCCGAAAACTTTCTTGATCGGCTGCATCCGTGTTTGCATGACGGCAGCCTGAAGATCCGTAGTCACTACGTCGAGGTTGGCCACCGCCTTGTGCATGTGTTCGTCTTCACTTTCGGAACCCAAACGCTGCAGGCGGTTCCGCACCAGCACCAGTTCGCCCACCATGTTCATGATGTCGTCCAGGCGCTTGGTATCTACCGAACCGTGGTTTCTCCCGCGGGTGCGGCCTCACGGGCAGGCGCGGGCGCAGAGGCCGGCTTGGCAGCGGCCTTGCTCTCGGCTTTGGCTTCTGCTTTCTTTGGTTCCGGGGGGGCCGGTTCGGCCTTGCCGGATGGAGCAGGCGCCGGTTTGGGCTCGCTGTCGGAAGACCCGGCACTTGGGCCGGCGCCCTTGCCATGCAGTTCGTCCAGCAGGTTCTCGAATTCGTCGTCGGAAATCAGATCGGCGTCGCCGGATGATTTTTCTGAGCCACCGCTGGTATCAGTATCTGCCTTGGCTGTTTCATCTTCCGCAGGCGCGCCGGCAAACTGGCCTTTGCCGTGGAGTTGATCCAGCAGGGCCTCAAATTCATCGTCGGTAATCTCATCACTGTCGGAGCCGCCGCCGGGTTCTGCCGGGGGGGTGCTCACCTGCTCGTTGCCGACCGGTTTCTGGCCATCGGATTTTTCATCCGCCAACGCATCCAGCAGCTGCTCGAACTCTTCGTCAGTGATATCGCCCTGGTCCCCCCCTTGCTGCCCGACATCCGCAGACGACGGCTCCTGTACCGGGGGGGTTGGCGCTTCCACCGCCGGTGCATCCTCGGACTCGGGTTTGGCGAGTGCATCCAGAGCTTCAATCAGTTCGTCCGGCGCGGGCGTCGGTTCTTCCCGGTTGCGGACTTCTTCGAACATGGCATTAACGTTGTCCAGCGCCTCCAGCACCACGTCCATCAGGTCCGGTGTTACCTTGCGCTTGTGATTCCGGAGAATATCAAACACGTTCTCCGCAGAGTGGCAGCAATTAACCAGTGCCTCCAGTTGAAGAAAGCCTGCGCCCCCCCCTTTCACGGTATGGAAGCCACGAAAAATGGCGTTCAGCAGATCGCTGTCATCGGGATGCTGCTCCAGATCCACCAGTTGCTCCGACAACTTTTCGAGTATCTCGCCGGCTTCTACCAGGAAGTCCTGCAGGATCTCTTCATCAGCATCTAACGCCATGCGTCACCCTCTTTATTATCAGAATCCGAGACTGGACAGCAGATCGTCCACATCGTCCTGTCCCGAAACTACATCTTCCCGCTCATCGGCCTTGATCTGGGGGGGGCCTACACCTTTTTCGGCCGATTCTTCTTTTTCTTCAATCTGATGCACTGTACCGGTCAGTTGATCTACGTGGCTGGCCATCACCACCAGACCAAGAAGGTTGTCTTCCACCTCTTTCACCAACGCGGTGACCTTCTGGATGACCTGACCGGTAAGGTCCTGAAAATCCTGAGCCAGAAGGATTTCCGACAGGTTCTGGTACAGACTGTCGGAGTCCGTCGTCAGGCCAGCGAAGAACTTGTCGATGCGACCGTAAAGCTCCCGAAATTCCGCAGGCTCCATTTCACGACGGCGCAGACGCTGCCACTCATCCCGCAGGGCAACCGCTTCATCCCGCATGGCGTGAGCCACCGGCATGCTTTCCTCAACCAGATCCATGGTGCGGTTCGCCGCCTGGCTGGTCATCTGAACCACATAGGCCAGACGGTCAGAAGCGTCGCTCATCTTCGACAGGACTTCTTTCTGCTCGGCATTACGCGGGTCTATCTGGAAGTTCCGGATTGCCTCATGGAGGCTGCGGGTCAGTCGCCCCCCCACTTCCCGATACAGACTCTGATCGCGAACCTCGCTCAGTTCATTGATCAGGGTCATCGCCTTGGCATAATTCCCGGCGTTTACATTCTCGGCCAGGTCGGAGGCCTGCTTTTGAAGCTTCTCCGCCACCTCCGGATCAAGGCCCTGATGGTTCTGTTTGGTATCACTCATGGCGAGCCATCCGACCTCTGGTTACTGGATTCGTTCGAAGATTTTCTCGATCTTTTCCTTCAGCACGGCTGCCGTGAAAGGCTTGACCACATACCCGTTCACCCCCCCGGCCTGAGCCGCAGCCACGATCTGGTCCCGCTTGGCCTCCGCCGTTACCATCAGAACCGGCAGGTTCTTCAGATTTTCATCAGCACGGACAGCCTTCAGAAGGTCAAAGCCCGACATGCCGGGCATGTTCCAGTCAGTCACCAGGAAGTCATACTTGCCGCTTCGGAGCATGGGCAACGCGGTGTTGCCATCGTCCGCTTCATCCGTATTGGTGAAGCCGAGATCTCGCAGCAGGTTTTTGATGATGCGTCGCATTGTGGAGAAGTCATCCACAATGAGAATTTTCATGTTCTTGTCCAATGGGACCTCCAGTCAGTAACACCCGGAATTCATTCAGCCTTTTGGAAGTCTAGCAGGCTGCTACCTTAAGCGCTTATTGTGTGGTGTTTGCGCACGTTGTAAAGCATCGTTTACCAAAAGCTACACAGCTTGCTGAAAGCGAAACACAGCACCTGGCCGATCAGTCGTTGTCACCATCCCGCCACTCGGCCAACCGGCTGCGAAGTCGCAACGCCGCCTGGCTGTGAATCTGGCTTACCCGGCTCTCACTGACCCCCCCAAGCACCGCACCGATTTCCTTGAGGTTGAGCTCCTCCTGGTAATACAGGCTCAATACCAGTTTTTCACGCTCAGGCAACTGCTCAATGGCGTCTGCTAGACTGCGCTGGAAAGCGCCTGAAGCAATACCGTCCAGCGGATTATCACTCGCTTCTGCTTCTTCTATCGGCAGCTCGCCGGATTCATTGAGCTCATCAAGACTAAAAAGTCTACCGCTGTTCGCGTCGGCAAGTGAGGCATGATACTCGTCCAGACCAATGCCAAGCTCTTCAGCTACTTCGGCATCCTGGGCCTCGCGCCCGGTACGATCTTCCACTTGTTTGATAGCACTGGCGATTCGCCGGGCGTTGCGATGCACTGAGCGGGGGGGCACCCAGTCGCCCTTGCGGATCTCATCCACCATGGCACCGCGGATGCGAATCCCTGCGTAGGTTTCAAAGGTGGCACCTTTGCCGGATGAATAGCGCTGCGCGGCCTCCAGCAGGCCAATCATACCGGCCTGCATAAGGTCTTCCAGCTGCACTGATGGCGGCAGCCGGGCCATGAGATGAAGGGCGATTTTCTTGACCAGCGGCGCATGCTCTTCAATCAGGGCTGAAGGGCTCCTGGCGCCGGCCTGATGGTAAATTCCCAGATGTTTCGCCAATGTCATGTATCCGGTTTTCTTGTAGGACTGGATTCAGATCAGACTTCGACGAGCCGCTCCACGAAGAATTCGAGATGCCCCCCCCTGGGAGAGGACGGCAAAGGCCAGCTATCCACTTTTTCGGCCAGAGCCGGATAGCCAGCGAGGCTTTCGCCCTCGGATAGGCATCCAATACCGCTTTCTGTCTTTGGACGGCTTTCTTGACGGCCTCGTCGTAAGGCACGATACCTACATATTGTAGTGCCACATCCAGAAAACGCTCGGTGACCCGGGTCAGTTTTTCAAACAGATGGCGGCCTTCCTGCTCATTGCGGACCTGGTTTGCCAGGATACGGAAGCGGTTCGTGCCATAATCCCGGTTCATCAGCTTGATCAGCGCGTAGGCATCGGTAATGGAGGTAGGTTCGTCGCAGACCACCAGCAGAAGTTCCTGCGATGCCCTGAGGAAGCTGACCACCGATTCAGAAATACCTGCGGCGGTATCCACAATCAGAACGTCAATCTGATCGCCCAGCTCACTGAAAGCGTTGATCAGGCCGGCATGTTCCATGGCGCTGAGCTGGGTCATACGCTGGGTGCCGGAGGAAGCCGGTACAATCTTGATACCACCAGGACCATTCACCAGCACGTCTTTCAGATCACAATCGCCGCTGAGTACGTCTTGCAGATTTCGATTAGCGGTAATGCCGAGCAACACATCGATGTTGGCGAGCCCGAGATCCGCGTCCAGCAAGACAACCCGGCGCCCCCCCTTCTGGCCAGGGCGATACCGAGATTGACCGAAACATTGCTCTTGCCGACACCGCCCTTGCCGCCGGAAACCGCAATCACCTGAACCGGATGTGGTCTGCTCATACTGTTATCAGTCTCTTACTACGTTCTTGTACGGGCACGCGTGCCGGTGTTTTATTCTGTCGCCAACGAGGCTCAGGCACCTTCGGCGACTGCCTGTGCGCTCTGCACAGCCTTAAGCCGTTCTACGCCCAGGCGCACCAACGGAATGGCCTCCGCCCTCTGGAGATCTTCCGGTATCTTCTGGCCATCGGTGTACCAGGCCACCGGTAAGCTGGTCTCCATAACGAACCCGAGCGCTTCGCCCAGGGTCAGGGCCTCATCAATCTTGGTCATGATGCAGCCTGCAAGGTTTGCCATCTTATAGCAATGCCACACGGATTTCATGATACGTGGCTGACTGGTGGCGGAGACCACCAGATGTGTACGGATATTGTGATCGCTGCGAGCCAACTCCGCCAGTTGTTCCTGGTAACCGCGGTCGGCACTGGTCAGGCCGGCAGTGTCAATCAGCACCAGGTGTCGATCCGATAATTCATCAAGAATGTCATCCAGGGAATGGCTCTCATCCACCACACGCACGGGCACATTCAGGATGCGGCCGAACACGAACAGCTGCTCATGAGCGGCCACACGGTAGCGGTCGGTGGTGACCAGGGCCAACGAATCCGGACCATGCTCCAGCACGTATCGAGCCGCCAGCTTGCCAATGGTGGTGGTTTTGCCAGACCCGGTTGGCCCGACCAGGGCATAGATACCGCCGGCATCAAGCCAGTCTTCGCGACCGGTACGAACGCCGGTCGCCAGCATTTTCAGTGACTGCTTCCAGCCGTCCTCCAGACGCCCGGCCCGGTGCCGACGGGACAGAGAGCCGGCCAGCTCCGCGCCCAAACCGAACTCCTGCAGGCGCTCGGCCAATCGTTGCTGAACTGCGCTGTTACCGGCCGGCGTGGCAGTCGCAGCCTTACCACTGACCAGATCACGCAGAGAGCTGATTTCGGCACGCATACTGGCCAGTTCATCGGCATAGCCACCGGCGCCTGATTCGCTACCCGCAACCGGCTTTGCCAGCGCTTCATCACTGAGACGTGACGCCGGAAAATCGGCCGTCTCGAAAGATAAGGACGACGCCACGCCACCTGAGGCGCCACTTCCTGCGCGCTTTTCCCGAACCTCACGAATGCGACTGCGGGACCGGTTCAGCTCCTCTTCCAGCCGACGATGCTGCTCCGCCTGCATCTCGGCCAGCCGGGAGCCGTTGGTGGCTTCAACCGCCCTTTCGCCCAGACGCTGGCGCGCCATGTTTTCGTCGTAGTCGAGTGCCGTCACGATCTCAACGCCACCATCAACGCGGCGGTTAGACAGAATAACGGCATCCGGCCCCCCCATTTCGTGGCTTACCTGCTTCAGGGCCTCAGCCATGGACTGCGCAAAAAAAACCGTTTTACTTTCATGCTGTTTCATCCTCCCACCGGCAAGCACTCTGGCTTTCCGCGATGCTCCGTCGGTTTATTGACCCACAGAAGCGACTATCGTGATCTGTTTGTTATCCGGGATTTCCTGGTAAGAGAGCACATGCAAACGCTCTACCCCCCCGTAGCTGGCAAACTTCGCCAGTACTGGCCGCAAGGGCCCCCCCGAAACCAGCAGGATGGCGGGCTTGCCAAGCATTTCCTGGCGCTGCACGCTGTCCTGAAGGGATCGTTGCAGCTTTTCCACCATGTTGGGCTCAAGCACCAGACCAATGTCATCCTGACCGCCGGATTGTTGACTCTGCTGAACAGACTTTAGCAATAACTGTTCCAGGTCTGGATCCAACGTGATAACAGGGATTTCGGCGTCGTTGCCACAAATACTTTGGACAATCATCCGGCGCAGCGCCTGGCGGGCTACTGTGGTCAATACTTTCGGGTCCTGACTCTTTGGATGCACGTTCACGACGGCCTCGGCAATGGAGCGCATATCCCGCACCGGCACTTCTTCTTTCAGCAGGTTCTGCAACACTTTCAACAGGATGCTGATGGAAATCGTGGTCGGCACGAGTTCCTCCGCCAGCTTGGGCGAAATCTTCTCCAACTGGTCCAGCCACTTCTGGGCTTCTTCGTGGCCAATCAGCTCATGAGCGTGTTTCTGCAGGATCTGATTGAGGTGCGTCGCCACCACGGTACTCGCATCAACCACGGTGTACCCCCCCAGGGTCTGGGCCTGATCTTTCCTGTCGGACTCAATCCAGATGGCGTCCAGGCCGAAGGCGGGGGGGTCCTTGCCGGCAATGCCTTCAACTTTGCCAAACACCTGCCCCCCCGGATCAATGGCCAGCTCCCGCTCCGGATGGATCTCGGCCTCGGCAATGGTCACGCCCATCAGGGTAATCCGGTAGACGTTCGGCATAAGATCCAGATTGTCGCGAATGTGCACCGAGGGCATGAGGAAGCCCAGATCCTGCGAAAGCTTCTTACGAACCCCCCCCTTGATCCGACTGAGCAATTGTCCACCCTGGGATTTGTCTACCAACGGAATCAGGCGGTAGCCTACCTCCAGCCCGACAATGTCCACCGTGGCCACGTCATCCCATCCGAGCTCGCGGGTTTCTCCCGGCGCCGGCAGTGCCTGCCCCCCCTCGCCACCCGGACGATCCGGAGAGATTTCCGCACCCTGCCGGGCCGCACCACCAGCCATGCCGCCACGGCCAACAAAACCACCTTCATCCTCAACCGTTTGCTGCTGTTTCTTCCAGATAAACCAGGCTGCGCCAGCGGCCAGCAAACCAAGGCCGAGAAACGCGATGTGGGGGGGCATCCCCCCCGGAATCAGGCCAAGCAGAATCAGGATACCGGCCGCAATGCCCAACGCTTTGGGAGCGCTGAACATCTGCTGAATGATCTGGCCACCCATGTCTTGGCTGGACGTTACCCGGGTAACCATGATGGCGGCCGACGTGGAGAGCAACAGCGAGGGAATCTGGCAACCAGACCATCACCGATGGTCAGCAGGGCATAACGCTCCATTGCCAGACCAAAATCCAACCCGTGCTGCATCATGCCGATAGCCACACCACCAACGATGTTGATAGCCAGAATCAGCAAACCGGCAACGGCATCGCCTTTCACAAACTTCGAGGCGCCGTCCATAGAACCGTAAAAGTCCGCTTCCTGAGCGATTTCCGAACGGCGTGACTTGGCCTCGTCCTGATTGATCAGCCCGGCGTTCAGATCGGCATCAATCGCCATCTGCTTGCCAGGCATGGCATCCAGAGTGAAGCGGGCACTGACCTCAGACACCCGGCCGGCACCTTTGGTGACAACCAGAAAGTTGATGATCATAAGGATGGCGAAAACCACCAGACCAACAGCGTAGTTTCCCCCCCCAATCAGGACTTCACCAAAGGACTCGATGACCTTACCGGCAGCATCACCGCCCTCATGGCCGTTCAGCAATACAATCCGGGTGGACGCCACGTTCAGGCCCAGCCGCAACAGGGTGGCCACCAGCAATACCGTGGGAAACGAGGCAAATTCCATCGGCCGCATGGCGTACACACAGACCAGCAGAATGACGATGGACAGAGTGATATTGAAGGTGAAGAACACATCCAGCAGGAACGCCGGCATGGGCAGAATCATCATGCCAAGCAGCCCCCCCATCAGCATCAGGGGGGGGATGCCGAGGTTCCCCCCCCGCGTCAGGGATTTGACGTTGTTAAGGACTAGAGCTCTGTCCATGCCGGGTCTGTCTCCACGTATCTGTGCCTGCGGGCATTTTCCGGGTCGAAAATCTGACACCGGGGGGGGTCGCTTTCCGGGTGGTATCGCAAGAACCGTACCAGCCCTTGCAAAATTTGACGTCTGAGCACCGTTCAACGCCTGACGCAGCGGCCCAGATACGGTATCCTTTCGCCATTTGCACTATCCCGATTCAAGCCAGAAACCCGAACACACAGGTGACCCCCCCATGCCGATCCACGAAGTGAAGCACCCTCTGATCCGCCACAAGCTCGGCCTCATGCGCCGCGCCGACATCAGTACCAAAAACTTCCGAGAGCTGGCACAGGAAGTTGGCGCGCTGCTGACTTACGAGGCCACCAAAGACTTCAATCTTCAGGAAAAAAAACCATTGAGGGCTGGGCAGGCCCGGTCTCCGTGGAGCAGATCCACGGCAAGAAGGTAACCATCGTGCCCATCCTCCGTGCCGGTCTGGGCATGCTGGACGGTGTCCTGAGCCTGATTCCGGTGGCCCGGGTGAGCGTGGTTGGCCAGATCCGCAACGAAGACACCCTTGAAGCGGAAACCTACCTGGAAAAACTGGTAGGCGAGCTGGATCAGCGCATGGCCCTGATCATCGATCCGATGCTGGCTACCGGCGGCTCAATGATTTCCACCATCGATTTGCTCAAAAAGGCCGGTAGCACCGAAATCCGGGCTCTGGTTCTGGTGGCTGCGCCGGAGGGCGTGGAAAAGGTTCTGGAAAAACACCCGGACGTGTCCATCTACACCGCATCGGTGGATGAGCGCCTGAACGAGAAAGGCTACATTCTGCCGGGCCTGGGTGATGCCGGCGACAAGATCTTCGGCACCAAGCAGAAGGACGTCTGAGCATGCAGGACCATAACAACGATCCGGTCTGGAAACAGGCTATTGCCGGTTCCCAGATGCTGCTGGTGGCTTTTGGCGCCTGGTACTGATGCCACTGATTACCGGCCTGGACCCGAACGTCGCGCTGTTCACTGCCGGCCTGGGCACTCTTATCTTTCACATTGTGACCGGTGGCCAGATCCCGATTTTCCTGGCTTCATCGTTCGCGTTCATCGCGCCCGTGCTGGCCTCCAAAGGCCGCTTTGGCCTGGAAGAAACCCTCGGTGGCCTGATGGCCGCAGGCATTCTATATATCATTCTGTCCGGGGGGGCGATTCGCCTGCGTGGCACCGGCTTCATTACCCGGCTGCTGCCTCCGGTGGTGATTGCACCGGTCATCATGACCATCGGCCTGGGGGGGTTGGCTCCGGTAGCAGTGTTTATGGCTACAGGCAAAACCGGTGACGGCCAGACTCAGCTGGTGCCCTACAACACTGCCATATGGATTGCCATGATCTCTCTGGCCGTGACCATCATCATGTCGGTCTGGGCCAAGGGCATTTTCCGACTGATCCCGATCATGTTCGGTGTCCTCGTGGGTTACCTTCTCTCTGCCATTATGGGCATTGTTGACACAACGCCGATCCAACAGGCTGAGTGGCTGGCAATGCCAAACTTCGTAGCACCGGCGTTCAGCTGGGGGGGCGCTATCCTGTTCATGATTCCGGTCGCCATCGCACCAGCCATCGAACACATCGGCGACGTTCTGGCCATCGGTAACGTTACCCGCAAGAACTATCTGGAAAAACCGGGCTTGCACCGTACCCTGCTGGGTGATGGTCTGGCCACCAGCGCTGCCTCGCTGCTTGGCGGTCCTCCCAACACCACGTATTCCGAGGTAACCGGTGCGGTGATGCTGACCAAGAACTTCAACCCGAAAGTTATGTGGTGGGCGGCGGTGGTTGCCATTGTTCTGGCGTTTGTCGGCAAGTTCGGCGCCGCGTTGCAGACCATTCCGGTACCGGTTATGGGCGGCATCCTCTGCCTGCTGTTCGGTTCAATCGCCGTTGTGGGCCTGAATACCCTGATCCGACATCAGGTGGATCTGTCCCAGTCCCGTAATCTGGTGATCGTAGGCGTGACCCTGGTCTTTGGTATCGGCAACATGGCGCTGGGCCAACTGGAAGGCATCGCCCTGTGCGCAGTGGTTGCATCATCCTTAACCTGATCCTGCCGGGCGAACGGGAAGCCTGGGGGGGCAAGCGGATTCACGAGCACGAATCCAGCTGACCCCCCCGCGGAAAGCAATATCCTGCCTCTATTCCGATCCCCCCCGGAATAGAGGGCTTCAGATATCGCGCCGCATATCGGGCGGAATCGGGAAGTCCGGCATGCCGGGCTTCGGCCCACGGCCCTTGCGGAACTGACGCAGCTGGAAGACGTAGGCCAGCACCTGAGCAATGGCCATGTACAGGCCGTCCGGAATCTCTTCACCAATATCGGTATTGTGATACACCGCCCGTGTCAGTGGCGGTGTTCGCAGGACCTCGACCTTGTTCTCCCTGGCAATTTCCATAATCTTGAAGGCCACCTCGTCTGCCCCCCCCTTGGCCACCACCACTGGCGCGCCCATGGTTTTCTGATCGTACTTCAATGCCACGGCATAGTGGGTCGGGTTAGTAATCACCACATCGGCCTTGGGAACGTCCTGCATCATCCGGCGCTGGGCCATCTCCCGCTGGAGCTGGCGAATCTTGCCTTTGACCTCCGGCTTGCCCTCGGTGTCCTTGTACTCGTCCTTGACCTCCTGCTTGGTCATACGGAGCTTTTTCTGGTGATCGTAGATCTGGAAAGGCACGTCGATGGCGGCAATAGCAATGGTGGCGCAGGACAGGAAGAAGAAACTCCAGCCCAGCGTCCACAGCACGTGCTCCATGGCAGGTACGGTCGGTTCTTCCGCAATCGCAAGCAAGTCTTCGGTGCGAAGGTTCAGAATCAGGATGGCGACCGCCATCACCAGGCCCACCTTGGCAATCGCCTTGACCAGCTCGATCAGGGAGCGCATGGAGAACATTCGTCCCAGGCCCTTGATCGGATCCATCCGGTTGAATTTCGGTGCGATGGCCTTGGCACTGAACAGCAGACCGCCGATGCCAATGGAGCCTGCAATGGCGGCAATCAGCAACATCACCAGTATCGGTGACAGCGCCCAGGCGGCCTCTTTGGCCGCCAGTATCAGTTGAACACTCATATGCCGGGTATCAAAAATCGCTGAGCGCTCGATTACGAAGGAGTCGCGCATGATGGACTCAATAGAAGCGCCAAGCGACGTACCAAAATCAGAAGCCCGCCAGCACCGGCCAGCAATACCGCCATGGTGGCGAGTTCCTTGGAACGAGCGTCTGGCCTTCCTCCTTGGCCTTCTCCAGGCGTCGGGGGGGGTAGGCTCTTCGGTTTTTTCCTGACTGTTGTCGTTCTCTTCGGCCATGGTCAGGGTTGCCCTTGCAGAGCGCGCATGAAATCAAACGTTTCCCGCGTGTACTGATCGAAGTGTGGCAGGAAATTGGCGTGTAAGACCCAGATAGCAAACAACCCAAAAATCAGGCCAATCGGAAAGCCGAGGGCGAAGATGTTCATCTGAGGCGCCGCACGGGTCATTACACCGAAAGAGATGTTCACAATCAGAACCGCAGTCACGGCCGGCAATGCCAGCAACATGGCAGAGGCAAACATCCATGAAATGCGATGGGCCAGCGCCCACACACCATCCTGCCCCCCCAGCCCTTCCAGGCCAATAGGCAAGGTGTAGAAACTCTCGATGAACACCTCGAAGGCCACCAGATGGCCATTCATCACCAGAAACAGCAAAGTAATGGTGATGGTGTAGATCTGAGCCAGCACTGGCACGTTAACACCATTGGCGGGGGGGTCTACCATGGAGCAAAGCCCAGGCCCATCTGCATGGCAATCATCTGCCGGCGATCACAAACAACTGCCAGAGTGCGGTCAGCGCGAAGCCCAGGCCGATACCAATCAGGATCTGCTGCAGCGTGATGACGACCGCGTCGGCACTGAGCGCTTCCACCTGGGGGGGAACGGGAGGGATCATGGGCACAATCAGGATGGTCATCAGTAACGCCAGTCCCAGCCGCACCCTCGCCGGCACCAGTTGAGTACCGAAAACAGGGATGACCATGAGAAAACTGGCCAGCCGGAACAATGGCCAGATATGCTGCCCCCCCACCCACTGGCCGATCAGATCTGCACTGAACTCCGCCGGCAGCATGGGCTCAGCCGATCAGATAGGGAATGCGGGAGATCAGCCGTTGGCGTGGTCAGCAAGG
>JDSH01000159.1_pt1 | contig 21419 bp, 29 predicted proteins | sample 199451 | NCBI WGS metagenome assembly JDSH01 (sample SAMN02584198, study PRJNA231836) | bioreactor metagenome | isolation source: continuous culture bioreactor electron acceptor NO2- transfer2 day 38 after... | place: Germany: Bremen | reverse complement strand
ACGAGGGCAGCGTTGAATACGGCGACACGGTGCAGCTGTCCTACGTGGATCAGTCGCGCGACGACCTGGCCGATGGCGATACCGTGTGGGAGGCGATCTCAGGCGGGGGGCCGAGATCATCGAACTGGGCGACGCACAGGTCAACTCGCGCGCCTATTGTTCATCCTTCAACTTCAAGGGCGGCGACCAGCAAAAGAAAGTCGGCCTGCTGTCCGGTGGTGAACGCAACCGCGTACACATGGCGCGTCTGTTGAAAGAGGGCGGCAACGTGCTCTTGCTCGACGAACCCACCAACGACCTGGACGTGGAAACCCTGCGTGCGCTGGAAGACGCCCTGGTCGATTTCGCCGGCTGCGCCGTCGTCATCTCCCACGACCGCTTCTTCCTCGACCGCATCTGCACCCACATCCTGGCCTTCGAAGGCGAGGCCCACGTGGAGTGGTTCGAGGGCAACTTCGAGGATTACGAAGAGGACAAGAAGCGCCGGTTGGGGGGGCCGGATGCGCTGGAGCCGAAGCGGTTGAAGTATAAGAAGTTTACGAGGTGACAAAAAAAGGGATGCGAAAGCATCCCTTTTTTTGGATTCTCAGCCTATCTTTATCCCCCCCGTATGCCGGGAGAAGACTGAGGGGGGGTTTTGTTGACAGACAAATGGAATCAAACCAACGTCTTGTCAACGGTTTAGACACCAAAGAAGTTAACATTTTGTTGAGAGTGGGGGGGCAAATATTTGCTCGGCAGACAAGAACAAAAAGGGACTAAAAGTGCCAAAAGACTACCGAATTCATGTGTTTGTCGACTTCTGGAATTATACATTGAGCATGCGCGCACATGACGCGGGTTTCAAAACAGACTGGAGAACACTCCCCCCCAAAATACTTACGCGGGAAGCGGGCAACCTAGTCGACCCAGGAGCACTTGCGATATACGCGGGCATGAATGTGTATGGCTCGTACAACAAAGCTACTGAGCAGACACTCCACCGCTGGGCCACAAATACTCTCGACGCATTTCCTGGTGTAAACGCTCACTTTAAGCCGCGCACCAAGAAGAAATCGTTCCCTTCCTGTCCACAATGCCACTCAGAAAGCAAAATCTGCACAAACTGTGGAAGTGACATGAGGGGGGGCACCGAAGAAAAGGGAATAGACACGCGGATTGCGACTGACCTCGTGAGCCTCGCATGGGAAAGCGCATACGATATCGCCGTCTTGGTTTCCGCTGACCAAGACTTCGTTCCAGCTGCAGAGTATCTGCAAGTCAAGGGCGTCAAGGTCGTCCATGCGGGCTTTCCCCCCCCAAACGGAATGCTGCTGAAGCAAAAGTGCTGGGGGGGCTCATTGGATATTCCGGATTGGAAAGATGATTTCCGATTAAAGCCAAAATAGCTAAAAACAGTATACTCGCTGGGCTAAAGCGACCTCAATTTGAAGCTAGAAACCAGGGCAGCGCCCGACCCAGGGTGGGCGCTTCTGACCTTGATTGGCGCAACCCGCTCCCCCCCCACACGCAACCTCGCTCCATACCGCAACAAATGCAAAAGCGCCTCCCGTGGGGGGGAGGGTCACCTCTCGGCGGCGAAGCCGCCTGCCGGTCTGTGGGGGGGCGCTGCCCGGCCTGTCGTCCGGGCGGAACACTCCCGAAGTGTTGGCGCATGGTCCGAAGCCGATCTCTGAACCGCCCCCCCCAAACCTTCCCGCCACTAGACGCCCCCCCTCTCCCCCCCTGCCCGCTAGGCTGGTCCCATTAACGGGGGGGAGGGAACGATATGGACAGACGTTTATTTCTATCACTGACCGGTGCGACCGCCCTTGCGGGCTGTGCGACCGGAGGAGGCACCGCGAAGCTTGCGCCCGGCACGACACTCATCATCCTGCGCCATGCGGATCGGGTGAATGAGGATTTGACCGACCTCGGGCGTCAGCGGGCGGCGGCTTTGGTGACAGCTCTGGACGGCATTCCCATCGACGCGATCTATGCGCCGGGGGGGATCAAGCGGAACCTGGAGACGGCGGCGCCTCTGGCCGCGGCGCGCGGATTGCCGGTGGAAAGCGTGGGGGGGGCGTCGAGCCCGGTGCCTGCCCTCTTCACCAAGGGCGCGGGGGGGCGCACCGTGGTTTGGGTCGGCAACAAGGGCAATCTGGCAGACATATGGCAGGCCCTGGGTGCGCCCGGCGCGCCTCCGGTGGAGTATGGCGATCTGTTCTTTGTCACACCCGGACGTCTGGGTGGGGGGGTGCGGGTGGATCGACGCCACCATGGGCCGTGATCAGGCGGGCGGCACCTGGACCGGATTGCCGTCCTCATCCAGTGCCACGAACACGAACACGCCTTCGGTGACCTTGGTCGCCGACCGGCCACGGTCGCGTTCGGACCAGGCCTCCAACGCGATGGACATGGAAGTGTTTCCAACGCGCGCAACTTCGCCGTAGATCGACAGCACGTCGCCCACCTGCACGGGGGGGGCGATGAAGGTCATGGCGTTGATGGCAACGGTGGCGACACGCCCCCCCCGCCCGCTCGGCGGCCAGCACGCCACCGGCAATATCCATCTGGCTCAGCACCCAGCCGCCGAAGATATCGCCCGCCACATTGGTGTCGGCAGGCATGGCGAGGGTGCGCAGGATGGCGGAGCCTTCTGGTTTCATGTCCGGCCTGCGGGGGGGCATGTCACTCATCGCCCGCTTCCTTCTTGGCCACCTCGCGCAGCTCGCTCAGCAGGTCGAGTAGAAGCTCCATCTTCTCTTCGCCGAACCCCCCCGCCTCCAGCCGCTTGTAGATCTCGGCGGCGCGGCCTGCGTGAGCGTGGTAGGCCTCCATCCCCCCCGCATCGGTGATCTGCACCTTGCGGCGGCGCGCGTCACTGTCGTCCACCCGTTCGATCAGCCCGCGTTCGGTCAGCGCCTTGAGGATGCGCGACAAGGACGGCGGCATGAGCACGCAAAGCTCGGCCAGTTCCGAGGCATTCTTGGGCCGCCCCCCCTCCGCCAGCACGCGAATGACACGCCATTGCTGCACGGTCAGCCCCCCCAGCTTGTCCAACTGCTGGCGAAACGGTTTCAGGGTGGCTTCGCGCGCGTGCAAAAGCGCAATGGGCAGGGCCCGGTCGAGTTCTCTCATGTCTGTGCCTCCGCGATGGCCGCGTGGATGGTGGACCAGCTCTTGCGGCTGAACCGGTTGTCGATTTCCTGCACCTCCAGCGAGAGGATGAAGGGAATGTCCTTGACCTGAGGGCGTAGCGCGGCCTCCACGGCTGCGTAAAGCTGATCGGCGATCTCGCCCCCCCGCGTCGCATTGTCGCGGCCAGCCCCCCCCAAGCGCAGGATCATGTCAAGGAAATGGTACTCCGCCGCGCCGTCGCCGATGGCGTTCACATCGGCACGAAAACCGCGCACGCGAATGCCGCCCACGGGGGGGCAGTGACCGGTGGCAATGAGCGCGTCACGCATGGTCACGGCAAGCGCATCCAGGTCGGCGTGGTTTCGCAACCCCCCCTGGCTGTATTCAAAGCTGAGATGTGGCATCTATCCCTCTGTCTATCAGGGAAGCTTAACCTGTTCAGGAAGCGAGGGGGGGAACCGGGTTTGTGTCCCTACCCTTTGGACACTGTTCCATCCGCCAGCCAACCATCAAACACTTGCAATGCGGTATCCGAGAAGACGTCGTCATTGATATGCGCATCCAGCTCGATCAGGGTGACATTTGCCGGGCACTGGGCGCGCAGTTCGGATTTGAAGGCCTCGAATGCCTCGGCGTCATGCAGCGGGCCGCCGGGGGGGCGATCCCATTCGTTGCCGCCCTCATTCGGCAGCAGAACCACCACGGGGGGGCCCGTTGCCTGGGCGAGTTGCGCACACATGGCCCGCGCCATCTGGCGGCGCTGGTCCGCATCCATCATCACCGAGCTGAGCAGCCGGTTATGCGCATGCACCTCCTGCCCTGCGAGCTTCGGCGGCACATCCTGCCAGCCGATGAAATCCACCAGGTCATAACAGCCAATGGACACGATCTGCGGCGTGGCACTGGTGCCCGCATTGGTCATCCGGTCCGGCCCGGCCGAGATCGCCGAGCCCATGATGTGATTGCCCAACTCCTGAGGGGGGGCAAAATCCATGACGGCGGCGAAGGCACCTTCGGCAGCGAGGCTTTCAAAGGCGCGCCCGCCCATGCCGGTGGCGTGAAAGACGGCGACCTCAAACCCGCGTTCCTCCAGCGCGGGCTTGAGGCTGACCATGTAGCGCAGCACCGTTTTCCCGAAGGAGGTCATGCCGATCAAGGGCTTGTCAAAGCGTGGCTTTTCCACCGCACGGGCAGCACCCAGAACGGCACCGGCGGCCTGGGACAGCGACGCCTTGCAGATCGAGTTCAGCCCATAAAGCCCGCCCGCCCAAAGGATCATCTGCACATCCGCAGGCAAGCGTTCCGGCGGGATCAGGGGGGGGAAAAACTCACCGTCGACACCACGTATTTCGGCACGCCAATCGGCAGCGCCTTGCACAGGTCCAAGGCCGCGTCGGTGCCCATGGTGCCGCCCAGCACGATCAACCCGTCGAACACACCCTCGCGGTACAGCCGCAGGGCGAGCGCCGCCGCCCCCCCCTCGGCCATGATCTGCATCGCCGTGTTCTCGTCGCCGCTGTCAATGGCGGCCCGGATCGACGAGCCCCCCCCGGCCTCGGCCACGTCATGTTTCGAATAATCGCAAGGCGCGGACGGGTCACCCAGCACCGAGATATCCATCGTCGCCACGCCGCCACCCTGCCCGCGAATGACCTCCGCCAGGTAATTCAGCTCGTCATCCTTGGTGTCATAGGTCCCAACGACCAGGATCGTCTTGTCGCTCATAGCTGCATCCACGCGGTTTTCAGATCGAAGTATTTGTCGAAGGCGTGCAGCGACTTGTCGTGGCCATTGCCCGATTGTTTGACGCCGCCCAGGGGGGGCACGGTGCCGTCGGCCCCCCCGCCATAGGTGTTCACATGCACGACGCCTGCCTGCACGTCGCGCACCATGCGGTGGGCGCGAGAGAGGTTTTGGGTCCAGACCCCCCCGGCAGCCAGCCCGTATTGGGTGGCGTTGGCAATGGTTACGGCCTCTTCATCGCTCTTGAACGGGGGGGTGACCGCCAGCACCGGGCCGAAGACCTCGGTCTGCGCCACGTGGTGTTGCGGTGCGACACCGGTCAGCACGGTGGGTTCCATGTAATAGCCGCCGGTATCCTCCAGAATACGCGATCCGCCGAGGGCAAGGTTCGCTCCCTCCTCAACCGCTTTTGAGACGAAACCCAGATTGCCCTCGAGCTGCGGGAGGTTGTTCACCGCGCCGATATTCGTGTTCAGGTCCAAAGGGTTGCCCACGGTCATTGCAGAGGCATGTCTGGACAGGGCCGCGACGAAATCGTCGTGAATGCTCTCCTCGACCAGCAGGCGCGACCCGGCCACACAGACCTGCCCCCCCGCGTTGCGGAAAATGCCTGCGGCCGAAACCTTCGCCGCCTGCTCCAGGTCCGGCGCGTCGGCGAAAACGATGTTGGGGGGGGACTTGCCGCCCAGTTCCAGATAGCAGCGTTTCAGGTTCGACCGGGCGGAGTATTCCAATAGCCGCCGCCCCCCCACCCCCCCGCCGGAGCCGGTAAAGACCAGCACGTCCACATCCATCGACAGGGCCAGCGCCTCCCCCCCCGCGACGGCCCCCCCCTGCCCGGTCACCACGTTCAACACCCCCCCGTCCGGCAGCCCGGCCTCGGAGGCGAGTTCCGCCAAGCGCAGCAGGGTCAGCGACGCCGTTTCGGCGGGTTTCAACACGACAGAATTGCCCGCCGCCAAGGCAGGCGCGAGCTTCCATGAGCCGATCATCAGCGGGAAGTTCCAGGGCACGATGGCACCGACCACGCCGACCGGCTCCTTATGCACAAGGCCCAGAACGTTGCCCGCTGTCGGGGGGGCAATCTCGCCATACACCTTGTCCAGCGCCTCGGCGTAATAGCGGAACGTGCCTGCCGCCGAGCCGGGTTCGGCCTTCAGCGCCATACCGATCTCGGTCCCATTGTCGCGCACGCCCAGAACGGCAAGCTCCAGCGCGTGTTTCTCGATCAGGTCGGCGAGCCGGTGCAGCACCTTCTTGCGCCGGCAGGGGGGGCCATGCGCGACCAGCGGCCATCGTCAAAGGCGCGTCGGGCGGAGGCCACTGCGCGATCCACATCCGCGGGGGGGGTGGCGCGGGCAATCGAGGTCAGTTTTTGTCCGTCGATCGGCGAGAGAACGTCGAGCGTCTCTCCTTCACCTGCTTGCCACGCGCCTTCAACAAAGAGGCCTTGCGGCGGGACATGTTGGTTTCGAAGCTCGTCGATGCGTGACTGTTCGACCATTCTTGGGCCTTTCTTTCCTTGCGATCCAGAAGGACGCGGCGCACATGCAGCGCCAGCACACCCAGGATCATCACAAACAGGATCGCCGCGATGGGACGATCAATGAAGTCGAGCGGGTCTTTCACCCGCGCCATGGCGCTGCGCAGTTTCACCTCCATGATGCCGCCCAGGACCATGCCCAGGATGATCGGCACGATGGCAGGCTCAGGCGTTCAGGATGAAACCCAGGATGCCGAACCCGGCCGCCAGGATGCAGTCGGTAAAGGAGTTGCGCAGGGAATAGACGCCCACGAAGCTCAGGATCAGGATGCAGACGCCCAGGAACTTGTTGGGGGGATCTTGACCACCTTGATCAGCTGGTTGGTGGCAATCAGCAGGAAGATCACCACCAGCACGTTCAGAAGCGCCAGCGCAATGTAGAGCGCGACGACAAAATCCATCTCGTTCTGGAAAAGCTGCGGGCCGGGGGGGATGACGTTGTGCACATAGAAGACCGACAGCATCATGGCCGTCAGCGCCTCGCCGGGAATGCCCAGCGCCAGCAGCGGCACCATGGCGGCGGCGGGCACGGCATTGTTGGCGGTTTCGGCGGCGATCAGCCCTTCCGACGAGCCATGCCCGAAATCCTCGGGCCGTTTCGAGGTCTTGGCGGCGTAGGTATAGGACATGAACTGCGCGGTGAACTCGCCCACACCGGGGGGGATCATGCCCATGACCACGCCAAACGTGGCGGATGCACCCGCAATGCGCGGGTGGCGGGCAAGCTCGCGGAAGCCCTGGAAGAAACTGCCCTTCATCTTTTTCAGGGTCACGTTTTCATCGTCACCTTGCAGCAAGATGAAGGCCTGGGAGAGGGCAAAGAGGCCCAGCACGACGACAATCAGGTTGACCCCCCCGCCCGACAGCCAGCTCTGATCGAACGTGTACCGTTTCGAATAGCTTGCCGGGTGCAGACCGATGGTGCCGAGCCAGATGCCAAAGCACGCCATGGCCGCGGCAATCAGCGTGTGTTTGCGGTGGGCGACCACCACAAGGATGATGCCCAGAAGGGCGGCCAGGAAAATCTCGCGACTGCCGAACATGGGCGCCACCTGCGCCAGAACCGGGGGGGCGAAGAAGATCAGCGCGGCGACCGAGAACATGCCACCGAAAAAGCTCGACGAATAGGCCAGGCTCAGCGCGCGGCGCGCCTCGCCCCCCCGTGTGGTCATCGGGTAGCCGTCATAGGTGGTCAGCGCGTTGACCGCCGTGCCGGTGTGTTGATCAGGATCGCGGGGGGGATCGAGCCGCCATACATGGACGATCCATAGATGCCGAGCAGAACTGTCAGGCCCACAATCGGGTCCATGCTGAACGTGGCGGGCAGCAGGATCGCGATGGCCACCGCCGGGCCCACGCCCGGAATTGCGCCGATCAGCACCCCCCCGCCGATCGAGCCCACAAGCAGGGCAAGCACCACGTCCCAGCGCGCCAGAATGCCCGCGCTTGCCCCCCCCATCTGGGTAAAGAATTCACTGATCAGGTCCATGGACGCCTCAGAGGTTCAGGATGAAGAAGTTGCGCAGGCCGCCCGGCAGGTACTCGTAGACCATCGCGCCTGGAATTTTCACCTGCAGGAAGGCCTTGAACACCAGCACCACCAGCACCCCCCCGAAGACAACCGAGGACCACAGCATGCGGCGGCTCCGATAGCCCATGCGCCAGGTCAGAAGTGGTGCAAAGACAAGGGTCATCGGCAGATAGCCCAGCACCGGCACCAGCACCACATAGGCCAGAAACCACCCGGCCCATTCAAAGACCGACATCCAGATCTTGGCCTCTTTCCAGTCCATCTTGTGCAGGTAGAGGTAGCTGATACGCAGGATCGCGACGAGGAAGACGAAGGGCGTGGCCAGGACCGGGCCAAGGGTCAGGGCCAAAACACCGGCCAGAACCGCCCAGAACAGGCTCTCGGCCCATTGGAACCAATCCGCCTCGCGAATCCAGCGCGGCATGCGCCGTTCGCGGCGCGGCAGGTTCCAGTAATGCAGTGCCGTGAACAGCACCATGCCGCCCACGCCGATCCCCCCCGGCCAGAACCGCGGCTGAGCAAAGAAAGCCTTGCCTTTCAGCCACTTGGTCTGATCCCCCCGATGGCCGCCAGAAGCAGCGTCGCGCAGATCAGGAACAGGGCGGCGAACAGCACCTGGCCCCCCCGTTTCGGATAGTTGGGATCGTGTTTGATCTCGCTCATTCGTCTACCTTGGGGGGGCCGTTAGAAGGCGGGCCGGGTCAGGCCGACCCGCCAGATGTCAGATCAGTTGCCCAGAATGCCACCGATCACAGCACCGGTGGCCTTGTCGCCCTCGATCCGTGCTGCCGAGTCCTCGGCGTTCATCCAGTAGACCAGCGCGCCGGTTTCCGAGGCCACGGCCTGGGCACGGTCGCTCATCACCGTCTTGGCGGCGACTTCGGCGATCTTGTCGCGTACGTCCTGCGGCGTGTCCTTGTGCACGAACAGCCCGTTCCACAGGGCGATGTCCAGGCTCTCGTCCAGCTCGCCGATGGTCGGCGCGTCCGGAACCAGGTTGATGCGCGTATCGGTGATCGAGGTCAGCACCTTCACGCTGTCCAGACAGGGCAGGATCAGCTGCAGCGTGGTGTTGATCACATCCGCGTCGCCCGATGCCAGCGTGTTGCAATCCAGCGCGTCAAAGGCCGCGTCAGACCCCCCCCATTCGAACCCCCCCGCGTTCACCGCATAGGCCTTGGTCACCTGCGTGGGCGTCAGAACGTCTCCGAAATGACCCAGCGCCACGTCGTTTTCCTTGGCATAGGCGGCCAGTTCTTCCATCGAACTGTAAGGCGCGTCGCCAGAGGTGGCGATGACGAAGGGGGGGTAGGTCAGGAAAATCCCAATCGGTTCAAAGACCTCATCGGCCAGCTCGTCGATGCCGATCTCATGCCCGATGACCGGCACGGCGGGGGGGACGAAACTGCCAATCGTGTAACCATCCGCCGGCGCCGTCGCCACGTCGATTGCACCTGGGAAGGGACCACCGCCACCGCCCGGCTTGTTTACCACGGCTGCTGAGACACCATAGGCCGCCTGGAAATCCTCGGCGATCATGCGGGTCAGCACGTCTTCCAGGTCGCCCGGAGGCCAGGGCACGATGAAGCTCACTGGTTTCTCGGGGGGGTATTCGGCCAGCGCGGGGGGGCCAGCCAGGGCCGCCATGGTAAAGGCGAGCGCGCCGCCAGCAGTTTTGATTTGGTCATGATGATCTCCCTATTGATCATGGGCACGGGTGCGGTTCATTATTCAAACCGTCGGTTCTAAAACAGATTGACAGACCCCCCCCGCCGAGTCTGTCAACACTTTTAACAAGTGAAGTAAATTTGCCAGCGCGATGCTTGCCTACCGCGCTGATGAAGGAAAGACAGCCACCCATGGGCACCACGTCCAAAGCCTTGTCCTTGTTGGATTTTTTTCAACCGCGCCCGGTCCGAGATCGGGCTCAGCGACATGGCGCGCCTGTCTGGCATGAACAAGGCAACGGTGCACCGGCTGCTGACCGAATTGGCGACCCATGGATTCGTTGAACAGATTGGGTCCGGGCGGGAATACCGCCTGGGCCCCCCCGCCGTTCTGCGCCTTGCCGCCCTGCGCGAGCACACGGTTCCGATGCGAGAAATCGCCCAGCGGGTGCTGGATGACTTAAGCCGGGCCACCGGCGAAACCGCACATATGTCGGTTCTGTCCGGCGAGACCCTGGCCACCACCGCCTATACCTATTCCCATGCCCACGGCACAATGGTGATGATGGAGGATGCCGAGGTGCTGGACCTGCACGCGACCAGCTCGGGCCTGTCGGTGCTTGCGTTCTCCGCCCCCCCGACCTTCATTGACGCGGTGCTATCGGTGCCCCCCCTGAACGCGCGCACCCCCCCGCAAACCGTGACCGATCCGGACATAATCCGCACGATGCTGCCCGCAATCCGCGCGCGCGGCTACGCCATGTCGGTTGGTGGCTTCGAAGAAGACGTACATTCCTATGCCGTGCCGGTCTTCGACGCACAAATGCAGGCGATGGGCGCGGTGGCGGTTGCCACCCCCCCTGTCTCCCGCATGACCGAGGCGCTGCGCGCCCGCATCCTGAACGAGCTTATGACAAGAGTTCCGGCATTGACCCGCCTGATGGGTGGGTTCCTGCCTTCCACTTTTCCAACATTTGAACCGCGGCAACCGCTGCAGAAAGAGGGCTGACATGAAGGATTCCAACTTCCTCAAGGAAAAGAACGCCAAGTCGCTTTGGCACCCGATGGCCCATCCAGCCGACTGCCTGAAAAATCCGCCAACCATCGTGACCGGTGCCTCAGGCGTGAAAATCACCGATGTCGATGGCCATGAGGTGGTCGATGCGGTTGGCGGGTTGTGGAACGTGAACCTGGGCTTCTCCTGCCAGCCGGTGAAGGACGCCATCGCCGCTCAGCTGGACGTACTGCCCTACTATTCCACCTTCCGCGGCACCAGCAATGACGCAGTGATCGAGCTGGCCGAAGAGCTGCGTGACTTTTTTTGCCCCCCCGGACGGTCTGACCCGCGCCTTCTTTACCTCTGGCGGGTCGGACAGTGTCGAAACCGCTCTGCGCCTCGCGCGCCAGTATCACAAGATCCGGGGGGGCGAAGGCGCGCGCACCAAATTCCTGAGCTTGAAGAAGGGCTACCACGGTACTCACATGGGCGGCGCCTCGGTCAACGGAAACGCCAATTTCCGCACCCAGTACGAACCGCTCCTGCCCGGCTGTTTCCACATCCCGGCCCCCCCCTATACCTATCGCAATCCGTTCAACGAAACCGACCCGGAGCGTCTGGCCCAGCTCTGCCTGCAAGCGCTGGAAGACGAGATCGCCTTCCAGGGCGCGGGCACCATCGCCGCGTTCATCATGGAGCCGATCCTGGGCGCGGGCGGGGGGGTGATCCCCCCCCATGAAAGCTTCATGCCCGGCGTACGCGAGATCTGCTCGCGCCACGGCATCCTGTTGATCGCGGATGAGGTCATCACCGCCTTCGGCCGCACCGGATCCTGGACCGGCAGCCGCCACTGGGGGGGCGTGCAGCCCGACCTGATGTGCACCGCCAAGGCTATCACCAACGGGTACTTCCCCCCCTTCGGCGCGGTGATGATCGCCGACCACGTGGCCGAGACCTTCGAACAGGACACCACGGGCCGCGCCGCCATCGGCCATGGCTACACCTATTCCGGCCACCCGGTCGGGGGGCCGCCGCGGCCATCGCCTGTCTGGCTGAAACCAAACGCCTGAACGTGCCGGAAAATGCCGCCGCGCGGGGGGGGCGCGAGCTGCACGCAGGGCTGTTGGACTTGCAAGCGGAGTTCGACGTGATTGGCGACGTACGCGGCGGCCATGGTCTGATGTGCGCGATGGAGCTGGTCGCGGACCGCGCCACCAAGGCGTCGATCGAAAAGAAAAGCATCGGCACCGTGCAGGAGGTTGCCTATCAGTCCGGCGCGATGGTCCGCGTGTCGGGCCCGAATATCATCCTGTCGCCGCCGCTGGTTCTGACCGCCGAAGACGTGCAAACGATCCTCAGCGCACTGCGCGCCGGGTTCGCGGCACTCTGACTTTCATCTTTCCCAAAATATCCAAAGCGCCCCCCCGCCCGCCCCCCCAGGCGGGGGGGCGATTGCGTGTCAGGGTCGGTCTGACCCAAGCTTCCCTCCCCCCCCTTCAGGGGGGGGAGGGACAGGAAGGGGGGGGTTTTTCCACCGTCAAGCGTCCCGCACGGGACACGATCAGGTCACGCCGGGCGCGGGAGGGGGGCACCCGGCGTGACCCGTGCACTCAACTGGCCTCCGGCACCGTCACGCGAATGCCGTCCAGCGCCGGGGGGGACAAGCGGATCTGGCAGGACAGGCGCGAGGTGGCGGAGCGGTCTTCGACCATGTCCAGCATCACGTCCTCAAACTCGCCCACCTCGCCGGACCTCTCCAGCCAATCGGCATCCACCTGCACATGGCAGGTCGCACAGCTGAGCGATCCGCCGCATTCGCCATCCACACCGGCCACATTATTGGCCACGGCGGCCTCCATCAGGCTGGTGCCCTCGGCCACATCGGCCATGACTTCATCCCCCCCCGGGGGGCAGAACCCAAGTTACTTTCATCTGATTTTCTCCTGTCTAAAGCGTTTCGAGATTAACTTGAGACACAAGTTGATTTCGAACGCCCACAATATGGGTAGGTTCCGCGCGTTTCGACTTATTGCTGTGTGTCAACAATAAGTCGAAACGCTTTATTACAAGAAGTAGACGTAGAAGTCCCTGAGCCCGTCGCCCTCCAGGTCGCGGGTCTTGATGACTTCCTTGCGTTTCATGAAGATATGATTGTCGACCAGGCTGCGCCCCCCCACGGCGTCGCCCAGAACGGTATCCGCCTCCAGGTCATTCATCGCGCGTTTCAGATCTACCGCGGTGCCCTGCTTGGCGTCGATCTTGTCAAAGCCATCTCCGGTTTCGGCAGGCACCAGATCATATTTGTTCTTGACCCCCCCCAGCAGAGCTGCCTGCAACACCGCCGCCGTGGCCGTGTAGGGGGGGTTCGCGGTCGCATCCGCCATGCGGTGTTCCAGCCGCGACTTGGCCCCCCCGCCCTCGCCCGAGATCCGGGTCGTGACGCAGCGGTGATCGCCGCCCCCCCAGTTCTGCCAGTAGCCAGACAGGATGCCCGGCTGCATGCGCTGGTAACTGTTGGCGGTCGGTGCCAGAAGCCCCCCCGCCAACCCCCCCCGGTGGTGATGCATGAGCCCCCCCGCGATACAGCCACGCGCAAGGTCGTTCATGTGTTCGGGCCCACCCACGGGCCCATTGTCCAACGCATTGCCACCGTCGTCCTTGCGGAAAGAGAAGTTGACATGCATGCCCGACCCGCCCGCCTCGGCAATAGGTTTGGGCAGGAAGGTCAGGACCACGCCGTGTTCCAGCGCAACCTCGCGCGCCATCTGGCGGAAGAGCACAATGTCATCCACCGCCTTGACCGCCTCGTCGAAGGTCAGGGTCATTTCGAACTGCGGGCTGTCATATTCCGCGGTGAACATGTCGACATTGAAGCCCAGATCGTCGGCCCGCTCCCAGATGTCATCAAAGACGCGCAGCGGATCGGTGAACGGCCCGGTACCATAGACCACGCCGCCGGGCGCGTCATAAGGCACCAAACGCCCGTTTTCATTGCCCACCAGTGCGTAGCATTCCAGCTCGATTCCTACCATCGGGGGGGTCAGGCCGAGTTCACCCCCCCAAGCCGCGCAGGCGCGTTTCAGGGCACCGCGCCCGTCGAGGTCCAAAAGTTGCCCCCCCTCGTGGTCATAAAGATCGCCCAACACCACCTTGGTCGAGCGCTCCCAGCCGTCGCGAATGTCCTCGGCACGCCAGCGCAGTTCCATGTCCGGCAGGCCCTGTTTCATCATCGCGCCGGGGGGGGCGTCCAACAGGTCCTTGTCATAATGCACGCCGAAGGTCGACCGGCAGAAACGGGTGGACCCGTCACCGATCTTGCCGTTTGGCAGGTATTTGCCTCGCATGATGCTGAGGTGGTCGCACCACATGGCGCGCAGCCGGTCTTTCATCTCTGTCCCTCCCTCGGATCGCCTCCCCCCCGCGACCCGGTTTCACCGTCACGCCATGCGGATCGGCAAGCTCTTGATCCCGCCCACGAAATTCGAACGCAGGAAGGCGTGATCCCCCCCCGTGGGTTCGATCACAGTGACACGTTTTGCGATTTCCTCAAACAGCACGCGCACCTCCAGCCGTGCCAGGTGCATGCCCAGGCAGACATGCGGGCCGCCCTGGCCGAAGGACATGTGCTTGTTCGGGCTGCGGGCGAAATCGACGCGGAATGGATCGTCAAACACCCGTTCGTCGCGGTTGGCCGAGGACCACCAGAGCAGAACCTTGTCACCCTCGCGAATGGTCTTGCCGTGCATCTCGTGGTCGCGCGTCGCGGTGCGGCGGAAATAGAGCGCAGGCGTGGCCCAGCGAATGACCTCGTCGGCCATCGTGTCCCAGACCTCGCCCGACTTCAGCTGGCCCAGCAGTTCCGGCTGATGCGCCATGGCCTGCAAGCCACCCGCGATGGAATAGCGCGTGGTGTCATTGCCCGCGGCCACCAGCAGGCAGAAGAAGTTGCGGAACTCATGCTCCGGCATGACATTGCCGTCCTTGTCCGGCTGCAGGATCATGTGCAGCACGCCGTCCGTGTCGCCCTTGCGGTTCTTTTCGGCCAGGAGCCGCTTGGCATAATCAAACAGCTCGGCCCCCCCGGCCGGGCTGTTGAAGGGCATCATGCGGTATTCATCCGTCTGCATCTTATCCAAGACATGATCGGTGAACTCCGGGTCCGTATTGGCAATCAGCGCATCGCCCTTTTCGACCAGCCAGGGCAGGTCTTCCTCCGGCGTGCCGATGATCCGGCCCAGCATCATCATCGGCAGTTGGCGCGCGATCTCCTTGGTGGCGTCAAAGCTGCCCATCTCCAAAGCCTTGTCCAGGATCGGGTGGCACAGCGCGCGAATCTGGTCCTCGAACCCGGCCACCACAGGGCGCGAGAACGCCTTGCCCACCCGCATGCGGGTTTTCATGTGTTCGGGCGGATCGGTTTCCTGAAAGGTGCGCCGCGCCAGGTATTCCTCATAGGTCTGGTCCTCCATGCGGATGCCGCGGGCCGAGGACATGACCTGGTAGTTCACGTTCAGCGCCGCAATATCCTCATGACGCACCACGTTCCAAAAGCCCTCGCCATCGGGCCAGTCGGTCCAGCTCAGCGGGTCCTCGTCGCGCAGACGTTTGAACGTATTGTGCGGCGCGCCGCGCGCAAACACATCGTGGTCGTACAGATTTTCATGCCCACTGTCGGTTGGGGGGGTCCAGACCGTCATGCGCGCCTCCCTGAGATTTTGTGTATTGTTTGCGCGTTCAAAAATATATTATATAACATGTTAAACAAGTAAAGGGGGGGAAATCTGATGCGCCTTGCGATCCTCATGTCCAACACGGATGAAAGCGAATTTGCCCAGCAACATCCGAAGGATGGCGAGAAATGGCAGGCGCTTCTGGCCCCCCCCTGATGCCGGATGCGACCTTCACCGTCTATTCGGTAAAGGACGGTCAGTTCCCCCCCACGGACGAATCGATCTATGACGGCTGGATCATTACCGGCAGCCCGGCCTCTGTGCATGACGTGGACCCCCCCTGGCTGGAGGCGCTCTTTGCCTCATTCGCCGCATTGTCGACCGGGGGGGCACGCCGCTGTTCGGGGGGGCCTGTTTCGGTCACCAGGCGATTGCCATGGCCCTTGGCGGACATGTGGCAGAAAATCCGGGCGGCTGGGTCTTTGGAACAACCGAAACCAAAGTCACATCCCCCCCTGCCCCCCCTTGGATGACCCCCCCCGGCCCCCCCTTGCGCCAATATGCGGCCCATATCGAACAGGTGGTGGACCTGCCCGAGGGGGGGGCCAAGGTGGTAATGACGAATGCAAGCTGCCCGGTGGGCGGCTTCGCGATCGGCAATCACGTCTTTACCACGCAGTATCACCCGGAAATGACGCACGGCTTTATCGGTGCGCTGATTGACGAGTTGGCGGATCAGAAACCGGCAGAGGTGATCGAAACCGCCCGCGCCTCCCTTGCGCAGACCGCCGAAAACGGCAGGTTCGGGCGGTGGATCGTGCAGTTTCTACGCGGCACCAGCACCTAACCCTTTCATCTTTCCCCCCCAAATATCCTCGCCGAAGGCAAAAAAATCGGAGCGCAGCGACAGCCCGCAAGCTCCGCTACAACGCGGCCAGCAGATCCATCACCGTGACGCGGTCGAACTGCACGTGGCGGGCCATGTAGGTTTCGGCCGCAGCGGTCTGGCGCGAGGTGATCAGGCGCGCCAGTTCCCGATGCTCGCGCGCCGAATCCGCCACCGCGCCCGGATAGCGATAGCGCGCCCGGTAATAGGCCAAGAGCTTGCGCGCATTCATCTTGATCATGTCCAACAGGAACGGGTTGCCCGAGGCCTCCGCCACCACCTTGTGAAAATGCAGGTTCAACTGGTAATAGCCATCCGGATCCGCATCCCCCCCCACATCGGCGGCATGACGTTCGCAGGCGGTCACGATCTCTTCCAACCGCTCCGCATCCTGCGGCGACATGCGGCGCGCGGCCAGGGCGGCGGCCTGGCCTTCCAACTTGGCATGCACTTCAAGGATGGCCAGAAACTCTTCCAGCGAGGGTTTGAACAGCGTGGCCCCCCCCTTGCGCGGCTGGCGTTCAACCAGCCCCCCCATCGCCTCCAGCCGCAACAAGGCCTCGCGCAGGGGGGCGTGCGCGAAATGCCGTAACGCGCCATCAGCGCGCCCTCGTCAATCGCATCGCCCGGATTAAGCTCGCCCTTGTCGATGCCTTCCAGAATGGTGTTGAGGATGGTGTCCGTCTGCCCTGCCATGAGGTCAGATAACCCGTGGGCGGGGGGGTTTCGGGCAAGAGAGAACCCGGACACAAGGGCCGGGTTCCTTTCGTTTTCCTGATCGCTGCACGGCGTCAGTGTTTGCCCTTCCAGGGCACGAGCTCAGTGTTTGCCCTTCCAGGGCACAAGCCAGCTCTCGGCCTTGCGCATCAGGATGTCGATGCCATAGCCAATGATGCCGATCAGGATGATGCCCATGATCACGATATCAGTCAGCTGGAAGCGGCTGGCGACCATGATCATCATGCCCGCGCCCTTCTCGGCCGCAACCAGTTCGGCCGCCACAACCGTGCCCCCCCAACAGACCCCCCCCATGGCCACACGGGCACCGGTAAAGATCTCGGGCAGCGAGTTCGGCACGATCACATGGCGCATCAACTGGAACCGGGAAGCCCCCCCCAGCGAATAGGCCGCGTGCACCTTGGTGATGTTCACTCCGGACACGCCCGCCCTGGCCGCGATGGTCATGATCCATAGGGCGGCAAGGAACAGAAGGATGATCTTGCCGGCCTCACCAATGCCCGCCCAGATGATCACCAACGGGATCAGAGCCAGCGGCGGAACGGGCCGCATGAACTCGACAATCGGGTCGAACCAGCCACGGAACCAGTCCGACAACCCCCCCATGGCATAGCCCAGTGGAATGCCAACCAGCGCGCCGAAGAAGAAACCCACGATGACGCGGAACAGCGAATAGCCCAGATGTTCCCACAGGGTGAAGTTCTGATACCCTTCCGAGGCCACGCTGAAGGTCCGTGCCACCACAGCTTCGGGGGGGCTGGGCAGCCAGATCGGCTCCATCTGCCAACCGGTGGTCGGTGCGAAGGACAGCGTGCCTTTCGGCGTCATGGACACGGTGCCATCGGCCACGCGGACATCTCCGCCCGGTTCGATCGGCTGGCCGTCGACGGCGGTCACGACCATGCCGTCATCGCGGCCAAGTTCGTCATTCTTGTCAACGCGGATCAAGCCTGACCGCCACGCACCGATATTGGCCACGTCATCCTTGGCAAAGCCATCGCTGGGCGCGGCGGCGATATCTTCGACCTCTTCACCGACCTTGAAGACACGCACATGCACGGTGCCGTCGTCGGACTGGCTGCCATCGGACACCGTATAGGTGAAAGAGGTGTCGCCCACGAAGGGTCCCGGCGCGTGGATCGGCACATAGGACGATCCGGTAAAGGCACCCCCCCAGATCAGATAGATGGTCACGACCGAGATAACGCTGGCCGCCCGGTTCGGGCGCACCGCGCTTTCATCCCCCCCGAAGGTCACGGTTTTCAGAGAGGTAAAATCCGCCCGCGCGCTCATGCGGCTGACGATGAAGCGCACGACGAAGAAGGCACCGACAAAGTTGGCGACATAGATGATGAAGATCAGAAGCCCGCTCATGCCGCGTCCTCCGACCGGCCCATGATTTCCTCTTCCATGTCCCAGATCATGCCCAGGATTTCCTCGCGTTTTTCACCGAAGTCCGGGTTCTTCTTGACCTCACGCAGGTCCATGTCGACGCCCATGTCGGCAAAGGGCAGGTTGTATTCCTTGTGAATGCGGCCGGGGGGGCGCGGGGGGGCCATGACCAGCAGGCGTTCGCCCAGCAACAGCGCCTCTTCGACCGAGTGGGTGATCAGGATGATGGTCTTGCCGGTTTCTTTCCAGAGCTTCAGCACCAGGCCCTGCATCTTCTCGCGGGTCAGCGCATCCAGCGCGCCCAGCGGTTCGTCCATCAGGATCACGTCCGGGTCGTTGGCCAGACAGCGCGCCAGGGCCACACGTTGCTGCATGCCGCCGGAAAGCTCGTAAACCGACTTCTCCTTGAAGTCGCCCAGACCGGTCACGTCCAACAGGTGGTCGACATGTTCCGCCCATTCGGCCTCGCGCTGGCCGCGCATACGCGGGCCGAAACTGACGTTCTCGCGCACCGACATCCACTCGAACAGGGCACCCTGCTGAAACACCATGCCGCGTTCCGCATCCGGCCCCCCCGTGACCAGGTGGCCGTTCAGTTCGATCTGCCCTTCGGTCGGGGGGGCCAGAAAGCCCGCCACGATGTTCAGAAGCGTGGTCTTGCCGCAGCCCGAGGGGGGGCCCAGCACGCTCATAAGCTCGCCCGGTTTCAGGTCGAGAGAGACATCTTGCAGCGCCTGAACATGGCTGCCGTTCGGCAGGTCGAAGCGCATGGAGATGCCCTGGATGGAAATCCCGCCCATGCGGTCCCTCCTTTTCAGGTTGTGAGTGGGTGCGTGAAGCCCGGCGGCAGGCCCTTGCCCGCCGCCAAGCGCCTTGAGATCAAGGTCTTACATACCGCCAACAGCTTTCAGCGGACCGACGTTGACCGCGTCGGCATAGCTGTCCAGCGCCGCGTCGATCGAACCCGCGTCGACAAAGATATCGGCCACGCCCTTCATGAAACTCTGTGCGCCGCCGCCCAGCCATTTCTCGCCCAGCTGCTCCTCCACCGTGGGGGGGAAGACGAAGGTGTCGATGGTGGCGCGGGTCGCATCCTCGTCCATGCCCGCATCCTTTGCGATCACCGGCAGCATCTCGGCCTGGTTGGCCGCATCCGCCCACATCGCGTTGGCCTTGGCGGTAACCTCCAGGAAAGTTTGCACGGTTTCGGGGGGGTTCTCAGCCACGAAACTGCCGGGGGGGCCGAGGTCACGTCGAAGACCAGAATGCCCAGCTCTTCCTTCTCGGCACCGGTCAGCAGCACGTTGCCATGTTCCATCATGCGGCGCAGCGAGCCGCCCCCCCAGCCGCAGGCCATGTCAACCGCCCCCCCCTGTGCCAGGGCTGCCGCGCCTCCGGCGGGTTCATGTTGACGATGTCCAGGGTCGAGATATCGACGCCGAAGTGGTTCATCTGGCTCAGGAAACCGTAATGCGCGGCGGTGCCCAGCGGCACGGCGACCTTGCGCCCGGCCAGTTCACCCGCACTGTCCTTGTCGATCTCCAACGCTTCGGCCACGACACAGTTGTCGTTTTCCGAATAGCTGACCGCGACGTCGATGATCTGCAGGTCCTGCCCGCCCGAGGTCGCGACCACGAAGGGCGGCACACCCTGGCTGACCGCGATGTGAACGTCACCCGACGCCATCGCGGCGGACATTTCCGTGCCCGAGCCGAAGGCGCGCCAGGTGACCGTGCCACCCAGGGCTTCGTCATACATGCCGGTGGCCTTGGCATATTGGAACGGCATCGGCCATTCCAGGAAATAGGCCACGGTAATGTCCTCGGCCATCGCTGCCTGGCCGACCAGCACCATTGCCGCCGCGCCCAGAAGTTTGTTCTTGATCGTCATGTGGTTCTCCCGTGTTGAAAGAGTTGGGGGGGCTGTGTCGCCCCCCCGCCGAGTGGTCCCGGTCTGTGCCCCCCCAAAGCGTAGGCCAAGAGGGGGGGCACATGGCAACGATTTTTTATGGGTCGGACAGCTGTGGTCCGGATGAAAACCGCTTTGCCGTGACATTTTGGCCGCGTATTTCTTGTTGTTTTTCAGATGTTTCTGCCAAAAACGCCAATTAATCAGCCAAAATCGAACTGCGCCACTGGACCTAAGCAAGAAAAGCAACTGGCCCTATTTTCATGGACCCGATTCACCCTCTAAATATGATCAGAAAAGTGCGCCCTGCGTCAGCCGGGCCCCCCCAATGGATGGAGAGAGCCATGGACGGCAACCCGAATGATCTGAGCCACGTCGTCGAGGCCGACAAGGCCCATGTCTGGCACCACCTGACCCAGCACAAGCCGTTTGAAACCGGCGACCCGCGCGTCATTGTCGAAGGGCGCGGCATGCGTGTCTGGGACCAGAACGGCAAGGAATATATCGACGCGGTGTCCGGTGGGGGGGTCTGGACCGTGAACGTCGGCTATGGCCGCACGGAAATTGCCGATGCGGTGCGTGACCAGTTGGTCAAACTGCCCTATTTCGCGGGCTCTGCGGGCTCAATCCCCCCCGGCGCGCTGTTTGCCGAGAAGCTGATCTCGAAAATGCCGGGCATGACGCGGGTTTACCAGACCAACTCCGGCTCCGAGGCGAACGAGAAAGCCTTCAAGATGGTGCGCCAGATCGCGCACAAGCGCTATGGCGGCAAGAAGCACAAGATCCTCTATCGCGAGCGTGACTATCACGGGTCCACCCTGGCGGCGATGTCGGCGGGCGGCCAGGACGAGCGCAACGCGCAATACGGCCCCCCCTTCGCCCCCCCCGGTTTCGTGCGCGTGCCCCCCCATTGCATGGAATACCGCGCCCAGGCCGAATGGGACGCAAGCCAGGGCAGCTATGGCGTCTGGGCCGCAAACCAGATCGAGGAAGTCATCCTGCGCGAAGGCGCCGATACGATCGGCGCGCTCTGCCTGGAACCGGTGACCGCCGGCGGCGGCGTGATCGAAGCACCCGAAGGCTACTGGCCGCGCGTGCAGGAAATCTGCCGCAAGTACGACATCCTCCTGCACATCGACGAGGTCGTCTGCGGCGTCGGGCGCACCGGCACCGAATGGTTCGGCTACCAGCACTATGGCATCGAGCCCGACTTCGTCACCATGG
>JDSH01000158.1_pt1 | contig 21484 bp, 32 predicted proteins | sample 199451 | NCBI WGS metagenome assembly JDSH01 (sample SAMN02584198, study PRJNA231836) | bioreactor metagenome | isolation source: continuous culture bioreactor electron acceptor NO2- transfer2 day 38 after... | place: Germany: Bremen | reverse complement strand
GCAATTGCCCGGGTGGGGGGGGTGGCAGTTTCAGGCCCTGGCTCAGGGCACCGAACAGTTGTGTCAGGCCAGCCTGAAGGCTCTGTTGCAGGGTAGTCGCTGGGCCAGGGCCCGGGCTACGGCACTCTCCTGGCCCGGCGCCAGCTTGCCTATCAGCTGCAATTCGTTACCGGCCCGCATGACCTTGATCAGATCGCCCACGGACAGATCCGGTGGCTGGTTGCCGGCAGCGACTTTCAGGGATTGTCCGCGCAGTTCCAGCAACAGCTCATGGCCCCCCCCGCCTTTCTGCCTCAGGATCTCGGCCACTTTGGCCAACGCTGTCTCCCGATCAGCCAGCTGTAACTGGGCCAGTTGTTGTCTGGCCGAAAGCGCAGCCCCCCCGGGCGCGTGCTGGTGCCGGGAGTAACCGTGGCCGGACTCCGGGGGGGGACTGGTCCGGCGCGGGCTGTTTCGGGGGGGGTAAGGGTGGTGGTCCGCCGTTCAGTTTCATTGGTGTCGATTTGATGTCGGGCAAGAGTAATATGCTGGCGCTTTCGTTATAATACGCCGCGCTGGCAGTGAATGCCCTGATTTCATGTTGGCACCTGTGTGTCCTTCATTACATGCACCTGATGCCTGCTGCGCATCCATCGCTCTGAAACGGAGCCCTGATGTCCGAGCCGTTACTACAGGCGATAGATCTTGAGTGTGAACGGGACGAGCGCCTGTTGTTCCAGAATCTGTCCTTTTCCATACTGCCCGGTACGGTTACTCGTGTCGAGGGCCCCCCCAACGGTACCGGTAAGACAACATTGCTGCGAATCCTTGCTGGCCTGAACGACGCCTGGTCGGGTCAATTACTGTGGTGCGGCGAGCCCAGGGCCCGGCAACGCGAGTCTTTTCTTCGTAACACCCTTTACATTGGCCATCGGCCCGGCATCAAACCATTGCTTACCCCCCCGGTCGAGAACCTGAAAGCGCTGATGGCCGGTCGTCGGGAGGTGAGCGACGAGGTGCTGGTTCAGGCACTGGCAGGTACCGGGCTGGCAGGATTTGAAAACGTACCATGCCGGAATCTGTCTGCCGGGCAGCAACGCCGTGTGGCATTGGCCAGGTTGCTGATTGCCGACGAGCCACTCTGGCTGCTGGACGAAGTCTTTACTGCGATTGATGCAGACGGTGTCCGAGCGATTGAGTCGCTGCTACAGCAACGTGCCGCGGAAGGGGGGGGCGGTGCTGGTGACGACCCACCATGAACTCCAGTTGCCAGGTATGAAACGCATCACCCTGGGTGCCGGAGGTGTGCATGAATGCTGATCGGCGGCCGGCACTGAAGCCGGTGTCTGAATCGGTTGGCCCGATAGCCGCCATGGCGGCAGTTTTTGCCCGGGATGTCCGGGTGGCTTTCCGGCAGCGTCAGGATCTGCTGAACCCGTTGCTGTTTTTCATCATGGTAGTAACCCTTTTTCCCCCCCTGGGAGTCAGCCCGGAAGTGGCATTTCTGAAACAGTCCGGAGCCGGTATCCTTTGGGTAGCGGCTTTGCTGTCGGTGTTGCTGTCGCTGGACCATCTGTTTCGTCACGATTTTGACGATGGAACCTGGAGCAACTGGTACTTCAGCCCCCCCAGCCTCTGTTTCTGCTGGTGCTGGCCAAAACAGCCGCACACTGGGTGTTGACGGGCCTGCCACTGGTGCTGTTAGCCCCCCCGGTTTTAGGCGTTATGGTGCACCTGGACGGGAACTCTATTGCAATTCTGTGTCTAACGCTCCTGATTGGCACCCCCCCGGTACTGAGTATGATCGGAGCTATTGGCGCCGCTTTGACCCTGGGATTGCGCTCGGCAGGCGTGCTCTTGTCACTGCTGATCATTCCGCTGTACATTCCCGTGCTGATTTTTGGTACCGGCACGGTAGCGGCGGCAGCTGAAGGCGCGCCGGTTGGCGGATACCTGGCTCTGATGGGCGCGTTTCTGGTTCTGGCGGTAACCCTGTCGCCTTTCGCCTCGGCAGCGGCCCTGAGAATCAGTCTTTCGAACAGCTGATCGGTTCTTTGGGGGGGCCGGCAACCAACCAAACGATAACAGTGAAGATGGTGACCAACTGATGTGGCAATTCTTTCACAAACTGGGTTCTCCCAAATGGTTCTTCGGGATTGCAACCCGGTTTATGCCGTGGTTGCTGGCGATCGGTATCATTCTGCTCCTTGCCGGCCTGGTCTGGGGGGGTCTGGCGTTTGCTCCCAAGGACTATCTGCAGGGCAACAGCTATCGCATCATTTTTATCCACGTTCCCACTGCCTTTCTCGCCCAATCCATTTACATCATGATGGCGTCCGCCGCCATCGTTACGTTGGTCTGGCGCATGAAACTGGCGGATGTCTTCGTGAAAGCCGTGGCGCCGGTTGGCCTGGTGTTTACCTTCCTATCGCTATTCACCGGCGCCGTCTGGGGGGGTAAGCCTACCTGGGGGGGGACCTGGTGGGTGTGGGATGCCCGGCTGACTTCCATGCTTATTCTGCTTTTCCTCTATGGCGGTGCTATCGCCCTCGATCGGGCCATCAATGACGAAAAATCCGCTGCCAGGGCGGTAGCGGTGCTGGTGCTGGTGGGGGGGTGGTAAATATCCCGATTATCAAATACTCCGTGGAGTGGTGGAATACACTGCACCAGCCGGCCACGTTCAAACTCACCGAAAAGCCCTCTATGCCCGTTGAGATGTGGGTTCCGCTGCTGCTTTCGGTGCTCGGGTTATACCTGTTGTTTGGCTGGCTGGCGTGTCTGCGCATGAAAACCGAAATTGTCATGCGGGAGCAAAAACCGCTGGGTGAGAGAGCTGGTGATGGCGGGGGGGAGAGGCTGACCGATGGCGTTTGATTCTTTTTCAGCATTTATCGCAATGGAAGGCCATGGTCCCTATGTCTGGACCTGTTATGGCGTGTTCGCCGTTCTGCTGGTTGGCCTGATGATCTGGTCGTCCCGGCATCATCAGGCGGTTATGGCCAGTTGCAAACGCCGTTACCAGCAGCAGGAAAGCAGCAACAGTGCCCGGCCCAAACAGGCTGCTACGTTCGCCCGTGTCGAAGTTTCCCAGGAATAAACAGCAGGTAATCCATGCATCCGATCCGAAAAAAACGACTGACCATTGTGCTCTTTCTGGTGGCCGGTATTGCCATTGCGGTAGGCCTGACCACCTATGCCCTCCGACAGAATATCAATCTGTTTTACGATCCTACGGAAATTGCAGCGGGTAACGCGCCGGTTGATGTCCGGATCCGGGCCGGTGGCATGGTTGAAGAGGGCAGTGTGGCAAGGGATACCGACAGCCTGAAGGTGAACTTCCGGGTGACCGACTATGCCGCGTCGGTGCCGGTACAGTACGAGGGCATACTGCCTGATCTGTTCGCCGAAGGGCAGGGCGTGGTTGCATGGGGGGGCGGCTGAATGAACAGGGCGTGTTCGTGGCCGATCAGGTTCTGGCCAAGCACGATGAGAACTATATGCCACCGGAAGTGGCCGAGGCGCTGGAGCGTTCTTCCAAGGGGGGGCAGCACAAGTCTGCTGATGTGGAAAAAGCCGCGGAAACCACGGCGTACTGAGCGCTCAATTCATTTCTGACGTTGGAGAAACCCGATGTATCCGGAACTCGGACAGCTTGCACTGATTCTCTCGTTGCTGCTGGCAGTACTTCTCTCCGTGGTGCCGCTTGCGGGCGCTCTGACCGGGCGTGACAGCCTGCAGGCATTTGCCCGGCCACTGGCGTCCGGCATGTTTGTGTTCACCGCCCTGGCGTTTGCGATCCTGACCCACGCCTTTCTGGTGGATGACTTCTCGGTGGCCTATGTGGCCAATAACAGCAACAGCATGTTGCCCTGGTACTACAAGTTCAGCGCGGTCTGGGGGGGCGGCCATGAGGGCTCGTTGCTCTTGTGGATACTGATGCTCATAGGCTGGACGCTGGCCGTTGCTATCTTCAGCCGTAAACTGCCTTCGGTGATGGTCTCCCAGGTGTTGTCGGTTCTGGGCATGGTCTCCGTTGGCTTCCTTCTGTTTATCATTCTGACCTCCAACCCGTTTGACCGTCTGCTGCCGAACGTACCGGCAGATGGGCAGGATCTGAATCCGCTGTTGCAGGACATCGGCCTGATCATGCACCCGCCCATGCTCTATATGGGTTATGTTGGTTTTTCGGTGGCCTTTGCGTTTGCCATTGCGGCACTGATCAACGGCCGACTGGATGCGGCCTGGGCTCGCTGGTCGCGCCCCCCTGGACCACGGTTGCCTGGTCCTTCCTGACTGTGGGCATCGCCTGGGCAGCTGGTGGGCCTATTACGAGCTTGGCTGGGGGGGCGGCTGGTGGTTCTGGGACCCGGTTGAAAATGCCTCACTATTGCCCTGGCTCTCGGGTACCGCCTTGATGCACTCGCTGGCAGTCACGGAAAAGCGCGGGGGGGTCTTCAAAAGCTGGACCGTGTTGCTGGCTATTGTCACTTTCGCACTGAGCCTGCTGGGTACCTTCCTGGTTCGTTCCGGTGTGCTCACCTCCGTTCACGCCTTCGCGTCGGATCCGGAGCGAGGCAGTTTCCTGCTGGCGTTGCTGGGCATTACCATTCTGGCCAGCCTGACACTCTATGCCTTCCGGGCGCCGGTAGTGCATGTCCGCTCCCGTTATGGCTCCCTGTCCCGGGAGATCTTCCTGCTCCTGAACAATGTCTTGCTGGTATCGGCCACGATGCTGGTGGCCATCGGCACGCTTTACCCGCTGGTGCTGGATTATCTGGACCTGGGCAAGCTGTCTATTGGTGAGCCGTTCTTCAATACCACCTTCAGTCCTCTGGCGGTGGCAACCGGCCTGCTGCTGGGCGCGGGGGGGATTTTCTCTCGCTGGAAGAAAACCGACGGCGGCTGGCTGGCCCGCAAACTGCTGTGGCCGCTGGCTGTCAGCCTGATTGCCAGTGCCGCGGTGATGATCGGCTACGGAGGGTTTGCACCCTGGGCCTTCCTGGGTGTGTTTGCGGCCATGTGGGTAGCGGTGGCCACCGCCTGGGATCTTTGGGATAAATCCGCCTCCCGCAAAGGCGCTGGCATGGACTGAAGCGCCAGTCCCGCAGTTACTGGGGGGGCATGGTTCTCGGGCATCTGGGGGGGCTTGCCATGGTGATGGCCGGTGCGACGGTGGTTTCCAACTACGGGATTGAGCGTGATGTGCGCATGCAGCCGGGTGACCGCGCTATGGTGGGGGGGGATTATGAGATTGTATTCACCGACATTGGTGAGCGTCGTGGCCCCCCCAACTTTACCGCCCAGTACGGCAGCTTCAATGTTTACCTGGATGGGGGGGAGCTCGTGACTGACCTGCATCCGGAAAAGCGGCAGTATCCGGTTGGCATGAGTGTGATGACCGAAGCGGACATTGATGCCGGCCTGTTCCGGGATATATTTGTAGCCATTGGTGAGCGTATCAGTGACGATGCCTGGGCTATCCGGCTGCAGTATAAACCGTTAGTGCGATGGCTTTGGCTCGGATCCCTGGTGATGGCCATTGGTGGTTTCCTGGCGATTGCCGATAAGCGATACCGTATTCGTGTGCGCGAGGAGGAAGCCGTGAAAAGCGGCGAGCCGGCAGCGCCGGGTAAAGTGGCGGAGGCGTCCTCATGAAGCGGGTATTGCTGTTCCTGCCGCTGGTGATTGCCGTCGGCGTGGGGGGGATATTCCTGTTTGCCGGCCTGGGCAAGGACCCCCCCACCAAACTGGAATCCGTGCTGATCGGCAAGCCCGTTCCCGAATTCAGCCTGGAGTCTCTGGACAATCCGGAGGTTCAGTTGGATCCCTCAGTTTTCCAGGGCGAAGTGTCCTTGTTGAATGTATGGGCCGAGTGGTGCCCCCCCTCGTGCTGGGATGAACATGAATACCTGATGTATCTGGCCCGGGAGCAGGGAGTTCGCATTGTGGGCTTGAACTACAAGGATCAGCGGGAAAGTGCCTTCCGGTTCCTGAACCGGCTGGGCAATCCCTACGAGACCATTATCTTCGATCCTAAGGGAACGCTGGGTTTTGACCTGGGCGTGTATGGCGCGCCGGAAACCTTTGTTATCGACGCTGAGGGAGTGGTGCGCTATCGCCACGTAGGTGTTGTGAACCAGAAAGTCTGGGATGAAGTGCTCTTGCCGGTTATCGCTCGGGCCAGGGGGGGGAACAGCTGATGCGTTTGTTGCCTGCTTTCTTTGCCGTGTTGATGATGCTCTCGGTGCCGGCAGTTGCCGAGGTGTCTGAAGTCTATGACTTCGATACCCGGGCTGAAGAACAGCGTTATCAGCAATTGATCTCAGAATTGCGCTGTCCCAAGTGTCAGAACCAGAACATCGCCGATTCCAATGCGCCGATCTCCAAGGATATGCGAGACGAGGTCTACCGCATGATGCAGGATGGGGGGGCCTCCAATGAACAGATCGTGGGTGCTCTGGTCGACCGTTTCGGCGAGTTCGTTCAGTACAAACCGCCGGTGGATAACCGCACCATTCTACTCTGGGCCTTTCCGGCGATTGCCACCATTGGCGGTTTTCTGATTGTGGCCGGTGTGGTGTGGCGTGCCCGCAGGCGTGAAGACGAACCGCCCCCCCTGAGTGCGGAAGACCGGGCCCGGGCAGAGCAGATTCTGGCCAGTCAAAGTGACAAGGCTGATCGCCGATAACTCCCATTCATTTCGAGACGTGACGATATTTCCATGACCGATACCTTCTGGATTGCCGGGACCGTACTCATTCTGGTGGCCCTGGCCTTTGTGCTTTATCCAGTCTTTTTCATAAACCCCCCCGGGCCCGCCTGGAGGCGGATCTGCGAAATCAGAATCTTCTGGCCTATCGCACCCGGCTCAAAGAGCTGGAGAACGAGCATGAGGCCGGCATACTGGATGACGAGAGCTACAAGCAGCTGAAGGAAGAGCTGGCGGGCGCCATGCTCGATGATGTACCGGAGGAGCCCGTTACCCAGCGACGAGTACCCGGGCGGCGTAGCGCATGGTTGTCGCCTTGCTGGCGATCCTGGTCTTGCCGGTGGGCACCTATTTCGGGTATCAGGAATGGGGGGGTTCCATGGATCAGGTGGAGCAGTTCCTTGCGATGCAGGAAATGAATGCCACGCAAGGCGACCAGACGGCCCGCATGGCGGAATTGGCCGACCAACTGCGCAAGCGACTTGAAGAAAGCCCGGACAATGCCGATGGGTGGGCGATGTTGGGGGGGCAGACCTACATGCGTCTTGAGCGCTATGAGCAAGCGGCCGAGGCCTATCGCCGTCTTGCCGATGTGGTATCCGAGGACCGAAACGCCAGCGCGGTGGCCCTGGGGGGGCTGGCTGCACAGGCTAACTATTTTGCCAGCGAAGGCGAGATGACCCCCCCGGCGGTTACCGATGCCATTGCGGCTGCCCGGGCCCTGAACCCGGATGAGGTCAATGCACTGGGGGGGCTGATGGGCATCAATGCCTTCGGTCAGCAAAACTACCGGGAAGCCATTGAATACTGGCAGCGTATTACCGAGGTAGCGCCGGACCATCCACAGCTCGGGGGGGCCATCCGTGGAGGTATCGAGGAGGCCTACCGACGCCTGGGCGAGACCCCCCCGCCTGAGGGAGTTGCCTCCGAGCCTCAGCAGGCTGCTGGACCGGGCGTGTCCTTACGGGTATCGCTGGACGAAGGTTTGCGCCAGCAAGTGGCTGACAATACCGTGCTGTTCATCTTTGCGCGGCCAGCGGCTGCGGCGGGCGGTGCGCCGGTTGCTGTTGCCAGGATGACAGCCGGCGATTTGCCCGCCGAGATCCGGCTGGATGATCGTTATGCCATGTCCCCCCCTGAATCTGCGATTTCTGCACAGCAAGATGTGGTGGTGGTCGCCCGTTTGAGCCGCTCAGGCAGTGTTAATCCGCAGCCGGGAGACTGGGAAGGCCGGGTTGAGGCAGAGGTGCTGCCCCCCCCGGCGGAAGCGGAACCACCTGTCGAGTTGGTGATTAACCAGGAACTGACCAACTGAAATTGAAAAGCCCGTCACTTCGACGGGCTTTTTTTTCTGGGCCGGAATCAGCGCGAGAGAGACGCGGGATACAGCGGCGGCAGGTCTGGCGATGACGCTTCGTTGTCCCGGGCGGTGTTCCGGCGCAGGCTATCCAGTGCCTGTTGCAGTTGTTGCCTCGCATTCTCTTCGTGGGTATGGTGCTGGCCCGAATACAGTCCGGCCTGAAAGCGGTCAAAGGCGGTTTTCAGTGCGCGGTCTTCTGTCAGTTTGAACAGATCCGAAACGGAATCAAATGAGAGCCTTGGGAAGCGCAGTCGGGCCCAGCGCAGCAGCAGCGTAGACGTTTCCCCCCCAGAGCCTCGTTTGACCGCAGCCTGAAGTGCTTCAAACGCTTCACGTTCGTTGTCGATGCCGCCATCGACGGGTTCTTTGGAGCCCGGTGCTGAGGTTTGACGAGCCCGCCACCAGAGCGCCAGGGTCAGCAACCAAAGGGCCGCAAACACAACCGTAGCCCAAAGCCAGAGGCGGTTTCCGTATGGTTCTGAGCCCTCGGTTGTCTCCGGGGGGGTTACCGGTGAACCTGTGGGCCCCCCCGCTGAATCGTCCGTTATCTGTGCGGGCGGCGCGGAGGTGGCGTTATCGCCGGTAATCCGGAAACGGCGCTCCGGCAACACGGCGTGCTCCAACTGGTCGGTGTCGGTGTTCCACCAGGGTACACGAAGCGCGGGCAGGGTGGTTTCGCCCGCCTGGACAGGCACCAGGGCGGTCACCTGCTGCAGTGTGGCGCGAAGTCCCTCCGGAGTGGTTTCGGTATTGCGCAGGGGGGGCTGTTCCGGGTAGCTGCGGATGGCGTCCGGTAGCTCCCGGGATATAGGCGGCAGGGCTTCGGCGGGCAATCCTAGCGCCTGTAGGGTCACTTTCCGGCTGAGATTGCTGCCGACGGCGAGTTCCTGGGTAGAGGGCAGGCCTTCGTCGCTCAGGGTCAGACTTCGTGCTGGTAACCAGGGCTGATTGTCCGGATATCCGGCAGGTACGGGTTTGACCGGAACGTCATAGAGTTGCTGCCGGTCGCGAAGGAAGCGCAACTGGCCCGAGGCATCCCTGGCCTGGCCCTCAAACCGGATAGGCTCCAGGCTGAGAGTGCCCGGTGTTGGGGGGGAAAGATGGCGTAACGCCGCTCAACCACCCGATACCGGATTCCGTCGCGATAGCGGGTAAACTCACGCTGTTTGCCCAGTGACTCGATGATGCGTCCGGGTGTTCAGGCTCCGACAGCTCTCCCCCCCGGATCAGGTTGCCGGAGAAGAACAACTGTATGGTCAGTACCAGCTGTTCCTGAACGTACACTTCCGCCTTGTCTGCGGACAGCTCGATAAAGCTGTCACGGCTGGCCGCCGGTTGATCCGGAGGGGGGGTGCCGGAAATAACCTCGATGTCGACCGGGTCGGAAACGGAATCCTTGAACGTCAGTTCGGGAATTGTCAGTGTACCGGTGCTGGTCGGGGGGGCGAGCTGATAGGTCCAGGTTATTTCGCCTACCATTTCGTTGTTGACGGTTTGCACGCTGTAGCGCTGGTTGCGGGCCAGGATTTCGAAATCCGGCTCGACCTTTTCGATATCTGGCGACGGCAACTGTGACAGATCGAAGCTGAACAGATTGCTCAGATTAATGTCGATTTTCATGGAACCCTTGACGGTCAGGGTCAGTACCTCACCTTCGTAGAGCTGGGTTCGATCCGGTTCCACTACCAGTCTGTCGGCAGCGTGACTGACGGCTGACAGGAACAAAAGAATGAATGTCGCGGCAAGGGAGAGAACGCGCGTTACCATGGTGTGTCGCCCTCATCGGGTGTTGTCTGTCGTTGTTGGTACTGTTGCAGGAACTTGCGTTGCAGTAACCCGCCGGGGGGGTTGTCCGGTATACGGCGCAGCCACTGTTCCTGGCCCTGGCTCAGGGGGGGCTGTTCTGATATTTCGGCGGGCGCACTGGCACCACTCTGTCGCTCTCCGGAAGGCCCGTCCGGGCCTGCCTGGGCATTCCGCTGTTGCTCCTGTGAGCCATCCTCCGGTTGTGGCTCTCCGGCGTTATCCTGTGAATTTTCGCCGTTCTCGGAGGCTGCTGTTGCTCGCCAGGCCGGGGGGGATCCTGATTCTCGCCATTGTTGTTTGCAGAATCCTGCCCGGCGCTGTCCTGGCTGTCATTGCCCTGGCCCTGGCCTCTGGAGCCATTCTGCTGTCCGGGATTCTGATCGTTGTTTTCCCGGTTGTTGTCGCCTTCTCCCTCGCCCTGAGACTTCTGTTGCTGGTTCAGGAGTTGCTCTACCAGTTGCCGGTTGAAGCGCGCATCTTCGAAATCCGGCTGCTGTTCCAGTGCCTGTTGATAGGCGTCAATGGCCTGTTCCAGTTGGCCGGCCCGGGCCAGGGCGTTGCCCCCCCGGTTGTAGTCGCCGGCGGCCCCCCCCGGTTGATTGGCAAAGGCTTCCGCGGCGTCATTGTACTGGCCATCGCGATAGAGTGCTGAACCGCGCCAGCCCGGCTGTTCAAGAACGGTGGCGGCCCTGGCCGGATCCTGCTGGATAAGATCCGGCCCACGCTGGTCTTCTCGCAGCCAAAGGCTGCCCCCCCAGTCCAGAGCCTGAACCGGGCGCGGAGCGCCTGCCAGCGGAATCAGCGCGACGGCCAGAATGGCAAAGGCTCCCCCCCGACGCCAGCCCAGAATGAGTAACGGCAGCACCAGCCAGAGCAGCCAGTAACCGTCGTCCTGCCAGCGATTAACGGTCATGCCGTCCTGTTCGTTCTGCCATTCATCGGTTTGTGATGGCTCCAGCGCCAGGGCGCGAATATCCCGGTCATCCAGCGTCAGTTCGTGGCTGGTTCCGCCGTTGATGCTGGCCAGTTGGGCCAGGGAGTCTGGTTCGGCCTGGCTGATGACAATCCTGCCGTTGTCCCGAATGAATCCGCGCTTTGCCAGGGGGGGAATGGGACCGCCTTCGCTGGTGCCCACCACCAAGGTGTTCAGGATAGGGAGTATCTGCCAGTTGCTGACGGATTGCACTGTATTGCTGTTCCGGTACCGCCTCGGAGATCAGCAGTATGCGACCCTGGCCCGGTGCGCCCTGGTCCAGCAGGTCGACCGCCTGACGCACGGCCAGATCGGCGCGGTTGCCCTGGGCAGGCATGATGGTGGGGGGGTCCAGCACGCTGAGCATGGCCTCAATGGTGCGGGTGTCGCCGGTAAGTGGCGTTACCGTGTGGGCGTCGCCGGAGTAAGCCACCAGCGCCGTCAAACCGCCTTTTCGCTGCGTGAGGATGTCGCGGACCTTGCGCTTGGCCAGCGTCAGCCTGTCTGGTTCTACGTCGGTGGCCAGCATCGAAAGCGACAGATCCAGAAGAATGACCAGGCTGTCCTGGGTTTGTTTCAGGGGGGGGTGGGTGCCTGTCGCCAGCTTGGCCCGGCGAGGGCAATCGCGAGCAGAACCAGCGCCAGACTCAGAGGCAGCAGTGGCGAGCGGGTGGTGCCAGTGGTCTCGTTGGTCCGGGAACGAATCAAGGGCTGTAACAGGTGAGCGGGGGGGATGTATCGGGCCCATCCGGTCTCACCCTGGCGAAGTTGATGTCGGGCCATAAACAGGACCGGAACCGCCAGCAACAGAATTAACCACAAGGGGGGGCGCAGAAAATGGAAGTCAGCCATGGCCAGCCTCCGTAGCGGTGTTTTGCTGATATCGGTTGGATGCCAGTCGCAGGGCAGTCAATAGCAGCCAAAGCCCGGCGGCGATGCCGGCCGGCCAGGCGTAGAGTTCTGTCACCGGCCGGTAGAACTGGCCATCCTGTTCTATCGGTTCGAGCTGATTGATGCTGTCGTAGATCATTTCCAGCTCTGGCAGGCTTCGGGCCCGGAAATACCGGCCACCGGTCTGTTCTGCCATGCGTGTGAGCAGTTCCTCATCAAGATCTTGAGGGGGGGTTGACCCGCCTTGAACCCAGCAGCCCGCGCTGGATCATGGTATCGGCGCCGATGCCGATGGTGTAAAGCCGCACGCCGGCTGCCTGGGCAATTTCCGTGGCCTTGTCCGGGCTGACCTGGCCAGCGGTATTTGCCCCCCCATCTGTCAGCAGGATCACCACGCGTTGTTCCTGTGGGCGTTCGCGCAGACGTTTCACCGATAATCCGATGGCGTCCCCCCCGATGGCGGTGGCCCGGCCAGCCATGCCCAGGCCTGCCTCGAACAGCAGGGTCCGTACCGTTTCCCGGTCGAAGGTCAGTGGCGCCTGAACGTAAGGTTCGGTGCCGAACAGAATGAGCCCCCCCAGCCGGTCGCCCTCACGCTGGTCTATGAAATCATCCAGCACCCGTTTCACCGCCTGCAAGCGGTTGATGCTGCGGCCCTGAAGCACCATGTCCTGTTCGTCCATGCTGGGAGAAATGTCGACCACTAACATCAGATCGCGGCCGGTTACGGGCATCTGGATTTCTTCGCCAACATGCTGAGGGCGGGCCAGGGCGACCACCAGGCATAGCCAGGCCAGCAATAGCAGAAGCTGGCGCCAGAGCGGCGTTGATCTTCCCCCCCGGGAGCTCACGCCCGGCATTCCGGACAACCAGTGCCCGACCGGAATGACCGGAGCATCCACCGGTTCGCTCTGCCGCTTGCGGTTACCAAGTAGCAGCGGCAGCAATGCCAGTAACAGCACCCACGGGTAAGCCAGACTGATCATGACTGGGCCTCCAACCAGGTTCTGGCGAACGCCAGCGCCTGTTCAGTCTGTGCGCCGGGACGTGGTTGCCAGGTGCTTGTGACCATAGCCTCAACGACGGGACGGGCGGCGATGCGGTCTTTCGGCGCGGTTTCCAGGAGGAAGTCGATCCACTGCTGCCCGGTCATGGCCTCTGGATGCTTTTCCGGATGACTCTGCCGTGCCGCTCGTTTGAGCAGGGCATTGAGCGCCGCGAACCATTCCGGCGCAGGCCGGGCCTTGGTTTCAAGCTGTTGCAGTTCGGACCAGGCTCTGCGTTTCCAGCGAAGCTTTCGGCGCTCACGGCGCCACAGCCACGCAAATACCAACACAGCGGCAATCGTCAGTATCGCCAGCAGCCACCAGCCAGGGGGGGCCGGGGGGGGCCACCAACCACCGGTAGCTGGTAACTGGATATCACGAAGTTGTGCCAGGGGGGATCCTGAGGTTCATCCGATGCGACCTCCCGGGCCCAGCAGCAGGCGCAGGGCCTTAGCCGGATCCTCTCCGGTCGACAGCGTTGCAGAAGCCACGCCGGATGCCCGAAAACAGTCGGCCAGACGTTGCTCATGGGCGTCGATTTTGCCTTGCCAGGCCTGCTGGAAGCGAGGATTAGAGGCATCGAACCAGATCGGGCCGTCCGGGCCGGCAACGGCAAACCGGCCGGAAGAAGGCAGTGCCTTTTCCAGCGGGTCCTGAATGCGGATGGCACTGACCGAGTTGTGCCGGCTCATGGCGCCCAGCAGGGTAGTGGTCTGCTCGGTGATATTCATGAAGTCACTGATGATAAAAACGCGGGAACCGGTGTGTGTGACCCGGCGGGCTTCTGCCAGCGCTGTGTCCAGCCCATGGCTGGAGTCCGTTGCAGGGGGGGGCGGTGGTGTTTTGCCCTGGTGCTGGTGGTTGGCCAGGTGATCCAGAAGGCGCAAGACGGACTTACGGCGCCGGGCGGGCCGGAGTACGGCCAGGTCCCGGTCATTGAATACCAGGCCCCCCCCACCTGGTCACCTGCAGAGTGCCAGCCAGGCCAGCAGAGCCGCAACCTGGGCACCCCCCCGAACCTGTTTGTAGGCGCCGGCACTGGCAAAGAACAGGGTCGGCCCGAGATCGACAATCAACAGTACCGGTCGCTCCCGCTCTTCCTCGTACAGCTTGGTGTGTGGTGCCTGGCGCCGGGCCGTTACCCGCCAGTCTATACTGCGAATGTCATCACCGGTTGGTACTGGCGCACTTCGGAAAACGTCATTCCGCGCCCTTTCTGCCGTGACTGCCGTAGCCCGGCCTGGCGTGACCGGACCGGTTTTACCGATGGCAGCTTCAGAGCTCGTGCATCTGCCTGCAGGCGCACCAGCTCTGGCAGGGTAATGAGAGTGGCTGGGCTGAAATCTGCCATGACGCTGTGATGGTCTCCTGTCAGCAACACCTCAGGCGGCAACCGGAACCCGGTCGATCAGCCTCTGCAACACGGAATCGGCGGTCATGCCTTCGGCCTCGGCTTCAAAGGTCAACAGAATCCGGTGGCGCAGCACATCGTAAGCCATGGTCTGAACGTCGTCCGGTGTCACGTAATCCCGTCCATCGAGCCAGGCCAGTGCCCGGGCGCATCGGTCCAGTGCGATAGTGCCGCGGGGGGGGCTGCGCCGAAGGCGGTCCATCGAGCGAGTTCAGGTCCAGGGTTGCGGCATCGCGGGTGGCGAGAATCAACGCCAGCAGGTACTGCTCCACAGGTTCCGCCATGTAGATATCCGAAACCGCCTGCCGGGCGGCCATCACTTGTTCCTGGGTTAGACGAATGTCTACGTTCGGGATTCCCTGACGGTAGTCACTGCGCGCAAGGTGCAGAATCTCACGCTCGGCATCGGCAGAGGGATAGTCAATCACCACATGCATGAGGAAGCGATCAAGCTGGGCTTCCGGCAGCGGTAGGTGCCTTCCTGTTCAATCGGGTTTTGGGTCGCCATCACCATGAACAGTTTGGGCAGGGGGGGAAAGGTTCTCATGCCAACACTGATCTGGCGTTCGCCCATGGCCTCGAGCAGGGCCGACTGGACTTTCGCCGGTGCCCGGTTGATTTCATCGGCCAGCACCAGGTTGTGGAAAATGGGACCGCGCTGGAATTCAAAGGTGCCGGTCTCCGCGCGGTAGATTTCGCTGCCGGTGACATCGGAAGGCAGCAGATCCGGAGTGAACTGGATCCGGTGGAAGTCACCCTCCAGATGGTCGGCCAGTGCTTTCACCGCGGTGGTTTTGGCCAGCCCCCCCGGCGCGCCCTCAACCAGAAGATGGCCATCGGCCAGAAGGGCAATCAGTAGCCGGTCGACCAGTTTGTCCTGGCCAATAATACGCTTGGCCAGCTGTGCTCTGAGATCACCGAACGTTTGCTGTAACGACATGAAAATAACTGCTCTTGATGTATGAATGCCTGCGTAAGTGATTGCCGCAGTTTTGGCGTCTGGCCGGCAAAAATCAAGGGTTTGACTATGCTTATGTGACGATACCCTGATTACGTTTCTTTCACACAAACCAGAGGTCGGATATGAATGCGCTGACAATCGCCAGCAAGGATCAGTTTTTCGAACAGTTGGCCGATGCGTTCTCAGAAAAGATTGCAAAAACCGAGGCAAAGAAGATCGCGGATTTTGCCAGACAGCATTATGCTCATATTCCTCTGGAGGAGCTGGTCAGTCGCCGCTTCTCGGATACCTACGGTGCCGTCCTGGCGGCGTGGCAATTCCTGCAAAAACGCAGTGCTGATGAAACCCCCCCGGTTTCGGTGTTCAACCCGGACCTGGAAAGCGACGGCTGGCAGTCCACCCACAGCGTTGTTTTCATTCTCCATCCCAATATTCCGTTCCTGATTGATTCCCTGCGCATGGCCATCAATCAGCGGGAAATCGGCACCCACTCCATTCAGCACTCCATCCTGCGAGTGGAGCGGGATGACAATGGTAAGCTGAAGAAACTGCACACCACCAAAAAGGCATCGAAGGACGCAAGCTACGAAGCGTTCATCGTGCTTGAAATCGACCGCCACAGTGCCCCCCCGGAAGACCTGCGCGACCTGGAGCAGACTCTGCAGAAAGTGCTGCATGAGGTACGCATTGCGGTGGGTGATTTCCCGATTGTGAAAGAGAAGGTCAGCGAGATCGTCAAGGAGCTGGATGCCACCACGGCTGGAATCAGTGAGGAAGGTAAGGAAGAAGCCCGGGCTTTTCTGTCTTGGCTGGTGGATGACCACTTCACATTCCTGGGGGGGTACGACGAATACGACTTTGCCAAGGACAAGCAGGGCATGGTGGTACGCCGGGTGGAGAACTCGGAGCTGGGTATTCTTCGGGTCAACAACGAACGCCCGGATCGGGTTCGGCTGAATGAGCTGCCACAGCGTACCCGCCATGAAATGACCCGTTCCGATGACATCTTCATCTTCGCCAAATCGGCGCAGCGGTCTCGCGTGCACCGGCCGGCCTATCCGGATTACATTGCGGTCAAGAAATTCAACAGCAAGGGCGAAGTGGTGGGTGAGCGCCGCTTCCTAGGTCTATACACCGCTCGAGTCTACAACGAGCGTCCCGATGAGATTCCGCTGTTACGGCGCAAGTTCCAGAGCGTGATGAAGCGATCCGGCTTCCTGACCGACGATTACGCTGGCAAGGAGCTGGAGCAGATCCTGACGCTGTATCCGCGGGACGAGCTGTTCCAGATTGAAACCGACGAACTGCTGCGTGTTGCCAAGAACATTCTGTACATCCAGGAACGTCGCCGGATTGAGCTGTTCATGCGGGAGGATGTTTACGGCCAGTTTGTAACCTGTCTGGCCTTCTTCCCCCCAGGGACATCTACAACACGGAGCTGCGCCTGAAGGTGGAACAGGTGCTGCTGGATCGCCTGGAGGCCGAGGACATTGAGTTTGTTACTCATTTTTCCGAATCGGTGCTGGCCCGGGTACAGTTCACCATCCGGGTGCCACAGGTGGAAAACCGCCAGTTGCCGCTGGCTGAGATCCGCGACAAGGTTATTGAGCTCGCCCAGTCCTGGCGAGACGGCCTCTACGAGGCATTGAGCGAAGCCTATGGCGAAGAGCAGGGCAATGAGCTGTATCGCGTCTGGGCAGGCGGTTTCCCCCCCGCCAGCTACACTGACATGTTTTCACCTCGCCGGGCGGCCATCGACCTGGAGCACATCACTGCCTCTGCCCGCGACGATGATCTGGCCATGAGCTTCTACCGGGCCCTGGAAGAAGACGAGAACACGCTGCATTTCAAACTGTTTTATCCGGACGAGCCGCTGCCACTGTCGGATGTGATGCCGATTTTCGACAATCTCGGTTTCCGGGTGATTGGCGAGCATCCGTTCGAGGTGATTGATCGAACGGGTAAAACGGTTTGGATTCATGACTTTACCCTGCAATCCCACACCGGCAACATGGTGGATATTCACCGTATTCGCCCGATTTTCGAAGAGTTGTTCCGCCGGGTCTGGCACGGTGAAGCCGAAAACGACGCCTTTAACCGCCTGTTGTTGTCCTCCTACATGAGCTGGCGTGAGATCGCGTTGCTGCGTACTTACGCCCGCTACATGCGCCAGATCCGGTTCTCCAACAGTCAGACGTTCATTTCCAACACGTTGGTCAACCACGTCAACCTGACACGGATCCTGCTGGAGTACTTTGAGGTCCGATTCAACCCTGAGCGTTTCAAGAGTAAGGGTAAAAGCGAGGCGGCCCAGCAGAAACTGGAAATCGAATTCAACGCCGGCTGGATGAAGTGGAAAACCTCAGTGAGGATCGCGTGCTACGGCTGTATCTGGAGCTGATGCAGGCGACGTTGCGCACCAACTACTACCAGCCGGATGGCGAGGGCCAGCCCAAGCCCTACATCAGTGTGAAATTTGACCCGTCGCAGATTCCGGACATGCCGCTGCCATTACCCATGTTCGAGATCTTTGTGTATTCCCCCCCTCGTGTGGAGGGGGGGGTTCACCTGCGTGGTGGCAAAGTGGCCCGTGGTGGTTTGCGCTGGTCGGATCGCTTCGAGGACTACCGCACAGAAATCCTGGGCCTGGTAAAAGCGCAGCAAGTGAAAAACGCCGTCATTGTCCCGGTGGGCGCGAAGGGTGGCTTCGTGGCCAAGCGTCTGCCCGATCCGTCTGACCGGGAGGCATTCCAGGCAGAGGGTATTGCGGCCTACAAAACATTCATCCGGGGGGGCTTGCTGGATATCACAGATAACCTGGTGGATTCTGGCATCCAGCCGCCGGAGCGGGTAATCCGCCATGACGAAGACGATCACTATCTCGTGGTGGCGGCTGACAAAGGTACCGCCACCTTCTCCGATATCGCTAATGGCCTGGCCGCGGAATATGGCTTCTGGATGGGAGATGCCTTCGCCTCCGGTGGCAGTAACGGTTATGACCACAAGAAAATGGGCATTACTGCCCGGGGGGGCGCCTGGGTCTCCGTGGAACGGCATTTCCGTGAGATGGGCATCAACCGGCCGTGGATGAATTTACCGCCATCGGCATCGGTGACATGGGGGGGGCGATGTGTTTGGTAATGGCCTGCTGTGCTCGGAAAAAAACCCGGCTGGTGGCCGCCTTCAACCACATCCACATCTTCATTGACCCGACCCCCCCGGACGCCGAACGCAGCTACAAGGAGCGTAAGCGCCTGTTTGAACTGCCGCGTTCCGCCTGGACCGATTACGACAGCAAGTTGATTTCAAAGGGCGGCGGCGTATTCAGCCGCAATGCCAAGTCCATTCCGGTCAGCCCGGAAATGAAAAAGCTGCTGGGCATCAAGGCGGACCGCGTTCCGCCCAATATGCTGATCAGTCACATCCTCAAGGCCGAAGTGGACCTGCTCTGGATTGGTGGTATTGGCACTTACGTGAAGGGCAGCGGTGAAAGCCACTCCGACGTGGGCGACAAGGCCAATGATGGCCTGCGGATCAATGGTGCCGAGCTGCGCTGCAAGGTTGTAGGTGAGGGCGGAAACCTCGGCTTCACCCAGATGGGGGGGCGGATTGAATACGCCCTGAAGGGTGGTCGCCTGAATACTGACTTCATCGACAACTCGGGCGGCGTGGACTGCTCTGACCATGAAGTGAACATGAAGATCCTGCTCAACCGGGCGGTGGCCATGGGCGACCTGACTGGCAAGCAGCGCAACATCATGCTGGAGGAAATGACTGATGATGTTGCCTCGCTGGTGTTGAAGAACAACTACCGTCAGACCCAGGCCATCAGTATCGCCAGCGAGGATGCCGCCACCCGGCTGGAGGAGTATCGTCGGCTGATGAATACCTTCGAGAGCGAAGGCAAGCTCAACCGGCACTGGAGTTCCTGCCGGATGACGAAACCCTGTCAGAGCGCAAGCTGGCCAAGAAAGGGCTGACGCGGCCGGAACTGTCGGTGCTGATCTCCTACGTCAAAGGGGGGGATCTGAAGCAGGTGCTGATCGACAGTAATCTGCCGGACAATCCTCTGCTGGCGGGTGAGATGTACAAGGTCTTTCCGCGGGATCTGACCAAGCGTTTCTCGAAAGAGCTGGGTGAACACCAACTGCGACGGGAGATCATCGCAACCCAGATCGCCAACGACATGGTTAACCACATGGGCATTACCTTTGTGGAGCGCCTGAACCAGTCTACCGGGGGGGCGGACGCAGCATCCATTGCCCTGGCCTGGATTATTGCCCGGGATGTGTTCCGCATCGACAGCTGGTGGGACAAGATTGAAGCGCTGGATTTCCACGTTTCCGCGGATCTGCAGATGGAGTTGATGCAGGATCTGATGCGTCTGATGCGTCGGGCTGTGCGCTGGTTGCTTCGTAATCGCCGGGCAGAACTCAATATCCAGAGTCACATGGAGCGGTTTGCCGACAGCGTCTGGGCCATTACCTCGGGTCTGCCGGAATACCTTGGCGACCAGGCTCGTGCAATTGGGAAAAACGCAATGATCAGCTGATGGCTGCGGGTTTGCCGAAGGAACTGGCGTCGGTGCTGGCAGGAACCGGCTATCTGTATTCCTCTCTTGGTATTATCGAGGCACAGGAAGCCACAGGCATGCCGCTGAAAACGGTGGCCAACCTGTACTACGATCTGGGTGACCGTCTCGACCTGACCTGGTTCGCTAATGCCATCGCAGCGTTGACGCCAAGTTCCCATTGGCAGGCCCTGGCGCGGGAAAGCTTCCGGGAGGATCTGGACTGGCAGCAACGGCTCTGACCACCGGTGTGCTGAAAACCGCTGAAAGCCCGGAGAAAGTCACCGATAGTGTGAACGCCTGGGAGCAGCGCAACCAGCACATGATTGATCGCTGGAACGCGATGCTGGCGGAACTCAAAGGTGTAAGGGAACCGGAATACGCCATGTTCTCGGTCGCACTGCGGGAGCTGCTGGACCTGGCGCAAAGCACCATGCACCAGAGCCCGGAAGACGTAACGACCAACTGACTATTGCGTTATGTCGTTGATTCCCGTTCAATCCCGCAGCGGGAATCAATGGCAGGAGCAACAAGATAATGGCACCACTGAAACATCTACTGGACAAGAACCGGGCCTGGGCCAATGGCATCAAGTCGGTGGACCCGAAGTTCTTTGACCGGCTCTCGAACCAGCAGGCACCGGAGTACCTGTGGATCGGCTGTGCCGACAGTCGGGTACCTGCGAACCAGATTGTGGACTTGCTCCCCCCCGGTGAACTTTTCGTGCACAGAAACGTGGCCAACGTGGTTGTACATACAGATTTCAACTGCCTGTCGGTGCTCCAGTTCGCCATCGAAGTGTTGAAGGTCAAACACGTATTGGTGGTGGGGGGGCATTACGGTTGTGGTGGCGTGCGCGCGGCATTGCTGAACGAAGGCTTTGGCCTGATTTCAAATTGGCTCCGCCATGTTCAGGACGTGCGTGACCGTCACCAGTCCGTACTGGACGCCATTCCCAATGTGCAGGACCGGGTAGACCGCCTGTGTGAGCTGAACGTGGTAGAGCAGGTAGGGCATGTGTGCCAGAACAACATCGTTCAGGAAGCCTGGCGTCGCGGCCAGCCATTGACTGTGCACGGTTTCGTTTACGACGTGGCCGACGGTCTGTTGAGGGATATGGGGGGCTCTCGATCGCCAGTGAGGCAGACCGGGAAACGATTCGTCAGTCCAGTCTGGATGAGCTGATCGAACGACCGGTTCGCTCCGGGCGCCAAAAAATATAATGCGAAGAATGTCAAAAACTGTCAAAAAATCGTGATGCTCGTCACTTCCTGACCCGTGGCGTCATCACAGTAGTGACCTTCTGCGTCTGTTACAGTAGCAACTGTAAGCAGTAAGGGAGGTAAACCATGAAAGAACTGATGCAGAAAGCCCTGCAGGCACTGGGAACCCGCAGAAACGAAAGTTCTGCCATGGATAGCGCAAGGGCTGAGGCCAAGCGCACCGAAGCACGCACCCCCCCGGAAGATTGGGGGGGAATGTCACCTGAAGACGCCCTGCGTGTGGGTACGGTTGCACGTTACAAATAATATCTGGCTCTTCCCGGGCGCCCCCCCAGAGGCCGACCCCCCCGATAGCGATAGCCCCCCCGACTGATGCCACAGGGCAGACTCGGGGGGGCTTTTTTCCGGTTAGCATACGCGGCTCATGATTCTGGCAATGGTCCGCTACCTATGTCTGCACTGCCCAATACCCACGAAGTTCTGCTCCGCAATGCGCATCTGTTGAATGGACGCCCAGCGCTGTTAGGCGTCTCGGATGCATCGCTTTTGCCC
>JDSH01000157.1_pt1 | contig 21566 bp, 27 predicted proteins | sample 199451 | NCBI WGS metagenome assembly JDSH01 (sample SAMN02584198, study PRJNA231836) | bioreactor metagenome | isolation source: continuous culture bioreactor electron acceptor NO2- transfer2 day 38 after... | place: Germany: Bremen | reverse complement strand
GGAGAAGGGTGAACAGGCCCTTGAAGCGCAATGATTGCTGCCAAGATTATCAAGCTGACCGGGTGATTGTTGGAATCGAGATGAATAAACCTGATTGCATTGACCATCTCAAGGAGATAGTCAAGGAGAAAGGGTATCCCATTGAGATTGTTGGACTTCAGATGAAGTATCCACAAGGAGATGAAAAGCAGTTGCTCAAGGCAACGCTTAACCGTGAGATTCCCTCCGGCAAGCTCCCTCTTGATGTAGGTGCAGTAGTGGCGAATATTGGTACGTGTAATGCTATTTATGAAGCAATCGTGTTGAAGAAGAGCCTCTATGAACGGGTTATCAGTGTTACCGGGGGGGAGTGCATCGCCAATCCTAAAAACATTCTGGCCCCCCCAGTCGGGACAAAAATGAGTGATCTTCTCGATTTTTGTGGCGGTTTCTCCAGTGATCCAGAAAAGTTGGTCAGTGGTGGACCTATGATGGGTTTTTCTTTCTTCGATACTGAAACACCGATGACCAAGGGCTCCAGTGGCCTGCTTGCACTCGGTGCACAAAAAAAATATCGTTCAACCGCTTGTCTCAATTGCGGTCGTTGTGTGGCTGCCTGCCAATTGCTGATGCCTGCAAAGCTTTATCGCTATATCACTAATGGTGAGTACGAGGAAGCAATGAAGACCTCGTTGATGGATTGCAAGGAGTGTGGGTGTTGTTCCTATGTTTGTCCTGCACATCTTCCGCTGGTTCATACGATGAAGACTGGAAAGAAATTGGGGGGGAGAAAGAAGAAATGAATAAACCTACTATGATTGTTTCCTCTTCGCCGCATCTCCATGCGAAGGCGGATACCGCGTCCATTATGTGGAGTGTTTCACTCGCACTTGCTCCTGCGACGCTTTGGGGGGGTGTGTATGTGTTTGGAATCAGGTCTCTTCTGGTGCTTGGGGGGGTTTCTGTCCTCACTGCATTGTTGTCGGAATTCTTGCTCGGCAAGTTATACAAGGAATCAACCCTTTGGATGGTTCAGCGTTTTTGACCGGTTTATTGGTCGGAATGAATATGAGTCCATCAGTTCCTCTGTTTGTTCCATTCATTGCCAGTGTCTTTGCGATTTTTGTGGCAAAATGGGTTTTTGGTGGCCTTGGTGCTAACTGGGCTAACCCTGCTCTCGCTGGTCGTGTATTCGTATTCTTTTCGTTTACGACACCAATGAGTAGTTTTGTCGCTCCTAGGACCCTTGCCTCTGCTCTTCCTGACGCGCTTGCTTCAGCAACACCACTTTCACTGAGCAAGACGGCTGTCTCTGGTGGGACATTGGGCCTTGATGGTAGCTCCTTGCTCTCATCACTGGGATACCCTGCAACAGAGTTTGCTCAAAACCTCTCATCCATGACAGGTATTTCTGCCTTTACCATTGATTCCTTCCTTGGTAATGTAGCCGGATGTATTGGTGAGGTTAGTGCACTTGCTTTGCTTATTGGTGGACTCTACCTATTGGCAAGAAAGATTATCACCTGGCATATTCCGGTAACCTATATTCTCTCCACCGCAATCCTGACATGGATATTCGGTGGAATCCCTTCAGGCCTTGGAATGTTCGGTGGAAACATCCTCTCTACAATCGTTAGTGGTGGACTGATGCTCGGAGCCATTTTCATGGCAACCGACTATGTCACCAGCCAATCAGCCATAAAGGACAGATTGTGTATGCCATTGGATGTGGGTTCTTTACTTTCCTCTTCAGATATTTCGGCAGCATGCCTGAAGCTGTCTCTGTCTCCATCCTCCTGATGAATATCTTCACGCCGATGATAGACAGATATATCATACCCCCCCGAAAATTTGGTGATACCAGAGAACTTAGAAAGAAGCAGAAGGAGGCAAGAGCATGACAAAGAACATTAAATATGGTTTGATTTTGCTCTCCATTTGCGCGGTAAGTGCTTTTGCTTTGGCAATGACGAATTCAATCACCGCACCGGTGATTCAGCAATACGAATTTGAGCAAAGACAGTTGGCGCTGACGGCAGTAAGTAATGGGTATGCAATCGGAAGCGAGAAGCCGGTAGAGGCAGACCCCCCCCATGTTACCTATACCATTGACCTTACCGATAATGGGCAGCTGGTTGGATATATTGTTGGTTTGAAAAGTGCTGGATATGGTGGACAGATGACCTTGGTTGCCTCTTATAAGGTTTCCGGAGAAATGATGGTTGCACAACTCTTGACCCATAGCGAGACCCCCCTGGACTTGGATCAAAAGCCGCAGACTCATCCTACATGGAAAAATTTCAAGGAACTGGAGATGAAACCACTGTTCCAACAGATAAAACCATGCTTACCGATGCTGAGGCTCAAGCGATAAGTGGTGCCTCTATCACATTTGGAGCAGTTTCCAGAGCAATTGAAGAAGGGAGCACCTATGTAAAAAAATCTTGGAGGTGTGAAATGAGCAAGATGAAAGAACTCTCCAAAGGATTGTTCAAGGAAAATCCAATTTTTGTACTGATGCTGGGCTTGTGTCCTGTACTCGGTGTATCTACACAGGTTTCAAATGCGATTGGTATGTCTGCAGGTGTAATGTTCGTTTTGCTTTTTAGCAATATGATTATCTCTGCACTGCGAAAATTCATACCAGCTTCAATACATATTCCTGCATACATTGTTGTCATTGCTTCCTTGGTATCATTTATTCAGATGGTAATGCATGCGTATGTACCTTCTGTTTACAATGCCTTGGGAGTGTATCTTCCCCCCCTGATTGTAGTTAACTGCATTATACTGGGAAGAGCTGAAGCGTTTGCGAGCAAGAATACTGTCTTTGATAGCGTATTGGATGCAATCGGAATGTCCATTGGTTTTGCCTTGGGTTTGACGTTGCTTGCATTGATTCGTGAGTTATTCGGTTCGGGTACCATCACCTTGTTCCCTATGGGTAACTTCAGTGGTGTAATCAATATTCCCTGGTTCTACAACAATCCAATTAGAGTGTTTTCTTTGGCACCGGGTGCGTTGTTGATCATGGGATTCTTGAAGGCGTTCTTCGATTGGAACACCTCACGAAAGAAGGACAGATAAAATGAGTTATATTGCAATACTAATAACCTTTATATTTATTAATAACTTCATTTTCTCGCAGTTCTTGGGCATGTGTCCTTTCATAGGTGTCTCGAAGAACAGTGAGAATGCAATTGGTATGGGGGGGGCTTCAGTAACCTTTGTTACTACTGTTGCATCTGTGATTACTTGGGCAATTTATTATTTCTTGTTGGTCCCTTTTAGTCTTGAGTACCTCCAGACGGTCACATTCATCCTCGTGATTGCAAGTTTGGTGCAGTTGTTGGAAATGGTAATCCAGAAGATTAGTCCTGCCTTATACAAGGCATTGGGAATCTATCTTCCTTGATTACCACCAACTGTGCGGTCTTGGGTATAGCCATCATCAATATTACAAATGAATACAATGTAATGGAAGCCTTTATTGGGGGGGGCTTGCTGCAGGTTTGGGATTCACTTTGGCTATCGTTCTTATGAGTAATATTCGCGAAAAGCTAGATCTACAGCCGGTGCGAAAAGCATATCGTGGCGTTCCTATTGCCTTTATTTCTGCTGGATTGATGTCTTTGGCCTTCATGGCTTTTGACAAGTCATTGATTACCAACCTACATCTGGTATAAGGGGGGGGAGCGTTGTGAATATTGTAATGGCAATTAGTGTAGTCGCCGTATTGGGCGGACTCTTCGGATTCGGTCTCTCCTATGCTGAAAAGAGGTTGGCAGTCAAGAAGGATCCAAAAGCCTTGGCTCTGGAACCTATCATGCCTGGAGCAAACTGTGGAGTGTGTGGGTATGCCGGTTGTGCTGCCTATGCAGCCGCTGTTGCCCTCGGTGAAGCACCTATTGGTCTTTGTAGTCCTGGTGGTCCTGATTTGGTAACCAAGATGGCTGAGATCATGGGACAGAAGGTGGAAGCATCGGGTGAAACAAGACGTAAAGTAGCGCACGTCATGTGTCGTGGAAATGTTGATGTGAGTTCACAAGACTATAAGTATGAAGGTCTTGAGGACTGTAATGCAGCATTCCTGCTCTTTGGTGGGGGGGATTATGGTTGTAAGTCAGCCTGTTTGCATCTAGGTTCCTGTATCAGGGTTTGTCCAACCGGTGCCATCAGCAGGGATACTGAAGGATACATCATTGTTGATGAGAAGAAGTGTATCAGCTGCGAAAAGTGTGTGCAGATTTGTCCTACTGGGGGGGTTATGCACATGATTTATGAAGATAGTGAATATGTTATTGAATGCAACAGCAATGAACCAGGCGGAAAAGTACGAAAAGTATGTACCGTTGGTTGTATTGGTTGTAAAATCTGTGAAAACAAGTATCCTGAATCTGGATGTAAAGTTGACAGATTCCTTTCTACCTTCAATCAGACACTCCCGCACAGCCAGATAGCTGATGCTGCACAGGCGTGTCCGACGAAGTGTATCATCAAGCGGTAATGCATGAAATTATTAATAGGCGCGTATAGTCAAATCACAAGTGCTGAGCCAATGCCCGTTTACGAACGGGCATTGGAGGCTGTATTGCAAACCTTTGCTTACCTATCTTCATGCGCATGAAGATGCAATCATGCAACTTTCCTTGAGCATACCTTTACTCGATTGGCTTGATGTAAATCATAGTTCGGTGAATCTCTTGATTTCCGACCTTGCAAGAATGGAAAGCTTGAGATGCTCACCGGTTCCTTCAATCAGAGTATCTTAAGCTTGCTTTCTCCCAAGGACCGCTCCAACCAGATAGAAATGACGACCACGTATCTAAGAAAGCGGTTTGGTCAGCGTTCCAAGACCCTTTTTAGTTATGGACAGGTTTTCAACCCGCTCTACATCAATACAGCAAATCTCTGCTTTATCGATTCTATTGTCATTTCCACCTCTGATGAGGCAGGCCACCAGCAGTTTAAAGAGCCGTTCATCATGCAGGAAATGGGGGGGAAGTCTGTCTCCATTATTCCTACAGATGGGACTATCAGTGACCTGTTGGCTTCCTTTGCAAGAAAAGCTATCAGCTTTGGGAATTTGATTGAACACATCAGAAGCTACCTGGAAAGCAAACCTCCTTTCGTCATGGCAATGATCAACCTTGACCATCTATTGCAAGGAGGAGTGACTTCTCAGCAGACCATACAACTGTTTGATCTTCTTTTTGGGCATGAAACCAGTTCCATAGAAGAAGCACATCTGCACAATGATCCTCCTAAAAAAGGGTATCTACAAGCAGGATGGTATGGTATTGATGCATGCAAGGGAGATCTGGGCATCATCAATGAGTTGTTTGTCGAGGATGAAAGCCTTGCCTATCTGTACGGGCGCTATACCACAATGGTGGAAACTGCCCGTATGTACAAGAAAGACAAGGATGTACGAAAACGCTTGGAGGCGTTAATCCAGAAAATGTCATGCGGAAGTATGTACATCTGTGATGCCAACGCACCAATGCTGCGCTCTTCAGTTAGGAAATTATTCTGGCGATATATCAGCGAAGCGGATAGTGTGCTCACTGCTCTCAAGGACTACAGCTATCCAGTGAATAATGACTTTGATCATGATGCCCTTACAGAGTATCTTTTCATCGGTAAGTACCTGAGTTGTGTGGTAGACCCAAAAGGTGGTGCCCTTTCAGAACTTACCTATTTGCCGTCCTTGTATAATTATGGTGACACCTTCAGTCCGCTCTCCCAGTTCGGCAGCACGAGTGGCAATCATCACCAGCTCCCCCCCCGGACAAAAACAGAGATTGTTCAGTGATGTATTTTTGAAAGAGCAATATATCATGGATGAGTATACCAAGCGGGACGAGAAGAATTGCTTGGCTATGGGAAACCAGGTTTACGATATTGAGGGCGTCGACCGAAGGAATACTGAATATGTGGCAACCTGTACAACCGGTGACAGTCCGATCATCGGTGGAAGTTTGCAGATCACCAAACACTTCAAACTTCGTCAGAACACCATTTTGGTTGATATTACTCTCACCAATATTGGGGGGGAAGAAGAAATAAGCTGTATCTATGGTTGTGAGATACCACTGTCGGTAGATTCACACGCTTTCCCCCCCGTTGCCTTTATCCAGTTGGAAAACAAGAAAAATCTAACATGGGAAGAGAAGGAAATAGTTCTTGAACAAGTAAAATCACTGAGAATTTATGATGAACCCAACAGTACTTCCCTGACCTTGGTGGGCGATACACGCTTTACCTTGCTCAAGGAAGATTATACTATTGAATCTGAGACGGTCCTTGGAAATGAAACCCTCTACCAACACACCCTGTTCATGGCCTCATGGCCGCTTGTCTTGGCTAGTGGTGGAGAAAAGAAGATTACCTTGGGTCTTCGTGTTGAACGAAAATAGGAGTACACAGATGTTTTTCCAGAATAAATCACAGTTTGAATCAGTTAAAGAAGAAGCCTACACCGTATGGAGGCGTCTTTGACCCGCAAGGGATGGAAACTCAGATAGCAGAGCTTGAAGCAAAAACGCTGGTACCTGGATTTTGGGATGATCCAAACAATGCTCAGGCATTGTTCACGGAACTCAACAGTCTGAAGGAAATCTACAATACCTGGAAAGAGTTGATCGATAAAATGGATGAAATGAGTGAGCTCATGGAAATCTATGCAGATGAACCGGATAATGCAGAAGAAGAAGCTCAGATCAATGAACAGATTGAGAAATTACTTGCTACCTACCAGAAGCTACGGGTAAAGACGCTGCTTGATGGAAAGTTTGACAAGAATGATTGCTTTCTCACCATTCACGCAGGAGCTGGCGGTACTGAAGCCAGTGACTGGGCAAATATGCTGATGCGTATGTATCTCAGATATTGCGAGCGTAGTGGATTTAAAAGCCAGATTCTCGATCTTCAGGAGGATGAGGGTGGTATCAAGAGTGCCACCATCAAGATCTCCGGTCAATATACCTTCGGTTATCTGAAGGGAGAGGCTGGAGTGCATCGATTGGTACGTATCAGTCCTTTCGATTCCCAGAAGCGTCGTCATACTTCTTTCACCAGTGTATACGCATCCCCCCCGGTTATTGATGACACCATTGAAATCGACCTGAAGCCGGAAGATTATCGTCTTGATACGTATCGAGCTGGTGGTGCTGGTGGACAGCACGTCAACAAAACTGACAGTGCTGTAAGAATTACCCACTATGCAACAGGAATTGTCGTACAGTGTCAGAACGAGCGAAGCCAGGTGATGAACAAAGATGTTGCCTTCAAGATGCTCAAGAGCCGCTTGTATGAGTATTACCGTGAAGAAAAAGAGAAAGAGCATCAGAAGGATGCCATAGAGAAGAAAGAAATTACCTGGGGGGGAAGCCAGATTCGTTCCTATGTGTTCCAACCCTATACCATGGTCAAGGACCATCGCACAGGGACGACCATCGGGAATATCCAGGCAGTTATGGATGGGGGGGAGATTGAACCCCCCCTCATCGAAAGTTATTTGCAATGGGGGGGGCAAAAGGAGGCATAGGGCATGGGCAAAAACATGGCCCTTAGTACAGTATGCATTGTGCTGTTTCTCCTTTGCGTCTCCCCCCCATTGGTTGCACAAGAGGAAACGTTGTCTTTCTCTATTGGCATCGTTCCTCTTGATGCGAGACTGGATACCCTTACCGAAATGGTTGGCAACGTAGCAGAACGCTACGCAAGCCAGCTCAATCTTGATGAAAATGAACGGACACTCCTCTCTACACAATGGGAAAAAGAAGCTCAGATTCAGAAAATAGTGAGCTTGGTAGGGCGTATAATTCACACGATCAAGAAAAATACAGCAAATATTGGATGAAGAGCTACCAGAGACACAGTTCGGCTCCGATCCCCCCCTTGCGGTAACATACCACCTGGAACAATTTGACCCAAATCTTGCAAGTGCATTGCAAGCGAGTGATGACGCACTTGCTTGGTTCTGTTCAAAAAAAACGGGTATGATGCATTATTGCTTCTGGATTCTGAAGAGCTTGCTGGTTTTCAGCGAATACGGATTCAGTATTATCATCCATTGTTGGCAGGAAAGCATACACTCACAGACTCTATCGTTCAGAACGCCTACTACCAAGTGTTGGAAGAGCCATTCGCAAAGGCCCTGTTCGCTTTAGCCAGCAAAGGTAATCTCGGAATAATCACACTCAACGATATCCCTCCTGGGTTGTCAGTCTTTATCGATGGAGAACCTACAGAACTTCTTGATACTACGCTTATTCTAAAACCAGGACCCCCCCACTTGTTGGGGGGGCTGTATGCACCAGGATACCAACCGGTGGAAATGGAGATTGTGAGTAAGGCTGATGTAATCCAGCCATTCCAATTTTCGTTCGAAGAAGTAACATTTCCTCCTGTGGTAATGCATAGCGAAACAGCAAAGGTGCACTGGTTCCTTGATGGAAAACCCTTGGGAGAGCATCTTTCCATCTCTCTTTCTGATCCTACCTATCCAATGGTACTTACCTTGAGTGGGGGGGAAGGCTTTGCTCAGAGGGTCGTGCATCTAGACAGTCCTCCTCCAAAAACGTTGATGGTTGCTCTGAATGCAAAGGAGTTAGCCTATCCATCTCTGCGTGATGATGCACAGAAGGACTTCTATAAACGGCTGAGAAATACTATTCTGTGGTTCGGAACCTATATCGGGTGTACCGTCTTGAGCCAAATGTATGCGACTGATAATCCACTTTGGCAGGTAGGCTTGGTTGGAACCAGTTCGTTGGCGCTGGTAAGCTCGATTGCAATGGTTGTGGACTTCCTCTCCTATGAATCCATGGCTGATGCAGGTATCTGAATATGATGAGGAGCATTGTATGTTGAAAGGTTTTGGGGGGGCAAAGCTGAAAGCCCTGTTTGGAATCAATACGTTTGATGAGTCGTATTTTGAGCAGCTTGAGGATTTCCTTATTGAAGGTGATTTGGGAGCCAAACTGGCTTTTACTATCAGTGATGAGGTGAGAAAACGAGCAAAAAGCGAAAAATCGAAAACAGCACAAGACTTACAGTTGTTGGTGAAGAATCACCTTTATGAAAAGATCGAAGCATTTCAACCTACCTTGGAACCTGGGACACTGACAGTATTCCTGGTTCTGGGGGGGGTCAACGGAGTGGGGGGGAAGACCACTACCATTGCTAAACTTGCTAGCATGTATAAGAAACAGGGTAAACAGGTCTTGCTTGCTGCAGCTGATACCTTTCGTGCTGCAGCCATAGACCAGCTGGAAGTACACGCAGATCGTCTAGGTTGCAGGATTGTAAAACAGAAAAGTGGTAGTGATCCTGGCTCTGTTGTCTTTGATGCAATCACCTCCGCCCAGGCAAGAGGAGAGGATTTGGTCTTGGTTGATACAGCCGGGAGAATGCACAACAAGGAGAACTTGCTTAGGGAACTCTCCAAGATTGACAAGATTGTGAAGGGTAGGGTATAGAGGATGTCCACTACAAGAAGTTTCTTGTCATTGACAGCACCACCGGCCAAAACGGGATCAGTCAGGCTGAACTCTTCAATCAGGCAGTGAAGCTTGATGGCCTGATCCTCTCCAAATATGACAGTCTGGCAAAAGGCGGAGCCTTGGTTCAAATCGGTGAAAAGTTTGGCATTCCCGTTTCATTTGTGGGTACAGGTGAGACATACCAGGATATTAAAGTCTTCGACAAGGAAGATTTCCTTAATACGTTGGTAGGTTTGACAGATTAAGATGAAATACCTCGTCTCCATTGCAGCCATGCTTCTCTGCTTCTCCATGTTGTTTGCTTCAACCTTGGTGCAATCAAACAGTATTGCCCAGGAGCGCGGCTCGTTGTCAGGAGACACTCCCTACCATCTCTCTATAACCGATGAAAGCAGGGAACTCTGGGGGGGACCAGAGGGGGGGCTTCTGTGGAAAGAGGCTATTTCCCAAGGGAGGATGGGATTCGAATTGTGTCGCGGTCCTCTTCTGATGGAGAGGTCCAGAGTTCTCGTATCTTCAGGGATGGAGTGTTGCGTGAAGAGCAAATTGGTTCCATTTCCCACTCATACTATTATGGGGGGAGGATGGGAAGATAGAGAGGGTCACTACCTACCAGGATGGTTCCTTTCAGGAGTCACAGCTTTTCACCTACTCGGCATCGACAGGAAGTTTACTTGCTGTTGTTACGGTGAAGGGGGGGACAGAAAGTTCAATACGCTACTTCAATCAGGAAGGCAAGCAGCATTCGTTCACTTATGCAGATACACAGGGAGGACAGACGTTTCTTACCATTAAGGGCAATACCATCACCAAACCTTTTTCCTCTAAGTCAGAGGATACACAATTGGATGTGGTTGTCGAAGAGACAGGATCCTTTACTGTTAACCGCACATTACCTGACGGTAGTATTGTGCAAGAGAGCTACGATGAACAAGGTTTGTTGGTTTTAAAGAAAAGTCCTTCCAGTGAGACTGAATACCGGTATAATGAAGAGAACGTCCTGCTCAGTGAACACACCATCAGGGATGATGGGAGTGAAGTTGTGAGTAGATACGAGAAAGGAGAAAAAACGATGGTTGAAGAGCGGGAATCAGGTCGCACTACCAGCATCTTACATTTCCTTGATGACGGGAAGCGGGTCCAGACACTCTATAGTGATGGGCATCCGTATTGTGATATCACATATGCTGCAGGTGGAAAGAGAATTCTATCCATCTCATACCGGTAATTATGCGGCTATTGTTGCACCTTGCCACCCGATATGCCTTCTCCAGGCAGAATCGGCATCGTGGGACAAGTGTGCGTATTGCTCTCGGTCTGGCTCTTTGTCTCTTTGCCATAGTGGCAGTACTGTCTTTTATGCAAGCACTCCAACGAAACCAGTTTGAGGATATAAGGACCTTTGAGTCTTTCGATCTTCAGATAGACCTGCAGAGCAATGACTACGATTCAGCCAATGAGGTTGCGAAACAAATCCAGGAGTTGGTCTCTGTACAGAATGCATTTGTGTATGCAGATATTCCTGTCATTGCCCAGGGCACTGATGGGTCCACCATCGCTGGCCGGCTAAGGGGGGGAATCGATGGGGGGGAGGGGGGGAGGTTTCTCTCCAATCTAAACAGTTATCGAGGGTTTCTCTTCCAAGAAGGCAGATAGCTGTTTCTTACTCAAATACACGTTCTATTGATATGGGTGAATCTCTTACCCTTACATTTCTGAAGAAAGGAAGGCAAGCGACGGTTGTCCCTTCTAGGAGGGAACTTGAGGTAGGAGCTGTTTATTATACTTCCAGTTACGATTTTGACCATTCTACATTCCTCTGTGATGTAGCAACACTGCTTGCATTGCAAGGCGATGTCCCCCCCTTGAAAATTGGGGGGGTATTTACCTCCCAGGATGTCAAGGAAGTGAAAAATGAAATTGTACAAATGGGCTTTACTCATACAAACACTTGGATGGAGATAAATGCCTCCTTGTATGGTGCAATGGAACTTGAACAGAAGATGATGGCTCTTATGCTCTTCTTGATGGTGGTGGTCATCCTGGTTCATATCAGGAACAGCTCAAGAAGGTTGTTGCTTGCAAAGCAGACTGAGATTGCCATGCTTAGAGCCATTGGGCTCACAAAGGCAAAGGTGCAAACACTGTTTGTGTTGCAAGCGGTAGTGGTGGCATTCATTGGAAGCCTGGTAGGTGTATTTCTCTCCTACGTGGGGGGGATTGCCATCTACCCGACGCTTTCCTCCTATGTGTACCGATCGATGGGAGTCCATCTGGAACTTGAGATCAGAAGTGTTGAACTTCTGGTGCTGTTTATTGTAATTGTAGCTTTCAGTCTTTTTGCGTCCTACCATGGAACCCATAAGATTCTGAAGGCTGATATCATGGAGATGTTTACACATGATGAAGTCAAATGAGGTACTCACCCTAGAACAAGTCTCAAAGAGTTTTCCTGCAACCCTCAGGGGGGGAGGGGGGGAGCCCATCCAGATTTTGGAAGGGGGGGTATCTCTTTCTTTGAATCGCTCAACGAGTATTGCCATTACAGGGCGTAGCGGAAGCGGTAAGTCGACCCTGTTACAGGTCAGTGCAGGTTTGCTCTCAGCAGATAGTGGAAGCATCCGATTCGAAGGTAAGGAAATTCCCAAACTTGATGATGAACATCTCAGCCAACTTAGAAGCCGTTCAATGGGTTTTATCTTCCAGAGCAGTCTGCTCTTGGATGATTTCACAGCCCTTGAGAATGTACAAATCTCTGCTATGATCGCAGGATACAGCGAGAGGGAGGCCTCACGTAAAGCTTTGGCAATGCTCGAACTGGTTGGCATGCAAGACCGTCTTGGACATACCAGCGACCAGCTCTCCGGAGGGGGGGAGCGCCAACGGGTGGCTATTGCCAGGGCACTGGTAAATGAACCCTCACTCATTTTTGCCGATGAACCAACAGGTTCCCTTGATGAAAGAAATGCTGCACTGGTTGAAGATCTGCTCTTCTCATTGGTTGCAGAGAGGGAAGTGGCTCTGATGTTGATTACCCACAACCTTGCCTTTGCCAGTCGCTGTAATACCGTCTATCAACTCCATAACCGAAATGTGGAGGTGCGCTCTTGAAGCAAGACCTTCTTCGCCTTCTGGTACTGAGAAAACTCGGATACAAAGGAAGCAGAGCAGCAAAAAAAACGAATCCTTTTCAATCTTATCCTGATTACTTTGGTAGTCAGTGCCTTGGTCTTCGCCCAGATTTTTGTCGTATCGATGAGTAAGGGCATTGCCGACAAGTATGCACTGTTGGGGGGGAATGGGCATCTGCAGATTCATGAGGATTCCATACTTGTATTGCCTGAGAAGGAAGGTGTACTGGATGTACAGCTGGTCTCCCAAAGCTATGCCCTGATCTATAGTCCAGAAGCAAACAAGATGGTAAGGCTCAAGGGTGTTGAGGAAGGGTATTTCAATGAATTAAGAACCTCACAGATTACATTGCAGGATGGGATTCCCAAGGAAAGTACTACGCTGGAGCAGGTACTTCTAAGCACAACCCTGGCAAATGAACTCCAAGTGGGGGGGATTGGCGACCGGGTTGCCTGATGTTGGTCAGTGACAATGGAATCCGCCCACAATTCTGTGTTGTGGGAAGTCTCTATGATTCAGGATATCGGGAGCTCGATGCAAATCTTGCCTTTTGTGACTATAGCCTGATCCATAGACTCTTCAAGGGAAGTGAGGAGACCTACCATGAATTGCTGGTAACCCAGGATAGGATTGAACCCTTGAAGAGGGACTTCAAGGCTGAAGGGTATGCGGTTACCTCTTGGGATGAGGAGAACTTTACTATTGCTACAAACCTCAATACAAGCCGACAGGCTGTATTGGGTGTCATGGTGGCTGTAGCGATGCTCTGTGGGTATTTTATCAGTGAACTGAGCAGGGAACTGGTTGAGGATGACAAGCATCAGATAGCAATGCTCACCTTATTGGGAGCGCGTCATTCCCTGATCCGCAGTGTTTATTTCTATACGGTTATGATGGTGACTGTCTTCTCCATGCTTGGAGGAACCTTGCTGGGTATTATAATGTCAAGCAATCTCTCCCCCCCATTGCTTAGTGCAATCGCCGATCGCTCAATTCCCTCACTTTCCTACTATCTGTTGGAGTTTGGTGTGATCTATCCTATGGGGGGGGACATCCTCGTCATTGTATTGGTTTTGCTCTTAGTTAGCGTGTTTTCAGTGCAATTCAGTTTGAGAAGGGTAAAACGAATTGAACCTTTAAGCTGTACACACTTTGATTAACCGGTTTTTTTCAGTATACTTGCTCTATGAATTTTGAAGTGTTTGTTCTCGGGACCAGCGGCATGATGCCCCCCCTTCCCAATAGGTTTCTTACCAGTGCCATGGTTCGTCGTGACGGCGAACTCTTTCTCTTCGATTGTGGGGGGGAAGGTACGCAGGTCTCCCTGAAAATGCTGAATTTGAAATGGAAAAAAAATCCATTCCATCTTTATAAGCCATATGCATGCAGACCATGTAACCGGACTTCCAGGTATACTCATGCTTTCCAGCCAGGTTGACCGGGATGAGCCGCTTACGCTCTATGGACCTCCCAAGCTCAAGGAGTATGTGGATGCCAATCGCAGAATTCTTGATATGTACATCAACTATGAAATCATTGTGAAGACGGTAGAGCCTGGCGTTATCCTAGAGACTGACGATTTCACTGTACGTGCTTTTAGGCTTAATCATACCAAACCCTGTTTGGGGGGGTATGTCATGCAGGAGAAAGACCGTCCGGGAGAATTCCATCCTGAGAAAGCACAGGAGCTCGGAATACCGGTAGGCCCGCTTTGGGGGGGGAAGCTGCAGAGAGGCGAGGCTGTCACCTTGAGTGATGGCAGGGTAATCTCAAGCGCAGATGTGATGGGAGAGAAGCGTGGGGGGGGCAGAAAGTTCAGCTATGTCACTGACTCTCTCTACCTTCCGTCCATTGCCAAGGAAGTACAACATAGTGATCTCTTGCTCTGTGAGGGTATGTTTACTTCCGATATGGAAGAGACAGCATACGAGAAAAAACACATGACAGCCGGCCAAGCCGCACAGATTGCAAAAGATGCAGAGGTAGCCAAGCTCGGTCTTCTTCACTACAGCCCACGCTACGGGGGGGACAGGGAATTACGCTTCCTGCTTAAGGATGCCAGACAAATCTTCCCTGATACAATTCTTACCAAGGACAGGATGAGTTTTGAGATTCCTTTGAAAGATTAGTTTTCTTCCCAGTTGCTGCTGCAGGCACTCTGTGCTTCGTGCAGCAATTGTTCCTTGTCAATAATTCTGCCGTTCCGTGAAGCAAAACCAAGTTGTAATGAAGAACCAGAGAACTCCTTCTGGCAACTCTCAATGATTGAGAGTGTGAATGAGCGCGCTTCGTCTCCATTGTAGAAGGGAAGGACCATGGCAATTTTTCCACCTTCAAGTGTAAAGCTGTAGGCAAGTTCCCCCCCGCTGAGCATCATTAGCTTGTTTGCTATCAGGGAAGCAGGACCTTCTGTGACTTCAATCATGACCAAGGTAAGATCGTAATCCATCTCCTTGGAGTTGTCCAATTCCATTTCCAGGATAGTATCAAAGTCTGTGTTGTAGGTAATATTCTCAGCAACCGGTTTGGCGATTTCTGCTTCTGCTTGCAGTGTTTCTTGTTCAGGTTCTGCTTTTTCGAAGCGCTCTACCATTGCTGCTTCTTCCCTGGGAACCATTGGCTCAACCGAGCTACTGCCTGTGGTTTAAGCTCTTCTTCCTCGATGGTTTGTTGCATTTGGGAAATATTCGCTTGCACTTTCTGTTGGCTGAGCAGCATCTCGTCACTGTGAAGGTGGCTTGGGTCGTCACCGGGAAGGGTATAGAATGGTTTGTCATACGCATTGGGAGGAAGCTTGTCGACTTGATCGGCATACTCTTCATCTCTTCTACGGGCGATCATAACACCAACCTCAATCATGATTAGGCCGAGAAGGATAGGGAATAACTTAACCAAAATGTCGTAAATCTGTTGTTGATTGACATCGTAGAGCGGTAACAGGTACCGTGAGGCAACATAGAGGCCGGCCAAGAGAAGAAATACGGTAAGGAACAGACTAAGGAAAATCTGCCGTCCATAGTGTTTATTTTCAGACATTGCCACCTCCATACAAACTTTACACCAGTATTAATGGTATAGTATCATACTTAGTATAGTGTATTGAAGGATGGCATGACAAGAAAAATTCCGCTACTATTCGCTTTCAGCCTAGTTTTTATCTTTTCTTTGCTCATGGCAGTGTTTGGCAACGGTGGCTTTTTGCACAATCGCGCCTTAAAGACTGAAATAGAGAGACTTCCTATGAGCAAACGGTACTTTCATTACAGGTGGATTCCCTTGAGCGACAGCGAGAAGAAGCCACCAGTGAGGATGCTCTTAGGGATGCTGCCTTCAAGTATGGGTACCAGAGTGAAGGGGGGGAACAGGTATATTACTTCGTTGATGAAGAAAATGGTTCAATTTCCCATGAAAATAAGAAAATCCTTACCTTCGAGTCGGGCGGAACTTTGGGGGGGTTTACTGGAATTCCTACCATATATCTAGCTCTTGCCTCCCTAGTCATGGCAACGTTGATTACGCTATGCTATGCATGGATGCTAAAAAGGCGGAGGCACATGTATGAGTTGGAGAAGTGAGGAAGCAGAACTCCTCTATAAATCAGAACCAGAGACCTTGGACCGATGTGTGGTTCATCTGCAGGAGGATAAACTTATGATCCTTCCCTGTGACACAATCTATGGTCTTAGTGGGAAGGTTGATACAACACTGCAAAAACTACGAGCCTTGAAGGAGCATATGGGACAGCAACAGTTTGCTGTCTTGGCAACCCTGGAGCAAGCACAACAGCTCTGTATTGTTCCAGAGGTTCTCCATGAGCATTGGCCCTGCCCACTCACTTGCATTCTTCCCAATAGAGAGGGAGAAGGACGAGTGCAATAAGGTCCCAAAGGATCCTTTCATACAGGAATTGCTTACACGCCTTGGTTCTCCAATCTACTCAACTGCCGTCAAACCCCCCCCATGGATTTTCCATAACCAATATCACCGATATTATCTTCACATACAAAGAAAAGGTGCAGGCCATTGTCGTGGATCCACTCAGGCAGCGGGATACTCCCTCCACCTTGATTGATTGTACGACAACTCCCTACACCTTGTTGCGCTGTGGCGACTATGATGCGTCCTCGCTTCTTGCTTAGCGCTGAATCTTCCTTGCCTCCATGTAATACCTTTTCTCATGTGCTTCTCCCATGGAGAAGGTTTTTCTCGGCAAAGCGTTATCCCTGATAATTGAGTCAAAGAAGGTAGCTTTGGACACTTCCGGCAGGATAAGTCCAATGTTTCCATCTTTGCGACCCAAGGTTGCGGTTACATCCTTTCCATGGATATAGTCGACACTGGCAATTTTCTGTTCTAGCAATGAGTCTATGATCAATTGCAACGTACCGGCGGCAATGGATGCTTTTGGATCGGTGAGTTTGTAGAGGTAATAGCCTTGTTTGTCACAGAACCCGAATTTCTGTATTCCATCTTCTTGGTTGATTGCAGAGTCAAGAGATTCCAGGGAGGATACTGTTTCTGTTTCATACTGTGAACAGACTTTGGAGAGTTCTCTTTCGAACATTTGCTTCTCAAGTCCGAAAAGTACGCGATGAATTGGTTCAAACTCCAATCCTTCATCAAAGATATTCTCCAGTTCGACCAGCGCGTAGCGTGCAGGATGATTTTCCCTCTCCTCTGCTGTGAGCGTACTGCGGATATCCATCCAACAGCTCTTTGCCGTTGCAAGGCTGTGGTTGCCGTCTCCCATGGCGTAGAGCAGTGGATTGTCCTTGGGGGGGAGGGATGAAAGCATCCCTTCCAGCGCCTCTGCAATCTTCAGCATGTCTTCATCTGCATCGACAACCCAGGCTTTCAAGGCACCGCCGCCAGCCATCAATTCAGTTTCATAGGCGAGTGGGAGTTGTTCTTTTTTTTTGGCAAGTGGCTCGATGACAGAACGCTTCTCGTCATTGATCAGGACCATGATGTGGGGGGGTAGTTCAAGCGGTGCGTTCTTCCTTATTTCCTTTCTGGGTGGGATTCTGGAGAGGATTGTTCCCTCTGTGGCCCTGATTAGGCTCCGCGAATCGGGCGCATAATCATATTGGTCAAGGTCCAGTGTGACGAGCAACCCCCCCCATCTTCCAATCTTGCAAGACGGTGTGGTTCGGTGTACCAAGAAGAAAGCATTCTTGTAAACAGTGAAGAGATCCTCCTGTACGTATTGCTTCATTGTGGCATTGATTGTCTCGATCCGTTTCTCTGGATGTGCTTCCTCAAGATATACTTCAGGGTAGATCAGATTGAGCGTTGAAGGATCCTTTCCTACGAGTTGTTTAACCTGTTCCCAATATTCAGGTTCTGAAGTATACTGGTCGCAAGCAACAACTGCCCATTTAAAGGGATCTACTGTTGCTTTTGGTATCATGATATCTGCGCGTTTGAGCGCAACCTTCTGGAGATGCTGAGCTACGTTGGACATGTTCATTCCTCTTTTATTTATGAATGTGGTAATATACTATGATAATATTGCTAAATCCGCAACATAAAGTGAGCGTTTATGAGTAAAGCTATAATATTTACAGGTGGCGGAGCACCTTCCAGGCTACCTGCAGATCTTTTACAGTCTGGAGATATGGTAATTGCTGCGGATAGTGGTTATGAGGCTGCCAAAGCCTTGGGTATTCCTGTCTCTCTTTGTCTTGGTGATTTCGACTCCACTCAATTGTTCTCTGAGATACGAAACATGAATTATGAGAAGAGTCTTTCGGAAAAAGATGAAAGTGATACAGAGCTTGCGCTTCGAAAAGCGTCATCCCTCGGGTTTTCTACCTATATATTGGTAGGTGGGGGGGGTGGGTTTAGAATGGACCACCTCTTCTCTACCTTCAGCCTCTTTGACCAGTATGGTCCTCCTACTGCCTGGTATACTGCCTATGAGAGTTTATACCTGGTTGGTACGTATCATCGCTTTGAAATACACAATCCACCTCAAACCGTTAGTTTTATTCCGGCAAGTTTTACCAAAGAAGTCAGTGTGACGGCAAAGCAGCTGCAATGGCCGCTTAGTCATTACACACTCTCAATGGCAACTATTTCCCTTTCCAACCGTGCAGAATCTCCAATACTGGACGTGTTTACCTCTGGAGAAGGAAAACTCTTCGTAAGTTTCCCGGTTGCAGACAAGCTATCTTAGGTGATACCATCAATCTATGTTGCAGACACGTCGCTTACTGGCATTTTCCAGTCGAGTACATACCTATACACTCTTGCTCTATCTCTTCTTCTTTCTTGTCTATATAGCAAGTAGTTTTTTTTGCCGTAAGCCAGGACTTTGTGGGGGGGCTGTTGCATTTTTCTCTTTCTCTGATCAGCTGGACCAGTTTGCTTTTTGGATTCTGGATTCTGGTTTTCTCCCTCTTGGTCTGGCAGGGTACCGAGTATTTCCTGCTTCTGCAGTATTGCTTACTGTTCTCAGGATGATTGCAGTCTTCGCTTTAAGCTTGATCGTAGCATTATTGGAGCATGTGATCACCAGGGGGGAATTACGATAGGATGATTTTACAAAATACTTGATTGAGGAGTAACCATGGAATTACCACCAAATATCTGTGCTATAAGGGGGGGGCCATCTGCGTACAGGAAGATGTCCCTGAACTAATCGAGACTGCAGCTGCAACACTCTACCGAGAGGTGCTTGCTCTCAATTCCTTGCAGGAACAGGAAGTTGCTTATCTCATGATTACCCAAACCAATGACCTTAAAAGTCGAAATCCTGCCACAGGGCTGAGAAAGGCAGGCTACTGTGCTGCAACCCCCCGTTGTTCTGTATACAGGAACTTGAGATTGAGGGAATGTTGGAAAAAGTCATCAGGATGCTGGTTGTTGTAAACCATCCTATGGAAAAAACAATTCCTGTGTTTATGCAGGGTGCAGAAGTGCTCCGGCCAGAGTTTGCCCACCCATCCTTGTAAGTAAGGGTGGACTGTTTTTTTAATGCAAATTGTAAATTTACAGTAAAGAAATGGATATATGTAAATATTAAGTTACTGTAAGGGATATAGATGCTAAACAATGTAGTATAATACTGTATAATTATTGCATAAATACCCATATTGATGCATACTCTATGATAATTTACACTTGGAACCTTAGGAGGCCATATGAAACACAAGTTGCTTGCTCTCTTTCTATTGCTGTTGTCCATCTCCATGCTTTGGGGGGGCGCTGGAACCACCGAAATGGGGGGGGATGCTGCGTATCCAACCAAACCGATTACCATGATTGTACCCTACGGGGGGGCTGGTGGAACCACCGACATCAGTGGTAGGCAATTGGCTGTCCAACTGGAAAAACACCTCGGAAAGAGCATAACTGTTATCAACCAGGGTGGTGCAAGCGGTTCCATTGGTGCCCGCACCGTTCTAGATGCAAAGAATGATGGTTATACTGTCCTTTTCACTGCTGAATCCTTGGGAACCCAGAGAGTTATGGGACTGAGTGAGATGAGTTATGATGATTTCACCCCCCCAATCATGGTAGCAGTCAATGACCCAAAGGTGATTGTTGTAGGGAAAGACTCAAAGTACGAGACCCTTCAAGATTTAGTTGATGACATCAAGAACCGCCCCCCCGGAAAAGTAAAAATGAGCTATACCGGACCAGGTGGATCAGGACACGTACAGGCAATGATTTATGGTAAATTCGGGATGGAAATGGCTCTTACTGCATACCCCCCCGGTGGTGCTGACTGCATCCTCGCTGTATTGGGTGACCAAGTCGATTTCACCAACTCTAACTACTCCACAGTTACCGGCTATCTGGAAAGTGGCGATTTGAAACTGTTGGGCATCTCTGCCCTTGACCGACTGGAAGCACACCCCCCCGATGTGCCCACCCTTGGAGAAATTCTCCCTGGTTCAGAACGCTATCTCTCCAATCCGTTCACCCCCCCGCTTTCTTTCTTGGTGGCCAATGATGTTCCTTCTGAAGTGGTGAATATCCTTCGTGATGCAACCAAGAAAGCTGTACAGGAACCTGCATGGAAAGAGTTTGTAGCCAAGAATTCCTTGGATAAGCTCTATGAGAAATATCCTGATGAAGCATCAATGAATGAATTCTACAAGAATTGGGAGTCCTTGGTTTCCTGGATGCTCTACGATAGTGGAGTTGCAAAATTCAGTCCTGAAAAGTTCGGGATTGAGAAATCACAGTACTAGATATCAATAGGTCTTGCAGAAAACTTCTGCAAGACCATTTGCAAGGAGCTCTCATGGAAGAAACACATCAATCAAGAAGTGGAGTATATTCACGAATCGAAGGATTCGTGTTTCTCCTGTTATCCCTCTCCGCCATTGTCTATTCGCTGGTGGAGCATCAACGCTCAAAGGTAGTATGGCAACAGTCACCCTATCTATTTCCCCCCTGGTTGTTGCGATGTTTCTGCTTCCTCTCTCTCTTTCTCTTCTTCGCTCAGCCGGAAAGGAGAACAAAGGGGGGGACACCCCCCCTGCGTTGTTCTTGGTTCGTGACACCACTGTGGTAGTGCTAGCAACCATGGTCTATGTCATATTGATGCCCTATCTTACGTTTCTTGTCTCTACTACCTTATTCCTATTCGGATTGCTCTTCTATCTTGGAGAGCGAAGGTATCTCTTTATCAGCTTGCTCTCTGTGGGGGGGTTTACCTCTCTGATGTATCTCCTATTTGGAAAGCTACTACACGTCATGCTTCCATAGGAGGAGGGGGGGAAAATGGATATGTTACTTGGGATTTTTTTCCTATGCGATTAACCTTCAGTTTGTATTGCTTGTCTTTGCAGGCTCGCTTGCCGGACTTTTTGTGGGTTCCATCCCTGGTCTGTCAGTCTCCATGGCGACAGCCCTTCTGGTATCCATAACCTACTCGTGGCAGACCACCAATGCCCTTGCCACCATCATGGGCGTGTATGTGGTAGGAGTGTT
>JDSH01000156.1_pt1 | contig 21764 bp, 29 predicted proteins | sample 199451 | NCBI WGS metagenome assembly JDSH01 (sample SAMN02584198, study PRJNA231836) | bioreactor metagenome | isolation source: continuous culture bioreactor electron acceptor NO2- transfer2 day 38 after... | place: Germany: Bremen | reverse complement strand
CCTGCGGCAGCGATTCCATGGACCGCACCACCGGTGCCACAAAGCGATCGCGCTCTTCACGCACTCGCGCCATCACAGCCGGACCATCAATGCGCACATCGCCCGGAAGCACACCGAACGCTTCCGCCTGCCTCACCTGATGGGCCCTTTCCGCGGCGGCAATCAGCAACTTGCTGGGCATGCACCCTACCCGGGCACAGGTGGTGCCGAATTGATCACCCTCAATCAACACAATCCGGTCGGTGGCCCTGCGGGCGCGCTGATAGGCGACCATTCCCGCCGTACCCGCACCGATAACCGCTACATCCACTTCTCGCTTGTCCATCCTGCCTCCTGGAGACTGACTGAAATTTCAGGTGGTTTGGGCTATTAAACTTAAGGAGCCTTTCGGTAAAGTATAGAAAGCTTATTATCCGCTGACAGGGGGGGAATCACAGAAAAAAATCCCTGTGGTTACTGGCTGCAGGCGCAACAACCCAAGCACAATTGCAAACACGCGGGAGAATGAATGTGCAGAATTACTGGCTGGAGTTTCTGACCGTTGCCTGGTGCACCTTTTGGCGGTGGCCAGCCCCCCCGGGCCGGATTTTGCAGTCATGCTGCGCCAGGCACTGACCCAGGCCCGGCGCAATGCCCTGCTGACCGCCATGGGCATTGGCATCGGCATTCTGCTGCATGTGGGCTATTCGCTGCTGGGTATCGGGCTGATCATCCAGCAATCGGTAATGCTGTTTACCGTGCTGAAAGTGATTGGGGGGCCGTGTATCTGCTCTATATCGCCTGGCACTGCCTGCGGGCCAAACCCGGAGCCATTCACGTGCAAGCGAACGGCGGGCAGGCCCAGACTGGCTGGGCGGCGTTCCGGCTCGGGTTTTTAACCAACGCCTCAATCCCAAGGCCACCCTGTTTTTCGTGTCCCTGTTCTCCGTCATCATCAATCCAGGCACGCCGGTTCTGCTGCAGGCCGGATACGGCATCTATATGGCCCTGGCCACCGGCCTGTGGTTTGCCATGGTAGCGGTGTTCTTTACCCACCCCCCCCGTGTCCGCCGGGGGGGGTTCAACCGGTTCGGACACTGGCTCGACCGGACCATGGGGGGGGCATTCTGGTATTGCTGGCCGGGCAACTGCTGCTGTCTACAGTGAGCGGATCAGAGTCTCCGTCTGTTCCCAGCCCAGGCATGGATCGGTAATCGAGCACCCGTAGACCAGCTCTTTGCCGTCGTCCTGGCGGCCGAATTCCAGGAAGCTTTCCAGCATCAGGCCCTTGATGTGCCGATTGCCGTTACGCTTCTGCGCCATCACTTCCCGGGCGATGTCCACCTGCCGCTCAGCCTGCTTGCAGGCGTTATCATGGCTGCAGTCCACCATCACCGCCGTTGATACGCCGGCTTTTTCCAGCTCTGCCACCGCTTTGGCAATGCTCAGTTCATCGTAGTTGGTCACACCCCCCCGGCCACCGCGCAGAACCAGATGAGTATCCGGATTGCCGGCGGTGGAAATCATCACCGGTGCGCCGCTATGGGAGATCCCCCCCATGTGGTGGTGCGGGTGCGAGGCCGACTTCATGGCGTGGCTGGCCACGGTAATGCCACCATCGGTGCCGTTCTTGAACCCGGTAGGCATGGGCAGGCCGCTGACCATTTCCCGGTGAATCTGGGATTCGGTGGTACGGGCGCCGATCGCGGTCCAGCTTACCAGGTCCCCCCCCAGGTAATCCATCATGAACGGGCTCAGGGCTTCGGTGGCGAGCGGCAGGCCGAGCTCGGACAACGCCAGCAACAACTTGCGAGAACGCTCCAGGCCCTGTTTCAGATCGCCCTGACCGGTGCGTTCCGGATCGTACAGAAGGCCTTTCCAGCCCACCGTGGTACGGGGGGGTTTCTCCAGGTAGGCGCGCATGACAATCAGGAAACGGTCACTGACTTCGTCTGACAGTGCTTTCAGGCGGGTGGCGTAATCCAGGGCAGCCTGCTCGTCGTGAATGGAGCAGGGGGGGCCCATCACGATCAGGGTGCGGTCGTCCTGACCGTGCAGCACGGCGCGGATCTGATCACGGTAACCGGCAATGGCCCGCACCTGTTGCTCATCGGCAGGAAACTGCTGGCGCAACTCGGCGGCGGTGGGCAGTCTCGCTTCCTGGCGGTGCTGGCAGGCGCTTGAGGCTTGCGCATCCAGTGTTTCAGATTTCAGCGGCATGTTCATGTCTGTGTTCCCGTTTCCCTGTGTCAGAATCAAAAAAAAGCCCCCCCGGCTGGGCTACCAGTCGGGGGGGCTTTTCGGAGTCCGGTGGCAGCCTGGGTTGCTTGCCGGGCTGCCTTCCTCGTTGTATTCGGTCGATGAAGATCTTATGGGCGGCCCGGGCTCTGGCTAAAATAAAAGCCATAACCAAACCACCAAAAATACACAGCAGAGCCTGCGGCCTTCAGTTTTTCACCGAAAGCTTTCAGAACATTCAATTGACAGGCTGCGTGTAAGGTCTTCATGCTTTTCACTATATACCTACGGTTTTAACGATGGCAACCCGCAAAACGGATTATTTAATGCGGGCATGGCCGTCATGGCTCTGGAGGCCTGCATGCGAAACACCGAGCACCGCTCCGTTCTCTGGCTGATACCTGCCCTGTTTCTTGCGATGTTAACGGCTTCCACCGTCGTTTGGGCACAATCAGAAGCCAGGGTCTATGAGCTGAACAACCGAACGGCCGACGACATTGCGCTACAGATTCGCGAACTTTACCAACAGTCGCCGGTTACGGTGACGGCACGCGGACAACAACTGGTGGTCCGTGGCGAACCCGCACTGCTGGACGAAATCGGAACACTGGTGCAATCGATGGATGTGCCGCCGGTACAGATGAGGATCAGCGTACGCTACCGTCAGGACATCGGCGGCAAACAATCCGGAGGCGGCGTCAGCCTCTCGAACGGCTCGGCCGGCGCCAGCGTCGAACGCCGCACCATCAGCACCAATTCAACCCGTGAACGTCAGTTGATCGTGCAGGATGGCCAGTCAGCCCACATTACCTCCGGCAATGTGCGAACCTTGCCATTTGCCGTTAAGGGTGGGCGCAACCCCCCCGCCGCCATACTGCAGCAGGTCGAAACCCGAAGCGGCTTTGTCGTGAGCCCCCCCCAGGCCATCTCGAACCAGGCGGTAGAGCTGAGTATCGTGTCCTTTGAGGAAGACCCCCCCGCCGCACTGCCCGGCTACGAAACCGAAGCCTGATGACCATCCGGCGGGTCGAGCCGGGGGGGCAATGGGTCAGCCTCGGGGGGGGAACTCGCACCTCCATGAATCAGGAGCAGCAAGGCATCACCTACCGTGTGAACGGCAAGCGTGCAGAAAACCTGTCCATCGACGTCAAAGTGGAAATTCTGCCTGATCAGGCCTGATTACGCTTGCCCAGCAAGACATCTCGGGCCTCATTGAGCTTGGCGGCCAGGTAATCGTTGCCGCCGCGGTCCGGGTGCACCTTCAACATCAGTTTGCGGTGGGCAGCGGTCACCTCCTCACGGGAGCAACCGGGGGGGTTAACTCCCAGAATATCGCAGGCTTCCTGCGTGCTCATTGGCCCCCCCCGGGTGGCAGCCCGATCGCCCCCCCCGGCATTCGCATGGCGCGTCGAGTCATTACCGGATGAATCGCCCATGGCCTTGCGAAACATCGGCGCATAACGCAGTAGTGCCGGCACCTTTCTCAACAGGGGGGGAATAAGAGCGGCAATACCGGCCGTGATCACATGCACCCGGCCCGTCAGCACCATGAACAGCAACAGCGCACCGCCAGCCACCAGAATGACTTTCCAGATTGCCGCCTTCTGCCCTTCCGGCGACAGCGCGCCCCCCCATTTTTTTTCAGGATCACAAATACAGCGGCAGCCAGGGCCAGGCCGAGAATCAGTTGCATTGCATGTATCTCTGTCAGGTTTTAGTCCACCAGTTGGACACTCAACTTGGTGCTGTTACTCTAATCCGGCATCCAAACACCAGCGTAATCATTCTGCAGTATTTATACTGCTTCATGAATGCAAACGGGTGACAAATAGCAATAGCTTTTGTAGCATCCTATTCGTTAAATTGAACTGACGTTCTATAACTTTGTCCCCCCCGAGCCCTGATTTGCAAGGATAGCTGTCAGCCTTCCCTTCCGGGCGACTTTATCAGATTCAGGAAATTCACTCCCAGGAACAGACTTATGCGCACTGCTTCCCGTTTCGTCATCGTTCTCCTTTTTCTCGGCGTCGTGCTGGGTGGAATCTTTGGTTACAAGTTCTACCAGTTCGGCCAGATGAAAGAAATGATGTCCCAGCCACAGCCGCCAGCCATCATTTCTGTGACCAAAGCAACTACCGAAAACTGGCAGCCGGCGATCAAGGCTGTCGGCAGCATCACTGCTATCAACGGCATCGAAGTGGCCAACGAAGTGCCCGGTGTGATTGAGAGCATTGGCTTTGAGTCCGGCGATACCGTCAACAAGGGCGATGTTCTGGTGCGCCTGGATGCCGCCATCGACGAAGCAGCGCTGCGCACACGGCGGGCAGAAGCCCAACTGGCAGAACAGGAATTCAAGCGGGTTTCGGATCTGCTGCCGAAGCGGGCCGTGTCTCAGTCCCAGTATGATGAGGCCAAGGCCAATTTCGATGCCGCCCGAGCCCGTGTCAACGAGGCCGAAGCTCAGCTCAACAAGAAGGTGATTCGCGCGCCCTTCGACGGCAAGCTGGGTATCCGCATGGTGGATCAGGGTCAGTACGTTGCCACCGGCACACCGATCGTCGAGATCAACATGCTGAACCCTATCTATGTGGACTACACCCTGTCCGAGAAATTTCTGCCGGACGTGGATCAGGGCTACCCGGTATCCGTGACGGTCGCTGCTGTGCCGGACCAGTCCTTCGAGGGTGAGGTGAGCGCTATCAACACCTCGGTAAACCCGGAAACCCGTACCGTGCGTATACGCGCCACCCTGGATAATGAAGAAAACCTGCTGCGCCCCCCCGGCATGTTTGCCACCATTCAGACCGGTCAGCCCCCCCGGGACAATGAAGTGGTTACCCTGCCGCGCACCGCCATTTCCTACAACACCTACGGCAATTTCGTGTATGTGGTTGAAGAAAACGACAACGGTGAACTGATTGTCAGCCGCCGCACCGTCACCACGGGCGAAGTCCGTGATGGCCGCTCAGCCGTGCTTTCCGGTCTGGAAGAAGGCGAAACGGTCGTCGCCAAGGGCCTGCTGAGGCTGCGCGCGGGCCAGCGTGTTGAAATCCAGGACGAGTCCGGCCAGGAGGCGTCTGAGTAATGAAATTCACCGACATTTTTGTCCACCGGCCGGTTCTCGCCACGGTGGTCAGCCTGCTGATCCTGTTGATCGGCGCGCGGGCCGCCATGGAGATGGAAATCCGGCAGTATCCGGAGCTGGAAAGCACCACGGTGACCGTCTCCACGGCTTACCCCCCCGGCGCCAGTTCGGACCTGATCAAGGGCTTTATCACGACTCCGCTGCAGCAGGCCATTGCGGAAGCCAGCGGCATTGATTACCTGACGTCCACCAGTTCCCAGAGCGTATCGACCATTCAGGCCAAGATGATCCTGAACTACGACGCCAACGATGCCCTGGCAGAGATCCAGGCCAAGGTGGCCAGTCAGCGCAACGTGTTACCGGCGGAAGCCGAGGACCCGGTGATTACCTCTACAACCGGCGACAGCACGGCACTGATGTACATTGCCTTTTACAGCACCGAGCTGGATGTCCCCCCCCAGATTACCGATTATCTGACCCGGGTGGTGCAGCCCAAGCTGCAGGCGCTGGCCGGCGTGGGCAAGGCTGAACTGCTGGGCCGGACGTTTGCCCTGCGTATCTGGCTGGACCCGGAGCGTCTCGCCGCCGTGGATATGACCCCCCCGGTCGAGGTGGCTGCCAAATTGCGGGCCAACAACTATCAGGCCGCGGTGGGTAAGACCCGCGGCAAGTACACCGAGGTCAGCCTGACCAGCGACACCGACATCGCGACCCGGACGCCTTCCGGAACCTGGTGGTTAAACAGTCAAACGGCACTCTGATCCGCCTGCAGGACATTGCCCGGGTGGAGCTGGGCTCCCAGACCTACGACAGCCTGGCGCTGTACAAAGGCCAACCAGCCACCTATGTGGCCATTGAGCTGGCACCAGGAGCCAACCCGCTGACGGTGGCTGAACTGGTCAAGGCAGAACTGCCGGATATCGAGAGTCAGTTGCCCAGCGGCCTGAATGTACGCCTGGCCTACGACGCTTCCGACTTTATCGACGATTCCATCAACGAGGTTATCCAGACCTTGCTGGAAGCCATGATCATCGTACTGGTGGTGGTTTTCCTGTGCCTGGGTTCGGTTCGAGCCTCAGTGGTGCCATCTGTAGCGGTTCCGCTGTCCCTGATCGGTGGCGCCTTTGTCATGCTGATGTTCGGCTTCTCCCTGAACCTGCTGACGCTCCTGTCCATGGTGCTGGCCATCGGCCTGGTGGTGGATGACGCCATCATCATGGTGGAAAACGTGCACCGGCATATTGAACAGGGCGAATCCCGGTTCGATGCTGCCATCAACGGTGCCCGGGAAATGGCGACCCCCCCAATCATCGCCATGACCACCACCCTGGTTGCGGTTTATGCGCCCATCGGCTTTATGGGAGGTCTCGTAGGCTCACTGTTTACCGAGTTTGCCTTCACCCTGGCCGGCACCGTGGTCATTTCCGGTATTGTTGCACTGACCCTGTCACCCATGCTGTCTGCCAAGGTCCTCAAACCCCCCCACGGCGACCCGGGCCGCTTTGAAAAGGTTGTCGAAAAGAGCTTCAACGGTCTGGCAAACGGTTACAAGGCAGCGCTGGCGTCATTGATGCAAACCAAGTCCGTCGTGGTGTTCTTCGCCTTTGTGGTACTTGGATCCATCTACTTCATGTTGATGATGAGTCAGAACGAACTGGCCCCCCCCACCGAAGACCAGGGCATCCTGTTCTATCAAGCCTGGGGGGGCCCGAGACCTCCACCCTGGACTACCTGTACGACCACGGTCAGGAAGTGCAGAACCGGATGTCTGAGGTGCCGGGTTACAGCGAAGACTTCATGATTCTGGGCATCACCAGCCCCCCCAACGCCGTCTTCGGTGGCTTCAAGCTGGCGCCCTGGAGCGAGCGGGAGATTACCCAGTTCGAGGTTCAGCCCAAGCTGGATGCTGAACTGAAAAAGGTCACCGGGCTGCAGACCGCGGTATTCCCCCCCCGGCCGTCCCTGCCCGGCTCCGGCGGCGGCCTGCCGTTCCAGTTTGTCATCACCACCGGCGGCAGCTATGAACAGCTGGACCAGGTGGCGGATGAAATGCTGGGCAAGGCCATGCAGAGCGGTAACTTCATGTTCCTGAAGAAGTCCATCAACTTCGACAAGCCGGTTACCCGCATTAATGTTGATCGTGATCGCGTGGCCGATCTGGGCCTGTCAATGCAGGATGTTGGGCAGTCCCTGGCCAGCATGCTCAGTGGCGGCTACATCAACCGCTTCAACATGGAAGGCCGTTCATACCAGGTGATTCCACAGGTGGATGACCAGTTCCGCCCGAGCAAGGAAGCCCTGCAGGACTACTACATCCGTGCCGGCAACGGCGAACTGGTGCCGCTGTCCAGCGTCGTGAGCTTTACCGAGGAAGTGGAGCCGTCGAACCGCACTCAGTTCAACCAGCAAAACTCGCTGACCCTGGAGGGCGTGGTGATGCCGGGCGTGGCGGCAGGCACCGCCATGGAGTTTATGGAGCAAACCGCCAGCGACGTCTTCCCTCAGGGTTTCAGCTACGACTACACCGGGGGGGAAACCCGCCAGCTGGCCACCCAGGGCAGCGCACTGATGGTAACCTTCTTCCTGTCATTGCTGGTGATCTATCTGGTCCTGGCCGCGCAGTTTGAAAGCTGGCGCGACCCGATCATCATTCTGGTATCGGTTCCCATGTCGGTAGCCGGGGGGGCCATGGCGTTCATCGTACTGGGCTTTGCCACCATGAACATCTACACACAGGTGGGGGGCTGATTACGCTGATCGGGGGGGTGGTCTCCAAGAACGGCATCCTGATTGTGGAATTCGCCAATCAGTTGCAGAAAGAGCGGGGGGGCTTGAACAAGGTCGATGCGGTCATCGAGCGGCGGCTATCCGCTTGCGCCCGATTATCATGACCTCTCTGGCATTGATCTTCGCATGGTGCCTCTGCTGATTGCCATCGGCCCGGGTGCGGAAAGCCGGTTTGCTATCGGCCTGACCATCAGTGCTGGTCTGGGCATTGGTACCCTGTTCACGGTGTTTGTGCTGCCGGCGTTCTACATTCTGCTGGCCCGTGACCACCATGGCTCGGCAGCCGATGAATACGGCAACGACGAAGAGTCATCACAGGTGCCGGCGGGCAACCACTAACCCCCCCGCACAGCAACACAAAAAAAGCCCCGGCATGGCGTCATGTCGGGCTTTTTTTTGTCAGGAAGCAACGATCCTGTCCGGCGCTTCCAACGCTGCCTCTCCCGTCTGCAGACGGCGGCGCCACTGGACGGTCTCGCTGGGCAACTCACCGAAATGTTCCCGGTACAGCGCAGCAAACCGCCCCCCCAGATGTGAAAATCCCTCATCGGCGGCGTACCAGGAAATATGGGGGGGCACATCACACTGGCAATCCACCAGCCTGCGCCGTACCCGGATCAACCGACAGCGCTGGTAGAAACGGTAGGGGGGGGTCATTCCGGTTTCCCGCTTCATCAGATAATACAGATTGCGCTCGCTGACCCCCCCGGAATGGTTTGCCAGCTCCTGCAAATCGAACTCCCAGGCGGGCTCCATGCGGATTTTGTCGATAACCCGAAGAAGCCGGCGATCGAGCTCTGGGGGGGGCGTTTCGTTGGGTTCACAACCACCCTCTCGGGCGATGTTGTCCAGTTCGTCAAACAGGCTATCGGCCGCAGCGCAGGCATCGTTGTGATCCTGGAAGAAGTTGGAGCGCAACAGAAAGTGATTCACCCGTTCCGCCATCCAGGCTAACACCCTCTGCCCTGGCCTGGCGCTGCCGCACCATTGTTCCGGGTTTAACAGAATCAGCCGGGACTGCCCGCAGGCGCGCACGGAAATTGCCTGGCTGGAGGTGATGGCGGCCATCGGGAAAGCCGGCTGTCTGCAATCGCCATTCACCAATACATCGCACTGCCCCCCCGATACCGGCACCACCAGCAATGTCCCAGGCAGTCCGCACAGATGCACCTCGCATCCTGGGCCAGATCCAGGGCACACACGACCCCCCCACGATCAACACTCAGGGAAGACAGCGACCCAGCAACAGTTTGCGGCCGCTCAAGAGTGAGACCAACGTCATCACAGGCCAGCAACTCACGGATAGCCGCCTGCCATTCGCCGGCTGCAGCGCGATTGAGTCGAAGGTAGGCATCCAGATCCGGTTTGGCAGTGAGATTGCGCATACAGCGTGAACAGGCAGTGAGTGAGCTTGCTGTTTTAAGCCAGCGTGCCGCAAACCCCCCCTAGCCAAATCTTGCAAAACGGCAAGAAACGGGACGGAGTTTGCCTGTTAATTGATTCTTATCAATCCAGTGGCAGCTCATCCAGGGGGGGGACGGCCGGGCCATCAGGTAGCCCTGGCCACGGTGACAGTTCAATTCCTGGAGCTTGCGTTTCTGAATCTCGGTCTCGATGCCCTCCGCTACCACCTCCAGACTCAGCGCCTCGGCGATGGCCAGAATGGCGGAGACAATCCGCGAATCCCTGCCATCCTGCCCCCCCAGCCGCTGAACAAACTGCTGATCGATCTTGAGCACATTCACAGGTAGCGCATGCAGATACGCCAGCGAGGAATACCCGGTACCGAAGTCGTCAATGGCAACGACCACGCCCTTGTCACCGAATTCCCGGAGTTTGTCCAGGCAACGGCGTGACAAGTTCATCAGGTGGGTTTCAGTAATCTCGATTTCCGGCTGCCAGCCAACCTGTCGAACCCGTTCGAAGAAGGCTCCAACAATCCATCCAGCCGGCCATCAGCGATCTGGCGGGCGGAAATGTTAATGGCCAGGCGTCGGCCTCGGCCATGATCGACAGCGCAGGCCTCCAGATCCCGACGGATGCACCGGATCAGTTGCTCGGTCAGTTCGTGGATGTGCCCGCGCTGCTCGGCCACCGGGACAAAGTCCCCCCCCGGAGACACCGCCCCCCCCAGCTCAGGATGTTGCCAGCGCAAAAGAGCCTCCATGCCGGCCATGCGCCGGTGGCAAGATCGTACTGGGGGCTGGTACACCACCGAGAATTCCTCCGGCGCCACTTTCAGGGAAGCACGAGGGCTTCGGACAGCCGTTGTTGCTGCTGGCCATGCTGGATTTCGCTCGCACTGTAGATCCGGTAGCAGGCCCGCCCGGCCAGTTTCGCGGTATACATGGCCCGGTCGGCATTCTGCAGCAATTCACCCGCGGTCTCGCCGTGATTCGGATAGATAGCGGCGCCCACCGAGGCGGAGAGAAAATATTCCCGGTGCTCCACCATCACGGGTGCCCGGAACACATGGGTCATGCGCTCACACACCGCTTTCAGTTGATCTTCGGTATCCAGTTCGATGATGGCGGCAAACTCATCCCCCCCCGATAGCCGGGCAATCACATCGCCCTTGCGAACCACGGCCTGGATACAGGCCGCAGCCTGTTGCAGCACCCGGTCGCCACAATCGTGGCCATGCAAGTCGTTCACAGACTTGAAAAAGTCCAGGTCGATATAAAGCACCGCAAACAGATCAGCGGTGTCTTTACGCTGGTTGACCCGGGCCTTCAGGAATTCCTGGAACAATGAACGGTTGGGCAGTTCCGTGAGGGGGGGATCATAATAGGCCAGGGTCGCCAGTCGTTCCTCGCTGGCAGCCAGCTCACCCACATCCATGAACACACCGGCGTACAGGCGCTTGCCCTGATAGTCCACCGGGTAGATGGTCAGCCACTGGGGGGGATAATTCTCGCCGCTCTTGCGCCGGTTCCAGATCAGGCCTTCCCATCGACCGCTCTCATTCAGGCTTTCCCACATGGCCTGATAGAACTCCGGCGAGTGCAGTCCGGAACTGAGCACCGACGGTGCCCGGCCCAGGACTTCTTCTGGGCGGTAGCCGGTCACGGCCTGGAACATCCGGTTCACATAGGTAATGACTGCGTCCGGAGTTGAAAGCATGATGGCTCGCGGATGATTATCCACCAGGGCTTTGAAGTCCTGTTCTGTCAACGCCTGCATACGCCAAATACCTTCCGTGTCCGACCTGCTACAGGCAGGCTCTTTTGTCCCAGCATAGGCAGAAAACGTCGCAAACCTATCCATATTTTGCAAAACCGCCTTATCTTTGACGAAAGGCTGAGAAAATGTGAACACAATTTCAACATTTGCAATATTCGGATACCCCCCCGCCAACGAATACAGGTCGATAGTAGGTGCAAAACGAAACAAACGCCCCCCCGCAGGAGCGCCCCCCCATGCGCAGGAACGAACCGGTTACCGGTCACGAGCGCGAATACCCCCCCGCGCACTATCACCTGATTACCACCACAGATCTGAAGGGCAAGATTACCGCTGCCAATGAAGAATTCGCGGAAGTCGCCGGCTACAGTATTGATGAACTGGTGGGACAGCCCCCCCACAACCTGATCCGGCACCCGGATATGCCACCCCCCCAAGCCTTTGCCAATCTCTGGGAGACTATCCGCAAGGGCGACTCCTGGCGCGGTATGGTGAAGAACCGCTGCAAGAACGGCGACCATTACTGGGTGGACGCCTATGTCACGCCAATCATGAAAAACGGCGAACTGGTGGAGTTCCAGTCGGTACGCTGCCAGCCCCCCCGCCGCAGCCAGGTCCGGCGTGCGGAAAAGGCCTACGCCGCCTGGAACCGTGGCTCCCTGCCCCCCCGGCGTTTCCTGGCGGTGTCACCCCCCCCACTGATTTCCAAACTCGCCTGCCTGTACGGGCTGCTCGCAGGCAGTCTTCTGGTGTTTGGCCTGACCTCCCTTTCGATACCGGAAATGGCCGTGCTGCAAGCCCTGGTCCTGTCTGTTTTCGGTGTTCTGTTCTGGCTTACCCTACCATGATGCGCACCGCACGGGAAGCCTGTTGTGACGCCCACCCCCCCGTGATGCCCTGGATCTATACCGGACGGCGCGACGAGGGCGGCTGGATCGAATACGATCGGCAAAAGCGCGATGCCACCTTGCGCGCGGTCTCGGCACGCATGCACGCCAACATCGGCAAACTGCATGGCCGTAAGCAGCGCACCATGGAGTGGGTTTCCAGTTCGGTGGCGAGTATCCGCAGCCAGCAAGGCGATATTGAGCAAATCACCCGGGCCTTCGAAGAACTGGCCCAGAGCGTCCGTCGTGTCAACGAGATGACCGTTCGAACCCAGCAGGCCAGTGCCGACGCCCGCCAATCTGCCAGTCAGTGCCAGCACCAGATGGATAGCGTCAATCATTCACTATCACGGTTACGGCAGCAACTAACCAACGCTAACGACGAGATGGATCGCCTGACCGAACGCAGCAATGCCATCAGCATGGTGCTGGAGGTTATCAGCGACATTGCCGAGCAAACCAATCTTCTGGCCCTGAATGCTGCGATTGAAGCCGCACGGGCCGGCGAGTCGGGCCGAGGCTTTGCGGTGGTGGCGGACGAGATCCGGGGGGGCCTGGCCCAGCGCACTCACGATTCCACACGCCGTATCGACACTATGATTGAGGAATTGCAATCGGAAACCCGGATGGTGGTCGACGTCATCGGCCAGGGCAGCGCTGCCTGTGAGCAGACTGCCACCATGGCCGACGAAGCCCGTCAGGCCCTCACCACGACCCTGAAAGACATGAACATTATTGATGACTGCGCCCGTGAAGTGGCTGGGCAACCGAACAGCAATCCGCACTGGCAGCTCAGGTGGAACGTCAGGCCGAACATCTGCTGCACCTGGGCAATCAATCGGTTCAGAGTAGCGAAAGCGCCCGCCAGGAGTCCGAGCAACTGGGATGCAATGTTGACCAGGCGCAGTTGCTGACCAGTCATTTCCTGCAAATGCTGTGCGATAAACTGCTGAACAAGGGCGCTCAGGCATCGACCCGGCAATTTCCTGAACCGGCACAATAGGGTAGTCTGGCGATTCGTGGGGGGGGTGGAGCTTCGCCCCCCCCTTTGCAATCACCCCCCCACAGGATTCCCCCCCGTGCCTTGACCCTAGCAACCCTCTTCTGGCTGTTTGTCGCCGGTTTCGCCATCTGGTACTGGTGGCGGGCCAAAGCCATCAAAGACTTTGTCTTGCAGGCTGCTCACCGGTACTGCAAATCCATGGACGTAATGCTGCTGGACGACGCCGTTTATCTGCGCGGACTCTGGTTCAAGCGCGATCAGAACGGAAAACTGCGAGTGTGGCGGCGTTTCCTGTTCGACTTCACCACCACCGGCGAAGAGCGTTACACCGGCCGTATCATCATGCTTGGCCAGAGCATCATTCACACCGAACTTGAACCGCACCGATTCTGACCGACTGTCACCGGAGCCGCCTCACCCAAATGGGCGATTACCGGCACCTGTGTTCGTCCGTGATACTCCCTGTTGCATGTCGACAACCAACAAAAACAACAGGAGTCATCTATGCGTTTTGCCATGCCCATCCGGCTTGTGGCCGGAATTCTCATGCTGGTGTTCTCGGTACTGAGCCACGCCAGCTACACCCAGACCCGTCATCCGATTGTGCTGGTACACGGTGTAACCGGCTTCAACACTCTTGGCGGTCTGATCAACTACTTCCACACCATTCCCTGGAACCTTGAACGCAGTGGCGCAAAGGTCTATACCGCCAGCGTGTCCTTCGTGAACAGCAGCGAACAGCGTGGCCAGCAACTGGCCAATTACGTCAACAGCCTGGGCCACAGCAAGGTCAATCTGATGGCGCACAGTCAGGGTGCCCCCCCCACCTCCCGGGTGGCAGCGGCTCTGATTCCCCCCCACAAGATTGCCTCGGTCACGTCGATTGACGGCGTAAACAAGGGCTCCAAAGTTGCTGACGTTATCCGGGGGGGCATCATCCTCCCGGCAGCTATGTTGAAGGGGGGGGCGCCGACGCCATTGCCAACGCCCTGGGCGGACTGATCAATGCCCTGTCCGGAGCCAGCAACCCCCCCCAGGATGGTATTGCCGCCCTGGAAACCCTGACCACTCCGGGCACCACCAGCCTGAACGACGCCCTGGGTTGGAAAGGGGGGGTTAATCGTAATGCCTGCGCGGGTACCAGCGAAGATGTCTGGATCAGTGGCCAGAAGATCAAGTTTTTCTCCTGGACCGGACGCGCCGTATGGACCAACGTGTTCGACATTACCGATCCGTTCCTGGGCGTGACCTCCCTGGCCTTTGGCAGCGAGCCCAATGATGGTCTGGTCGGCGTCTGCGCCACCATGATGGGCAATGTCATCGGCACCCACTACGACATGAACCACGTTGATGCCATCAACCATCTGCTGGGCGCCCGTTCTCTCTGGACCAACCCGGTCTCACTCTACCGCAGCCAGGCCAACCGTCTGAAAAACCGCGGTCTGTGAGGTCGTTATGAAGCACCAGTCCACCCGGAAACTGCGGTGGCCGCTTCCCGTTGCCCTGCTGGCCATTATGGCCAGCAGCGGCCTCTGGTACTGGCAGGCACCGGTTTCAGAACCCAGGCCAGACCCGGCAAAAACCTTTGCCAGTGCGCCTGCTGTCACGCCACCGGCGGTCACCCAGCATCGGCCCCCCGGTTCATTCCAATAAGGAACCGCCACACCAGACACCCACCAGCTTCCCGACCAGAACTTTGCCCGTTCCCTGGCCGGCACGGATATCGACGGCGCCCTCAAGGCAGACCGCAACGGCGAGTTGATTCTGAACCTTGGCGTTCGGGACTTCTTCGATTACTTCCTGAGCGCCGTGGGTGAAGTCTCACCAGAGGCCGCCATCGGACAGATCCAGTCCCTGGCCCGCAACTATCTGCCGGAACCGGCCGCCAGCGATGCCATGGTTCTGCTCGACCAGTACCTGGCTTACAAGCAGGCTGCGTTACAGCTGATGCAGACGGAACTGGATCCGAGCCGACAACACGACCCTGGCTACCAGCTAACCGCCCTCGGCGATGCCCTGAGCAGCCTGAAACAACTGCGCCGTTCGACCTTCAGCCCGGACGCACATCAGGCGTTTTTCGGCGAGGAAGAGGCCTACAGCGAGTACACCCTGGCGGCCATGAGTATCCAGCAGCGGGAAGATCTTTCCGATCAAGCAAACAGGCGCTGATTGAATGGCACCGCAAACAGCTGCCGGAGTCGCTTCGGGCAACCGAGCAACGACTGCAGAGCGAAACCCGCGAGCATCAGGCCCGACTGTCTGCCCTGGAGAATACCGAATCACCGGAAGCCGCCGGCCGGAAGCTGGTGGAGCTGGGCATGGACCCGGAAAGTGCCGAAGGGGGGGTCGTCAGTTACCTCAAACAACGTGAAAGTTTTGATCAGCAGTTTTCCGAGTTCGAACAGGCTGTTGACGCCGAGGATCTGGAAGGCCTGGCCGGAGCAGATCGTCAGAAACACAAGGATGCCCTGCTGGAGCAATACTTCCCCCCCGATGAACAGAGCCGAACCTGGGCCCGACTCAGAATGCTGAACCAAAGCTGACCACTCTGTGCTCTGGCTCCCGAAATCCGGAGCCAGAGCGTTCTAGAATCGGAGCTTGTGTTCCGTGGATATCCCGACCATGACGGCCGAACAAATCCAACAGCAACAGGCCAGAGGCTTCCTGACCCTGCGTTTTGTGCCGGCACTGGAAGCCGACTACCGCAAAGCGCGTTCTGCGTTAATCCGCCAACGGGCGAGACTGGCATCTATCGCTGGTCTGCTGCTCTTTCTGGTGTACGCCCTGGTAGACCTGATGACCCTGCCAGCCGAGCTGGCCCGTCTCACGGCTGGAATAAGACTGGCCATTACCTGCCCGATCATCGCCCTGGTTCTCTGGCTGGCCCACCGGAAAACCCCCCCCGACGACCACCACTTCGAGCGGCTGTATGTGTTTGCCTATATCGCCGGAGGCCTGAGCGTCATTGCCATTATCCTGCCGCCCGCTGGCACACCTACCCTCTGCCTTATGAGGGCATGATACTCATGCTGATGTTCGGGTACTTTGCCATGGGACTGCCCTTTTTTTTCTGCCTCGGTGGCCTCCTTTGTTCTGGTGTGGACCTACCTGCTGGCTGAGCTCTGGGCCGGCAACCCCCCCGCCACCGCCACGCTCACCAATCTGTTCTTTCTGATGACCGCAAATGTCATTGGTATGGTCGGCGCCTGGATCAGCGAGTACCGTCACCGTGCCCACTTTCTCGACCGCCAGCTCCTGGATCTGTTGCACCAGTCCGCCAGGGACGAGAGCCGTCGGAAAACCGAGCTGATCACCGCGGCCAGCCATGATCTTCGCCAACCCCCCCTGAATGTCATCGACCTGGCGCTGGAAACGCTGCAACCTGAAAGCGAACACTCCGAGGTGATGAATCAGCTTCGTGATACCGTGGGCCAGCTCCGTAATCTGCTGGGGGGGACGGTGTTCGACAGCGCCCGACTGAACGAGGGCATGATTCAGCCGGAACTCCAGCCTGTGCAACTGAACCATACGTTGCAAGAGCTTGAAGATCTGCTGTCAGACACCTTGTCCCGTCGCGACATCCGCCTGGACATTGCCCCCCCGGCCGAGCCCGGGCTGGCCCTGTCCGCGGATCCCAGCTTGCTGTTGCGAGTATTGCAGAACCTGGTCATCAATGCCGCCAACCACAGTGGTGGCCAGCGCATTCAGGTCAACACGGTCACCACCGGGAACTGGGCCCGCATCCGGGTGTGCGATGACGGGCGCGGGCTGCCGGAAAGCCTGCACACACAGGTTTTCGACCCCCCCTACATTCGTGCCGGTGCCAGCCACCAGGCGGGGGGGCTTGGGCTGGGCCTGACCATCGTGCGCGAATTCTCCCGGCTCATGGGCGGGCAATGTGGAACCGAATCATCCTCGGGCCGGGGGGGCGCGGTATTCTGGGTGGCACTGCCGGTTGCTGTTACAACCAGCCCAGGGCCCGGGCCCGGTTCACGCATTCAGTCCGATTGTGCACCCCCCCCAGTTGGGTAAAGATCGCTTTCAGGTGGGTTTTGACCGTGTGTTCAGTCAGGCCCAGGCTCTGGCAGATGCGTTTGTTGGGAAACCCCCCCTGGGCGAGGAGCGTCAGCACTTCGAGCTGACGTGGTGTTAACGGGGGGGTCTCCGACACCAGAGGCGCCATACCCCCCCCGGGGGGGAAATAGCCCTGCCCCCCCCGCCGTACCGATTGCATCATACGAACCAGTGCCGCCCGGCCGGCCGATTTGGCCAGAAACCCCCCCGCCGCCCCCCCGGCCGTTCGCACGGCCCTGACGGTGCTTTCGTCCTCACTGCTGGAGATAATCACCACCGGCGGGGGGGTGTTCCGCAAGCCAGCCAGACGCGGCAACAGCGAAAGTCCGGCTTCTCCGTTAAGTGCCAGGTCAAGCAATACCAGATCGACCCCCCCGGTGCCATGCACCAGTTGCTCGGCCGCGTCCTCCAGCGTGCCCACCGTGACCACCGAGAGCGCCAGTTCCTCCTGCCGGATCAGGCCCGCCAGCGCCTGCGCAAACAGGGCGTGGTCATCGACCAGCAAAACCTTCTCAAAGGCTGCGGTTCGATGATGTTCTTCCGAAGATGAGCCATGCCGGAGCGATGTCACATGCATGATAGTGCCCCCCCGCTGTGTTTGTGTTTGTTTTTGTTACTGCGGACACCCCCCCACTATAAGCCAGCAAGCCCGGCGCCTCAGCGGCCTGCTTAACACTTTATTACAAAAGTATTGAACCTTTCGCGCCAACTGATCTCGCCTGAAACATAAATGTCATATTTCTGAAGCATCCTTCCGGCATCACAACCATCTGATCTGAAAAGGTTTTCAACACGATGCCTGATTTCACAAGGAAGACCGCCGGCCACTGGCTGGCACTGCTTGCAAGCGCCAGTCTCTGCGCCAGCGCCTACGCCCATGAGCTGGAAATTCACGGCTCCAACACCGTCGGCGCCACACTGGCACCCATGCTGGTAAGCGGCTATCTGGCACAGCAGGGTAATGGGTCGGTCAGTCGCCGGGCCACGGGCACCGAGAACGAGCAGATTCTGCTGACCGAGACCGAACAGGGTCCCATCAGTGTTCTGGTGGCCGCCCACGGCTCCAGCACCGGCTTCCGCACCCTGGCCAGCGGTCAGGCGCAGATCTGGGCATCCTCCCGACCGGTCAAAGCCGCTGAGGCGGAACAGATTCGCCAGAAGGCCGACCTGACGGCCCTTGAAAGTGAGCATGTCATCGCTATTGATGGCCTTGCCGTACTGGTGCACCCCCCCGAGAACCCTGTCAATGCCATGAGTATCGATACGCTCGGGCGCATTTTCGCTGGCCAGATTCGCAATTGGTCGGAACTTGGCGGGCCGGACCGGCCAATACGGCTCTACGCCCGGGATGATCGTTCTGGCACCTGGGATACCTTTAAATCCCTGGTTCTGGGTAAAAGCTACCGCCTGGACGAATCCGCCAAACGCTACGAATCCAACGACCAGCTGTCCGATGACGTGTCCCGCGATCCCGGTGGTATCGGCTTCTCCGGCCTGGCCTCGGTGCGCAACAGCAAACTGCTGGCGATTTCCGAGGGCAATGCCCCCCCGGCCCTGAAACCGAATCAGCTCACGGTTGCCAGCGAAGACTATCCGTTATCCCGCCGACTGTTCATGTACACCATGGGGGGGGAGAAAACGCCGGTCTTTGCCAAAGGCTTGATCAACTACGCCCTGGATGAGGACGGCCAGAACCTGGTGGCCGAATCCGGGTTTATTTCCCAGAATCCGATCGCGGTAAAACCGGAATTCGACACCTCCGTACCAGAGAGCTTCCGGCGACTGACCAGCAATTACCAGCGCCTGACCGTCAATTTCCGCTTTGCCGAAGCCCGCACCAAGCTCGACAACAAGGCCCAGCGGGATCTGCTACGGGTGAAGCATTACCTGCAACAGCACAATCGCGACGCCAGTGATCTGCTGTTGATAGGTTTTGCAGATGCACAGAGTCACGAACTCCGGGCCCAGATGATTTCCGAGCTGAGAGCGTTGTCGGTGCGCAAGGCACTGGGGGGGCAAGCAGATGTGGCGAACGTCGCCTACACGGGTTATGGCCATTATATGCCCGTTGGCGGCAAGGGGGGGAACCAGCGCAATGGCCGGGTAGAAGTCTGGATCAAAAACCCCCCCTGACCAGACGGGGGGGATTCGACCAAAGTCTGCCTACAGACTTCGGCAATCCCCCCCTATCCGCACCCCCCCCATCACAGATATGTTTGGGTTTCCTATACTGCCGTTGTCACCCTCCAACCAACAGACCGGGACAATGGACATCAAAAACGACCACCGTTACGCGATTAACCTGAACGTACGGGGGGGCATCCAGCCCTCCGCCACCCTGCGCATCAACGAGCTCAGTAACCAGCTCCGTTCCGAAGGCAAGGACATCATCAAACTGGGGGGGCTGGGGGGGCAGTCGCCGTTCCCGGTACCGGATCGCGTGGTCGACGCCCTCAAGGAGCACGCCCACGAAAAGGACTATCTGCCGGTCAAAGGTCTGAAGGGCCTGCGTGAAGCCATCGCCGGCTACATCAACCGCAGCGAACGCATGCGCTGTACCTGGGAAGACGTGCTGATCGGCCCGGGCTCCAAAGAGCTGCTGTTCATGCTGCAGCTGGCCTACTACGGCGACCTGCTGATCCCGCGCCCGAGCTGGGTGTCCTACGCGCCCCCCAGGCCCGCATCATCGGTCGCTCGGTGCACTGGCTGCCGACCCACGCCGAGAACAACTGGCAGCTGACCGCCGAGGAACTGGACATTATCTGCCGGGACGACCCGTCGCGCCCGCGAATCCTGATTCTCAACTACCCGTCCAACCCCCCCACCGGTTGCACCTACACCGACGACCAGCTGCTGGCCATCGCCAACGTGGCCCGCAAGTACAAGCTGATCCTGCTCTCAGACGAGATCTACGGAGAAGTGCACTTTGAGGGCAAGCACAAGTCCATTGCCCGCTACTACCCGGAAGGCACCATCATCAGCACCGGCCTGTCCAAGTGGGCCGGCGCCGGCGGCTGGCGCCTGGGCACCTTTATCTTCCCGCCCGAGCTGAGGCCACTGCAGGACGCCATGGCAATCATCGCCAGCGAAACCTACACCGCCACCAGTGCCCCCCCCATCCAGCATGCGGCCATTGCTGCTTTCAATGGTGGTGAGGATATTGAGGAATACCTGGTTCAGTCCCGCCGGGTGCTGAAAGTGGTGGGTGAATACATGCATCGCCGTCTGACCGACATGGGCGCGGTGGTTCAGAAGCCCGAAGGTGCGTTCTACCTGTTCCCGGACTTCTCCGGTTTCCGCGACCAATTGGCCCGCAAGGACATCAAGACTTCCCAGGCCTTCTGCACCGCCCTACTGGAGAATACCGGCGTCGCCATCCTTCCCTCCAGTGATTTCGGCTTCGTACCGGATCACCTGGGCGCCCGCCTGGCGTTTGTCGATTTCGACGGTGCCGCGGCCCTGAACCTGGCCGGTGGCGATTACGCCGACCAGGAGCTGGATGACAGCTATATCCAGCAGGCCTGCCCAAGACTGGTGCTGGCCATGGATAAAATGGAGAAGTGGCTGAACAGCTGTAAGCCTGCCGTGCTAGACTGGCACCCTCACAGTTTCAGAAACCGCGGGGGGGGTGCCATGTCTGACTCAGTTTCTCTCCAGGAAATCACCGATTTCACCGAAGCCCTGGCCCGAGAAGCCGGCGAATTGATCCGCCACGAGCGGGAAGAAAACACCCTGCGCACCGACTACAAACACCAGACCGAACTGGTCACCCACGCCGACGTGATGGCCGACGAATTCATCACCGGCACCATCCGCGAACGCTTCCCCCCCCACCACCGCATCCTCTCTGAGGAAACCATGCCGGATCTGTCCCAGGCGGAAGAGCTGGAAACGCCATTGTGGATAGTCGACCCCCCCATCGACGGCACGGTGAACTACGCTTACGGCCATCCCCCCCAGGTTGCGGTGTCCATTGCCTACGCCGAGAAGGGCAAAGTGCGGGTGGGCGTTGTGCACGCGCCGTTTCCCGGCGAGACCTTCCGGGCCACCGAGAGCGAAGGCGCAACCCTGAACAACCAACCTATCCGCCACAGCGGCGCGACCAATCCCAGACAATCGCTGTTCGCCACCGGTTTTCCGTACACCAAGGACAACCTGGAACCGCTGGTACGCCGCCTGGACGCCATGATTCACCAGTGCCGCGACCTGCGCCGGATCGCTCCGCCGCTCTGGACATCTGCTGGGTGGCCTGTGGCCGGCTTGACATCTACTACGAAAACGTCAGCCCCCCCTGGGACTTCGCCGCCGCCCGTCTGATCGCAAAAGAAGCTGGCGCTACGGTAGGCCATTTCGGGGGGGAAGTTCCGGAGGGCTATCCGGCGGATCTCTATGGGCGGGATATTCTCATCTCGGCGCCGGCCGTGTGGGCGCCAGTGCGCTCAATTCTGCGGACTGCTTCGGGTTACGACTGAGTTTTATCGACATTTCACCGAGCACGATCGGCACTGGCTGGAAGCCCTTTCCCGAA
>JDSH01000155.1_pt1 | contig 22063 bp, 32 predicted proteins | sample 199451 | NCBI WGS metagenome assembly JDSH01 (sample SAMN02584198, study PRJNA231836) | bioreactor metagenome | isolation source: continuous culture bioreactor electron acceptor NO2- transfer2 day 38 after... | place: Germany: Bremen | reverse complement strand
GGAGTACCAGCCTTGCTCAGGTGAGTCTGGGGGGGGCCGTCATCACGCACGGCCTGGCCGATCTGGTACTGACTCAGCTTGCGAATCATCACCGGACCGATCACCAGCGAGATCAGCAGCGCCGTAAGAATGCCCAGAATCGCCCGCAGTGTCAGATACTGAAACACCGTCAGCGACGAAAAGTATTGCGATAGTATCTCTGTCAGCCAGAGCAGCATGGGTTCTTCACCTTTTTCTGAATTCCCTCCACCACGCGATCCATGGCGGAACTACGAGAACCTTTCACCAGGACCGTCATAGCACCATTCCGGTCCGCCACAATGGCGCTCACCGCCTGCTCATGACTCGGGAAAAACTCTGTCTCGTCACCAAATCCGGTGCCGTAGCCGTTACCCCCCCCGGCTCCCACCACCATAAGCTTCTCGATTCCTCGGGCACGGGCATGTTCACCCACCTGCCGGTGCAACTCGTGCGCCTCATCGCCCAGCTCTGCCATGGCGCCGAGTACCGCCACCCGGGGGGCGCCGGGCACGACGCCAGCACATCCAGCGCCGCCTTCATGGATGCCGGATTGGCATTGTAACTGTCGTCAATCAGGGTCAGATCCGGGGGGGCCGGCTTGAGCACCTGGAGACGCCCCCCCTTCACCGCTTGCACCTGCATGAGCCCGGACTGAACCTGCTGATCCGTCGCTCCCAGTTCCCTGCAGGCCGCGAGAGCCAGCAGAGCATTGGTGATGTTGTGTTCACCGGGCAACCCCCCAGCACCAGATGACAGCGCCAGCTGTCTGGCCCCCCCAGCACCAGGAATTCAAACCCCCCCTGGTCAGTGGCCATGATCGCCTCCGCGCGGTAATCCGCGGCCGGGTGACCCATCCGGGAAACACCCAGCACCCGCCGTTGGCCCGCACGGGCATGCCACTGATCGAAGGCGGGATCGTCCCGGTTCAGCACGACGGCTCCATCTGCCGGCACGCCATCAATAATCTCGCCTTTGGCCAGAACAATATTCTGGTAACTGCCAAAACCCTCCAGGTGCGCCTGACCTGCATTGGTCAGAATCGCAACCTGCGGCCGGGTAATTGACACCGTGTGGGCAATTTCGCCAAGACCACTGGCCCCCCCCAGCTCGATGGCACCGAACTGGTGATCCGGCGTCAGCCGAAACAGGGTCAGCGGAACACCAATGTGATTATTGAGATTACCTTCAGTCACCAAGGTCGGCCCCCCCATGCCGGCGAGAATGGCCCCCCCGGTCATTTCACGAACCGTGGTTTTGCCACTGCTGCCGGTAATCGCCACCAGCCGGGCCGCGCTTTCGCTGCGATTGCCGCTGGCCAGATCGGCCAATGCCTGAACCGTATCGCTAACGACCAGTTGCGGAATGGCAACATCGGTGATCTCGGTGTCCACTACTGCGGCGACTGCGCCCTGTTTCAGGGCCTGGCCAAGGAATTCATGACCATCAAACCGCTCACCGCGCAGAGCAACAAACAGCTGCCCATCTCCAACCGATCGGGTATCGGTGGAGACGCCATCAAACCAGAGTTCACCCGCATCAGTGCGCGCTCCTGCCAGGGTGGCCTGAAGCCACTCGCGAGCTTCCGCCAGCGAAAAGGCGCGCATCATGCCACACCTCCATTCAGGTTCAATAGATGGCGTACCTGCTCGGCGTCGCTGAACGGCAACTTCTGGCCCCCCGGATCTCCTGATAGGCTTCATGACCTTTACCTGCAATCAGCACCAGATCATCCTCATTGGCCATACCCAATGCCTCGGCAATTGCCTGAGCGCGGTCGTGAATCACCTGCCAGCGACCAGCCTGAGTGAAACCAGCAGAAATGTCGCTGACAATCCGTTCAGGCTGCTCGGTACGCGGGTTGTCGTCGGTTACGATGACGTAATCCGCCCGCTTTTCCGCTTCTTTCGCCATTTCAGGCCGCTTGCCGGGGGGGTCCCGGTCGCCACCGCAACCGAACACACAGATCAGCCTGCCCCCCCGGGTGTGGGGGGGCCGCAATGCTTCAAGGGCATTGGCCAGGGCATCAGGCGTGTGGGCGTAGTCCACCACCACATGTTTGCCGGTTGAGCCGGTGAATCGTTCAAGACGCCCAGGGGGGGGCGGTGACAGCTCCCTGACAACGGACACCGCCCGCTCAACCGGTACGCCAAGCGTCAGTACGGTAGCCAGGGCTGCCAGAACATTGCTGGCATTGAAACTCCCTAACAGGGGGGGGACAGTAAGATCAAACTCGCCCCCCCATTGCCCATCGACTGGCACGGAACCCTGAGGCCGTGGGCGTAAATTCCTTCAACCAGAGTTCCGTCTGGGCTTCATGCAGACTGTAACGAACGCGGTCACACTGGCCCTCAAGCTGACCGTAAAGCTGCCGGCCAAACGGATCGTCAAAATTGATCACTGAGAAGTGCAGTTCTTCCCGCAGGAACAGCCTGGCCTTGGCCTCACCATAGGCTTCCATGGAACCGTGGTAATCCAGGTGATCACGCGTGAGGTTGGTGAACACCGCACCGGTCATAGTCAGGTTATCAACCCGCCCCCCTGATCCAGAGCGTGCGACGACACTTCCATTACTGCAGCCCGACCACCCTCATTGCGTATGCGGTTCAATACCCGGTTCACCTGGACCACATCCGGCGTGGTATGCGTGGCCGACTCGATACTGCCCGGCATGCCATAACCCAGGTACCCAGCAGCCCGCAGGGCGTGCCGGTTTCCCGTAACAACTGGGAGATGTATTGGGTCACCGACGTCTTGCCATTGGTGCCGGTAACCCCCCCGATCACTCTCAGATGGCGCGAGGGATGCTCGAAGAAGCGATCAGCAATTCGGCCCAGACGGGCACGCAGACCAACCACGGGCACAATCAACGCGCCGTGGCGCTCATGGCACTGCCGCTCCTGCTCGGACTCAAGCAGAATAGCCGTGGCACCGGCGCTGATGGCCTGATCCATATAGTGCTCTGCGGGCGTTCGTGCCCCCCCGGCCAGAGCAATAAAGGCGTCACCGGGCAGCACTTTCCGGCTATCCGTCTTCAGGCCGTGGATAGTGACATCGAAGACCGATGGCACCTCAATAATGCCCTGAAGCAAGGTGCTGATGGATGTGATGCACATGGCTTACCCTCTCCCCCCCCGGAAGTTACTTGCGAAACGCGTGTTTCACTGACTTCCAGTTCAGGCTTCACATTCAGCAGTCGCAGCGCGTCACCCATCACCCGGGCGAATACCGGCGCGGCAACTTCTCCGCCGTAATATTCTCCGGCCTGCGGCGCATCCACGGCCACAACGGTTACAATTCTGGGGGGGTCATCAATCGGTGCCATACCGGCAAAGATGGCCTTATATTGACTGTCTTCGTACCCGTTCGCTCCCACCAGGTGAACGGTCCCGGTTTTGCCTCCGGCCGCATACAGCCCGGGCTGGGCGCGCTTGCCAGTACCACGGGCAACCGCCTGTTTGAGCATGTCCCGAACGGCCCTTGTCACCTGTTCAGACAGTACACGTTGCCCCCCCTGCGGCCTCTGCTCCTGCCTCATCAGGCTGAGGGGGGGGTAACGAATTCCACCATTGGCAATAACCATATACGCCTGTGCCAGTTGCAAGGCGTTAACGCTCATGCCGTAGCCATAAGACAAGGTGGACTCTTCTACCGGCCGCCATTTCGGGGGGGGCCGGCAAAACACCAACGGCTTCCCCCCCAGGGAAGCCGATACCAGTTGCCTGGCCGAGGCCCAGGCGGGCATAGAGGTTTCTCAGAGTATCGCCACCCAGATCCGTTGCGATGTTGCTCACCCCCCCGACGTTGCTGGACTTGACAATAATCTCCGTCAGATCCAGCACCCCCCCGTAATTGCGATGATCCCGAATGGTGAAGCGACCAAACCTCCGAAAGCCCGGGGGGGAAGTATCAATGGTGCTGTTAACCGTGTATTCCCCCCCGGACTCCAGAGCAGCCGCTATCGTCAGCGGCTTCATGGTTGAGCCGGGCTCGAACAGATCTGTAATCGCCTTGTTGCGCAGGTTTTCCGCGGCAAGCTGTGACCGGTCATTCGGGTTGTAGGAACCTTGATTGACCATGGCCAGCACCTCACCGGTGTCGACATCCAGCATCACCAGCGTGCCACCGCGAGCCTTGTGAGCACCGACCACCGCCTTGAGCTCCCGATAGGCCAGATACTGCAGCCGGAGATCAATACTCAGTTCCAGGTCTTTCCCGGGCCGGGCATCGCGGATAAGCATCAGATCTTTGATGACGCGCCCACGGTTATCCTTGAGCACCCGCTTCTGGCCCGGCTCACCGGTCAACCATTTGTTATAGGCTAACTCGATACCTTCCTGGCCATGCTCGTCGATATCAGTAAACCCGACCACATGAGCGGTGACTTCTCCCGCGGGGGGGTAATAACGACGATATTCCTGCCGGGCATAGATACCACCGACACCTAGAGCCAACGCTTCACGCGCCATTGAGGGCTGCACTTTGCGTCGCAGGTAGATAAATTCGCGGCCAGCATACTGGCGCAATCGCTCCCGCAGCGCGCCCTCAGACAACCCAAGAATTCGGGCAAGCGCCGCCAGTTGCGGATCTTCGGGATCGGTTTCGGAAGGATTTGCCCACACGGTCTGAACTGGCGTACTGACGGCCAAAGGCTCGCCATGACGATCCGTCACCACGCCTCGATGGGCATCGATAGATTCAACGCGGATAGTTCTGACATCTCCCTGCTTGCGCAGGAAGTCATTATCCACCACATGAAGATCCACCAACCGCCATCCAATGCCGGCCACAACCAGCAGGAAAACGCCCAGCACAGAGCCGAAGCGCCAGGCTTTCAAGCCTGCCACCAGCTTCTGCTTCCAGCTGTTTGCGTGCGTTCCCTGACCGGACACTTCAGTTACCCCCCCGGATGGTTATTGTTGGTTTTAGTTCGCTGCCAGCGGTGACATCAAAGGCACGAGTACAATGTCCTGCCGCCCGGGCACCACCATGTTGAAGCGCTCAGCAGCGAGTTTCTCGACCCGCCCGTGAGCGCTCAAAGCACTCTGTTCCAGCAGCAACTGACTCCACTCACGCTGATAGGCATCGCGCTGCTCCTGCAGACCCGACAACGTATTGAACAGCTCGCGGTTCTCATGGGCACTGACCACCACCCCCCCGATGGACGACAGCGTCAGTACGGCCACCAACACCAGCGTCACCAGAACCCGGCTTTCCCGTGTTGCATCAAACACCTGACGGGACAAACGAACGGCTGTCGCAACACCCTCGCGAACCCGCTGTTTGTTTATCCTGTTGGTTTTTACTGGTTGCTCAATCGCTACCGCGCCCATGGCGTCGCGCTCCCCCCCTGCGTTTTCGATTAATTCGCTTTACGTTCAAGCACTCGCATGACCGCGCTGCGAGCCCTGACGTTTTCAGTAATTTCCTGCTCATTGGCCTTGCTGGCTTTGCCAATCAGCTGGAACCCGGATTCTTCCTGCTCCGCCGTGACCGGTATCCCCCCCTTCGGCAGCTTTGGCCCCCCCCGCGCCAGATCACGCATAAAGCGCTTGACCAGACGATCCTCCAGAGAGTGAAAGCTGATCACCACCAGGCGCCCACCAGGAGCCAGGCGATCAACTGCCGCGGCCAGACCGGCTTCCAGGTCCTCGAGCTCCCGGTTTATAAAAATCCGGATAGCCTGAAAAGCCCGGGTGGCAGGGTGCTTGTGCTTCTCTTTCTTCGGCACGGCCTCCGCAACCAACTCCGCCAGCTGCCGCGTGGTTTCAATCGGCTGCTCCTGACGCCGCTCCACGACAAGACGAGCGATACGGCGAGAAAACCGCTCCTCGCCGTATCGCCAGATCACATCTGCTATTTCCCGCTCATCAGCCTCGGCCAGCCACTGGGCCGCACTCGGCTCCTGCTGCGGGTTCATTCTCATATCCAATGGACCGTCCCGCATGAACGAAAAACCGCGGGAAGCATCATCCAGTTGTGGCGAAGACACCCCCCCAAGATCCATCAACACGCCATCAACCTGTGACCAACCTTGACGTTCAAGCGCAAGATCCAGTTCGGCGAACGAGCCGTGGTACCACTGAAACCGGGAATCCCCCCCAGATGCCAGCTCTCTGGCGACGGCAATAGCCTCCGGATCCTTATCAATGCCCAGGAGCTGACCATCCTGACCGAGCTTGCCGAGAATAAGACGACTATGACCGCCCCCCCGGCCAAACGTGGCGTCGACAAAACGGCCATTTTCATCTGTAACCAAATAGTCGACCGCTGCATCCAGCAGTACCGAGCGATGCTGATAGCCTTCATTGGCCTGATCGTCCTGGCGTGCGCTCATAGCGACAGCGCCTCCATTTCCGGCGGCATTTCCTCGTCGGCTGCGGAGGCATCAAGGTAAGCATTCCAGCTTTCCTCACTCCACAGCTCATACTTCTTGCCAAGCCCGACCAACATCAGCCGTTTTTCAAGATTGGCGTGATTTCTGAGGGTCTGCGGCACCAGAATCCGGCCGGACCCATCCAGCTCCATAAGGGCAGCGTTACCCAGAATGAGGCGCTGCAGGCGCTTGGCCGCCTTGTTCATGTTGGGCAGCGCCTCGATTTTCGGGCGCAGCACTTCCCATTCCGGCTCGGGGGGGTAGAGCAACAAGCATTTCTCCTCATCGGCGTTGGCTGTCAATACAATACGGCCACCGCAAAGCTGCGCGAGCTCTTCACGCACCTTTGTCGGGATCGCCAGGCGACCCTTCGCGTCCATATTGATGGCATGACTGCCAAGAAAATTGCTCATTAACGTCTAGTCCGAGGTTTTCATTTCCACAAAATTCCACCAAAAACCACTTTTTCCCACTCCCGCACACTATAGAAACACGCAAATAACAATGCAAGCGCCGCGACAGGCACCACACACAGGAAAGTTCCTTTAACGACAAGAGGTTACAAAGCAGAAACGGAACGAAGCGTTAAAAAGACGTAAAGAAAAGGATAAAAAACAAATACCTGCAGACACCTTTAGATAGCCAACTTCAGGTTTAAGATTTTTTGGCTATAAAAGGTAACTTGTGAGAAGGATGCGGATCACATCCGAATAATCGGGAAAAGAGGCGAGCTCGCCGATAAGCCGGGTTCTGTCTTGGACAGTCATTCATCTAGGGCCTGCGTCACCACAGGCCTCAAGCAACCTACCCGAATCCAGCGCGGGCCACGCCATTGGATTCCTATTTGGTCTTGCTCCAGGTGGGGGGGTTTACCATCGCCGTGGACTGTTGCCAGCCACGCGGTGCGCTCTTACCGCACCATTTCAACCTTACCGGCGCCCGAAAGCGCTTAGGCGGTATACTTTCTGTTGCACTTTCCGTCGGCTCACGCCGCCCAGGCGTTACCTGGCACCTTGCCCTGCGGAGCCCGGACTTTCCTCCCCCCCCGGATCAACCGGCGGCGACTGTCTGGCGAGCTCGGCGCTGACAATACCCGCGTGCGGGCAGGCATGCAAGGCTTAATCGCCCTTTAGCTGCAGCGCTCGCTGATACAATTCATTTTTTTCCGATGCCGCTGACTTCCGCGACGATTTTCGCTGCCTTTTTGATCGGCATCTCTGCAACAAGCAGCTTTAACAGCTTATCGACATCCAGATCGAGCGACGAACCAGCCACGACATCGTTACCCCCCCGGACCATCACCACGAATTCGCCCCCCCGACTGCCATGCGGGTCGGCCTCCAACTCCGCCAATACCTCTTTAACCGTCCCACTGTAGAAAGTTTCAAAGGTTTTGGTCAGCTCGCGACCGAGCACACACTCCCGACCATCGCCAAACTCATCAACCAGATCCTGCATCAGGTCCAGAATTCGATGGGGGGGGATTCGTAGAACACCAGAGTGGCAGTCTGTTCACGCAATTCCACGAGCGCTGAACGTCTACCCGCCCGTTTAGCCGGCAAAAAAACCTGCGAAAAGAAAACGATCCGTCGGTAAACCTGCCGCCGACAATGCCGCAACCAGCGCACACGGACCGGGGGGGATAGGGGGGGAAACCGGAAAGCCCGCCTTTCTGGCTTCACGTACCAGGATGTACCCGGGATCGGAGATCAACGGGGGGTGCCGGCATCGGAAATCAGCGCCACTTGCTGCCCTTCAGCAAGGGCAGAGAGGATTCTGCCAACACGATCCCTCTCATTATGATCGTGTAGCGCCAGCAAAGGCTTGCTCAGGCCCAGGTGCTGTAACAGGCGCGAGCTGTGACGGGTGTCCTCCGCAGCGACCAGATCCGCCGCAGCGAGCACCTGCCGGGCACGATCAGAAAGATCGGCCAGATTACCGATGGGCGTGGCAACAATTGAAAGCCGACCACCGACAACGCTTGCTACAGAACTGGACATAATAAACTCCACTGAAGTGAACCGCGGCGCCGCTATCTCCGGCCCATGACTGTCCCGTCATGTGAAATGCGCCGGGAGCTGGTAAACTTGCCAGCTAAAACGCGGCACCACAAGCCCAACGATTCAGAGAGTACCGAGCCCGCCATGACAAATCGCTTCCGTCACAGCCCAATTCTGGCCCTGATCACCCTCGTTCTGTTCTATCTGGGCGGCTGTGCCACCGTCAATCTCGATGAACATATGGCACAGAGCCCGGAGCAGGCACTGTCACTGGCCAGCGATGAACGTGATCCGGTGGTTGGCCAACGCTATCTATTGAGGGTGGCCAGCCGATTCCAGGATCAAGGCCGCCACGAAGATGCCCGAGTCATTCTCCAGGCCCCCCCTGCTCTGGAAAATGCTCCGGAGGACATCACCAGACAACGCTTACTATTGTCCATGGCCAGTGCCAGCGAGTTACAGGACGGCCAATGGGCTGAGCAACTCGCAACAGATAGCACCCCCCCAGAAAGCTTTCTTGCCTACCCCCCCGCGGAGTTAATGTCCCGGGCAGCCATGCTGCAGGCCCGGACCTATGAGCTGGCCGGACAACCTTTGGACGGGGGGGCACTGACGTTGATCCTGCTCAGTCAGACCGACTCCAGCACTTCCCCCCCGCAGGAGGTGCATAATCGCATTTGGCAATTGCTCAAGCCCATCAATCGCTCAACCCTGCAATCCGCCTCCAACAACGCTCTCGGATTCGAGGTTCAAGGATGGCTTGAGCTCGCTCTGCGCCTTCGCACCAAGGGGGGGGCCAGCCTGGATGATCAGGGGGGGCGCCTGATCCGGCAATGGCAGAATAACTGGCCCGGACACCCCCCCGCAGCACAGGTACTCCCCCCCATGGATCTCGCCCTGCTGGCTGAACTTGCGGCAAGCCGGCCGGAGAAACTGGCATTGGCGGTTCCGCTTCAAGGTGCCCTCGCCAGCGCCGGCAAAGCGATTCGCGACGGTTTCCTGGCCGCCTATTATCAGGATGAGACCACGGACCGCAGTAAAACCGATATTCGGGTCATCGACACCTCCACCGGCTCTTTTTCCGAGCTCTACGAGGAACTCTCCAATAGCGACATTGATTTGATTGTTGGCCCGCTGGACAAGGAAGCACTGTCGCAGCTCGCTAACATGAACACGCTGCCGATTCCGGCTCTGGGCCTGAACTACCTTGGCCCGGATACCCGCATCCCGGACGGCCTTTATCAGTTCGGGCTATCTGCCGAAGATGAGGCTCGACAGATCGCCGACAGACTCGATGCCGAGAACATCGAACAGGTTCTCGTACTGATTCCCCCCCACGGCGAATGGGGGGGAGACCGGGTTGAAGCCGCCCTGCGAGCGAGGATGGACCAGCTCGGGTTGCGAGCGCTCGACATCGAACGCTTTTTCCCGGAAGACAACCTTCGCTCGGTGACAGCTGACCTGCTGGGCATCACTGCATCCCGCCAGCGGGCCATTCAGGTGGAGCGAACAATTGGCCTGAATGTGGAATTTGAACCTCGCCGCCGTCAGGATGCCCAAGGCATCGTGCTGGTTGCCGCACCCACGGTTGCCCGCCAGTTCAAGCCGCTGTTCGCCTTCTACTATGGCGGTGATCTGCCGGTATACTCACCTTCCATCGTGTACGAGGGTACGCCGAATCCGGGCCGGGACCGAGATATTGACCGGGTCTTCTTTACGGACATCCCTTGGGTATTGGCCGAGACGAATCCCCCCCTGCGGAAGAATCGCGCCAGTATCTGAGTGGCACCACCGGGCAACTGGGGGGGCGCCTTTTCGCCATGGGCGCCGACGCCTGGCAACTGAGCAAGCGCTTGCCGCTTCTACGCCAGGTTGAAGATGCCGCCATTGAAGGGCAAACCGGCATTCTGACCATGGATCCTGACGGCAGCATTCATCGCGAACAACGCTGGGCACAATTCCAGGGGGGGGAACACCCAAACTGCTTTCTCCGACGGTTCCCCCCCGGGAAAGTGAACCCGCCCCCCCGACTGCAAACAACTGATAACCGATGGCCAGGGAAGGCTCCAGAAAACTCGGACAGCATTACGAAGGTGTCGCCGCGCGGTATCTGGAAAGCAGAGGCATCCGGATTATTGAGCGGAACGTGCACAATCGTGGCGGCGAGATCGATCTTATTGGAATGGATGCCGAAGCACTGGTGTTCTTTGAAGTTCGCTTCCGCGCTGATGGTGCGCTGGTGGATCCGATAAGCTCGGTGTCCGCGGTGAAGCAGCAGCGCCTGGTGCGTGCAGCCTCATTCTACCTGCACCGCCACGGGCTCTGGGACCGGGTCAGCCGGATCGATGTTATCGGCATCACACCAGGCCACTCCAGCAAGTACCGTATACAATGGATCAAAAACGCAATTCAGGCAGACTGACCAGAAACCATGACCGACACCGAACAGAGAATCAACCAGTGGTTCGCCAGCCATATGGAGCACACAGCGCAGGCGGCAAGCACCGCTGGCCCCCCCGCCATTGAGCAGGTAGCGCAGGCATTTGTTGACGCCCTGCTCCAGGATGGCAAGATCATTACCTGCGCCAATGGCAACGCCAACGTACTGGCCCAGTATTTCTGCACGGCATTATTGTCCCGCTTTGACCAGGACCGCCCCCCCGCACTACCGGCAATCAACCTTGGGGGGGCGGACGCCACCACTTATTCCGCTATCTGCCGTGACAATCGATTTAACGACACCTTCTCTCGTCAGGTCAGAGCCATTGGCAAGCCCGGCGACCTTCTGTTTGTGATCGTGGATGACGGCCACAAGGCAAACCTGATCCAGGCCATCCAGGCTGCCCACGACCGGGAAATGAGGATTGTGGTGCTGAGCGCCAGGGAAAAATCCGACATCACTTCCCTGATGCACCCTGAAGACCATGAAATCGCACTAAACGATTTGCCGCCAAGCGAGGCCACGCCCTTACTGCTGGTCATCATCAACGCCTTCTGCGACCTGATTGACCACAAGCTTTTCGGAGGCTAATAAAAAAAGCCGGCATCGCCGGCTTTTTTATTACTTGACCACTTTCAGGGTTGGCCTGCCATTCGGGCGGTCTTCCGCTCGCCGTGACGACTTGGGCTCACCTCCACCCTCCGGATCGGGAGAGCCAGGCTCACTGCCAAACACCATGCCCTCGCCGTTCTCCTTGGCATAGATGGCCATAACCGCTTGCAACGGTATGAAAACCTGCATCGGCACACCACCGAAACGAGCGCTGAATTCCAGCGCACCATTGCCAATCACCAGTCCGCGCACGGCGCCGGGGGGGCTGATATTGAGCACAATCTGGCCGTTGGCAACGTGCTCAGTAGGCACCTGAACACCCTGAATGCCGGCATCCACCACGATATACGGGGGGGTACAGTCGTTATCGAGGATCCATTCGTTCAACGCACGGACCAGATAGGGACGACTGGATGTCATGGCGATAGTCATGTCAGACACTGCTTAACTCCTGCCCTGAAATACGGGCGCTGACAATCAGCTGCGAATATCTTCTTCCAGATCCGAAAGGCTTGCCTTGAAGCCTTCTCTGGCAAAGATGCTCTCCATGTACTTCTGCAAAGGCTTGGCCTGCTTTTCATTCAGCTCAATACCCAGAGCCGGCAAACGCCACAGGATCGGCGCAATACAACAGTCCACGATGGTGAACTCTTCCGACAGGAAGAACGGCATTTCGGCAAACAAAGGTGCCGTGGCCAGAAGGCTTTCCTTGAGTTCCTTGCGAGCGGCATCGCTGGCCTTGGCCCCCCCCGGCTGCGCCAGGATCTGATCAACCAGTCCGCACCAGTCTTTCTGGATGCGGTGAATCATCAGGCGGCTGTTAGCCCGGGCAACGGGGGGGTAAACCGGCAGCAGCGGCGGATGAGGAAAACGCTCATCCAGATACTCCATCATGATGTTGGGCTCGTACAGAACCAGGTCCCGATCTACCAGGGTTGGCAGGGCGTTGTACGGATTCATATCCGCCAGTTCCGCCGGCGGGTTGTCCGGATCCACATCCACGATATCAACAGTGACACCTTTCTCAGCCAGGACAATACGCACCCGGTGACTGTAGTGGCTTGCGGGATCCGAGAAAAAAGTCATTGATGACCGCTTGGTCACAACGCCCATATAGCTACCTCACGATTCTAAAAATCGAAACAATGCAAAACGCAAAAATCCAGCGAGCCTTAAAGACTCGCTGGAATCAAGGACACGGATTATACCCTAAATCTTAGTGTACGTCTTTCCAGTACTCGCGGTTGAGCAGGTACGCGAAGACAAAGAAGATCGCCACAAAGATCAGCACGAAGATACCGAGACGCTCGCGCTCCACCTTGACCGGGTCGCCCATGTAGGACATGAAGTTGGTCAGATCCCACATGGCCTGATCAAACTCCGCACCGGACATCGAGCCTTCCGTTGCGTAATCCGGGCAAGCGTCTGCGTTATTGACGTTACCACTCAACGGCTCAACAGACGCCCCCCCGACACCAATGTTCGGCTTCACGGCGCACAGACCCTGCATCTCGACCAGAATGTGAGGCATACCAACGTTATCGAACACCACGTTGTTTACGCCCAGTGGCCGGGAATCGTCCTTGTAGAAGCCCCCCCGCAGGTATGAATATACCCAGGACTCACCACGCAGACGGGTTTCCAGCGTAAGATCGGGTGGCGGCGCACCGAACCAGCCGGCCGCCATATCCTTGTTCATGGAGTTCTTCATGAGCTCACCGATCTTGGCACCAGTAAAGATCAGGTTTTCCTCGTAAAGCTCGACAGGGATCTCCAGATCATCCGAAACACGCTTGTAGCGAGCATACTCCATGGAGTGACACCCCCCCATGCAGTAGTTGGTAAACAAGGCAGCACCGCGCTGCAGCGACGCCTTGTCCGTATGATCCGGCTCCATATGATCAAGAGGAACCGCGGCACCAGCCGCCAGGCCAAGCGCTGGCAGGAGTGCGATGAAAAGACCAACAATCAGCTTTTTCATTATCCTGTCACCCTCTCTGGAACTGGCTTGGTGTTCTCCATGCGCGTGTAGAACGGCATCAGAATGAAGTAGAGGAAGTACAACACTGTCAGAATCTGAGCGACAGTCGTGCGACCTTCTGTTGCGGGAACCAGTCCAAGGTAGCCAAGGATTACGAAGCTCACCGCAAAGATTGCCAGGGCAATCTTGCTCAACCAGCCCTTGTAGCGGATTGAGCGGACAGGACTTCTGTCAAGCCACGGCAACACGAACAGAATCGCAATCGCACCACCCATGACCACAACACCCCCCCAGAACTTCGCCGGCAGCCCCCCCATAAAGTCTACCGTCACCGCCCGCAACATCGCGTAAAACGGCGTGAAGTACCAGACAGGCGCAATGTGCGCTGGCGTCTTCAGGGCGTTGGCCGGTTCAAAGTTCGGCTTTTCCAGGAACAGACCGCCCATCTCCGGGAAGAAGAAGACAACGATGAAGAAGATGAAGAAAAACACACCCACGCCCAGCAGATCGTGAACGGTGTAATACGGGTGGAACGGAATACCGTCTTTCGGAATACCGTTTTCATCCTTGTTCTTCTTGATGTCGATGCCGTCGGGGGGGTTGTTAGAACCCACTTCGTGCAGCGCCAGGATGTGAAGAACAACCAGACCCAGCAGAACGATTGGCAGAGCAACCACGTGCAGGGCAAAGAAACGGTTCAGCGTGATACCGGAGATCAGATAGTCACCGCGAATCCACAGAGACAGATCTTCACCGATGACCGGAATCGCACCAAACAGGTTAACGATTACCTGGGCACCCCCCAGTATGACATCTGGCCCCCCCAGGGCAGCAGGTAGCCCCATGAAGCTTCTGCCATCAGCACCAGGTAGATCAGCATACCGAAAATCCAGATCAATTCCCGCGGCTTCTGGTAGGAACCGTACATGAGACCACGGAACATGTGCAGATACACCACAACGAAGAACGCAGATGCGCCGGTCGAGTGCAGGTATCGCAGCAGCCAACCCCCCCACTCCACATCACGCATGATGTATTCCACCGAGCAAACGCCCCCCCCTCGGCAGACGGGTTGTAGCTCATAGTCAGCCAGATACCGGTCACTAGCTGGTTGACCAGCACCAGCATTGCCAGTGAACCGAAGAAATACCAGACGTTAAAGTTCTTCGGCGCGTAATACTTGGCCAGGTGCTTGTTCCAGGCCTCAACGATTGGCAGACGCTCGTCTACCCAGTTAATCAGCTTTTGCATCACGCGGCCTCCGGATCAAGACCAATGGTCATGGTCACATCATCGTCAAACCGGTACGGCGGAACCTCAAGGTTCAGCGGCGCGGGTTGAGCCTCATAAACCCGACCGGCCATGTCATAGCGGGAACCGTGACACGGGCAGAACAACCCACCAAGCCAGTTTTCACCCAGATCAGCCGGCGCAACCTCTGGCCGGTAGGAGGGCACGCAGCCCAGATGGGTACAGAGCCCCCCCACATAGACACCGAACTCTGGCTTGATCGCGCGCAAGGGCCCCCCCTGGATATACGAAGGCTGCTGAGGCGCCTCCGACATCGGGTCCTTCACTGCGTCATTGAGCTTCTCGATATTCGCCAGCATTTCTTCCGTTCTGCGGATAATCCAAACAGGCTTACCTCGCCACTCAACGGTGATTTGCTGACCCGGTTCGATTTTGCTGATATTGACGGTTACCGGTGCACCGGCCGCTTCCGCTTTCGCACTGGGGGGGTTCCAGGACGCTACGAAAGGAACGGCTGCACCGACGACGCCGACACCACCTACCACGGACGTAGCACCGATCAGAAACCGGCGCCGGCCTTGGCTCACGTCGCCATTACTCATTATGGTTTTCTCCCATCAGGCGAGGCACAGACGCGGAAAAACCGGCACTGCGCTTCGAAAAGGACTTCACAACCCAAAAATATAAGCGCTGAAATGGTAATGAAATTACCCCCCCCGCTTACAAGCCGGAAAGGTCGGCAGGCGAGCCTATCCCTGCGCCAGATCAAAAATATTTCCGGAGTACAGATATAAAAAAAACCCGGCCACAAGACCGGGTTTTTCCAAATCGACTGAACGTCGATTAACGCTTGGAGTACTGCGGACGCTTACGCGCTTTGCGCAGACCCACTTTCTTACGCTCAACCTTACGGGCATCACGTTACGTAACCCGCTTTGCGCAGTGCCGGACGCAGAGTTTCGTCGTAGTCCATCAGAGCGCGAGTCAGACCGTGGCGAATGGCGCCAGCCTGGCCACTGATGCCGCCACCCTTTACGGTAATGGCGATATCGAAACGATCTTCGGATTCGGCAACCACCAGCGGCTGACGAACAATCATGCGCAGGGTTTCACGACCGAAGAAATCTTCGATAGTGCGACCGTTGATGGAGATGTTACCGCTACCCGGCTTGATAAAGACGCGAGCCGTGGATGATTTGCGGCGACCAGTACCGTAATTTTGTGCTACAGACATATTCGCCTTCCGTTAGATGTCGAGTTCTTTGGGCTGCTGGGCGGCATGAGCATGCTCAGCGCCTGCGTACACTTTCAGCTTCTTGAACATGGCGCGGCCAAGCGGGCCCTTCGGAAGCATGCCTTTTACGGCCTTCTGAATGACTTGCTCGGGAGCTTGTCAACCAGCTTCTCGAAATTGATGGATTTGATTCCACCCGGAAAGCCGGTATGGCTGTAATACATTTTAGCCGATGCCTTTTTGCCGGTAACCTTCACCTGGCTGGCATTGATAACAATGATGTAGTCGCCAGTGTCCACGTGAGGGGGGGTATACTCAGGCTTATGCTTGCCCCCCCGCAGACGAAGGGCGATTTCGGTTGACAGACGACCCAGCGTCTTGCCGGCTGCGTCTACAACGTACCAGTCACGTTTTACTGTTTCTGGTTTCGCACTCAGAGTCTTCATTGATTCCGCCTTGAACGCTATATAAGAAACGTTAAAAACCACCACCGGTACATGCAAGGCATCCGGAGGAGGTTCATACCTGTATGTTGCGCTGCCATCATTCGGGGGGGCTGAGATAATGACATCGCCTTGAAAAGCCAGGGCGCGAAGTATACTCGAACCCCCCCTATCGAATGCCAACCCCCCCGACCTATGCTGTTTCGTTAATCCCCCCCTATGGTCCCGGCACCAGAGTTAGCGGATCTTTTCGGTAGAGCTTCGCGGTATTGGCCAACAGTATTTCAGCCAGCGACTCCCGGGGGGGCTCACTCCGCAGATCTGCCAGGGCTTCAAAAATCTCCGGCAAGTGGATGGGCGAATTCTGCCCTTTCGCCACTCCGGCCGGCGCCATATCCGGCGCATCGGTTTCCAGAACCAGCGCATCCGCCGGTAACCGGGCAATGGTATCCCGGGTTTTCCGGGCCCGATCGTGGGTAATCACGCCACCCACGCCAATGTAACAACCCAGATCAACCAGCTTTTGCGCCTGCTGATAACTACCCGAGAAGCCGTGAACCAATGCCCGCCCGTTCCATCCGGCGCGTTTCAGACTACTGTGCACCAGATCATGGCTCTTGACGGAGTGAATCACCAGCGCCAGACCGAGCCGCTGGGCAATATCAATCTGGGCCTCGAACCAGGGTTCCTGCTCAGACAGATCGCCTTTGAGGCGTCCAGACCACACTCTCCAAGGCCAACACAGGCTTGGGGGGGCGCGGAAGACAGCAACCTTTCAAGCTCGGCCAGATCGTCAGCGCCGTGCTCCTGAATAAACCAGGGGGGGTGAATACCCAGACAGTACCAGAGACCCTTCTCTGCATCTGCCATGCTCGCCACACGCTGCCAGTCCTGCCGCCGGACCCCCCCCGGAATCACGACCGCGCAAACTCCAAGCTGGCCGCCTGCGCCAACACCGTCTCCCGATGCCCGTCAAAAAACGGGAAATCAAAATGGCAATGGGCGTCTACCAACTGCATGGCGGCCTCCTCCCGGAAGCGAATCAGTGCTCCCGGGTCTTGTGGAACTGGATATCCGGATAACGCTCCTGAGCAAGATTCAGGTTCACCATGGTCGGCGCGATGTACGCAAGGCGATCTGCGCCATCCAGTGCGACGTTGTCCTGATTCTTACGCTGGAATTCGTCCAGTTTACGCTCATCGGAACAGGTTACCCAACGGGCAGTTGCCACGTTGATGGGCTCGTAAACCGCTTCCACCTTGTATTCACTTTTCAGGCGGGCGACAACTACATCAAACTGCAGCACACCCACCGCCCCCCCGACGATCAGATCGTTGTTCTTCAGCGGACGGAAGACCTGAACTGCACCCTCCTCGGAAAGCTGGATCAGGCCCTTCTGTAATTGCTTGGCTTTCAGCGGATCTTTCAATCGAATGCGCCGGAACAGCTCAGGGGGGGCGAAGTTCGGGATACCGGTAAACTTCATGTCCTCGCCCGCCGTAAAGGTATCACCCAACTGAATGGTGCCGTGGTTATGCAGGCCAATGATGTCACCGGCAAAAGCTTCTTCCGCATGCTCACGGTCACCAGCCATGAACGTGAGCGCATCGGAGAACCGAACATCTTTACCGATACGGACGTGCCGGGCCTTCATGCCTTGATTGTAACTACCTGACACGATCCTCAGGAAAGCGATACGGTCCCGGTGCTGTGGATCCATGTTTGCCTGAATCTTGAAGACAAAGCCGGAAAAGCCATCCTCGGTCGGGGGGGTCACCTGGCGCACATCCGTGGCCCGGGGGGGCTGAGGGGGGGCCGGCGCCCAATCCACCAGACCATCAAGCATGTGATCAACACCGAAGTTGCCAAGCGCTGTTCCGAAAAACACCGGGGGGGTCAGCTCACCAGCCAGGAAAGCCTCCTGGTCAAATTCATGGGAAGCCCCCCTTTGACCAGCTCAATCTCATCACGAAGGTCGGAAGCGTAATTGCCGATGGCCTCATCCAGCTCCGGGTTGTCCAGACCTTTGACAACACGTTTTTCCTGAATGGTATGCCCCCCCTGGCCTGACTGATAAAGAATCACTTCGTCCCGCAGCAGGTGGTAAACCCCCCCCTTGAACCCCCCCTTGCCCATACCAATGGGCCAGGTAATCGGCGCACAGGCAATCTTCAGTACGTCTTCCACTTCGTCCATCAACTCGATGGGGGGGTCCCTGGTATCCCGGTCCAGCTTGTTCATGAAGGTAAGGATCGGGGGGGTGTCACGCAGGCGGGTCACCTCCATCAGCTTGATGGTGCGCTCCTCAACCCCCCCTTTGGCACTGTCAATCACCATCAGACAGGAGTCGACGGCGGTCAGTGTCCGGTAGGTGTCCTCGGAGAAATCTTCGTGACCCGGTGTATCCAGCAGGTTGACCAGCTTTCCACCATAGGGAAACTGCATCACCGACGTGGTGACGGAAATACCCCCCCGTTCTTTTTCCATCTCCATCCAGTCAGACTTGGCGTGCTGTCCGGATTTTTTGCCCTTGACGGTTCCCGCCTTCTGCAGGGCCTGGCCGAACAACAGCACCTTCTCTGTGATGGTGGTCTTACCGGCATCCGGGTGCGAGATGATCGCAAAGGTGCGGCGCTTGGCCACTTCCTGGGAAAGGTTAGGCATAAACTCTGGTGACCTGAATCGAGATGGATGAAAGCCGAGCATTATACGGCCTATACCGTCCTCAGGTGAACCGCAGCGCCATGACCAGCGCATCTTCCGTGCAGCGCCATCGGGATAATAGCCGGCCCTTCTGCCGATTTCAGAGAAACCCTCACTCAGATAGAGCTGGGTGGCGGCATCATGCTAACCCGCACTTCCAGAATCAGTTGTTCCATGCCATCCGACACCGCGACAGCGATCAGATGCCGTAGCAACCAGCGCCCGACACCCTGACCACGCACACGGGGGGGACTGACGCAGATATTCAGCAGGTGGGCTTCGTCGACCATATAGGTCACCACCGCATAGCCAATCAGCTCATCGCTACGCTCAGCGGCCCAGAGCCTGTAATTCGGCTTAAAACAGTCAAGAAAAGTCGATTTCGGCCACGGATGGGAGTGTCCTTGACACTCCAGCTCCATGACCGCCGTCAGGTCTGCCTCGACCAGAGGGCGTACCCGGACATCCTGGTTGTGCACGTCGAGAAAAGGCTGTGATGCTTTCATCGGCCAGGTACGAGAACCCGAATCGATTGCCAGAGCAGTCGCTTCTGGGAGGGGGGGTCTGATGCCAGTGATGCGAGGGTGCTGGAAAACGCAATCTCCGGCACCGCCCCCCCAGGCCACGCTCGATCAACCGTGCCTGAGTTTCGTCGCCAAGCCCCCCCAGCGTTATTAGCGTTTCTGTCGGGGGGGCGTCGCCAGCAAAAGCAGAGGCTATGACTGAGACAAGATCGCTTTCACTGTTGAGCGTCACTTTCAGGTTATTGAACAAGGGCCAGCGCACTACTCTGCATTGAGACACCCCCCCGGTCTCTCCAATGCTTCGCAATATGTTACGAGCCAGATTTTCCTGCAAGGCAAAACTGGCGTCCTCTGCAATATGGCACAAGAGCATGACCCGGGAGCCTTTCCAGGCAGTCAGACACACCCGGTGCACGGGCTCCGGCCGTTGCACTTCTACTGGTTCCGAGGCCGGCAGGGAAGCCTCTGGCTCCGTTTCTGGAGTTTCAGACCGAGCTCGGTGGCAGGTGGAGCTTTCACTGGGTCCGCGGCCTGTTGCCCAGCGCTGTCCGCCTTCTGCACGGATTCAGGCTTGTTGCCCATCAGGCTCTGGAGCTGAGCAATGCGCTCCCGCCCCCCCTGGTCCCCCCCAGACAGCGGCTCAGATTTACGCCCAATCTGAGGAATCTCCGACGCGGGCTGGAATTGCGGCTCGTCCTCCACTCCGAAATCAAAGTCGGGGGGGCTTGGCGCCGCACCAGGCAAACTCTCGCGGGCATACCACATCCGAATGCCTGCCGCCGCCAGATAGAACTGCCGCTCCGCCTCATTCCCTATCACGAATCCCTCCATGGCAATCCTTCGGGCGCTTTAAACATCAGCCACCTGGGGGGGATGTTGGCGAATACCGCCACTGGAAATCAGGTTCAGAGCTTCAATGTAGGCCTTCGCCGACGCAATAATGATGTCGGTATCCGATCCAACGCCGTTCACAATACGGCCGCCCCCCCGCTCAAGACGAACGGTGACTTCCCCCCCCTGAGCATCAGTGCCGCTGGTAATATTGTTGACCGAATACAGTTGCAGGTTACACCCGGAATCCACCAGAGATTCAATGGCCTTGAAAGTTGCGTCTACAGGACCGCTGCCCTCAGCCTCTACCGTGTGTTCCTTACCGTCCACGGTCATGGTCAGATGCGCCTTGGGCACAACGCCGGTTTCAGAACAGACCTGCATGCAGACCAGACCGAAGCGGCCTTCTTCTTCCTTTTGCTTGGTATCGCTGGCAATCGCCTGCAGATCTTCATCAAAGATCTCATGCTTGAGGTCGGCCAGTGCCTTGAAGCGGGTGAAGGCCTCATTCAACTCCCCCCCTTCGGTTTCAAACTGGATACCAAGCTCCAGTAGTCTCGTACGGAAGGCATTGCGGCCGGAATGCTTACCTAAAACCAGGCTATTGGTATGCCAGCCTACGTCCTGTGCCCGCATGATCTCGTAGGTTTCGCGATGTTTGAGCACGCCATCCTGATGGATGCCGGACTCATGGGCAAAAGCATTGGCACCGACGATCGCTTGTTGGGTTGAACAGGAAACCCGGTAATGGTGGACACCAGACGTGATGCCGGGACGATATGCTGGGTGTCTATGCGGGTATCAATATTGAAGAGATCCTGGCGGGTACGAACCGCCATGACTATTTCTTCCAGCGCTGCGTTACCTGCCCGTTCGCCCAGACCATTGATAGTACATTCGACCTGACGGGCACCGTGGGTAACCGCAGCCAGCGAGTTGGCTACCGCAAGCCCCCCCAGGTCGTTATGGCAATGGACTGAAAAAACAGCCTTGTCGGCATTCGGGATACGGTTCAGTAACTGACGGATGGTCTCACCAAACTGTTCAGGAATGGCATAGCCCACGGTATCAGGGATGTTGATGGTACGGGCGCCGGCATCGATAGCGGCTTCAATGATGCGACAAAGAAAATCCAGCTCTGACCGCCCGGCGTCTTCACAGGAGAACTCGACGTCATCAACGTGGCTACGCGCCCGCTTGACAGCGCGCACGGCTTGCTCGACCACCTCATCTGGCTCCATCTGAAGTTTATGCTTCATATGGATGGGCGAGGTGGCAATAAAGGTATGGATACGGGAGCGCTCGGCAGGGCGGATCGCTTCAGCGGCCCTGTCGATATCCTTGTCCAACGCACGAGCCAGACTGCAGACAGTGGATTCTTTGATGTTCTCGCAATAGCCTTGACTGCATCAAAGTCGCCCTGGCTGGCAATGGCAAACCCCCCCGCCTCGATAACGTCTACGCGAAGCTTCTCGAGCGCCTTGGCAATGCGGAGTTTTTCCGCCTTGTTCATGGTGGCGCCCGGACTTTGCTCGCCATCACGCAGAGTGGTATCAAAAATGACCAGGTGTTCACTAGCGGCCATTGCTGGGCTCCCATCAGAAACGTTGCTTTGATTTTCGGTGAAGTATATCACTTCTCCGGAGCCAG
>JDSH01000154.1_pt1 | contig 22132 bp, 33 predicted proteins | sample 199451 | NCBI WGS metagenome assembly JDSH01 (sample SAMN02584198, study PRJNA231836) | bioreactor metagenome | isolation source: continuous culture bioreactor electron acceptor NO2- transfer2 day 38 after... | place: Germany: Bremen | reverse complement strand
CTTGAGCTGTTGCTCAATCAAGGCCGCGTATTCTACATCGTTCCGCTGCCTTGTCAACCGTTTATTTTTCGCTGTTTTCGCTTCCGAAAACCGCCGAAAAACTCTCCGGCTTACTGCCTGTTTCGAGGTGCGCATTCTACACTGAACCGCCTTCCTGTCAACCGCTTTCTGAAGTTTTTCTGAAACATTTTCTTCAGCGCTTTCAAGCAGTTATCGCTCGGGTTTCGGCTCTTTTCAGTGGCCTGCCCCCCCTCAAGCGAGATGCGCATTCTACAGACCTCAGCCGAGGAGTCAACGGCCAATCTGAAAAATTTCAGATTGGCCAAAACGCCACGACAATCACTCGACAATGATCACCCGAGCAATCTTCTTTTTACCCGCCTGGATGACACACTCATCCCCCCCTGCTACAAACATGCGCTGGCCCTCAAACTGCTGGCCATCCACATAAACCGCTCCACGCCCAAGCACGTCACGCGCCGCAGCACCGTTCTTTACCAGACCGGCAAGACGCAGAACCGCAGGCATTGGAATCTCGCCCTGACCTTCCAGCGAAACCTCCACGTCCGGCACGTTGTCCGGAATCGCACCGAGAGCAACCCGATTACCCGCCGATTTATGAGCCGTCTTTGCGGCCTCCTCGTCATGGAAGCGGGTAATCAACTCTTCAGCGAGCACCTTCTTATAGTCCTGAGGGTTTTCGCCGCCGGCAACCGCAGCTTTGAATTGCTCGATCTCAGCCATCGGCCGGAAGCTGAGCAACTCGAAGTAGCGCCAAAGCAAGTCATCAGGCATGGAAAGGAGCTTGGTATACATCTCCCCCCCCGGGGGGGAATCGCTAACCCCCCCCACATAGTTACCGAGAGACTTCGACATCTTCTGGACGCCATCCAGACCTTCAAGAATGGGGGGGACCGTCAGAATGGCCTGCGGTTTCTGACCGTAGTGCTTCTGCAGAATCCGCCCCCCCATCAGGAGATTAAATTTCTGATCAGTACCACCCAGCTCAATGTCAGCTTCAAGCGCCACCGAGTCGTAACCCTGCACCAGAGGATAGAGGAATTCATGAATGGCGATTGGCTGCTCGGAGCGATAGCGTTTGGTAAAATCATCGCGCTCAAGCATACGGGCAACCGTATATTGCCCGGCCAGGCGAATCATATCCGCCGCCGTCATCTTGCTCATCCACTCGGAGTTGAAGACAACCCGGGTTTTTTTCGCGATCCAGAATCTTGAACACCTGCTCCTTATAGGTAATCGCATTTTCGCGCACCTGATCTTCAGTAAGCGGAGGCCGGGTAGCACTCTTTCCTGTGGGGGGGTCACCGATCATTCCGGTAAAGTCACCAATCAGGAAAATAACTTCGTGCCCAAGATCCTGGAACTGGCGCAGTTTATTAATAAGAACCGTGTGGCCGAGGTGCAGATCTGGCGCGGTTGGGTCGAAGCCGGCCTTCACTCGCAGCGGCCGACCTTCTTTCAGCTTTGCAACCAGGTCTTCCTCTGGAATCAGCTCATCAATACCCCCCCGTTTGATAATCGCCAGCGCTTCATCTATTGATGCCATGAACCCCCCCTCACCCCCCCGTCTGTGACAATAAAGCGGGAGCCGGTTACAGAGGTCTACAAAAGAAATCTGTGAGTTACCGGCACCTTGGTACAGTAGAAATGCTCAGAAAACGACCAATCAGAGCATGAAAAGCCCGGGATTATAGCAGCGGCGGCGCAGTTTGTACGACCAGCACAGCCGCTCGACTGTAATGTTGGACACTGTCGCAATTCTGTTATATGCGGTACTCTGTTGGTCTATACTTGACCTGGCGCTTTAATAAGCCGGTACAAATTACTGGATTACCGATTAAAACGGGTGAGCCACGTGCTGAAAACATTCCCCCCCAAAACACACATTACCCTGGCGGCGGCCGCACGGTAATCGTCTCTGCTGCTGTCCTGATGAGCCCAAGCGCAGACGTTGAAGCCAAGCGGATGAGCTACACCGTCGACCTGGAACAGGGCCTGGTTTCCGGCGCATCCTCACAGGAAGCCAGCACCCAAGCCCCCCCCGCTCCGGAGGCTCAGACAACAAGCGAAACATCTGAAAGCCAGATCCAACCAATGGCAGCTCAGGCAGACGTTGCACCCGAGCCTGATATTCATTGGCAGGAATTCACTATCAAATCTGGCGATACACTCTCCACGTTGTTCCGGAAAGCCGGATTCAATGACGGCCTGATGCTTTCGGTGATTCACGGTGACGGCGAGGCCGACAAGCTCCAACGCCTTTATGCCGGCGAGGATATCCGGTTCGGCGTAAACTCGGCTGGTGAACTGGTTGCGATTGAACTCCAACGTTCCTTATTGGAGTCCCTCAAAATCGCGCGCACGGAAGACGGCTTTCTTGGTGAGACCGTCGTCCGCGAACCCGAAGCCAGACCGGCATTCGCCGCAGGCGTTATCGACGGCTCTTTATACCTCTCAGCCAGAGACGCCGGCCTGAATGATCGCCTGACCATGGAACTGGCCGGCATTTTCGGCTGGGACATCGACTTTGTATACGATGTCAGAAAAGGCGACAGCTTCGAAGTGGTTTACGAAGAGCTTTATATTGATGGCGAAAAGTTTGATACCGGCCGGATTCTCTCTGCCCGTTTTATCAACCGGGGGGGTGAAGACAACCTTGCCCTGCTGTATACCGATGCCAACGGAGAAAGCGACTACTATTCCCCCCCCGATGGCAAGAGCATGCGCAAGGCCTTCCTGAGAGTGCCGATCAACGCCAGGGTCTCTTCGCCCTTCAACCTGCAACGCCGCCATCCGGTTCTCGATGTGGTTCGTCCACACGAAGGTACCGATTATGCGGCACCTCCGGGCACCCCCCCAATCAAGGCCGCCGGCAGCGGCCGGGTGAAGTTCGCCGGTTGGAAAGGCGGCTACGGCCGAACTGTAGTGCTGCAGCATGGCGACAACATTACAACACTCTACGCTCACATGAGCCGTCTGGGCAAAGGCATCAAGAATGGTACCCGGGTCAAGCAGGGAGAAACCATTGGCTATGTCGGTTCATCCGGCATGGTGACTGGCCCCCCCCACCTGCATTATGAGTTCCGGATCAACGGTGCGCCGAGAAACTCCAGAACAGTCAAACTCCCCCCCGACGCCAAGCCGGTACCGGACAGCGAGATGGCCAGGTTCCAGAAGTTCACTGAACAGCGCCTGGCACAGTTCAACGTGTTCCGCGAAAGCAATCAGCAGCTGGCGCTGGCCTCGGATAACTGAGCATGGACTACTGGCTAGGCCTGATGTCAGGCACCAGCATGGACGCAGTTGATGCGGTGCTGGTGTCTTTCGACACGGACAGCCTGGCCGTCCACGAAACCTTCTCACTACCCTATACCGACGCGCTGCGCCAGCGATTGCTGCTGGCAACGCGTAACCAAGCAGACCCGGATGAGCTGGGTGAACTGCACTCCCTGGTTGGCCAGCATTTTGCGGAAGCCGGTGCCCAACTGATTAAAAAGTCCGGCGTTGATCCTCAAAAGATCCGGGCCGCAGGCAGCCATGGCCAGACCATTCGCCACCAACCAACCGGAAACGCCCCCCCCTTTTCCCTTCAGATCGGCAACGCCGCGTGGCTATCCGAACGTCTGGGAATCACCACAGTTGCCGATTTCCGAAGTCGGGACATCGCCGCCGGCGGACAGGGCGCTCCCCCCTGGTACCCGCTTTTCATCGCTGGCTATTTGCCTCACCCACTCAGGATAGATGCATTCTGAATCTCGGAGGTATCGCCAACATCACCTGGTTGCCGGCCGGCTCGAGAAAGCCGGTCGTCGGCTTCGATACCGGCCCGGCCAATGCCTTGCTGGATGCCTGGTGCCTGGACCAGACTGGGCGGCATTTTGATGAAGACGGCCACATGGCCAGTGAGGGCGCGCCCCCCATTCCGACCTACTTGCCAGCATGCTGTCAGACGCCTACTTCAGCAAACCAGCCCCCCCGAAAAGTACGGGCAAAGAGCGCTTCAATATCGACTGGGTGCGCACGCATCTTCAGCGTTTCGACGAGATCCCCCCCGCCGAGGATGTGCAGAGAACCCTGCTGCAACTGACGGTGACAACCATTCTCCAGCAGTTACCACAGGAAAATGCAGACATGGCCGTTTACGCCTGTGGTGGCGGCACCTTCAATCGATTACTGATGAGAGAACTCAAGGTGGGGGGGCTTGGCTCCGCCGCACTGCACACCACGGCGGATCTTGGTCTTGACCCTCAATGGGTGGAGCCGGTGGCGTTCGCCTGGCTGGCCCGACAGACCATCACACAGTTGCCGGGTAACGTGCCCGAAGTCACCGGCGCTTCGGGCGAGAGAATACTGGGGGGGGCGATTTACCCGCCCTGAGTCAGATGGAAAATGAGCTGCCGCAACCGCAGGTCGAACTCGCATTCGGGTTCTGAACCACAAACTGTGAACCCTGAAGCCCTTCCTGATAATCGATAGTAGCCCCCCCTACCAGATACTGATAGCTCATGGAGTCAACCAGCAGCTTGACGCCGTCCCGTTCGATGACGGTGTCATCCTCTTCCTGACTTTCATCAAATGAAAAGCCGTACTGGAATCCGGAGCAGCCGCCGCCTGTGACAAAGACACGCAACTTGAGATCGGGATTTTCCTCCTCCTCGATCAACTCACGCACCTTTGCGACTGCGTTGTCGGTGAAAAACAACGGCGTGGCCATTTGTTGCTGAACTACACTCAAAGTCTGCCTCCGGCATGATATTGCTGTCAGGAAATTATGGTATTCCTGACTAAAACAATCAACTATTCGGACTTGTCCTCATCTTCACCTGCGATTGAACTATCTGGCTGCTTTTGCTCATGCGTCAGCAAACCACTGGTTTCATCCTTGCGCACCAGGTTGCCGTTGACCGAGGCGCCCATGGCCATCTCAATCAACTGGTAATAGACATTGCCGGTAACAACCGCTTTCTCTGCCAGCTCGAGGTGGGCAGAGGCATGCACGTCACCCTTTACCTTGCCATTGATGATGATGTGGGGGGGAGCCACGACGTCGCCAACGATTTCCCCCCCCACCTCTGACAAACGCACCACCGCATCGGAGCCTTCTTCGGCCACAACCCGGCCCTTGATGGTGCCATCCACGTGAAGACCACCGGAGAAATGAACGTCGCCCTCAACGGTGGTCTTGCCGGAAATCAGGGTGTCAAAATGGCCGGGGGGGGAACGGCGGGGGGTTTCTGCTTTTTCTTGCCAAGCATCTCAGTTCTCCGTTAAATCTTTCCAATCAAAGGTTCGTTCAGCCTGGGATGCCTTGCGGCCCTCCGCCTGGGCAACGACCTGAATCTCATAGGGCTCAAAGCTCTCAGGCAGGCGCAGGCTGCCCTCCACATCCTGGAAGTAGCGGAACCGGAATTTCACGCCCAGATCATCAATCTCATCCGACAGATCCCTCAGCGCAATGACCTCTTTCTCGCCATCCAGACGACCGATGACATTCACGGCCACCAAGCCTGAAATATAGCTCTTGTTGTTGCCAACCTGAGTCAGCACCATTTTGAAATCGAAAGCGCCAGACTCCCGGGCCGGGCTCAGCGTAAAACTGTCCACCTGCAGACCCTTGCTGGTTTCCGAAGGCGCCATGATATTGCGGTAGAAGGTAAGGTCCGCCTCCAGCTCCGAGATGCGGGTCTCCAGGCCGACAATCGTGTTTCGCGCCTCCCGCAGTGCCTGCTCGTCGATGGCGCGCCCACGTTCGAGGTTCACCAAGCCCTGGCGTGCCTCCCGGTATTGCTCCCGCAGGTTCTCCACCTCCTCCACCAGTTGCTCGGCAGACGCTTCCGCCGAGCTGAAACGGAAACCGCCCTGGGCGAGCCCAGCGGCATATCCGGCCACAGCCGCAATGACGGTGAATGCCAGCAGAATCAGGCTGCGACGTAACCGGTAACCCGGCCGGTGGCGGATAACAACGTATTCATCCGCCGGTTTTCGAGGATCACTCACGGCCCGACCTCACGGTAGCAGAGCCGGAGCGTTCAGGCCCTTGGTTTCATCCAGGCCGAACATGATATTCATATTCTGAACCGCCTGGCCGGCGGCGCCTTTTACCAGGTTGTCGATCACCGATGAAACGATCACGATATTGCTGTCTTCCTGACGGTGTAATGCCATCCGGCAATGATTGGCACCACGAACACTGCGGGTCTCCGGATGACTTCCGAACGGCATGACATCGACGAACGGCTCATCTTTGTAACGCGCCTCATACAGTGCCTGAAGGCGATCAAAATCCTGAGGGTTATCGAGCTCGGCATACAGCGTGGCTTCAATACCGCGAATCATCGGTATCAGGTGCGGCACAAAGGTAACACCAACGCCTTTCCCTGCAGCGGCCATGAGGCCCTGGCGAATCTCCGGCAAATGCCGATGCCCGGAAGCGCCGTAGGCCTTGAAACTCTCGCCTATCTCACCGTGAAGCATGCCAATCTTGCCCTGCCGGCCGGCACCGCTGGCGCCAGACTTGGCATCGGCTATCAGCCTTGCGGGATTGACCAGGCCCTGTTCCAGCAACGGCAGGAATCCCAGCTGCACGGCTGTCGGATAACACCCTGGATTCGCCACCAGCTGAGCGTCACGAATGGCCTCGCGTGCCACCTCAGGCAAGCCGTAAACCGCTTTTTCAGCCCAGTCGGCACTCTCGTGGGGGGGCATGCCATACCAGTTTGCCCAAATATCAAGATCCTTCAGGCGGAAATCCGCCGACAGGTCGACTACGCGAACACCTGAGGCCATCAATTCCGGAACATGCGCATGGCAACGCCGTGCGGCGTGGCAAAAAACACCAGATCACAGCTCGCCAGCACCGATGCGTCGGGCTCGGAGAATTCAAGGTCATAATGGCCTCGCAGGTTGGGATACATATCGGCCACGGGCATCCCCCCCGCTTCCGATCGCGAGGTGATGCAGATAACCTCTGCTTCCGGGTGGGTAGCCAGAATTCTCAGCAGCTCTACACCCGTGTATCCGGTTCCGCCGACGATGCTACTTTAATCACTCTTATCTCCAACGTGGTCTGGACAGAATTGGGAAGTCAGGGCACGTAGTCTAACATGATAAACCAAGGACTTATTGCAGCCTGCGGGCCCGCCGTTACAATGTTGTCAGAAATCTGCTGATGATCCCGACACTCCAACCGGAACACCCCCCCGCCAATGCGTAGCATCAGGCAACAGATTACCGAGAATCTGATCCCCCCCGTATTCCGGCGGAAGCTCTCCGGCGTTGATGCCTTACCGCAATTGGCGGTTCTTGGCCTGCTGTCCGGCATTGTGACCGGCGGCGTGATCCTGCTTTTCCGCCTCGCTATTGAATGGCCACTGGAGCATTTCCTGCCGGGCCAGGGCTCAGAGAGTTTCGAAGAGCTGGATCTGCTCACCCGAGGTCTTCTGCCACTGGCCGGGGGGGCTCTGGGGGGGCTGGGGGGGCTGCTGTTGCACAAACTCGCCCTGCACGATCGCAAAGTCGGCATCGTTCATATCATGGAGCGGCTGAACTACCATCAGGGCTACATCTCCTTCCGCAGCGCCATGGTTCAGTTTGTTTCCGGCGTTACCACGGTCATTACCGGGCAATCCGCCGGCCGGGAGGGACCTGCCGTACATCTGGGCGCGGCCTTCTCCAGCCTGCTCGGGCAATGGATGCGGCTGCCCAACAACAGCATTCGTACGCTGGTCGCCTGCGGTTGTGCCGCTGCCATTTCCGCCTCCTTCAACACTCCCATCTCCGGCGTGATTTTCGCCATGGAAGTGGTGATGATGGAATACACCATTGCCGGCTTCACTCCGATCATCCTGGCCGCGGTCAGCGCTGCCATCGTCACCCAGGCGGTTTATGGCACCGAACCGGCGTTCAGTGTCCCGGCTCTGACCATGAATTCACTGCTGGAGATCCCCCCCTGGATTCTCGCCATTGCCGTTATTATCGGCATCGCAGCGGCCGGATTTATCCAACTGGTAGACAGTATGGGCCGTTACCATCACCGCCCGGTGTTGCTACGAATTGCCGTGGCCGGCCTGTTGATGGTGCCCTTCGCCCTGGTCATCCCGGAAACCATGGGCATCGGCTACGATACGGTGAGCGAAACCATTCACGGTGAACTCGGATTCTGGTTACTGATCGGCGCGGGCAGCGCCAAACTGATCATCACCGGATTGTCCATTGGACTGGGTATGCCCAGCGGTGTTATCGGCCCCCCCACCATCTTCATGGGCGCCACCCTGGGCGGCGCCATGGGCCTGATCGGCGCCCAGATGTTCCCGGACATTGCCTCATCGGTGGGGGGGTTTTACGCCATGCTGGGTATGGGGGGGGCGATGATGGGCGCCGTGCTGCAGGCGCCACTGGCGGCTTTGATGGCGCTGATGGAGCTCACCCGGAACCCGAACATCATACTGCCAGGCATGCTGATGATTACTACCGCCAGCCTGGTGACCAGCGAAGCCTTCGGAAAGAAATCCCTGTTCCTGACCATCCTCAAGAGCCAGGGCCTGAGCTACCAGAACTCCCCCCCCGTTATCCAGGCACTGAGGCGGGTTTCGGTTGGCGCCATCATGGAACGGAATATTCTTCGAACCGAACGCGCGCTCACGCTGGAGGAAGCCAAGAAAGCCCTGAAATCGGAACCGAAGTGGCTTCTGGTGGAAGGCAGCAACGGCCCCCCCACCGCCCTGCTGCCGGCGGTCGATCTGGCCCGCTTTCTTGAGGACACTGAGAAACAGGCCTCCGAGGAAGGCACCGAATTACCGGAATCCATTGATTTGATGGAAATCCCCCCCGCCAACCGGCGGGATGTGGCACCGGTTCAGTACCAGGCAACGCTGGAAGAAGCCCTGCAACAATTCGATAGCACCCAGCTGAGGCACTGTACGTACAACGCCATGTGGCCCCCCCCATGATTCAACGGGTTTATGGTGTTGTGCTGCAAACGGATATCGAAAGCTACTACCAATATCGACGGAGTTAACGAATGCTTTGGGTGAAAGCCTTCCACATTATTTCCCTGGTGTGCTGGTTCGCCGGCATTTTCTATCTGCCCAGACTGTTCGTGTATCATGCCGCCTGCGAGGATGAACCAGGCAAGGAGCGGTTCAAGGTGATGGAACGCAAGCTTTACCGTGGCATCACTACGCCTTCCATGGTCGCCACAGTTGTCTTTGGTGTCTGGCTGCTCAGCTACAACTGGTCCGGGTATTTCAGCCAGGGTTGGCTGCATGCCAAGCTGACGCTGGTGGTTTTGCTGATCATCTACCACTTCTACTGTGGTCACCTTGTCAAAGTGTTCCGGGATGATCAGAACACCCGTAGCCACGTGTTCTACCGCTGGTTTAATGAGCTGCCGGTGTTTGTCCTGCTCGCTGTCGTGATTCTTGCTGTTGTTAAACCATTCTGAGGAGATCGGCCATCAAAAGCTTCACCCGCCCCCCCCACGTACTGGTGCTCTCCGGGCTGGATCCGTCTGGTGGCGCCGGCATACAGGCAGACATACAGGCCATCACATCCATCGGCGCACATCCGCTGCCCGTGCTCACCTGCCTGACTGTACAGGACACCCGCAACGTATATGGTGCCGAGCCCGTCAGCCCGGACCTGATCAAACAACAACTGGAGTGCCTTGCCCAGGATACGCCCATTCACGCCATCAAAACCGGGGGGGCGCTCGGAAATGCCGAAGTGGTGGAGGTACTGGTGGAGTTTGTACAGAAGCATTCGGGCGTGCCTTTGATTGTCGACCCGGTGATCAAGGCGGCTGGCGGTGGCGATCTGGCCGATGATGCGCTTGTAGCGGCCATGAAAGACAAGCTGTTTGCCAGGGCCGAAATGATTACGCCGAACGGCGTTGAGCTGGCTCAGCTCGGCGGCAGCGACAATCCGGCAGAGGCCGCCCGCAACCTTTTGCAGACCGGCTGCGAATCCGTGCTTGCCACCGGCGGCCACGGCTCCGGCATCCACATCATCAACACATTGTATAACCACGCCCCCCCGGAGCCATGGAATGGGAGGTGGAAAGGGTTGGTGCCAATGAATATCACGGCACCGGCTGCACGCTGGCAGCGGCCATTGCCGCCGGCCGGGCCATGGGCCTGTCACCGAGGGCCGCGATTTCCCAGGCGCAGAATTACGTGCATCGGGCGCTGCTGCATGCCCTGACAGTTGGCCAGGGTCAGAAAGTTCCCGACCGGGGGGGTATTCTGTGGGAACGGTAAGGTCTCAGATCAGACCCGGACTGTACGCCATCACCGATAACCGGCTAACCCCCCCTGCCGACACCCTGATTGTCTCGGTAGAGGCAGCCCTGGCCGGAGGCGCGCGGCTGGTTCAGTATCGGGACAAGGGATCGACAGCCTCTGAACGGCTGGTTCAGGCCAGGAACCTCAACAGCCTGTGCCAGGGGGGGTTCGACGTTCCGTTACTGATTAATGACGACCCGGAACTTGCCGCCCGAGTCGGCGCCGCTGGGGGGGTTCATCTGGGTCAGGATGATTGCTCATTGGTCGACGCCAGGCGCTTGCTCGGGGGGGAGCATGCCATTATCGGCATCACCTGCCATCACAGCCTGAATCTGGCCCAGACAGCCGTTGACGGCGGTGCGGATTACCTGGCCTTCGGCCGCTTTTACGATTCGGCTACCAAGCCAGGTGCGCCCCCCCCGGCCTCGCCGGACGTTTTAACCGAGGCAAAAGCCCTTGGGTTACCCATTACAGCCATAGGCGGAATCACCGGCAACAATGCGGAGCCCCCCCTGATCCGTGCCGGGGGGGCAGACCTGGTTGCCGTAGTGGGCGGCCTGTTCGGCGGCCAACCCTCAGACATTGAAGCCCGGGCCAAGGCATTTAACCGTCTGTTCGCCCGGCATCATCCACTTTTTTTTCACTTTCCGAATAACAGGAGACAACCGTGAATCATTCCGAAACCCTCTTTGAACAGGCCCAGAAATACATTCCCGGCGGCGTGAACTCCCCCCCGGTACGGGCATTCCGTGGTGTTGGCGGTACTCCGGTCTTTTTCAAACACGCCGAGGGCGCCTATCTCTATGACGAGGATGACCGGCGGTACATCGATTTTATTGGTTCCTGGGGGGGCCCGATGATCCTGGGCCATTCCGACCCCCCCCGCATCAAAGCGGCGCTGCACGCACAGGTCGATCTGGGTGTGGGTTACGGGGGGGCCCGACCGCCATTGAAACCGAGATGGCGAAAAAGGTGTGCGAACTGGTGCCCTCCATCGAACTGGTGCGCATGGTCAACTCCGGCACCGAGGCCACCATGAGTGCCATCCGTCTGGCCCGTGGCTACACCGGCCGCGACAAGATCGTGAAATTCGAAGGTTGCTACCACGGCCACGTAGATTCCCTGCTGGTCAAAGCCGGTTCCGGCGCCCTGACCCTGGGTGTACCCAACTCACCGGGAATTCCGGCCAGCCTGGCGGAGCACACCCTGACCCTGACCTACAACGACATTGACGAGGTTCGTGAAACCTTCAGTCAGATGGGCGACCAGATTGCCGCCATTATCGTTGAGCCTGTGGCCGGCAACATGAACTGCATCCCGCCCGTGCCCGGCTTCTTGGAAGCGCTGCGGGAAGTGTGTGATGAGCACGGCACCGTGCTGATTTTCGATGAGGTAATGACCGGATTCCGGGTGTCGCTCGGCGGCGCCCAGGGGGGGTTCTATGGGGGGGTGAAGCCCGACCTGACGGCTCTCGGTAAGGTTATTGGCGGCGGCCTGCCCGTCGGTGCATTCGGCGGCAAACGCGAAATCATGGAGCATATCTCGCCGCTGGGCCCGGTTTATCAAGCCGGCACCCTGAGCGGTAACCCGCTGGCAATGACCGCCGGGCTGACCACGCTGAATGCCATTTCCGAGCCCGGGTTCCACGATCGGCTGACGGAAAAAACCAATCGGGTGAAGGATGGCTTCAAGGCGGCAGCGGATGAAGCCGGCATCCCACTGGCGGTTCAGTCCGCGGGTGCCATGTTCGGCTTCTTCTTTACTACCGAACCAACCATCACGCGCTTTGACCAGGTGATGGCCTGTGACGTGGAACGCTTCAAGGCATTCTTCCAGGGCATGCTGAAGGAAGGCGTTTACCTGGCGCCCTCAGCATTCGAGGCAGGCTTTACTACCGCAGCGTTGTCAGATGAGGATATTGAATTCACTCTGGCAGCTGCGCGCAAGGTCATGAAAACGTTGTGAGGCACCATTGCCCCCCCCGGGTATCGATCCGGGGGGGGCGAACCTCCGCTGGGCTAGAATACGCCCTCAAGGGAGAGCAACAGCGTATGCCGACGATAATCGTATTCGTTGAGCTCACTCTGCTGATGACGGAAAAACCATTGCGGCCTTAATAACCAGCGCGCAGTGAGATCATACTCAGCCATCAGCCTACTCCGGTCAGAACGTCTTCCCGCCTGCGCTCCACCAACATCCCCCCCGACTCAACCCAGCGATGCGGCTTGCCATAGCGACTATGGCGAACCGATAGCTCACCCGCCAGGGCCAACCCCCCCGGCGACAGCTGATAATTCGCTTCCAGAATGAGCTCGTGCCTTGTGGGCGATACGCTGACAAACCGTTCGGGCACGTCCAGATCTTGCCGGTTGTTCAGTTCCAGGCGGTACTCGCCTGCCAGGTCCAGATCACCAAACGGATAACCCAGCCCTGCCTTCAGCTGGTACCACTGGCCATCGTAGGCCTGGTAGCCGTCACCACCATTCACCTGCTCCACGGCAAACGCCACGTCACACCTCAGATCTTCGGCAGGTGAACACTCGGCAGACCGGGCCAGAAACTCAGCACCCCCCCAGCGGTTTCCAGACTATCTCCGTCAAGCCACGAACGCGACACCACGGGCCGAATACCAACCGCCCAAAGCCCCCCCCAGGCACGCATGACACCGAAGCGCGCCTGTAACAACTGCTGATCGTAATCGCCGTCCTCGGCATAGTGTCGGGCAAACGCGATCAGATCCAGCGAGAGCCAACGGTGGGCATCCAATGCATAGTCAACCGAACCGGCGGCTATCACTTCGCCAAGCGCACTTCCCTGATTACTGGCGGAGTCTTCAGGAGTTGCCGAGAGATTGCTGTCGTAACCTGCGCCGAGGGACAAATAGCCGTAGGCATCCACTCGGCGCTCGCCCTGAAGAAGTGCCAGGCCGTCGAGTTTTGCCAACTGCTGCTCGGCAAGACGCTGGACAGATTCCGGTGGTGATGCCGCAAGGCTCTCCTCAAACCATTTACGGGCTTCCCCCCCTGGCCGATCATCAGCAAGGGCGACCAGGCCCAGGTTGTACGTGGCCAAGGCGCGATCGTCACCGTCCAGTAAACGGGAAAACCACTGCCGGGCCGCCGGATAATCCCCCCCCAGCCGATAACAGACCACGCCCAGATTGTAATGCAGTGACGGAGACTGAACGCCCAGCTCTGCAGCCAACTGGAAACTTTCCCGGGCCTGACCAAGGTTGCCTTGCTGAAACTGGACCACGCCCTGGGCCAGCGCTTCGCTTGCCCCCCCATCAGAGAGAGCGGATTGGGCCAACAGGGGGGGCTGACCGAGAAGAAACAAAAAGATGAAGAGGAGACGCAAGAACAACCCCCCCGGTTCAGTCAATAAATAGAAAACCGTTGACGGAAACCGAGGTTACCACAAGCTTTGAGTTACGGCTTCGAGGATTGAGGCGGGAGTTCCGGCTTTTTGCCAGGATCAATATCGGGGGGGCGCTTGTCGGAACCAGGCCACTCCGGCCGGTTTTCACGAACGTCGCGGGCACGCTCTGACATGGACTGACCAAAATCCCGCCCTTTTTCACGGGCCTGCTCGCGAATTTTCTGGCCCGGGGGGGGCTCGCCATCCCCCCCGGGCCCTGAGGAACGACGCTCCAGTGCCGGTAGCTCGGGCAGACGAATTTCACGGGCAACCGATTCCGTTACGTCCTCATTCTCACCAACCAGCCGCATGGTGACGTCAAGATCGTCCCGGCCAAACGCCGGCGCGGACATCAGGGCAAGTATAAGGCCAGCGGTTGCGAAGCCAAGGGATCCGTTATAACCACTCATGTTGCAGGCTCCTTAACATCCACAGGGGGGGCATGCCGGCTCGCCCCCCCCGGGTAATCGGGTATGGTGGCCCGAAAAACTTTCTGCCGGCCTTCAGCATCCAGCTCGGCAACAAGCTCGCCGTCCCCCCCGGGGGGGAACATAATCCGCAGGGGGGGTAATGCCAGCACATTGTCACCCTGCTCCAGGCTCACCTGCCAGCGCACCTGATGCTGCCCGGGCAAGCCTGCGATTTCCACATGAGGCGGCAGATTCAAGGTAAGGGTAACGTCATCCAGGGGGGGCTCTCCCGCCGTGAATGCAAGGCGTACGGTTCTCTCCACCGGCGCGACAACGGGGGGGGTGTCCACCACCTCCGCCACAGCGACAGCCTCATGACCAGCCTCATCAGGTTGCCACAGTCCGAACTGCCCGATGAACAACCCCCCCAATGCCAGTGCTGCCGCCACCGCACCACCCCCCCACGCCATGTGTACACGCCGGCCCGAACCGGAAGACAACTCCCCCCCAAACACCCGCGATTCAAAATCCGGGGGGCCGGCGGAGGCACATCAAACTGCGCCGCCATCCGGGACATCAACACTTCTTCCATATCACAACGACGCCGGCACCGAGGGCAACGTTGCAAATGCTCACGCACCACCGCCGCCTGATTCTCGGGGGGGAGTGTCGCCCTGACATAATCAGGTAATTGTGATCGAGTGCTTCGACAGGACATGGTCATCACCTCACTCCTCAACACGCCGGATGTCGCTTCCCGGTTCCATGCGCTGCTGCAGGTATTTTCTCAGCGTGGCCCGGCTGCGATGCAGCCGTGATTTCACGGTACCAACCGCAACGCCCAGTACTTCAGCCACGTCTTCCTGTCGCCAACCGTCAACATCATGCAGAAGCAGCAAGGTTCTCTGATCTGGCGAAAGCCGGTCCATAGCCTCGTCCAGCATGAAGCCGAGGCGCGACTGATCGAAGACAAGTTCTGGCGTGGCATCATGAGATTCCAGCGCATCGAACCAATCCGCCTGGTGGTCCGCCTCCATGAGTTCACTGGCTGCCCGGTCGGCACGGCGACCCCCCCTGCGGCGAATCGAATCCACAAACTGACGATAAAGCACACGGTTCAGCCAGGGTCGAAGCTGTTCCACCGTCTCCAGTTCGGATAATCGGGGGGGATACAGTTTGACGACCACATCCTGCACCAGATCCTCAGCGTCCTGACGGGTTCCGGTCAAACGGTAGGCAAACGCATACATCCCCCCCTCGAGGTGGGGGGGCTGAACCAACCGATGGAAACGTTTCTGTGCGGACGGGCGGAAAGGGAAAATTGCCAAAGACCAACTGCCTGATCGAAATTCTGGAAGAGGGCAGTCTATCTTACGCCCGCCCTGTGTGCACTTCAGGCGATAATGACGGATTTATGGCCGAATGTTAATGCAGCAACCGGAACCTTTTTCAAACCCTCTGCGTTGGGTTCTGACTGGCACCCAACGACCAGGCCAGAACTGGACCAAAAAACCGGAGGGTTTTATGAAGCAAATGAGCAGAGTATTTGTCGTTTCTGCGCTGGCCAGCGCACTGGTGGCATGCGGTGGTAGCGGCGGTTCCTCATCATCGGGTGAGACCGGCTCGGTCTCCGTTGGACTGACCGACGCCCCCCCGACCATGGAGCTGTCCAGCGTCAACATCGCGTTCAATGCCATCCGGCTCAAGCCGGCCGACGGTGACTGGCTGGAGTTCAACCTTGATGAAACCGGTGTGGTTGACCTGCTCACGCTGCAAGGCGGCGTAACCGAGCCACTGATCACCAACGAGGAAGTGCCGGCCGGGGGGTCTATAACGAAATCCGGCTGATTATCGACACCGACAACTCCTACGTGACCAAAGAAAGCAATGGCGACAGCAGTTCACCCTTGCCGTTCCCTCAGGTGAGCAGAGTGGACTGAAGCTGAAAGGCGACTTAGTGGTGGCGGCTGATTCCAGCAACAACTTCACCATCGATTTTGATGTGCGCAAATCCATTGTCGACCCACAGGGGGGGCAGGCCCTGGCCGACTACATGCTCAAACCCGTGCTTCGACTGGTGGACAACCTGGAGGTTGGCGCCATTGAGGGGGGGACCGTTGATTACGCAACGATTGCCCAAACAAGAGGCACTGACGACGTAGAAGACACTTTGGCGGATTGCGAGTACGACGGTGCGGTCTACGTCTACGAAGGCGCTGACGTCCAACCGATTGACCTGAACGTCAATCGCGATGGCACCAACCCGTTGATGGTGGTTCCGGTCACCGCTCAGGAATCCGGATCACTCTATGAGTGGACCGCAGCATTCCTGACCGAAGGCCAGTACACCATCGCCTACAGCTGCCAGCTGGACAACAACGAGACCGATGAAACCCTGGAGTTTGATGGGCAACAGAACGTCTCCGTTGTTGCCGGTGAAACAACCGTGGCAGACCCCCCCATACCACAGCCCTGATTTTGCTGTGGCGTTCAGAGACCAGGGACGGTCTCTGAACATTCATTACGTCAACCCGAGTTACAGCGCCGCAGCCCTGGCCTCGGCCTGATCGGCCCCCCCCGCCACATTACCGCGAGCCCGGCGGATATCCGCCAGTAGCAACCAGCCTGAACGCTGCATGCGTTCATCGTTGCCCGCCAACGAGAGTCCCTTCAGAGTAAACTGCTCCGCAGCCCCCCCCAGATTGTCCCCCCCGGCAACGTAGGCCTCTGCCAGTTTGAAATAGACTTCGGCAGATCTTGGCGCAATGCGCTGGGCACGCTCCAGTCGGGCGATGGCGCCTGCGGAATCACCATGGCGAAGGCGCTGATCTGCATCACGTACCAACGTAAGTGCGGCGGCCGGCAACTGGTCACCGGATTCGCTGTAGCTGGGCGCCGGGTGCTCGGCGAGTCCGGCTCAGTGACAGTCGGTTGCTCACTCTTGCGCCATACCTGTTCGTCCTGCTCTTCAGGAATATTAGTGCGTGGTGGTTCCGGCGCCGAACGGCGGTCATCGCCCCCCCCACGGGCACATAGATGGAGCCGCCACCCGGCCCCCCCGTTGCGCAACCGGCCAGGCCGACAAACAGGGCCAGGCAGGCTGACCGTACAATCACTTGTTTATTCATTGAAACAATCCTTCAAACCAACCTCGAATTTGCCGGCCAAGACTGCCGTTGCAGCCTGTGTGCTGTTCCGGCTCGCTGCCGGCGATAAACGGAATCAGCCGGGCATTGTCGCAGTTTTCTCCGGTCAGCGCCTGCTCACCCGGATTCACCCAGTGATACTGAACGCCATCCGGCATCACCGGTGAGAAACCGTGCTGGGGGGGAATCTGTGCCATGGTGGCAGACCAGACCGGCAAAGCGCCGGAGGCTCCGGTCAGCGCGGTCGGGCCGTTATCATCACGGCCGACCCAGGCGACCGCCAGCAGGTCGCCGCTGAAACCGGCGAACCAGGAATCACGGCCATCGTCGGTGGTGCCGGTCTTGCCCGCCAGTGTCAGGGAATCCGGTAACCGGTAGTAGGCTGACCGGCCAGTGCCTTCCTGCATGGTTTCCTGCATAACGTACTGCACCAGATGCACCGCAGCAGGATCGGCCACCTGATCCACCTTCAGGCTGTACCGGGACAAAGGCTCATTCGCGGCATCGGTGACTTCCCGAATGGTGCGCAGGGGGGGCGTATTGAAGCCGGAAGTTGCCAGACCCTGATACAGCTGCGCGACATCCACCGGCGACAGGGAAATGGAACCCAGAAGCATCGATGGGTAATCCGAGATAGGCGTGGTCACCCCCCCAAAGGCCCTCAGCGTCTCCTGCACCGCCGGTATGCCCACATCCAGCCCCCCCACACGCACGGCCGGCAGGTTGTACGAGCGGGACAAGGCTTCGTGCAAGGGCACCTGACCACGCTCCTTGCCATCATAGTTCTGCGGCTGCCAGCGCCGACCATCATCAAACTCGAGGGTGAAGGCCTTATCCTGAACCGGCGAAATCAAGGTATAGCGCTCCGGCTGAGACAGCGCCGTCAGGTAGATAAACGGCTTCACCAGCGAACCGATAGGCCTCCGGGCGTCAACTGCCCGGTTAAAACCGGCGAAGCGGGGGGGGTCTTTGCCCCCCCCACCAGCGCCAACACCTCGCCGGTATCCTTGGCGGTGACGACCACCGCCGCTTCCAGCGCCTCAGCCACCTCACCCGAGGCCAGGCGCGGCAAGGTATCGGTTGCGGCCTTCTCAGCGGCCTGCTGAACTTCCGGATTCAGGGTGGTGAATATTCTCAGGCCCTCGCTCTGCAGGTCTTCCTCCCGGTAGTCCCGCGCCAGGTGCCGGCGCACCAGGTCAATATAGGCCGGGTAGCGATTATCGGTATAGGACGGTTTTGCGCTGAGGCCGAGAGGCCTGGCACTCGCCTGCCTGGCCTCTTGCCCGGAAATCACCCCCCCGGCCTCGGCCATCTCATCCAGCACCAGGTTACGCCGCGCTTTGGCCCGCTCCGGATGCGACGCGGATTGTAATAACTGGGGGGGCCTTTGACCATGCCGATCAGCAGGGCAATCTGATGGACATCAATATCCTTCAGCGACTCCCCCCCGAAGAAGAACTGGCTGGCCAGGCCAACACCATGAATGCTGCGAGTGCCTGCCTGGCCCAGATAGACTTCATTCAGGTAGGTTTCGAGGATGTCGTCCTTGTCGTAATGCAACTCCAGCAATACCGACATCAGGCTTCGTTGCCCTTGCGCAGAAGGGTTTGCTCCCGGGTCAGGAAAAAGTTCTTCACCAGCTGCTGGGTCAGTGTGCTGCCACCCTGGACAATTCGACCGGCCTTGATGTTCGCGACCATCGCCCGCGCAATGGAGAGCGGCGCGATGCCGAAATGCTCGTAGAACTGCCGGTCCTCCACTGCCATCAGCCCGGCAATCATGGCCTCGGGCACTTCATCCAGTTCCACCAGAATCCGGTCCTCCCGGTGGGACGGGTATATTCCGCCAATCTGTGCCGGCTCCAGCCGGACGATCGGAGAGCTATCGCCTTCGATCACCGAAAACGAGCCTACCCGATCGCCGCGAACCGCCAGTGACAAACGCCGCCTGGGCTCTTCCCCCCCATCCGGGAAGGAAAAACCGCGGGTACTAATCACGAAACGGTCGCCATTTCGCTGCCAGGTTCCGGGCCGACGACCGTCGCCCGAGCGATAGCCTGCCAGCTCCAGCTCACGGACCAGCGCGGCGGCGCTGATACCGGCACCGTCGTATAGTTCCAGGGGGGCCGGGCGTACACCCGGGAGGGCACTTCAAAGCGACGTCCTTCGAAGCGAGAGGTCACTACGGCATCGAGATAGACCATCCATCCCGCCAGCAGCACAAGGCACAGGGCAGCTGCGCGAAACAGAAAGCGCCAGAGACCGGAGCGTTTGCGGCGAGGACTGGATTCGGTTTTTTTTCTTGCGGGGGGGAGGCGTTTTTTTTACTCATGGCGGGATTATATCGAAGGGGGGGGCACCGCTATCGGCAGGTCTGGTGTGTGTTATTTCTGTAATCTGCCCGTTATAGTGGAGCCCTCCAAAAAACGAAAAATCAACAACTTCAAGGATTCCAGGAGCACAACGTGAGCGCCAACGGCCCGGATACACTGATCAAGGCACTGCAGAACCCGGAACTCTACGATCATCCGGTCAAGGATTTCCGCGTGATTGAGACCCACATCTCACAGGTTCTGCTCACCGGTGAGTTTGCCTACAAGATCAAAAAGCCCATGGATTTCGGGTTCCTGGATTTTTCCACCCTGGAACGCCGCAAACGCTTCTGCGAGGAAGAGCTGCGCCTGAACAGTCGTCTGGCGGCCGAACTGTATCTGGAGGTGGTGCCTATTACCGGTACCCCCCCGGAGCAACCTCGCCTGGGCGGTGACGGCACCCCCCCTTTCGAGTACGCCATTCGCATGCGCCAGTTCGATCAGAGCCAGCTGTTTGATGTGCGCCAGGAACGCGGCGACCTGCCTGCAGACCTACTCACCAATCTTGCCCGCCAGGTTGCTGACTTTCACAGAAGCCTGCCACCGGTCTCCGATGAAAAACCCCCCCTGGGCACCCCCCCGGAGGCGGTGTATGCCGCCATGCAGGAAAATTTCGACCAGATCCGCCCCCCCATGCTGGATGATGCCGGGTTACTGGCGCAGCTGGACAACCTGGAAGACTGGACCCGCACCACCTTCGAACGCTGCCGGGACTTAATCGCCCACAGACGGGAAAACGGGCTGGTGCGCGAGTGTCATGGCGACCTGCACCTGGCCAACATTACCGTGTTCAATGATCAGGTGACGGTGTTTGACTGCATTGAGTTCAACGAGCCGTTCCGCTGGATCGACGTGATAAATGATCTGGCTTTCCTGCTTATGGACCTGGAATCCCGCCAGGAACCGGCGCTGGCGAACCGGGTGCTGAACACCTATCTGGAATACCGCGGTGATTTTGAAGGCCTGGCCTTACTCCCCCCCCTGTACAAGGCGTACCGTGCATGGTGCGGGCCAAAATCGCCCTGTTCACCCTGGGCAACCCGAACCTGAGCGAGGCCGAGAAATCCGACCTGATGCAGCGTTACCGGAGTTACGCCCAACTGGCGGAGGATTACGGCGCCATACCGAATCATTACCTGCTGGCCACCACCGGCCTTTCCGCCAGCGGCAAGACCTGCGTGAGCGCCGCCATGGCGGAGGAACTCGGGCTGATTCGCCTGCGCTCTGACGTGGAACGCAAGCGCCTGCACGGTCTTGGGCCACTGGACGACAGCAAATCGGGCCTGGGTACCGATCTTACAGCCGGAAGCAACCGAAAAAACCTACGCACATCTGGCGGAGCTGGCCGGAGAGCTGCTGGCTTCAGGGTTGTCCGTCATTGTCGATGCGGCCTGCCTGAAAGAAAAGGAGCGGGCTCAGTTTGCCAGCGTGGCCGAAAACCAGGGGGGGGTCCCCCCCTTCGCTCTGCTGCATTGCGAGGCGCCGGAAGCTTTGCGCCGGGAGTGGGTGCGCAAACGCAAAGGCGATGCTTCGGAGGCAACGGAAGAGTTGCTGGATGCTCAGCAAAGCTGGTTTGAGCCGCTGACCACTGAGGAGAAAACCCACACGGTGCACCTGCACACCGAGGATGAGCACGTTGCCGAGGCGGTTGCTGATCGCATCCGCCAGCATCTGGGCATGGCCGGGCCGGCCTGATCCGAGCTGCCCTGCCATTTTGGCAGGGCGCACTATACTGACACTAAAAACAAACCCTGCTGTCCGTGCGAGGTGCAAGATGGACGATATTCAGGAAAGCGATCTCCAGCATATAGACCACCCCCCCCTGTACGACCTGCTCCGTAGCGAGGATATGGACGCCTTTAATGCCGAGAAAGCCAAACTGAGCGAGCTTCCGAGCTTCGCCCATGGCGATTTCCGCGGGCTGGACCTGCGTGGCATGGACGCAAAGGGCCTGGATTTCCGCCATGGCTACTTCCGCGGCGCCGATCTCCGCGGCATCGATTTCTCGAAATCGAGAATGGAAGGTGCCAGCATCGCCAGCGCCAAGATTTCCGGCTGCTATTTCCCGCACCGCCTGGAAGCCGATGAAATCGTGATGTCGCTCAACCACGGCACGCGCATGCGTTACGCTATCCTGCCAAAATGAGTGCTCACTCAGCCAACTGGCAAACCGTCGCGCCGGCGAGCGAGCTTGTTCCCGGCCAGTTCCTGGAATTTCGCCTGAAAGAGAAAGCGAAAGAACCGGCCGGCATGCCCCCCCTCACCGGTTTCGCCTTTCTGGATGGCTCCACTCCCCCCCGGGCCTACCTTAACGTTTGCCCTCATCTGGGTATTGAACTGAACTGGATGCCCGGCCGATTCATGGACAGCGACAATCTGTTTATCCAGTGTTCCACCCACGGTGCCTGTTCAAACCCGGTACCGGTGAGTGCATTGCGGGCCCTTGCCAGGGCGATGCACTCTCCACCCTGGACATTCGCCTTGAAG
>JDSH01000153.1_pt1 | contig 22154 bp, 32 predicted proteins | sample 199451 | NCBI WGS metagenome assembly JDSH01 (sample SAMN02584198, study PRJNA231836) | bioreactor metagenome | isolation source: continuous culture bioreactor electron acceptor NO2- transfer2 day 38 after... | place: Germany: Bremen | reverse complement strand
TTGTCCTTGCTGCGGTAGTATTTGATGTTTTAAGCAAAAAGCGGGTAAAATCCAGCTGAGGACACTTGCACATGCAACGTTGTCAGCATATCCTCATGCAAAAGGACTACCATGGCTGTTACAATTAGAGACATCGCAAAAGAGGCAGGAGTATCCAGGGGGAACCGTCGATCGGGTTCTCCATAAACGTAAAGGGGGGGTGAATAAAGAGGTTGCGAAACGAGTACAGGCTATCGCTGATGATATGGGATTCACCCCCCCAAATCTTGCAGGAAAAGTACTTGCAAGAAGAAAACAACCGCTGAGAATTGGATGTCTTTTGCCCAGTATTGGGAACCCTTTCTTTGATGATGTCATCGCAGGATTTCGTCAAGCAGAACGTGAATTGAGTGACTTCGGGGGGGTAGTCCTCGATATAACCCAGATCAAATCATTCGACCTCGATGTACACCTTAAAGAACTCAAGCATCTGGAAGCAAAGCACTATGATGGAGTATGCGTAACAACCCTTGATGTCCAACCAGTAATAAATACGATAGACAGGATTGCTGAAAGCGGTACCACTGTGGTGACAGTTAACACTGACATAGACAGTTCTCACCGTCTTTTTTATGTGGGACCTGACTACTATCTGGAAGGTAAAACGGCGAGTGGCCTCTTGCAGTTATGTGGGAAAACACAAAAACGTATTCTCATCGTTACCGGTTCCTTCAACATGAAAGGCCACCAGGAGCGTATCAGGGGGGGATTCCTTGAAGGGTTGCAAGAACATGGAGCCGATTATGTTGTGGTGGATACTGTGGAAAGTCTTGATGATGACACCATCGGCTATGAGCGAACCCGTACCTGCCTGGAACAGCATGAAGATATAAACTGCATCTATCTAACTGCTGCTGGGGGGGTGCAGGGTGCATGCCAGGCGGTCAAGGACTTGCAGAGGCGATACACTGAGAACATTCAGTTTTGATGATGTCCCAATAACCAGGACACTGGTAAAGGAAGGGGGGGTCATTACCTTTACCATCTGTCAGCAACCTGAGAGGCAGGGATATGATGCCATCCAAAAGCTGTTCACCCATCTGATGAACCAGCAGGACCCCCCCATTGTTGACACCATCACCCAGACCATCATCAAGATACGAGAGAACATCGAGGAGTAGTCTACTCCTCCTGTTCTTCTTCTTTTTCTCTCTTCTGCCAGAGTCTCTCGAGGGAGTAGAAATCCCTGAGCTCACTACTCATCAAGTGGATGACAATATCACCACAGTCGATCAACTCCCAACCATCACCAGCGGGTTTCTTGTGCCGGTTGGTTACTTCCAATCCAAGGTCGTTCAAAGCGCCCCCCCAAAGTTCATGGGTTACACCACGAAGATGGCCCACACTGCTTACCGTTGCAATGATGAAACAGTCTGCCCATGAGCACTCTTGCGTTACATCGAGGATATTTACATCCTTGCACTTATGATCTTCCAGAAACTGGCCAATAGTATTTGCATTGGCCTGTACCAAATCATTCATTCCTACAAACTCCTACGTTTCGTTCTTTAACTCTTCTTCATCGTACAGTCTGTATCTGTTCAAGATACAGACGCATATGGCTTTTCAGTTGCTGCCAATCAACAACCGGTTCTTCTTCTAGCACACTTCTCAAATCATACACACGAAATCGTTCTATCTGCTGTAACAGCGAGAAGGTATCCAAGCCAGGACTGGTGGTGGAAAGTGTATCTGCCAAACCAGATTTCCTCAAGTAGGGAGCGCTCGCTTTAAGTGCCTCCAAACGTGCCTGACCATCGACCTCCTCGCTTGTACGATCGGTAGTATCAACGGCAAGCGTGGTCAAGAGCTCACGAATTCTTGCTAACGCTTCCCCCCCTTCCCCCCCTTCCACAACCATCAGTGGCTCCATTCCTCCCAGCTCCAGCAATATCTCAGAAGGACTGTTGCCCGTCTGATCAGCGTGGACTGTGACCACGGACCAAGGCAAGATAACCAGGAACAACGTATCTCCCGTTTCGAAGGCAATCAAGGCTGCCTCATCCTCGAACAATCCATAATATGCCTGAGATGGGTCATGAGCACATCCAGCTACCAAGAGTACAAGCATGCTTACCAGGAGCAGCCATGTTCTTCTCACAGCTTGCCACCTTCCTGGAGGAATTGGAGCAACTCCACCCCCCCAGCGTGGGTAACGACCTTTCCTTTGGAATGCAAATGTGCCCGTTCTGCTTCCAGTATCCTGATGCACAAGGCCTCAAGGGTCGGTTCTAAGAATAAGGATGCTCGCTCATCGTCATCAAGATGCATCCTATTCGGTTCAATATAATCAGAGATGTACAGAAGCAAACCCATCCTTCCCATGTGAATGCTTCCGATCGTATGATAGCGGACTGCAACACAGAGCTGTTTGGGAAAGCCCTTCTCCTCCAGCAATGCTGCCCCCCCCACCGGAGCATGCAACAAAACAGCGAAATCCCTTTCTTCCTTCTCTAATGCTAGATGGTGCTCCTCAGCAAATTGGGCAAGAGCCATGGTTTTCCAATCCCGTGCAATATCATGCATCAAACCACATTGATAGAGCTCTCTCTCATCAAATTTCTCCTGGTATTGACGTTGTAGACGGACACAGGTCTCACCCACAGCTACACTATGCTGATATCGCTTGGCAGTCAAAGTCTCTGATAGTTCTTGCTCAAGTGCGGTAGAGTCGAAATGACTCGACATAGTGAGCTACCTCCTCAGGCATCAACTGTGAAATATTTTTGGGCAAGGATTCATCAGCCTCAAGCATCTTCACAGCCTGCCGTATCTGGGTCGAACTATCTTCAACTCGTTGATTTTCCAGATAGACAAGATCTGCTGCAAGGTCACTGAAGGAGCATTCTCTCCCTCCCGTCTGATGACAACGAAGGTCACCAACTCCTTGAGTTGCTCATAGGCATGCCACTTCTGGAGATCACCAAGAAGATCATCACCCATGACTACTGCAAGCCGTCCCTTGATGTTGTACTGGAGATACAGGTGCTTAACGGTATCATAGGTGTAGGATATTCCACCACGATTCACTTCGCAATCATCAACGATGAACTCCATCTCAGGGTCCTCTGGATAGAGGTCTGGATATGCAGAAAATCCCAAGCTAAGCATCTTCATCCTATGCTCAGGTGAAGCGAGATTGGCATCCCGCTTAAAGTTGTTCCGAGCCACCGGGACAAAGATGAATCGTCTATATCCAGTGGAGGAAGCCACCGTATGTACCAAGTGCAGATGACCAAGATGAACTGGGTCAAAACTGCCTCCCACCAGGGCAGTGGGTACTGCTTCTGCCAAGGGTTCCTCCTATAGCTCGTCAGGGTCCTCTGGATAGTAAGCATCATGATCGACGGTAGCAGTGAAGCCACCTTCATCAGCAATAGAAATCTCTTTTGCTGATTCTTGCTTCTCCACCATCCGGATGAACGCATGCTTGACTGCATCAACTCCCTGATCCAGATATACACACAGGCCTATGACTTCTTTGTCTGCATACTTCTGTTTCAGCTCTTCCAGCCGTTCCCCCCCAGTTCCAGGTTCATCAGTTTTTGTTCCGATAATTACCTGATACTTGTTCAGCAGTTCTGGTTCGAACGCCTCTAGTTCCTTGCATAGTATATCATAGGCATCAAGATATCTCTCATCACTTAAGTCAATGAGAAAAGCAAGACCTTTGGTCCTACTGATATGCCTGAGAAACTTGATTCCCATTCCAGAACCTTCACTGGCTCCTTCAATCAACCCAGGTATGTCCGCCAACACGATATCGTGTTCATCGTATCGCATCATACCCAGCTGAGGAATCTTTGTGGTGAAAGGATACCCTGCCACCTTGGTACGGGCATTGGTCAGCATATTCAACAAGCTTGACTTCCCTGCATTGGGGGGGAAGCCGACAAAGCCGATATCGGCAATGACGAGCAACTCGACGCCTACGCGCAGCTCCTCGCCCTTTTCACCCGGCTGGGCAAACCGGGGGGGGCCTGCCTTGTTGCAGTACGGAAGTGCCAATTGCCTTGGCCTCCCCCCCTGCCACCCTTGAGAAACACCCACCGCTCTTCATCGGTAAGATCTTTGATAATCTCGCCACTCTGGGCATTTTTGATTACCGTCCCCCCCGGAGGAACAGGTATCTCAATATCTGCACCATCGCGTCCATAGCAACGGTCTCCTTGGCCATTCTTTCCATTCTCCCCCCACGATAGGTTCGAACCAATTTGAGATGGGCAAGGGTCCTCAAGTTATGTTTGACGACGAATACCACATCCCCCCCACCACGGCCGCCGTCGCCGCCATCGGGGGGGCCTCCCTTGGGAACATATTTTTCCCTGCGGAAGGACACACAACCGTTGCCCCCCCCGTTTCCGGAGGCAACATCAAGATAGGTTTCGTCTGAAAATCCAAACATTATCTCGTTTACTTCTACTTTTTTACTTACTCAGTTACGATGCTGATGTACTTCCGGTTTCTCCGGCTGTGAAACAGCACGGTACCTTCAGCTTTTGCAAACAACGTATAATCGGAACCGAGGCCTACATTCTCACCAGGATGGAACTTAGTCCCATGCTGACGAACAAGGATTTCACCTGCCTTGACCAACTGTCCACCAAAGCGCTTCACACCCAGTCTCTGGGCATTGGAGTCGCGACCATTGCGGGAACTACCGCCACCTTTCTTATGTGCCATCTTTCGCCCTCCTTATGCAATGATCTTGTCGATCGTGATCAGGGAGTACCGCTGGCGGTGACCCTGGGTTCTCGTATAGCCCTTTCGGCGCTTTTTCTTGAACACTCTGATCTTGTCACCCTTAATATGCTCGACGAGCGTTGCTTTCACAACGGCATCTGCTACATAGGGGGGGGTGCCAAACGTTGCATTGTTCTCATCCACAATGGCGAGAACGGTGGCATACTCAAGGGAGGAACCGGCCTCATTCTGGCTGATATAATCAACCTGGACTGTCTCACCTTCGACGGCCTTGTACTGCTTTCCGAGAATCTCTACAAGTGCGTACATGTCGATATTCATCCTTCAATTTAATTTGTCTTGTCTCTTATACCAAAAATATAAACCAGTTGCAACAACCTTTTTGATCTAATTGATTAAAAAACAAAGAAAAAGGTATTGAAACCTTACCGAATGATAGGTTAGTATTCACTATGCACACAACCACAATGAAGCAACAACTTATTCTCTCGCTGTTGGATTTGGGTTCTCAGCAAGGACTTGAGGCGGTCTCACTCAGCACTCTTGCAAAGCAAAACAACATCAGCAAGGCTGCAATCTTCCACCATTTCCAGGGCAGGGATGCATTGATTTCTGAACTTTTCTCCTACTGTAATACACTAGCTTATAAGCAAAGGGCTACCATCAGCTTGGATGGTAGTGCAACCGAGGTACTGAGTAGGGCTATGGCACACTGGCATCATATGTATGAGGATGAAGTAATGCGTTCCTTCTACCGGATTATTGAGAGCGAAGCACTGACCCACAAGGAAGCTGCAAGCATCAAACGCACCCTCGACGAGATGCTCATCGGCCAGAGCAGCATCCTCCTAGAAAGCCTGAGTGATAGCGGTAGGTTGGATATAGAGGATTTGGATCTTGCAATCCAGAGTTTCAGCAGCGTCGTCCAGCGATTCCTCTATAGGATACTACTGGACGACGATCCTGAGATAGAGTGGGAGGAAGAACGATTCATCAACCGTTTCTGCTCACTCTATAGTGCACAATGACATTACATTGAAGAGAGGAAGGGAACCCCCCCAATCAGGCTGAAGGCATTCTTGATCACCTGCAATACCATACTCACCAGTTCGATACGGGAACGAACCAGGGAACGGGAAGAAGCCTTCAAGACTGGATTATCGTGATACCAACGACTGAAAAGCTTCGAGATGTCATAGAGATAGCTGCATACAACCGAAGGATCATAAGCACTACCTGCCCTCTCGACGACCTCCTGATAGCGTGCAAGTTGCTTGACAAGCTCTCGCTCGTCAGGGAGGGTAAGCAAGCTGCTGTCAAAGTCCATCGCATGGCAATCTGCAAACTCATCATCCTGATACTTCTTGAGCATGCTTGAGATTCTTGCCCCCCCCATGTACTGGAGGTAGGGACCTGTATTTCCATTGAATGAGATTGACTCGGCAGGATTGAAGATCATGTCCTTTGTCGGGGGGGATACTTGCAGCAAGTAGTAATTCAATGCACCTAGAGCAATGTCACTGCTTGTCTTCTGTACATCATCAACAAGGTCCTCACGCTCTTTCTCATGGATTTCATTACGTGCAAGTGAGGTCAGGGTATCTACCAATTCATCAGCATCAACAACGGTTCCTTCCCGGCTTTTCATCTTTCCATCGGGAAGGTTTACCATACCGTAAGAAAGGTGATGCAGGTCATCAGCCAGGAGTAGCCCAGCGTCTGCAACACATAGAAGAGCACCATGAAGTGGTACCTCTGCTCACTGGCAACAACATAAATCAAGGAGTCAAAGGGCCAGTCCTTGTGTCGCATGATGGCTGTTCCCACGTCCTGGGTCATGTACAAGCTGGTACCGTCCTTACGAAGGAGGACTTTCTTGTCCAGCTTGATCGGCTCAAGGTCAACCCATACCGATCCATCTTCTTCGCGGTAGAACACACCTTTCTCAAGACCCTTGAGAATCTCATCCTTGCCATACTTGTACGTCTCAGACTCATAGTAGTAGGCATCAAAACTGATCCCCCCCATCTTTTGTAGCTTTCAGCGAGGCCCTCGAGTGTCCATCCGTTCATCTTCTCCCAAAGTGCCATTACCTCCGGGTCTCCGTTCTCCCACTTCTGCAACATTTCCTGGGCCTGACTCTCAGCGGTAGGCTCTTCTTTCGCCCAGGAAGCAAACTTGACATAGTACTTCCCGACCAGATGATCACCCTTGATACCGCTGGATTCGGGAGTCTCATCGCCTCCAAACTTCTGGTATGCAAGCATTGACTTGCAGATATGTACCCCCCCGCGGTTATTAATCAGGTTAACCTTACGGACCTCAGCTCCATTTGCTTTCAGAATGGCAGCAACACTCTCTCCAAGACTATCGTTACGCATATGCCCCCCCAGATGAAGAGGTTTGTTGGTATTGGGACAGCTGAACTCAATGGTGACTTTCTTACCCTTGAGCGCCTCACTACTTCCGTAGCGTTCCTTCTCTTGTGCAATTTTGGCTGAGAGAGCGGTTGCAACAGAGCCCATATCGATACGCACGTTCAAGTAAGGTCCACTCAAGAGAATCTCACCAGAGGGACGATCATCAAGCTTTTCAATACGGGCCTTGAGCTCAGAGGCAAGCTTGGGAGGGGGGGCTGTCCGCAAGACCTTTGCATAGGCAAAGAGTGGGAAAGCAAGATCACCAAGTTCAGGTTTCGGAGGGCTCTGCACTGCCAATGCTGGCATTTCAGGAGCATCACCCAATACCTCTGCAGCATAGATATTCAACTGCTGCTCTATAATATTCTTCCAAGTTTCACGTACCGCTTCTAGCATTATTTCATTCCTTTATTTGTAGCTAATGACTATACAACAAACCAAAGTCAGACTTCAAGGTGGATGCTGACTTCCCCCCCGCTTGAGAGAACCTTCTGATGAGCGAATATATCCTCAACCACCAGATGAGCCTCATCATCAATTGCAATGGCTTTCGCCACATACTCTGCTTCCCCCCCAGAGTGCACACGAACCTCGCGTCCAAGCACCAAGGATCTCTCTCTGTAGGCAGTGAGGAAGGAGCGGTCAGATAGGTAGATAAGGAATCCTCCAACTGTCCCACAATGCGTGCTACAAGAGCATCTACAGAGAACCCGGAAGGAAGGGAATCCTCTCCATCATAGAGAGAGGTGGCAATTGTCTTGAGCGAATCCTCGAATGCTTCCCGTTTGGTGAAAAGATTAAGGCCGATGCCAACCACCACCGCAGTAAGGCGCCCACTCTCAACCCCCCCCAGCACACCTTCAGTGAGTATGCCACAGACTTTTCGATTCTGATAAAACAAGTCATTGACCCATTTAATCTGGCAATACTTTCCACACATTTCCTCGATTGCTTCACTGACAGCTACTGCAGCCGCACTGGTGATCAGGGAGGCATCAGAAAGCGGAAAGACTGCAGGGAATAAGAGGCTGAGGTAAAGACCTCCTTGAGGGCTGTAGAAGCTCCTTGAGAGTCTTCCCCCCCTCCCCCCCTCACTCTGATGACATGCAAGTACCAAGGCTTTCTTGGATTTCAGGGACTTTGCGTACCGGTTGGTTGAGTCAATCGAATCAAACAGGTGGAGCTCCCACGATGGCAACAAAGATTGCAGACGCTCCTTTGAATAGAGAAGCGTGGAGGTGAGAAGACGATATCCCCCCCGATTGGGAATTCCTTCAATGACATGACCTTGGTTGCGCAAGGTCTCCATTGCTTTCCAAACAGCGGTTCGGCTCACCCCCCCCATCTCACCAGCAAGCTGTTGACCACTTAGATGGTGGGAGCGATTGGCTGAAAGTATACCAAGCAAAGTCTGTGCATGATTCATGCGACCGATGGTAGTGTGCAGCAAGCCAATTGTCAACCTGTTTACTGTTTACAATCAAAAACGTGCTGTGCTACGCTCCACTCATGCAACAAAGAAGACTACTACTAACCTCCCTGTTCAGTGCCTTGATCATCGTTGGAGCCTATCTCAGGTTTCCCCCCCTTCCCCCCCCTGTGCCCATCACACTACAGACGCTTTTTGTCCTGCTCTCTGGATTCCTCGGGGGGGGCCGGCAGTGGGGGGGTTGTCCAGTACTGCAATCTACTTGCTGTTGGGAGCTATCGGATTACCAGTATTTAGTAGTGGCGGTGGATTAGGAATTCTCCTGGGACCAACCGGGGGGGGATTTCTTTTCGGCTTGCTTCCAGCAGCCTTTCTCTCAGGGCTTGCAGGCAACTACCGCAAAAAAGATGACCACCCAAGTAGGTACCGAATGCTGTGTATCCTCTTTGGCCTTGGAGCTACCTTGGTAATCTATCTTGCAGGAGTGCCTTACCTGAAGATGGTTGGCAATCTTTCCTGGAAGGTAGCAATCCAGGCAGGTATGCTTCCTTTTATTCCAGGAGACCTGTTGAAACTGGCCATCGCCACACATCTTGCTGGGACATTACACACAAGGATTGAACAGTTCCTAGGCTAAGTGCTTGCATAAGAGCCTACAAGAACCGTATGGTAGCTGTATGAAACAGTGCAAAGACCAACAATTTGATGCTTCATCCTATGTGGATACCTTCTACAGAACCTTCGACCGTGTCGCTGGAAATGCCAATTTCATGGCTTGAAACCACTGCCACAAATGCTTTCCATCGGAGAGATTTCCAATGAATTTCTAGAACTGATGTTTCCTGGCCGTTGTGGACGCGACCGCGCTGAACTGGGCCTGCAAGAAATACTGAGAGTACAGATGCAGGAAGTATGCTCGCAACTGAAAAGCCAGATATTTCTTGCCTATCGGTACGACGACCCATCCCTTTCTGAGTGTGAAGCACAAGAGAAAGCAGAAAGTACGGTTAGGAATGTATGTGCACTGTTGCCCCCCCAACTTCGCATTAAATTGAAGATGGATGCCAAAGCAGCTTTCGACGGAGACCCTGCAGCAAGAAATATCAGGGAAGTCATTCTCTCCTATCCATGCATCAAGTCACTCACCATCCACCGCATTGCTCACGAGTTGTTCAAGATGAATGTCCCCCCCTTGATTCCTCGTATGTTCAACGAATATGCACACAAGGAAACCGGTATCGATATACATCCCGGTGCTGAGATTGGGGGGGCTTCGTTCTTCATAGACCACGGAACTGGTGTTGTAATCGGGGGGGAAACCACGGTCATTGGCAATAATGTAAAGCTCTACCAAGGTGTCACCCTGGGTGCTTTGAGCTTTCCAAAAGACGCCTGTGGCAGCTTGATCAGGGGGGGAGCAAAACGACACCCCCCCTCTATTGAGGATAATGTCACCATCTACTCCAATGCAACCATACTTGGGGGGGATATCACTATTGGAAAGAACGCAGTTATTGGGTCCAACGTATGGATCAAGGAATCGGTAGCGCCCAATACAATGGTCACCATCCAGGAACCCAAGATTGCTGTGAGGGAACTCAGAAATCGTCCTAACTAAAGGAGCGCATATCCAGGTCTTGATTGACCAGGGATAGCGTAGATGGTCTACCCATTTCCCATCCCTGTAAAGGTAGCCCTTCGCTATCCCTTCTGCTTGAAATCCTAGATGTTCTGCAAAAGCAAGACTGGCGCTGTTGTTCTTCTGAATATGTGCTTCGATACGATGCAATCCAAGTTGCCCAAACGCATAACCGATTACACCCATCACTGCTTCAGTGCCATAGCCCTGCCGCAACTTATCCCCCCCATCCACACTATAGCTGAGTTTTCCTGACCTAAAGGGTCCCCCCCATACCAATTGATTCAAACTCACCAAGGAGATGACATGCTTGCGTGTATCTCTTGCAAAAAAACAGTAAGGGAAGCATTCTATGTTCTTCATAGAGGGCAAACTGACGGTCCGCTACATCCTGAAATGATCCCAGGGTGTAGTAGCTTTCCTTCTGGGTAATTGAGTAAGGACGGAACAATTCACGGTTCCTCTTCTCATACGCCAGATACGGCCCCCCCGCTAGTGATCTTGAAATGATATAGGCGTCAAGACGTTCAGTTGAGAATAGCCGTTTCATAGGAAATAAACTCCATCTTTCCTGTTTTGGGCAACTTGTCACTGAAGCGTCCCTTCGCAACATCCCTTCCCTTGCGAAGGGAGGAGCATCAATTACTTTTACTTCCAAATAGTTCCCGCTCAGCCCATACCAATGCCCACCCTTCCTGTTTTGGAGGATCACCTCGCTCTCCTTACCCAGTTGTCTCTGCATGTATGCATCGTGTAACTGCTTGGAGAGTTCCCGGAGTTCCAAGGCCCGTTCATCGCGTATTTTCTCAGGCACACGATGTTTCGCATGATACAGCGGGGGGGTATCAGGCCGGGGGGGTGAAAATGGGAATACATGCAACATGGAGAATCCTTGGTTGAGTATGAATTGCTTTGTTTCCTCAAAATCCTCGTCCGTCTCCCCCCCGGGAAGGCCGGTGATGATATCAGCTGCCAGGAAGGGATCATCCTTTGACTGTTTGAGCTTTTCCAAGATTACGGACAGTTCGCTGATGGTATAATGCCTATCAACAAGCTGCAAAACACGGTCACTTCCACTCTGCACCGGTATGTGGAAGTGTGGTTGCATCCGTGGGTCTTTCAAGGCTTGTAACAACCGCTCATCGATATGGTCAGGTTCCATGGAACTGAGACGAAGCCTGACATTTGCAGAAAGTGCTGAGAGCAGCTTCTCAAGCAGTCCTCCCAGCCCCCCCTCTCTCTGATGGTCGTACATGGTAAGATTGACACCGGTGAGCATGATCTCCTGGAAACCAGCTTCCTCAAGTGCCAGAGCACGCTCGATGACCAGACTGGAATCGAGGCTGACTGCCTTGCCTCGTGCTACGTGCACACGGCAATAAGCACAGCTATTGTCGCATCCATCCTGGATTTTCAGATACGCCCTGCTATGGTAGGAGAAAGAGGCGGCATCATAATCAAAGACGGAAGCTTTTCCATCACTGAAGGAAAGACACCCCCCCTCCTTCATGCTCATACCAGAGACCAGAGAGGCTTTCAGATGCTTGGCAAGCTGGAGAAGATGTGCTTTCTTTTCCAGGGGGGGAACCACTATGACCTGATCACTGAGTTCCTTGAGCTCTTCTTCATTGACCTGGGCATAACAACCTGTGGCAAGAGTAGGGGGGGCAATTCTCGCAAACTTGCGGATCATCCTTCTTGCTTTCTGTTCTGCCTTACTTGTAACAGTACACGTATTAACAATATACAAATCAGCACCCTGGTCTTCGTTTACCACGGTGAAGCCTTCCTTGGAAAATGAATCGGCAATGGCTTCACTCTCGCACTGGTTCAGCCGACATCCCAAGGTATATACACACACATTCACTCACGTTCCTCCTGCTTCTTCAGGACTTCCATGACCGTATCGAGGGCTCCTTTGAGTCCCATACGCATCTGCTTTGCATACGGATTGTAGCGTTGCAGGTCATAGAACAGTTGCATTGGGTCATTACAGGTCTGCTCTACAACACTCATGAGGTCCTGTATCCCTTGGTTGCCAATTTGGTATCGCCAAGGGAGAGTTCAGAGAGCGTTCGCCCCCCCACAAAGTGGGTTATTCCCTGTGACCAGGCAGCCTCACGGTCGTGCTGGTCGCAGCTCATATGCATTACATCGAGGCCCCCCCAGCGGGCAAATTCCTCCACCCACCAGGAGAGTGTTTCGGTCTTACAATTGACCGGACAGATCACCAAGGGAAGTCCCTTCAGCCCGTTCTTTCCTGAGTCAGGACCAAACATGGGGGGTGGGTTGCAATACTCTGCACAGAGGGAGGTAGCAGTTCTTGCATGATCTTAGCTGGATACAGCTTAACTGAACAGGTGTCCATCACTACCGTGTCCTTTCCGATATTTCCAGCGGTACGTGTCAGTACATCCTTGAAGGCGCTGATCGAAACACAGTAGAACAGGGCTGAACAGGTTAGGACTTCCTCTTCTGTACCCAAACGGACCAATTGTGGAGCGGTTTTGGTTCGCCTGCTGTAGGCGATTACCTCAAACCCATGATCAGCTAACTCCTTGGCCCAGAAGGAACCAAATCGTCCGAGTCCATATACTCCGATGCGCATGCTCTCTTTCATGAACCGCATTGTACTGGAAAGCATTAAAACGGGCAAGAAGGAAGCGAAGCTGTACGCAAATCACCTCCGATTCGTGCCTTTTCTAAGAGATTCTAACGTGATACACTGTTCCGGTACTACCTAATCTAACCTGTCAAGGAGCATAACCATGACGTTTGCAGAAAAAAATGAAGGCCCAAGCAATTGAGGCCCAAAAAAATCTTGTCCTAGCCGAGGGTACTGAGAGCAGAACCATCCAGGCTGCAAGGAAGATTGTCGATGAAAAATTGGCTAAATCAGTCATTCTGGTCGGCGTAGTCGATGCAGTAAAGAAAGCAGCAGAGGCAACAAAGACTTCTCTTGAAGGCATCTCTATTGTAGACCCTTCCTCCAGTGAAGATCGTGCATCTTTTGCCAAGGAATATCATGAACTTCGCAAGCATAAAGGCATGAGCGAAGAGGAAGCATATGAAGGCATCATCGAACCACTTCGCTGGGGGGGAGCCATGATGGTCCGCCTTGGAAAGGCAGATGCCATGGTTGCTGGCGCTGAGAACACCACCGGCAACGTGCTTCTTGCTGCCTTCCAGATCATCAAGACCAAGCCTGGTATCAAGTTCGCATCCTCATGCTTCGTTATGGCGACAGACAAGAGTGAATATGGGGGGGCAAACGGCTCATTCATCTTCGCTGACTGTGCCACCATCCCCCCAATCCAACAGCTGAACAGCTTGCTGAGATTGCTGAAGCTTCCGCCCTATCCTGCAAGACCTTCCTCAACACTGAGGCAAAGGTTGCCATGCTCAGCTACTCAACCAAGGGCTCTGCAAAGGGCGATTTGGTCGACAAGGTGGTTACTGCAACCAACCTGGTCAAGGAAAAACTTCCTGAGTTGCAGATCGATGGAGAATTGCAGCTTGACGCAGCCATCGTTCCCAGCGTTGCAAAGAGCAAGGCTCCAGACTCCACCGTCGCCGGTGGTGCCAACACCCTGATCTTCCCAGACCTCCAGGCTGGAAATATCGGCTACAAGCTGGTACAGCGTCTCGCTGGAGCTGAAGCATATGGCCCAATCCTCCAGGGATTTGCCAACCGATCAGCGACCTCAGCCGTGGATGCTCTGTTGAAGACATTGTGGTTACCAGTGCAATCACTCTTGCACAGGCAGCAAGCAACTAACATACAAAGGAGGGCGGGAGTATTCACTACCCGCCCTTGCCACGTTCTGTACTTTTCTATACGATTGCCTCGTCTCCAAGGGTAGACAAGGCATGCTTAAAAGCACAAAACCATTGAATCTTCTCGATCGATCGCTTCCTGCGAGAACCATCATCTGGGCACTCGCCTGGCCTACCATCCTTGAACAATTCCTACAGGTTACCGTTACCTATGTCGATTCAGCCATGGTGGGCTCTCTTGGCGCTCAGGCAACTGCAGCAGTTTCCGTTCCAGCTCCACCATCTGGTTGGTGAATGGTTGGATGAACGCATTTGCCATCGGCTTCGCTGTGTTGATGGCACGCAACCTTGGCAGCGGCAAGACTGACCGAGCTCGTCTCATCACCCGACAAGCAATACTATCCTCTCTCTTCTTCGGAATGTTCCTGACCTTCACATTTCTCATCATTGCAAGAAGACTTCCCTCATGGATAGGTGCAGAGGCAGCTGTGGAACCGCTGGCCCAACAATACTTCCACTACATCGCCTTGGGGGGGTATTTTCCAAACCTAATCATGATCCTTATCAGTACCCTACTTCGTCTCAGTGGAGATTCCAGAACCCCCCCGCTCTATCTCAATGGCTTGAACAACATCATGAACATCCTCTTGAATCTCTTGTTCATCTTCCCGAGTATCCCGTTGGGATTTGTTACCATTCCTGGTCTTGGACTCGGGGGGGTAAAGGGAGCTGCAATGGCAACTACGATCAGCTGCAGCATCACCGGTCTGCTCCTTTTTATCATACTACTTACCACGAGCAACCCAATCCGCCTCTCACTCAAGGGAAGTTGGAAATTCGATACCCATATTCTCAAGAGCTCGCTCCGTCTTGCCCTTCCAATGGCACTTGAGCGATCGACGCTCTCATTCGGCCAGATTGTCTACACTAAAATGGTTGGAACATTGGGAACCACCGCCCTTGCTGCACACTTCTTGGCGATCAATGCAGAGTCCATGACCTACCTACCGGCAAGTGGCTTCGCCACCGCAGCCACCACACTGGTGGCTCAATCGCTAGGTAGCGAAGACAAACAGCTTGCCCGCCGATTTGCCAGTACCTGTGTTGCAATGGGAACACTCTTGATGACACTTATGGGTGTAATCCTCTACGTATTTCGCACCGCTTTTAATGAGTTTTTTCACCCGTGATGCGCAAGTCATAGCCCTCGGGTCACGAGTCTTGCGTCTGGAAGCCTTCGCAGAACCCGCCTTCGGGCTCTCCATTCTGGTGTTTGGCGTGCTTCGTGGTGCGGGAGATACCAAGGGACCATTTCATATTGCGGTTACCGGAATGTGGTTGATCCGACTCCCCCCCCTTGCCTACCTGCTACTGAGAACAACCGATCTTGCACTCATGGGTATCTGGCTTGCAATGGTTGCAGACCTGAATATAAGGGGGGGAATCATATGTCTACTACGGTATCGGCGCTTTACGTGGCTTGATAGCTGGAGAGAGTCTCACTAAGAGAGAGAAACTGGGACCAAGTGAGCGCTTCTGCCTGAGGGACGGATCAACATTGCTCTCAGCAAGTAGAGAGGCCACTCCTTCCTTGCCCAACAGCGCACCTATCTTCCCCCCCCAACAGATTGTTTTCACAGTCTTTCTTCGCTGGGCAAACAGGTCCCTGATGACCAACAAGAAATGTGCACGTAGCTCATCCTTGACCAAGCTCTCTTGCCGCAGTGAGAAATGCACTACACTGCTGGTTACATTCGGTTTGGGGGGGAAAAAAAAGCTCCTGCGTTGATGACAAACGACTGGGTTACCTCATAATCCATCTGGGCCAGAAGTGAGAAAGATGACCACAATTTTGAGCCCGGGGGGGAAGCACACAGACGGTCAACAACCTCTTTTTGCAAAGTAAATACCATCTGAGGAATACGATACCCTTCTTCAAGAATCTTTGCGATCACAACCGATCCCACATTATAGGGAAGATTGCCACAGATTCTTTCAGGTAGAGATTGCTCCCCCCCAAAAGTCTTTGGCAAGGTTTTCAAGGCATCGCCTCAACAAGATGGAACGCAGGATCATCCCCCCCAAATGCATGGTCCCTGAGAATTCTGCAGAACCCATGATCAATCTCGAAAGCAGTAACCGATGCCCCCCCTCTTTCTAGGAGCAATGCAGTAAGGGAGCCGATTCCAGGGCCGACTTCCCAAACCGTAGTACTTTCCAGTGGTTCAAGGAGCGAGACAATACGTTCACGAACCGGTTTCGAGATCAGGAAGTTCTGTCCAAATTTCTTGGTCATCGCCAACCCCCCCTCTCTCTGCAGCAGATCGCTGATCGCATGTGGCGAATCGTAGGCAAAGTTCCAACGCATACTCTCTCCTTCGTTTTGTTTGCAAGACCCGCTTAGCATAGCCAATTGCTATAAGCGTGGTCAACAGAAGGAGCACAAAGAGCACATATGCCTTCCATGACAACATCCAGGTCTTCTCAGTACCAAAGGAGAACAATGCATCCATTCCCCCCGATAGACCAGAGCAAGAGGATAGGAAAACCAGGACCCAAATGAGAGAGTGAGTAAACTGAACAACATTGCAAGATTGATTAGGAGCGTTGCGGGGGGGATACTGTACAAGAGGCCAGCTGGATTCCATGTGCCCAAGAGTATCATACTGGCAGGTCCGGTTCCAATAATTGCAAGTGCTGTAGTTAATAGGGGGGGTATTGGAGGCAACCCACTTCCGAAGAGAATCATGGCAAAGGCACCATAGCTGTAGAGAAAAGCAAAACTCATCACCGAGGACGGAAAGAGCCATACTTGAAGAAACCCCCCCGTAAGGTACAAGGGAACAAGCAGGGAAAAACGTTTCGATAAGGGGGGGGCAAGCTGAAACATATACATCCCCCCCAAGGCTCTGAGCAACGAGGGTTTTGGCCCTACGACCAACACATATATACAGGGGGGGATGATGAGAGCAAAACTTTTGCCCCCCCAGAAAGGGCCGAAGAGACCCTTGCATCCAAGACCTGCAAGCAGAAGAAAAAAAATGCAGGTGCATCCCAGATAGGGCAAGGATATGAGCACAGCCACAACGGATGGCCTTATCCTTTAGAGCGAAGGACTCCCCCCCGTTCAACTGGCCCAAGAGTAAAAGGGAAGCAAAACCCCCCCTTACCTGTGCATCTTCTATACATGCTTGTAAGCGTCTCTGTAACGTTTCAAGCACCGATCGTCTACCAAGCGCGATGGAAGGAATACCAAGTACCTGTATATCCCCCCCTGCATAGAAGATTGATCCTGTCTCGTCCCCACTGCCCCCCCCAAACCCGTACATCACTGTAGGCAACCAGAACCTCTTCCACAGGGACCAGAACCGGTACAACACCAGATGCGCTACCCCCCCCATACCCACTCTTGGCTTCACACCCTGTCAAGGAAAGGCGCATCAGTTGGTCACCAATGCGAGACAGCGAGGAATCTTCCTGTAATGTTCCTTCCAATATCACTATTCTATTCTGGGGGGGGAAAGCAAAGGATATGGCACTGCTTGCAACCCCCCCTCTTCCCAGCAGCAGGAAAAAGCAGTACACAAGAGATGAGAGTATTATCAGACTTTTGGAACAAGTCGGGAAGAAGGGGGGGATTGCAATGATTACCAAAACACCTAAAGCCAGTCCCACCTGAAGAGGATATGAGAAAAGACAAGACTCACAGCAGGCAAGATAGATAGCCAGTGTAAACAAGGGAAGCAAGAGTTTTAACGGATGAAGCAGTTCTTCCATACAATAGGAAGACCCAAAAGGCTGATTTCTGCTTCAGCTACAGCTCCATGAGAGAGACCAGCAAGGCAAGAAGACCGATATCAAGCCGCTTCTGCATACTTTGATGAAACAAACGAGCAGCGAGACGTTCATCTTTTTTACGTTGCATTCGTTGGTTGTGGACTTTCAATGCCATCCTGTAGAGACTCTTGTTGTAGATGCGTAGGTAGCGAGCCAACATTTCACCAAGTTCCTTGAGTGTCTCATTCGACCCCCCCTCATAGCTGATTGGTTTGAGCGGCTGCGAGGAGACCAATGCCAGACTGTTACAGAGTTCCAGAGGGTCTTCTGAAGATACCTCATCCAGGAACGATTCAACTGCAAACAGTTGTTCGTCGATTTCCTCTTCCCTCTCCCCCCCACAACGCAACTTCAGCTCATAGCGCCTTCTTTGCGCAACAGAGGAGCGAGTATCTCGTTTGGCAAGGTAGTTCCAAGAGAGCACTACCAAGCCACCGCTGATGAGTAATTCATCAACCATGGGCAAGGGGGGGTCCCTGATCGCCAGTGACATGAAGAAATACGAAGCTGTAAACACTACCGCTGAAATCAAAAGCCTCGGGATGTACTGTTTGTTCTGGATCCATCGATCGACGCTGAAATCAATAGCAGCGTAGAGCGCATAGGAAACTTCATCCCTCTGGTTCTTTGTAAGCATTCCACTACTCTTGAGCACAACCTGCTCATCTTCACTCCAATGCCCTACCCGATTGGTATCAAGGTAGGGGGGGGAGAGTGTGAGGTTTTCTTTGTTTTGTCGTTGCAGTAAATAGCAAGTAATCACGAGAGGGCCGCCTTATATGCGTCTATCCGTGTACCCAGGTTCTGTTCGAACTCGGTCCGGTCTGTTCCCTCCGCAGAGAAGAAAAAGTAGTATTTGATTTTTGGTTCAGTGCCACTTGGTCTGACTACAATCTTATCTCCACCCTCCAGGAAGAGGATGAGGACATCGCTGGGAGGAAATTCTGTCTGTTTTCCATCAAGCAGATCCTGCTTGATGGTTATTGTATGCCCGGCTAGCTCATCACCCACATTGAGTTTTCGTAACCCGGCCATTATCTGAGTCATCTTATCTTTTCCTGATGCTCCTTCATAGTCCTTTGCAAAGACCGCCTCAGTAGAGAAGCCCCCCCATCTGTCATAGATCTGATCCAATCGGTCCTTAAGGGTCAGTCCTTTGCTGGACCAGTGACACATCATCTCAACACTCATGAGAGCGCTGCTGATTGCATCCTTGTCACGTACCTGGGGGGGAAGGGTCAAGTATCCGTAGCTCTCCTCGCATCCAAACAGGAAATATTCATGGTCTCCTTTAGGACCCTCAAGGGAAGCTATCTCTTCTGCAATATACTTGAAACCGGTGAGAACATCCTTGCTCCGACCCCCCCCTTGGCTCTCGACGATACGTTTCACCAAGTCAGTGGTAACGAGACTCTTTACCACCAGTGGTTTTTTTCTTGTCTTGTTTCTCTGCGTCAGCCCCCCCCATCAGGTAATCAGCAAGCAATACAGCTATCTGGTTACCCGTGAGTAGATGATATTCATCCTTCTTTTCCGTGAGAGGGATGGCAATTCCCAGTCGATCTGCATCAGGATCGGTTCCCAACACAATATCAGCTTTCTCACGCTTTGCAAGTTCCAGTGCCATCTTCATTGCCTCGGGATGTTCCGGATTAGGTAATGAAACGGTTGGAAAGTTGCCATCAGGTTCCTTCTGTTCCTCCACAACCACACACTTTATCCCAACCTGGGAGAGCAGATGCTGCAAAGGAAGGTTGCCTGAACCATGCAGTGGGGGGGTATAGACCACCGTGATCGGATTATTCTGGACCAAAGCCGGGCGTCTTAGATTCTGCAGTGCAGTGTGGAAGTATGCTTGGTCTACCTTCTCAGGAACAGGTACAAGCAATCCTTTCGAACGGGCACTCTCTGCACTAATTTTCTTGATATCCTTTGCCTTAACTGCATTTGCACGCTCAGCAATCCCAAAATCATGAGGAGGTGTTACCTGCCCTCCATCCTTCCAGTAGACTTTATAGCCGTTGTACTGAGACGGATTGTGGCTGGCGGTAATTACGATACCGGCCGTGGTTTGTAGATAGCGTACAGCAAAACTAAGCATCGGCACTGGGTGCAGCACAGGATAAAGAAAAACTGAGACACCATTTGCCGCGAGTACCAGTGCCGCTTCATTGGCAAACAGGTCGCTGTAGTTGCGACTGTCATAAGCAATGACCACTGATGGATTGTTGGAAGCCTCACAGAGATACTCACTCAATCCCTGGGTTACCTTGCGGACCATGTAGGTGTTGATACGGTTGGTTCCCCCCCCACCAATGACACCACGCATCCCAGCAGTACCAAAAGAAAGGCTAGTATAAAAGCGATCATACAATGCCTCCCAGTTGCCACCGGCAAGTTCTTGCTCAACAGCTTCCTTGAATACCTGCTGGTCCTCTGCCTGCAGGTAGCTTCTGCCTTATTTCTCAGATCTTTCTCATTGAACGCCATAGATTGCATCCTCCAATTCATCTACCGTATCGACAACCACAGAGCTGGGAAGTGCTTGCAGTTCTTCCTTCGGTCTGAATCCCCCCCACGAGACCAAAATATGAGAACACCCAGCATTCTGGCAGTCTGATAATCAACTTCACTATCCCCCCCAATGTAGCAGAGTTCTCCTACGTTTACACCCTGCCTGCTGCAAAAAAGATCTACAGCATGTCGATCGGGCTTTCTGGGAGAGCCCTCTATGAGGCCTCTTACAGAAGCAAAGGCGTACTCAGGAAGTATTTGTTTGACTATTTTTTTGGGTCAGTTCATCCTCTTTATTGGAAAGAATCCCAATGGGGGGGATTCCAGATTTCTCCAACCTATCAAGAAGCGGAAGAATTCCCTCATAGGGATGACTCTTGTCAGCATAGTGTGCCTGATAGTACTCCATCATGGTTTTATAGAGGAACGAGAACCGTGCATCCTCAACGGGGGGGTGCTCATAATAGGAAAGAGCTCCCTTGAGTGCATTGTAAAGCCCTCTTCCCACTACCTGTTTCGTCAAGCTCACCGAGAACGGTGGCAGTCTCTCCAAGGAAAGAGCAGCATTGAAAGCACTACGGATATCCTCAATGGTATCAATGAGGGTACCGTCCATATCGAAGAGGATTGCTTTGTGCAACGGTTTCAACATATCGCCATTATCGAACATAGAGAGGTTGCAAGTCAACAAACGTTTTACTAAAAGGAAAACCCTACGTTTTGACAAAAGAAGTACTCTCCGCTATTGTATACACATGCAAACCATTACAATTAAAGGTGGCAAGGAAAAACAACTCTTACGTCACCATCCATGGGTCTTCAGCGGCGCTATCGCAAATGACATCTCCCTTCTAGAAACAGGGGGGGTCTCCAGAGCAGAAACAGATGAAGGACAATTCATTGCATGGGGGGGGTGGTATGACAAAGAAAGTCATATTCCCCCCCTCCGTCTTCTCTCTTGGAACGAGAACCAAACTATAGATGAACGTTGGTGGAAACAAACCATTGCCCAGAGTGTTCTACGCAGAAAAATGTTCTTTGAGGACAAGGCAGGGGGGGCAACCACTACCTTCCGTATCATTTTTTTCAGAGGCAGACTATCTTCCTGGCTTGGTGGTAGATGTATACGGCACCATGCTGAGAATCATAATCAGCAGTCGTGTGGCACACCACTTCCAGGACCTCATCGTAGAGACTTTGGAATCACTGCTCAAACCAACCTTGATCATTCTGAATACAGACAGTGCTTTTGCTGCTGCAGAACATCTCAAGGAGACCTTACTCTACTACCAGGATGGTCAGTATTTCAGCCCATCCAAGAAGCTGGATCCAGTTCGCTTCCGTGAAGACAACCTCTACTATGAAGTTGCTCCAGGGAAAGGACAAAAAAAGCGGATTCTATTGTGACCAACGGGAGAGCAGAAGGGTTATCGAGCCATATGCAAAGGATGCTGTGGTACTCGATGGATGCTCCTACACCGGAGCTTTCACCCTACACGCCTTGAGAGCCGGTGCAAAGCATGTTGATCTCCTCGACTCCAGTGAACAGGCCCTGAGACAGGCATTGGTCCATATTCATATCAATCAGGACCTCAAGACCATTCCTGAAGGAAGCCGTGAGAAAGTGGAAATTACTCAGTGTGACATCTTTGAGCAGATGCGGCATATAGAAAAGGACCACTACGATCTTATGATTCTGGATCCCCCCCCAAAACTTGCCCAGACCAAAGCTCAAGCAGAAGGTGCCCAGAAAGCCTACAAGGACCTGAATCGTCTGGCAATGCAGAAAATCAAG
>JDSH01000152.1_pt1 | contig 22444 bp, 24 predicted proteins | sample 199451 | NCBI WGS metagenome assembly JDSH01 (sample SAMN02584198, study PRJNA231836) | bioreactor metagenome | isolation source: continuous culture bioreactor electron acceptor NO2- transfer2 day 38 after... | place: Germany: Bremen | reverse complement strand
TCAGGCGCGCGCCGGGGGGGCGGGGGGGTGTTATCCCCCCTGAGTGAAAAGAAGTGATCGGTCGGGCCGTGCCCATTGCCTACCGACAGGCCGTCGGCGGCCTGAATGGCGCTGAGCGTGAAGGTCTTGGCGGCCTTGGCGGCGGTCAACAGATCGCCAGTCAAGGCCAGCTGTGTGGCCAGTGCCGAGGACAGGGTGCAGCCGGTGCCATGGGTGTTCGCCGTGGCGTGGCGCGGGGGGGCGTCGATCCAGTGGCTTTCGCCGGGTGTGGCCAGCAGGTCGGGGGGGCTGTGCTGGCCGTCAAGATGCCCGCCCTTCAGAAACACCGCCTTGGGGGGGCCGAGCGCCAGCAGTGCTTGCGCCTGCGCTTCCATCTGGGCGCGGGTGGTTGCTTCGGCTTGACCCAGAAGGTCCGCGGCCTCGGGCAGGTTTGGGGGGGTCAGAACCGTGGCGTGGGGGGGAAGAAGGGTGCGTAGCGCCTCCAGCGCGTCGGAGGCCAGCAGGCGGCTGCCGCCCTTGGCCACCATGACTGGGTCCAGCACCACCGGTGCATCCGTCTGTTCCAGACTTTCCTGAACGGCGCGTGTTGCCTCCGCAGCTCCCAACATGCCGACCTTGATCGCGTCTACGCGAATGTCCGCGAAGATTGCGTCGATCTGCGCCCGGACGAAAGCGGATGCCATCAGGTGCACCTCCTGCACCCCCCCGCGCGTATTCTGGGCTGTCAGCGCGGTAACGGCTGCCATTGCGTAGCCACCATTCGCCGAAATCGCCTTGAGGTCCGCTTGAATACCAGCCCCCCCGCCAGACGGGTCAGACCCCCCCGCAATCGAGAGGATGTTGGGGGGGATTGGGGGGGCCGTAGGGTGCGTCACGTTCGTCTCCTCGCGCGAAGGCGGGGGGGAATGGCGTGGACTGGCGGTGCCCGGCGCGCGACTTCCTCCGCCGGCATGATCCGGGTCAGGTTCAAAGGGTACTTCTCAGCCCGAACACTTCGGACGCCCCCCCTGTCACGGGTCATCTATGGGCATTTCGAAACGTCTGCCAAGGGAATTTACGCGGGCGGATCAACCCTCGGCGAGGTGTCCTTGCCTGCGCGTCGATCCAGGAGACGCCCTGTGACCAGCACCGCGACGGCCATCCCGGCAAACAGCGCCATGGTCAGGCTGATCGCCACATGGGTGCCATCAAAGAGCGTCGAGGCGATGAACGCGCCGAGGCTGGCCATGACCATTTGCAGCGCGCCCATCAGCGAGGCGGCAAAGCCCGGCATGTCGCCCGCAGGCTCCATCGCAGCGGCCATGGAGGTGGGAAAGATGATCCCGAAGGCCGCGACATACAGGCAGACCCCCCCGCCCCCCCAGAAAACGGGCAGCGACGGGGGGGTGGCAAGGCTGAGCCCAAGGTTCACAAGCCCACCCAAGCCCAGGAGCGACACGGCGACCGTGCCGACCTGGCGCAGCGTCATGCGATTGAGAAGCTGGCGGGCAAAGAGAGCCCCCCCTGCCGTGTTCACCATGGCCACAATGGCGAAGAGCGCCCCCCGAAGGCCTCGGGGGGGGACACGCCGTAGCGCTGCTCGGCAATGATCGCGCCTGTGGCCCCCCCGACCGAGACATAACCGCCGAATGTCAGCCCGCCCACGGCCATCGGCACCAGGAAGGCGCGGGTGGTCATGAGCGCTTTCCCGCGGTGCGGATGAAGCTGAGGGTAAAGCGTTCAGGCCGTCGTGCGCCGCCGGTCTCGCCCAATGCGAACCAGGTATAACCGGCAAAGACCATGGCCAGCACGGCCAGGAAAACAAAGATCGCGCGCCAGCTGAACAGGATTAGCAGGCCCGAGCCAAGTACCGGAGCAAACACTGTGGCCAGGGTCAGGATCGCGCCCAGGACCGTCATGATCCGCGCGGCTTCCTCGCCATGGGCCACGTCGCGCACCATGGCGCGGGCGATGATTGGCGAGGCCCCCCCAAACAGGCCTTGCACGAACCGCGCGCCCAGCAGGAATTGGAAGCTGGGGGGGGCCATGGCGCAGGCCAGTGACGCCGCGGTAAAGCCTGCCAGCGTCATCAGCAAAGCCCGCCGCCGCCCGAAAGCATCGGAAAACAGCCCCCCCCAGAACAGCTGTCCCACCGCATAGGCGATGAAATAGAGCCCGACCAGCAGCGCGCCCTGTTGTTCGGGCGCACCGAAACTGCGTGCAACCACGCCAGTTGACGGCAACACAATATCCACGCTGACGGCGGTCAGGGCGGTAATGCCACCCAGAAAGATCACCGTGTCGGTGCGGTCAAAGGCAGGTTTTGCGGCCATGGGGGGGGCTCCGAAGGAAAACGCCCCCCCGCCGGGGGGGTGGGCGGGGGGGGCGTGGGTGGTTTAGATGTCTGCCAGGCGGGCGAGGGCCTCGTTGATCTTGGCTTCCTCGGCCTCGCGTGCGGCGAGGTTGGCGCGGGCTTCGGCGACAACCTCCTCGGGCGCGCTTTCGGCGAATTTCGGGTTGTTCAACCGGCCCCCCCGAAGCCCGCCGAGTTCCTTGGCGAGCTTGCCCAAGGTCTTTTCAAGACGGGCCTTTTCCTCGTCCACGTCGATAATGTCTGCCAGCGGCATTGCGAAGGTGCCGCCGTCCACCGGCACGGTGATGCAGCCCTTGGGCAGCTCCGCCATCTCGGTCAGGCTGTCGATCCGCGCCATGCGCTTGATCAGGGCCTCGTTGCCCGCCCAGGCGGCGCGACCAGCCGCGTCCATCTCTTGCAGGATCACCGGGATCTTCAGACCGGCGGGCACATGCACCTGCGCGCGGGCAGACCGGATGTTGTCGATCACCTGGATGACCCAGTTCAGCTCGCGGCTGGCGTCCTTGTCCACCAGTTCGGCACCGTAGGTGGGCCATTCCTGATGCACCAGCATGTGGTCGCGGGTCGCAATGTCGCCCCCCCAGAGCTGTTCGGTGATGAAGGGCATGATCGGGTGCAGCAGCACCAGACATTGGTCGATCACCCAGGCCATGGTGGCGCGGGTCTCGGCCACGACGGCCTCGTCATCCGAGTTCAACAGCGGCTTGGCGAACTCCAGATACCAGTCGCAGACCTTGCCCCCCCAGGTATAGGCGTAAAGCCCGTTGGCGGCGTCGTTGAACCGGTAGGCGTCCAGCGCCTCGTCGACCATGATGCGGGCCTTGGCGGTTTCGCCGACGATCCATTTGTTTACGGTCTGGGTCACACCCGCCGGGTCGAAATCGGCGGACGGTTTGCATTCGTTCATCTCGGCAAAGCGCGCGGCATTCCAGAGCTTGGTGCCGAAGTTGCGGTAGCCTTTGATGCGCTCTTCGCTGAGTTTCAGCACGCCGCCAATCGCCGCCATCGAAGCATTGGTAAAGCGCAGCGCGTCGGCGCCGTATTCGTCGATGATCTCCAGCGGGTCGATGACATTGCCCGTGGTCTTCGACATCTTCTTGCCCTTCTCGTCGCGGACAAGCTGGTGCAGATACACGGTGTGGAAGGGGGGGATTTCGTCGACCACGGCCAGCTGCATCATCATCATGCGCGCGACCCAGAAGAACAGGATGTCGAACCCGGTGATCAGCACATCGGTCGAGAAGTATTTCTGCATCTCTTCCGTGTCGGCCGGCCAGCCCAGCGTGCCGATCGGCCAGAGACCGGAGGAGAACCAGGTGTCGAGCACGTCGGGGGGGTCGCGGTAGAGGTCAACGTCTCTCAATTTCCAAGAACCATCGGGTTGCTGTTCCCGGCCAAGTGACGGACCGAATTCAAAGCCGACTTTTACATCGGGGGGGCCGTAGTAAGCCTCTGCTTGAGCGCGAACATCTTCTTCGGAGACACCACAAAACGCTACGTCTTTGCAATTGGGATCATCTGGGTTGAAGTTTTCCTTGTCGACACCATACCAAACCGGCACTTGATGCCCCCCCCACCAGAGCTGGCGCGATATGCACCAGGGTTCGATGTTCTCCAGCCAGTGGTAATAGGTCTTCTCGCCCGACTCCGGATGATCTTGGTCCGCCCGTCGCGCACCGCATCCAGGGCCGGGCCGACGATTTTCGCCGTGTCCACATACCATTGATCGGTCAGCATCGGTTCAATGACGACTTTCGAACGGTCGCCGAAGGGCTGCATGATCGGCTTGGCTTCGACCAGCGGAACCTGCGTGACGGGCGGCTCTTCCTCGCCCTTCTTCAGCTTCTTTTTCGGACCCAGGCGCGGATCGTCCGAGGTGGTCATGACCGCCAGGCCTTCCTCGGTGATCTCGGCAATCACCTTGGCGCGGGCCTCGAACCGGTCGAGGCCGCGCAGGTGGTCGGGCACGAGGTTCACCGCGTCGGCCTCGGCCTCGGTCAGCGTGCGTTCACCTTGCGCGACCTCCATGGCGATGGCGGCAGCAGCGTCATAGGCCTCGCCATCCGCGCGCATGTGGCCCTTGGTGTCCATCAGGCGATACATCGGGATGCCGCCGCGCTTGGCGACTTCGTAGTCGTTGAAGTCATGGGCACCGGTGATCTTCACGGCGCCCGAACCGAAGTCCATATCCGGGTATTCATCGGTGATGATCGGGATCAGGCGGCGGTGTTCCTTCGGACCCACCGGGATCTCGCAGAGCTTGCCCACGATGGGCGCGTAGCGCTCGTCATCCGGGTGCACCGCAACCGCGCCGTCGCCCAGCATGGTCTCAGGCCGCGTGGTGGCGATGGAGATATAGTCGCGTTCTTCTTCCAGCACGACATTGCCGTCCTCGTCCTTCTCCACATAGGTGTAGGTGGCCCCCCCACCGGCGAGCGGGTATTTGAAGTGCCACATGTGGCCGGGGGGGGTTTCGATGTTCTCGACCTCCAGGTCCGAGATCGCGGTCTCGAAATGCGGGTCCCAGTTGACCAGGCGCTTGCCCTTGTAGATCAGGCCCTTGTTGTACATGTCCACGAAGACCTTGATGACGGCATCGTGGAAGTTGCCCTTGGCGTCAGCCTCGGGCGCGCCGGGGGGGGCACCGGACATGGTGAAGGCGTTACGCTCCCAGTCGCAGGAGGAGCCCAGGCGTTTCAACTGGTTGATGATCGTATCGCCATACTGGCCTTTCCATTCCCAGACCTTTTGCAGGAACTTCTCGCGCCCCCCCAGTTCACGGCGGCCTTCGTTGCCGGTGGCAGCCAGCATCTTTTCAACCTGCAGCTGGGTGGCGATACCCGCGTGGTCCTGGCCGGGCTGCCACAGCGTGTCAAAGCCACGCATCCGGTGCCAGCGCACCAGGATGTCCTGCAGCGTGTTGTTGAAGGCATGGCCCACGTGCAGCGCGCCGGTCACGTTCGGCGGCGGGATCATCACGCAGAAGGAAGAGGTTTCGCTGTTGCCCACATGCTTGCCGGCCCGGAAGGCCCCCCCGGCGGCCTCCCATGCGGCATAGATTTCGCCCTCGCGGGCTTGGGCGTCGAAGGTTTTTTTCCATGGCCATGGCGTGTCTGTTCCAGCGTGTGAAAATGCGTCCGGGGGGGACATGTAGCCGAAGGGCGGGGGGGGAAGGGGGGGAAGGGTGTTGTCAGGTGGAGTGGCTGCGCCACGCATGATGTCTCACGCCCCCCCGCTTGCGCCGGGGGGGTGCGTTCGGTATTGGTGGGTGGCGCGCGCGAGGTGTGGACAAGAGAGGGCGTGCGTTTGATCGGGGGGAGAGATTGCGCCCCCCCAGTCGTGATCGCCTTGCGGCGTTCTCGTCAGGATCGCGGCGGGGGGGGCAGCGCGGGCATAGCCCGCGCTGCCCCCCCCGCGCCCCCCCGACCCGTAAGGAAGGTCCGCGCAGCTGGCCTGACGTCGGGGGGGCGGAACCGATGACCTCAGGTGACGACGTCCGGTTTTGTGCGGCCTGTTCGGGTGCCGATCCCTGCGATCTGATCCACGGCCTTTGCCACCGGGGGGGCCAGAACCTCTTGCGTGTCCAGCGTGTGATCGCCTTGGGGGGGCCCTTCGAACCGCTCCAGATAGACCCGCAGGGTTGCGCCTTCGGTGCCGGTGCCCGACAGGCGCATGACCGCGCGTTCTCCGGTGGTGAATTGCAGGATGATCCCCCCTGATTGGCGCTGGTCGTGCCATCGACCGGATCGAGATAGGTGAAATCTTGGGCTGAAGCGACTACCAGTCCCGCGGCTTTGCGTCCGGCCAGGTCGGGAAGGGCGCTGCGCAGGTCGCCGACAAGGGCTTCGGCCTCGGATTTTGGCAGGGCTTCGTAGTCGTGGCGTGAATAATAGTCGCGCCCGTACCGGGCCCAATGGTCTGCCATGACCTCGGCCACGCTCTCGCCGCGTTTGGCAAGGATGTTCAGCCATAGGAGCACGGCCCAGAGCCCGTCTTTCTCGCGCACGTGATCCGAGCCGGTGCCCGCACTTTCCTCGCCGCACAGCGTAATGCGGCCGTGATCCAGCAGGTTGCCAAAGAATTTCCAGCCGGTCGGGGGGGTCTGGAACGCCTCGACCCCCCAAGCGCCCCCCCGGCCACACGGTCCGCAGCACCAGAGGTTGGCATCGAACGCGCAATGCCCGCGATCCCGCCCGCATAGGCCGGGGGGGCCAGATGCGCGTTGGCGGCCAGCATTGCCAGGCTATCGGAGGGGGGGGTCACGTAAGCGCCACGCCCCCCCAGGATCATGTTGCGATCTCCATCGCCGTCCGAAGCCGCACCGAAATCCGGGGGGGCATTCGGCCCCCCCATCATCAAGCCGTACAGCACATGCGCCCAGACCGGGTTCGGGTCGGGATGGCCGCCGCCGAAATCTTCGCAGGGGGGGACGCCATTGATCACCGTGCCGGGGGGGGCAGCGCCCAGACGGCGCTCCAGGATCTCCTTCGCATAGGGTCCGGTGACCGCGTGCATGGCGTCGAACCGCATGGTAAAGCCGGTGGAAAAGAGCGCGCGGATGGCATCGAAATCAAAGAGTTGCTCCATCAGGGCAGCATAGTCGCTGACCGGGTCGATCACCTCGATCGTCATGTCCCCCCCCAGGCGCGTCTCTCCCAACGCATCCAGGCCGGGGGGGGCGTCAGCGTCGGTGATGAGGTAGCGCGTGATCCCTTTGCTGGCTGTATAGATCGCATCCGTGATCGCTTCGGGTGCAGGGCCGCCGTTGGAGACGTTCAGCTTCAACCCGAAGTCGCCTTTTGGTCCGCCGGGATTGTGGCTGGCGGACAGGATCAGACCGCCATCCGCACCGTGCAAGCGGATCAGGTGCGATGCAGCGGGGGGGGTGGACAGCAGACCGCCCTGGCCGACAATGATCCGCGCCACGCCATTGGCGGCCGCCATGCGTAACACCGTTGCCATGGCCGCGCGATTAAAGAACCGCCCGTCGCCGCCCAGAACGAGAGTCTTGCCCTCTGCGCCCCCCCAGGCATCAAAGATCGCCTGCACGTAGTTCTCCAGAAACCCCCCCGGCGCGCTGAATTCGGCCACTTTCTTGCGCAGACCGGAGGTTCCGGGCTTCTGCCCCCCCGCAATCGGTGTGGTGGAAATGGTTTGAACCTGCATGTCGCTATCCCTCGAAAGAACATCCCACCTTAACCCGACGGACGCGCAAGCATAATCCGTTAATTTGGCAAAAGACTGGTGAGGGCCTTTCGCGCCCGCAGCTCAACCCAGACGGTCGATGCGGGTCGAGAGGTGAATGAGGCTTTCAGAGCTTTTCACCCCCCCGTCGATCTCGCCAATCGCGTCCAGGGCTCCGTCCAGTTCCGCGGTCGAGCGCGCCGCCAGTTGCAAGAGCATGTCGAACCGGCCCGAGGCCGTATGGGCGACCTCGACCGTGGTCAGGGTCTTCAACCGCGCCAGCACGGCGGGGGGGGTCGAGCGTGGCTCAAGGGTCAACAAAACCGTGGCGTGGATTTGATCCCCCCCTCTTGCCCCCCCGTCCCCCCCCAGTTTCAGCGCATAGCCCGCGATGATACCGCGTTCTTCCAGACGCTCGATTCGGGCCTGTACAGTCGATCGTGCCAATCCCAGACGCCGGGCCAGGGTGGCCACCGGCAAACGGGCGTTTCCTTCGAGCTGAGCAAGCAATTCGCGGTCTGTATCGTCCATGTGTCGTCTCTAGCCGTCGTTTCGTCGTATTCTATGCGACATTTTGTCCACTCCGCCACTAGAAACCGCCGATCCCCCCCGCCTGAAAACTGAAAGAAAGCGCGACGGTTCACCCTGAAGGATCACCCCCCCATGAGCAGACCTTTGTCGATTTGGCCCACGGCCCTGACCCACCTGAGGAACGAGCGTCCGGAGGATCCGGTTCTGTATTTTTCGCCTGAAGTGCTGCAACAGACGGCGCGGGATTTCCAGGCCGGGTTCGGTGGCATGGTGACCTATGCGGTCAAGGCCAACGACGACCGCGCCGTGATCGAAAACCTGCTGGCCGCCGGGATCTCGGGGGGGTTCGACGTGGCCAGCCCGGTCGAGATACGCAAGATGCGGTCGATCAGCGCAAGGGTGGACCTGCATTACAACAACCCGGTGCGCAGCCGCGCGGAAATCCGGGAGGCGGTTGCACTGGGCGTGTGCTCCTATTCGGTGGATGGGCTCAGCGAACTGGCCAAGTTGATCGAACTGGTGCCGCCCAAGGGCGTCGAAGTGGCCGTGCGCATGCGTTTGCCGGTCGAAGGAGCGGCTTATGATTTCGGGTCCAAGTTTGGCGAAGACCCGGACGGTTGTGTGCCCCCCCTGCTGAAGGCCGTGGCCGCGGCCGGGTTCCAGCCGGCAATGACCTTTCATCCGGGCACCCAATGCGCCGACCCGGCCGCCTGGACCGCCTATATCCAGACCTGCGCCGATGTGGCGCGCAAAGCGGGCGTGCGTTTGGTGCGTCTGAATGTTGGGGGGGGCGGTTTTGCCTCCAACCGTGGGGGGGTCGCGCCTGATCTTGAGGCGATCTTCAACGCCATCCACCGATCGGTGGCCGCAGCTTTCGGTGCGGACACGCCGGGTCTGGTCTGCGAGCCGGGTCGCGCCCTGGTGGCCGAGGCGTTTACCTTTGCGACCCGCGTGAAGGGCCTGCGCGAATGCGGGTCGGTTTTTATCAACGACGGGATTTATGGCGGCCTCGCGGAAATGCCGTTGGTCGGCATGCTGGAGCGGTTTGCCACCGTGCGCCCGGACGGCTCCCCCCCGGTGCCGGGCCCCCCCCTGATGGAGCGGGTGGTCTATGGCCCGACCTGCGACAGCCTTGACCGCTTGCCCGACCCCCCCCTGCTGCTGCCCGAAACGCTGGCAGAGGGCGATTACCTGATTTTCGAAGGTATGGGGGGGGCTTACTGCACGGCGACCGTCACCCGGTTCAACGGGTACGGGGGGGACATACGGGTGATCACGGTTCAGTCAGGTGACGGCTGAAGCTCTGGACAGGGCCCGCCCGGCACGCCACCTTTAAGTTGACGCGGCAGGTTTACCGCTGGTTTACCTTGTGCGCGCCATGATGGTGGGATGAAACAGGAGCAGCCACGCGTGTTCGAACGCCTCAAGAAATGGTTCGTTGGCAAGGTCCAGACGCGAAGCGCCGCCCGACCGGTGCGGGGGGGGCGGGTTGATCATGTCGTGATCCTGGATGGAACCATGTCGACGCTTGAACCTGGAGAGGAAACCAACGCGGGCCTGACCTATCGTTTGTTGTGTGACGCGCCGGCCAGTGCCCGGCTCTCGATCATGTACGAGGCCGGGATTCAGTTCGAGACCTGGAAACACTCCTGGCACGTCGCTACGGGCGTTGGTATCAACCGCCAGATCCGCCGCGCATATGGGTTCCTGGCCTCACGCTATCGTCCCGGCGACAGGATCTTCTTGATGGGTTATTCGCGCGGGGGGGCCTTCGCCGTGCGCTCGCTGGCGGGTGTGATCGACATGATTGGTCTGCTGAAGCCTGAACACGCAACGGAACGCAATGTACGCGATGTCTATCGCCACTATGAATGCAACCCGGAAGGTGCCGCCGCGATGCGCTTTGCCGAGCTTTACTGCCATGAGGAAGCACCGATCGAAATGGTGGGCGTCTGGGACACGGTGAAAGCAATGGGGGGGCTGTGCTGGCCGCTGGTCTGGCGCTTGTTCGAACCGCGACACCGGTTCCATTCCACGCACCTGGGTCCTTCGATCCGCCACGGCTATCACGCGCTTGCGCTGGATGAGACACGTGATGCCTTCGAGCCGCTCTTGTGGAGCAGTGACGGGGGGGAATGGGGGGGTGGCCGTGTCGAACAGGTCTGGTTTCGCGGCACCCATGGTGACATCGGCGGGCAGTTGGGCGGTTTCCATGCGGCGAGGCCCCCCCTGGCAAACATTCCGCTGGTCTGGATGCTGGGAAAGTTGGAAGGGCATGGGGGGGTCGAGCTGCCGCAGGGCTGGCGCGATCGGTTCCCCCCCTGCGATGTGAACGCGCCGTCGACCGGAACCCTTCGTGGCTGGGGGGGCAAGATGTTCTTCTATCGCCACAAGCGCAAGGTCGGGCTGGACCCGTCCGAGCGGTTGTTCAAGGCGGGCCGCATGCGCGCAGCACCGCAGGCCCAGCCGGTGCCGCCGCCGGGCACCCTGAGCCACGGGCATTGAGCGCTCAGCGCATCTTCATGACAATGCAGGTGGTCGATCCGGTGGCATAAAGCTTGCCATCCGCAACCCCCCCGCGCAGTTCGGCCACCGCGACGCCGGTCGACCGACCGGTGTGCTGCGAGGTGCCGACGGCCTCAATCTCGGTGCCGAGCTTGATCGGCCGAATGATGTTCGTCTTGAATTCCAGTGTCGTGTAAACCGACCCCCCCTTGGGCACCAGCGTCATCACCGCACAGGCCATGCAACTGTCGACCAGCGTCCCGTACCAACCGCCGTGCACCGTGCCCATCGGGTTGGTGTGATCGAACTGGGGGGGCGTTCCGCGAAAGACCACACGACCTTCATCGACACTGTGCAGGTGATAGTTCAGGACGCGACTGATTGGCGGGGGGGCGGGCAGGGTGCCGTCCAGGATCCCTTGCATGAACTCCAGCCCGGACATGGACAAAAGCCCTTCCTGGTCCAGCAACTGGTCCGGGGGGGTCTCGGCAAAATACATCGGCGCGCTCCTTACCTAGGTCAGGGTGACGCTAGGCCAGGCAGCGCGCCGGGCAAGAGTGACGTGGGGGGGTTCCTTTTGCGCGGGACGCGGCGTCCCGCCAACTGGTTCAGCCTCCGGCTCAAGCGACGTCGCGCAGCTGCACTTTCGGCGTGACGCCCAGCGCGTGGACCACGTCACGGGTCAGGGCAGGCTTGTTCAACGTATAGAAATGCAGGTCCTCGACCCCCCCACCGTCGATCAGATCGCTGCACAGTTCGGTGCACAGCGCGGTGGACAACAGATCCTCGCGATCGTCCCGCTTGGCCTTGGCATAAGCATTGTCCAGCCAGGACGGCACCTGGGTGCCGCAGCGCTGGGCAAAGCGCTTCACCCCCCCGCCCCCCCAATTGTCGATCGGCAGAATGCCCGGAATGATCGGCACATCAATCCCGGCCTTCTCGCAGGCATCGCGGAAACGAAAGAAGGTCTCGGCCTCGAAAAAGAACTGGGTAATGGCGGATGTTGCGCCCGCGTCCACCTTGCGCTTCAACCAGGCCACGTCGGCGGCGGTATTGGCGGCCTCCGGGTGGGGGGGTTCCGGATAGGCACCGACACGAATGTCAAAGCCTTCACCGGCCAGTGCTTCGATCAGTTCTAGGGAATGGGCGAAACCCTCCGGATGCGGCGTGAAATTTTCGGCACCCTTGGGCGTGTCGCCACGCAACGCCACGATCTCGCGCACGCCTTGGTCGCGGTAACCGCGTGCGATCTCAAGTGTTTCCGCGCGGGAGGCTTCGACGCAGGTCAGATGCGCGGCCACGTTCAGGCCGTAGTTACGATGGATCGTGCCCACCGCGTCATGGGTCAGGTCCCGCGTGGTGCCGCCCGCGCCATAGGTGACCGACACGAAGCTGGGGGGGTCCAGCGGTGCCAGTTCGCGCACCGTGTCCCACAGGCGGAACGAGGCATCCAGCGATTGCGGCGGGAAGAATTCGAACGAGATACGGGGGGGCGTGGTCATCGGGGGGGCACCTTTGTTTTGAGTTGGCCTCTTGTGCCCGACCTGCGTCTGTGAGACAAATTCATAATTCTCACGAAGATCATGAGGATCATGCATGTATCTCGAGTTCCGTCACTTGCGCACCATCCGCGCGATCCACGAAGCGGGTGGCCTCGCGCGCGCCGCCGACATATTGCACATCACGCAATCGGCCCTGTCCCACCAGGTCAAGGGACTGGAGGAACAGGTGGGCATGGAGCTGTTTCACCGCCGCTCGAAACCGATGAAGCTGAGCCCTGCGGGGGGATGAAGCTGTTACGCCTGGCCGAACGCATCCTGCCCGAGATCGCAGCGCTGGAAGAGGAGTTCCGCGCGCTGAAATCCGGACGGTCCGGGCGCATGCATATCGCAATCGAATGCCACGCCTGTTTCGACTGGCTGTTCCCGGTGCTCGACGGGTTCCGCCACGCCTGGCCCGAGGTCGACGTCGATATCCGGATGCGCCTGGCCTTCGACGCGCTTGAGGCGCTTCGGCGTGAAGAGGTCGATTTCGTCGTGACCTCCGACCCGGTCGAGACACCGGGGGGGATTACCTATTCGCCGTTGTTTGATTATGAGCCGCGCTTTGTTGCTGCCGCAACTCACCGGCTGGCTGACCAGGAGTTCATCACGCCCGAGGATTTCGAGGAAGAGCTGCTGATCACCTACCCGGTGGAACGTGCGAAACTGGATATCTTTACCGCGCTGTTGACGCCCGCACGGGTCGAGCCGCGCGCGCAGCGACAGGTCGAACTGACCGAGGTGATCCTGATGCTGGTGGCCGCTGGGCGCGGGGGGGTCACGGTGCTGCCGGATTGGGTGCTGAGGGACGTGAAATACAACCCCCCCGATTACATCACCCGGCCGATCACCGAAGCGGGCCTGTCCAAGCGCATGTACGCCGCCACGCGGGAGGAAGACGCCTTGAAACCCTACATCGCGCATATGATCCGTCTGGCGCGAACCGAGCCCGTCAAGCTGCAGCGTGCGTGAATGGGTGTGTGAAGGCTTGGCAAGCGGCCTCGCGCGGCGTATACGCGCGGCTTGAGTCTAAGGAGCCGTCCCATGCAAGGCAGTGCAAACCTGAACGTGATGATCAAGCCGCCCGGAAAGCCGGGCGCAGCCTTGTGAAGGATTTCCGCGAGGTCGAGAACCTGCAGGTCTCGATGAAAGGGGGGGCGGGGGGGGACTTCGTCAGTCGCGCTGATATCGCCGCGGAAAAGATCATCCGTGAAGAGCTGATGGAAGCGCGCCCGAACTATGGCTGGCTGGCCGAAGAAGGCGGCGAAATCGAGGGCAAGGACCCGACCCGTCGCTGGATCGTCGACCCACTGGACGGCACCACAAACTTCCTGCACGGCCTGCCGCACTGGGCCGTATCCATCGCGCTGGAGCATAAGGGCGAGATCGTCGCGGGCGTGGTCTTTGACGCCGCCAAGGACGAGATGTTCTATGCTGAAAAGGGCGCTGGTGCCTGGTTGAACGAAAGCCGCCTGCGGGTGTCGGGACGTAGCCGCATGATTGAATCGATCTTTGCCACCGGCCTGCCCTTTGGCGGACGTTCGGACCTGCCAGCAACGCTGCAGGATCTCGCGCGGCTGATGCCGGCCTGTGCCGGTGTACGTCGTTGGGGGGGGCGGCTGCGCTGGACATGGCCTATGTTGCCGCAGGTCGTTATGATGGCTTCTGGGAACGCCGCCTGAATGCCTGGGACGTGGCCGCAGGCATCGTCATCGTACGCGAGGCGGGCGGGTTGATCGAACCGATGGATCCCGCGGGAAGCATTTTGGAGGATGGTGAAGTCCTCTGCGCGAACGAACCGATCTTCGAGAAGTTTGCAAAGATCGTTCGCGACGCCTGAAACCATCACCTTACAGTTCCGAAAAAGCGCATCTTGAGGCCGCATTTCCGCCCAAATCATTAGGCATACCTGTCTTCATGATGAGCTTTATACATACCCTTCGGGCGAAATTCGTCCGCGATGAGAGCGGTGCCATTACCGTGGATTGGATCGTGCTGACCGCTGCCTGGTGATGCTGGGTATGGCGGCGGCCTTCATGGTGGGCGCGAATGTGCCGGTCCTGGCCGATACGGTCTCGTCCCATCTGTCGAACACGGATGTGAACCCCCCCTACGACTGATCCCGGTTGTGTTTCTGTGGATTGAGCGCCGTTTTTGGCACTCCTTCTGATTTCATTTTTCGAACATTCGTCTGTAGATCTCGCCCCCCCCAAAGGACGAAGGCTTGTTATTTCCCGATATTTCCACGGGAAATCACTTCCGTCGCCGAACCACCGGCACAGATGACCTGCCATACCGCGTTGCGGGGGGGTGATCGGGGGGGTGCCCCCCCTGGCTGCGTCGCCAGAAGTCAGGTCCGCCTTCGCGCAACCATTTCGGCAGGACCCACAGGAAACCGACCACGAAGCCACCCGCATGGCCCAATAGGCGATGCCTGCATCCGCACCTGCAGCACCGTTGAACAGTTGTAAGGCGAACCAGACGGCCAGCATCAGCCAAGCGGGCACCGGGAATATCTTGAAGAAGATGATGATGATAATCAGCACATCCACCCGTGCGCGTGGAAACAACAACAGATAGCCACCCATAACCCCCCCCGCAATCGCACCGGACGCACCGATCATCGGCACCAGGCTGGTCGGGTCGGCGGCAAACTGCAACCCAGCTGCACCGAGCCCTGAGGCAACATAGAACAAAACAAAACCAAGATGCCCCCCCAGTTCATCTTCAAGATTGTCGCCAAAAATGAACAGAAACAACATGTTGCCCGCCAGGTGCATGAAGCCGCCGTGCAGGAACATGGATGTCAGAAACCCGCCGTAGCCCAGCCCTTCAGTGACCTTGGCGGGCACGAGGCCCCCCCAGTCCCAATAAAATAGCGCCAGCGCCCGGTCGCCCTCCAGCGACAAGGTCATGATAAGGAACACCAGGATGTTTATCGCCATCAAGCGTAGGTGACGTAGGGCGTGCGCTCGGACGGGTTATGGTCGCGGATCGGGAACATGGGGGGCAACCGTCCCCCCCGATCCATCGAGAGGCGTCAAGCGTTGGCGGCCAGCAGTTCAGCGTTGCCGCCGGACGCGGTGGTGTCGACACAAAGGTGCCGTTCAGCCAGCACGTGATCGGCACGCGGCGTGCCGGTGACCAGCGGGAGGATCGCGCCCGGACGGGCGGCCAGGGCCTGCACGATCTCGCGTGCGGTTCCATCATCTCCCCCCCACCAGATCACCCCCCCGCCGATTTCGTGAATGTTTTCCAGGTGATGCGCAGGCAGACGGTCGGCCAGAACGGCCTGTCCCCCCCCGGCGGCCTCGACCGCCTTGGCTTGATCCTGCGCCGCGTTGCCGGGTCCCATGCAGAGGAAGGGCTGACGGGGGGGCAGGGTGGTCAGGCGGTTCAGCTCTCCGGTCGGGCCGGGTAGATCCTGGGTTGTGACCACACCGGGCGGCGGCGTGACCTGGGCCAGCGCGACGGTCACGTCGGTCAGATCCATGCGCGGGCTGTCAGGGGGGGCCTCGGCCCGTGGACGATCATCGACGCAGAAGCGGTTCAGATAGTCGGGGGGGCCGCCCGCCTTGGGGGGGCCGGTGCCCGACAAGCCCTCGCCACCGAAGGGCTGACTGCCCACCACGGCACCGATCTGATTGCGGTTCACATACATGTTGCCGACCTGCAACTGGTCCGCCACATGCTGTACCCGGTCGTCAATCCGCGTATGCAGCCCGAAGGTCAGCCCGTAGCCGCGCCAGTTGATATCGTCGATCACCCGGTCGAGGTCTTCGGCTTTGAAACGTGCGACATGCAGGATCGGGCCAAAGACTTCACGCTCCAGATCATTGATTCCTTTTACGGAAATTGCGGTGGGTGGGATGAACTTCCCACCGTTCGGAGCCGCATTTGCCACCAGAACCTCGCGACCGGCGGCGTAACCCGCGATGCTTTCGAAGGCCTCTTGGTCAATCACAGGGCCCAGATCCGTGGAGATGTCCCACGGGTCGCCCTGTTTCAGTTCAGCCATCGCGCCCTTGAGCATCTCCAGGAACCCGTCGGCGATGTCGTCCTGCACATAGAGGCAGCGCAGGGCCGAACAGCGTTGACCGGCGCTCTGGAAGCTTGAGGCCAGCACATCTGCGACGGCCTGTTCGGGCAGGGCGGTGCTGTCCACGATCATCGCGTTCAACCCGCCGGTTTCGGCGATCAGCGGGGGGGCGTCGGGCGACATATGTTCGGCCATGGCGCGGCGGATAATCTGGGCGGTTTCGGTTGAGCCGGTAAAGGCCACGCCGTTGACCCGCGCGTCCCCCCCGGTCAGCGCCGCCCCCCCCACCGTGGGGGGGCCGTCACCGGGCAGCAGTTGCAGCACCTCACGCGGCACACCTGCCTGGTGCAACAGCTTCGCAGCCTCACAGGCGATCAGCCCGGTCTGTTCCGCAGGTTTTGCCAACACGCCATTGCCTGCGGCGAGCGCCCCCCCCGCGATCTGGCCGGTAAAGATTGCCAGCGGGAAGTTCCAAGGCGAAATACAGGTAAAGATGCCACGTGCCGGGCGGTCCAGCGTGGGAATGCGCGAGGCGTAATAGCGCAGGAAATCAACGGCTTCGCGCAGTTCGCCCTGGCAATCCATCAGCGTCTTGCCCGCCTCGCGGGCCAGCAGGGCGAAGAAGGGCCCAAGGTGGGTTTCGTAGAGGTCGGCAGCCTTGTTCAGCACCTCGGCACGGGTGGCCGGGTCTGCGTCCCACCGGGTGGCGGCGGCCAGAGCCGTCTCCACGTCCTTGGCTGAGGCTGGGGGGGTCAGCGTGCCTACGGCGGAGCCATCGCTGGGGGGTTGGTGACCTGCCAGACCTCGCCGCTATCGACGTCCCCCCCGGCGATCAGCGGGCCAGCAGTGAACTGGGTTTCGCGGAACGGTGTGCGCGCGGCATCAATCTGTTCCAGATGCGGGTCGTGCGTCAGGTCGAACCCTTTCGAGTTTGCGCGGGCCGGCGCAAAAAGCTCGGGACCTGTCGGGATATGTGGATGGTCCGCCTCAAGCGCCGCGAAGGGGGGGCAGGCCGCGACCTCTTCCGGCGGCACATCCTCGTCGACGATCTGGTTCACGAAGGAGCTGTTCGCGCCGTTTTCCAGCAGGCGGCGCACCAGATAGGCCAACAGGTCACGGTGGGCACCGACCGGTGCGTAGATGCGGCAGCGGGTGCCTTCGCCGGACAGGATGATGTCATGCAGGCGCTCGCCCATGCCGTGCAGGCGCTGGAACTCAAACGTTTCTTTGTCGGCCGCCATGTCCAGGATGGCGGCGGCCGTATGGGCGTTGTGGGTGGCAAATTGCGGATAGATCCGGTCCGTCATCGCCAAGAGCTTGCGCGCATTGGCGATGTAGCTGACGTCGGTGGCATGTTTCGACGTGTAGACAGGGAAGGCATCCAGTCCTTCGACCTGGGCCAGTTTGACCTCGGTGTCCCAATAGGCACCTTTGACAAGGCGCACCATGATCTTGCGATCCAGCCGCGTGGCCAGGTCATGAAGGTGGTCCAGAACCGCGCTGGTGCGCTGGCCATAGGCCTGCACCACCACGCCGAAACCGTCCCAACCGGCCAGCGCCGGATCGGCCAGAACCGCTTCGATCACATCGAGCGACAGCGACAGGCGATCGGCCTCTTCCGCGTCGATGTTGAACCCCCCCATGTTTCCGGCCTTGGCGAGCTGCGCCAATGAGGCCACGCGCGGCGCCAGTTCGCGCATCACGCGGTCTTTCTGCATGCGCTCGTAACGTGCGTGCAGTGCGGACAGCTTGACCGAAATGCCGGGGGGGTTTTCGCGAATGTCGTCAGAGGTGCAGGCGACGGCAATTTCCGAAATCGCATTGGCATAGGCCATCTGATAGCGACGCGCATCGGCATCGGTACGCGCGGCCTCGCCCAGCATGTCGTAGGAGTAGGTATAACCCTTTTCTTCCATCTCCGACCCGCGTTTCATCGCCTTTTCAATGGTTTCACCCAGAACGAATTGCGCGCCCATCTCTTTCATCGCGCGGGCGGTTGCAGTGCGAATGACCGGTTCACCCAACCGTTTCACGGCGTTGCGCAGGGTGCCGACGACACCGGGCTCGGCATCCTCCAGCACCTTGCCCGTCAGCATGAGTGCCCAGGTTGACGCGTTGACCAGCGCCGAGGTCGATTGCCCCCCCTTGTGACGGCCCCCCCAGTCCGACGGCGCGATCTTGTCTTCAATGAGAGCGTCGATCGTATCCGCATCGGGCACGCGCAGCAGCGCCTCGGCCAGGCACATCAGCGCAATCCCTTCGTCGGTGGATAGGCCGTATTCGGCCAGAAACACCTCCATCAACCCAGGATCGGAGCTTTCGCGGATTTGACGCACAAGATCGGCACCACGGGCGGAAATCCGGGTGCGCGCCGCGTCGTCCAGGTTGGCAAGGGCCACCATCTCGGCCACACGGGCCGCCTCTGGGGGGGCGTATTTCAGGCTGTCGATGGTAAAGCGATGGGTCATGGGTGTCCTCTCCGTTACGCCCATGATACCGCTTGATTGGCGGGCAAGTTTCCTGAAAACTTGCCAAACCAAGGCGAGTTGACCGAAATGATGGATGAAATGCAGGAAGATGGTGAGGCGCGTCTGGATCGCCACGATCGTTTGATTCTGGAGACACTTGCGACCGAGGGGGGGCGTTTGCCGATCACGGAACTGGCCCGACGTATTGGTCTATCGAAAAGCCCAACCCAGGCGCGGCTCAGGCGGTTGGAGAAGGACGGGGGGGTCATCACCGGCTACCGTGCGCTGATCGACCCGATCCGTATTGGCCGCGATCATGTGGCCTTTGTCGAGGTCAAGCTGTCCGACACACGCGAAGCTGCCCTGTCGGCCTTCAACGCGGGCGTTGTGAAGATCCCGGAGGTTGAGGAATGTCATATGCTGGCGGCCGAGTTCGACTACCTGCTGAAGGTGCGTTGCCGGGACATGCGCGATTATCGGCGGGTGCTGGGCGAGGCGATCTCCTCCCTGCCATATGTGGCCCATTCGACCACCCATGTTGCCATGCAGGCGGTTAAGGAAGGGCCTCTCGGCGATGTGAGTTGACCGGAAGGATGGTGCAGGCAGGATAAGGGTATGCGATGGTTCATCTTTACCCTTCTGACCAGTCCGGCCTTTGCCGACTGTCCCGCCGCCCCCCCTGATATTGATGCGCCCCCCCTGCGTGTGCTGATCGACGAGGCGCGCGCGGCGACCGATGAACGGGCGGCGCGTGCGGTGACCGGTGATATGTGGGCGCTGTGGACGCGGGCGCGGATGTCCGGGCACAAGAGATGCTGGACGAGGGGGGGCGCGCGCGCATGCGCCAATCCGATCTGGTCGGGGGGGCCGAAAGGGTTCTGTCCCAGCTGATTGCCTACTGTCCTGACTATGCCGAGGGCTACAATCAGCGCGCCTTTGCTCATTTCCTGCTGGGTGATTTCGCCCTGGCCCTTCCGGATCTGGAGGCGGCGCTGGAGCGTTCGCCCCCCCACCATGTGGCAGCCATGTCGGGCCAATTCCTGACACTGCGTGCCCTGGGCCGCGAGACAGAAGCGCAGGAGGTCCTGCGCGCCGCTCTGGAACTGAACCCCCCCTGGCTGCCGGAACGCGTTTACCTATCCACGGACCATTAAGGTGTTTCGCGGCCATGAGGTTTCAAGGTCCGCTGTGTCCTCAGTTCCCGCAGAAACGCCTTGACCCCCCCTCTGGACACCCGCTGCCCCCCCCACGCTATTGTCCCCCCCGCATCCTAGGCCCCCCCGCCCCCCCAAATGCCCGCGTGGTGGAATGGTAGACACAGGAGACTTAAAATCTCTAGGCCGTATAGGCCGTGCCGGTTCGAGTCCGGCCGCGGGTACCAGGGGGGGGCAAAAGTGGTATTGAAAACATTGAAGAATATTCGGATTGTGTCCCGCAAAATGTGGGCGTGGGACACAGAAATTGGCATTCCCGACTGTAACCATTGAACTGACGTCAAAAGGACAGCGTTAAGCGACGCAAGGAGCCCTTCCTGCGGAGGCTGCTGTCATTGCTCATGAGAGGTCGGGAACAGCTCAGTCCTGCCTGGCCTATGGGTTGGCTGGTCCGTGGCAGCAGGACGGCAGTGTTCCAGCGGTAAAGTCAGGTGATCATGGCAGCACGTTCCGGTGCGCTCTATATCTTGAGGCCGGTGCGGGCCCAGGAGGGACTGGGCGTATTATGCGGGTCCGAACGTGGCGGCGACTGGGTGAGCCCCCCCGCGGCATTTCTCAACTGACGGGTTGTTTTGGTTAACAATAGTGATCTGTGACCATGCTTTCCAACAAAAGTGGAACCTCGCCATGCCGACCGTCATCTTGGGCAACCTGGCTGAAGTCAATCCCGATGCAACCGTCATTGGCGATGCGTTTTTTGGCTCTGTTGTGCGGGCCAATGAGAATGATAACACAATCGACCTGCCGGGCAGCGGAAGCGATCAGGATGCGGCTCAGGAGCAAGCCTTTACGGAAGCTGTTGAATATCTTGGCCTGACCACAATTCGCTGGCCCGGTGGTACCGAAGCCGAACAAGGGGGGGTTCAGCAGAACCAAAATGAATCTGTCTTTGACTGGTGGGATGACACGGAAAACTCGCCAAATTTGAATGTCGCAGACCTGCATGCCGTTATCGACTATTGCGCCGATCACGGTCTTGATCTGAGCTTTACATTTCCGACGTCTGTCTTCGCCGATGGCGCGGATGTTATTACGCAGGCAGGCGGAATTGCTGACTTCATCCGCGAAGACCTGCTTGAATATGCTGACGTAAAGGGCGTGACGATCTCATCAATTAAAATCGGCAATGAATATAACGTTCAGGCATGACCGCCTCGGAATATGGTGAGATCGCACGGGAGTTGTCGAAGGTGATTGGCGCGGAGATGGCCGATTACCACGGGGGGGACGGAAATGGTGCGCCTGACCCGGACGCAGGACCAAAGCTTCTTATCGAGTCAGGTGTGTTCTGGCTTATGGGTGCGCGAAACATTGACGACGCAGACCCGCGCACAGATGCGGAATTGATCATGGCGCAATTCCAGGGGGGGCATGATGGATAGCAATATGTGGATGGCGTTGATATGCATTCCCATTCGCTGCACTTTGGGGGGGATCTAAAGTTCGGTGACAAAGATGCGGGCTACGCCCCCCCCAAAAGCATCAACCCATATGATGCCTATTTTGGCCAAAACACCGAAACAGGTGCGAGTTTCGATCTGAACTATGCGCCAGACAAAGTACAGGACAGTATCGGCTATACCGCTTTGCTGCAGGAGATTAATGCGTTCTGGGGGGGGAGCGGGTCCTACACCGAGGAGGGCACGTTCGAGAGCTCCATCGCATCCAAGGATTACGGGTTTTCCGCCGATCTGGAACTCCATAGCCTGGCTTGGAAGTCCCATGATGTATCCCTGGATGACGCCGCCATGCATATGTTGCATATGTTCGAGCTGTCGTTGGGCGGCGTGAAAAGCGCCATGCATTTCCTCGCATCAGGGTGGGGGGGTGGAAAGAGCGATCTTTACAGCGAAAGCGCACGCGCGAGCGGCGAGATGTTTCGCCTGATGAAAGCACATCTTGATGGTGCCAAAGCCGTAGAGTTCGAGGCCGACCCATCCGTTTACGAGAGTCTGGATCCGGTCGTAGATGCTGATGGAACAGTGCTTGAGGCGAACATAGACGACTTTGTTGTGCGCTCTTTCGTGAAAGACGGCCAAGTAATCCTTTATGTGGCGAACCTGGAAGGGGGGGAGAGCCAATCGTTTGAACTTACCCAAGTGTACAAGATGCTTGGGGGGGACGCAGGCTTTGATACCAGTGAAATTCTAAATCTCCGACAGACGGATAAGCTCCACATCTGGGGGGGGACCAAACTCGGGGGGGTGGAAGATGACGGAAACCCGAATACAGACGAAGCGCTGGACAAAGCGGCGACGCCCACATTGGGTATCCTCAATCACCTGGACCTTCTGAAGGAAAACAATGATTGGAGGCTCGAGTTCGATCTTGGCGCTCATGAGGTTATGCAGATTGTTTTGACCTCTGTTGATGCCGGTGGTGTTATCATGACCGGCTATTCTGGGGGGGCTGATACTCTCGTTGGATCAGCTTGGGATGACACGTTAGAAGGCGGCGCTGGCGACGACTACCTCTCCGGGGGGGGCGACGGCGCGGATCATCACGACGGCGGCGCGGGATCGGACTATGCGGATTTCCGCGATATTGTTGGCGGCGGCGTGGGCGTGAACCTGATGGTAAACGCCTCCTGGGGGGGCAAGGCCGTGGGT
>JDSH01000151.1_pt1 | contig 22445 bp, 33 predicted proteins | sample 199451 | NCBI WGS metagenome assembly JDSH01 (sample SAMN02584198, study PRJNA231836) | bioreactor metagenome | isolation source: continuous culture bioreactor electron acceptor NO2- transfer2 day 38 after... | place: Germany: Bremen | reverse complement strand
TTCCGCGTTGGCCGCTATGACCGCAAGGTCCCTTAACCGGAGAGCCCCCCCATGACCATCACCCGTATCGAAACCGGCACCCGCATGAGCAGGATCGTCAAGCACAATGGCGTGGCCTACCTGTGCGGCCAGACCTCGGACGCGCCCACGGTGGCCGAGCAGACCCAAGTAATCCTTGAAAAGGTCGAGGACCTGCTGGCCAAAGCGGGCAGCGACAAGACGCGCATCCTGCAATGCGTGATCTGGCTGTCTGACATGGTCGATTTTGCCGAGATGAACGCGGTCTGGGACGCGTGGGTCCCCCCCGAAGGCCACGCCCCCCCTGCCCGCGCCTGTGGCGAGGCGAAGCTGGCGCGAGACGTGCTGAAGGTCGAAATGATCATCACCGCCGCCTGCGACTGACCTGGCTGCGGTGGCGGGGGGGTCGGCCTGCCGCCGTGAACAGCCTGCCGAACTCCGGCATCGGGTCGGCGATCCCCCCCGCCAGCCGCAACATGTGCCAGGCCAGCGCCAGGTTGCTGGACAGGACCGGCTTGCCGATCTGCGCTTCGACTTCCGGAATGATGCGCAGGCAACGCAGGTTGGTGCAGGAAATCACCACGGCGTCACAAGGTGCGGCTTCGGCCACGCGGATTGCGGCCTTTGCAATCGCTTCCTCGCTGATACGGGCCACCACGCGATCGTCCCCCCCTTCTTCGAAAGACCCGAAACCAGCGATGGAAAAGCCCGCCGTTTCCAGACGGTCACGCATGGTCTGGCTGACCTCAGGCAAGTATGGCGTGACAAACCCCCCCAGCCGCTCTGCCCCCCCCACGCCCGCCCTGCCGCGATCAGCGCCGCCAGCGGATCGGTCACCTGCGCCTTCGGATGCACGGTCCGGATCGCCGCCGCCACCAGGTCCGACCCGATCACGCTGGAGGCCGAGGTGCATCCGTAACCAATCACGTCGAAATTGGTCGCTTCGGGAAACTGGCGGGCGGTGGCGGGCAGGTCCGCCTCCATCCGCGCGAGTGTTTCGGGGGGGCGCACTTCAGGCACCATCGGGATGCGGTTATGATAAAGCGCCACCCCCCCTCCAGCCCCCCATGACCCGGGCAAATTCGGGCTCCAAGGTCTCGTCCGCTTCCAGCACGATAACCCCCCCAAATGTGGCGCGCGTGCCGATGCCATCATCCGTGTCGAAAGGCAGTTTCATGGGACCTCCTCAGATCACCGGCAGCTCCGGCGCGGCGCGGGTCGTCAGGAGCTCGGCACCACCCGCGCGCACGACGATGTTTTCCTCATGCACCATGATACGCCCCCCCTTGCCGTAGGACAGCGAGGGTTCAAGGGTCAGGACCATGTTCTCCTCGATTACCGTGTCGTCGAATGCCGCATGCGAGGGCCATTCGGTCAGCTGCATGCCCAGCCCGTGGCCAAGGCGGCCCACATCGCCCCCCCCGCGTCATCCAGTTCAGAGATCACGGCATGCATCGCTTCGAACAGATCGCGGCAGCTTGCCCCCCGGGGGGGCGGGCAGCGGCAAGCCCAGCCTCGGTCGCACGCCAAAGCACGTCATAGGCCCGACGCGCGGCATCATCCGCCTGGCCCACCGCCCAGTTGCGGTCGAAGTCGCAGAAATAGCCGTCCCAGGTCGCGCCAGTGTCCAGCATGACGATGTCACCTCGCTGTAAAGGCCTTGGGGGGGTGGGCGGCGAGATCACGTCGTGATAGCCGCCCTGATCCGCGCCGCCGACCAGATAGGGCACGTCGTCTGCCCCCCCCTGCGCCAAAGCTTCACGGCGGAAGGCGCGGAAGAGGTCCTCGAAGGGCAGCCCCCCCTCCTGCGCAAACTCCGGTACCCGCGCGAAGGTGTGCGAGCCGATGGCACAGATATGTGTGAGTTTTTCGATCTCGGCCTCGGATTTCACCATGCGCAGGGCGCGGACAAGCCCGGTGCAGTCAGCCACGTCCAACCCCCCCGGAAGACCGGCCATCAGCCGTTCATAATCCCCCCCCAGCGGCATGCGCAGGCTGGTTTCGTGCCCCCCCTTCATCACGCCTATCCGGGCCTTCCGCGTGGCATAAGGCACAAGAAGCTCGGTTAGCAGAGAGATCCCGTCATCCTCAGGCGCGGGGGGGGCGGACCAAGTGCGAATGTCTTCGACCCAAGTGCGCCGCATGAGGTCGGCCCCCCCGATCTCGGGGGGGATCACCGCAATCGGCTTGCCGCTCGCGGGCAGAAACAGGAACCAGGGCCGGGTTGGGCTTTGCCAGAACAGCGTATGAAAGCCGCTGAAATATCGAACTTCGGGTTCGGTTAGCAGCAGCAGCCCCCCCTCCATCCCTTCGTCCGCCATCAGCGCCTGGGCGCGGGCGGTGCGGGCGGCAAACTCCGCCTCGGGAAAGCCGCGACGTGGAGCATCAGACATGGTCAGCCCCCCCCGCCATGATCGTGGCGAAGATTGCCGGGTCGGTCACGCCTTCGGAGCCGATCAGCAGCACGCGGGAAGTCGCGCCCAAGCCCAGAGTGGCTTTCAAACCCTCATCCTGACAGGCGGCAATCACGGCGGCCAACCCGGCAACCGCGCTTTCGCCCGCTTCGACCTTTGGCGATCCATTGGCCAGCAGACGCACAGTTGGCGCGACAACGCTGTCCGGGATGGTCAGGAAATCGGCGGCCTCTTCGTCCAAGATTTCCCAAGCCATGTCCGAGGGTTCTCCACAGGAAAGCCCGGCCATGATGGTTTCCTCGTCGATCGGCACGGCGGTTGCAGCCCCCCCTTGGCGCGCACTTTCGTATAGGCAGGCCGCCAGTTCCGGTTCCACGATGACCACACGGGGGGGGCGGCATCCCCCCCATAGGACTGTTTCAGCGCGGCAGTGACCGAGGCCGCGAGCCCCCCCCAACGCCACCTTGCAGGAACACATGGGTCGGCGGCTGGTCAAGTGCTTCGCAGACCTCACGTGTCATCACGCCGTAACCCGCCATAACGTCGCGCGGCGGTTCGGTGTAGCCCTCCCACGAGGTGTCCGAGACGACAAACCAGCCGTTTTCCTCGGCCTCGTCACGAGCCAGCGCGACCGAGGCGTCATAGTCGCCGTCGATGCGGATGACCTCGGCACCCAGATCACGCATAGCGGCCGCACGTCCCTCGCTGACCTCTGCGTGGATATAGATGCGGCAGGGCGCTCCGACCATCTGGCAGCCCCCCCAGGCAAGCGACCGCCCATGGTTGCCATCCGTGGCCGACACCAGGGTGATGCGCGCGCAGTCATCGCGCAGCGCCCCCCCGGTGCGAATGTCTTCCAGACTGACCGTACGCCCCCCCAAACGGGCTGATAGTTCTCGCTGCAATACGCGCAACGCGGCATAGGATCCGCCCAGCGCTTTGAAACTGCCGAGGCCAAAACGGGGGGGGCCTTCGTCTTTGTAGTCAATCCGCGCAAGCCCCCCCAGCTCCTGCGCCAGCTGTGTCAGGGCCACCAGGGGGGGCGTCGGAGCATAGCCCGGCCAGGCGGTGATTTCAGCCCAGGAGGCTGCAAAGTCCTTTTCCGACAGGACCGTATGGGCGGCCTGTCCTCCGGTCGGATTGCCGACCACATGGGCCAGTCGAGCTGTCGTGAACGCGTTGTGCATGATCAATCCCTTTCTTGAGGCAGCCGGTCACGCACCAGCTGGACCCAGAACTCTGCCCCCCCGATCGGCAGAAGGTCATCGTTGAAATCGTAGTCCGCCGCATGCAGCGGTTGTCCGTTTGCGCCGTCGGTTCCGTTGCCCAGAAGCAGAAAACAGCCCGGCACGGCAGACGCGAAATGGGCAAAATCTTCGGAGAAGCTCATCGGTCTGCGATTTTGAGTTACCTCGCAGCCAGCAGCCTCGCCCGCGCGGTAGACCGCCTGAACAGGCTCGGGCGCGTTGACCGTTTCGACAAACTCCGTTTGAAAGTCGACGGTCACCTTGACCCCCCCATGCGCAGCGGCCACACCATCCGAAATCTGGCGCATGAAGGTTTCGATCTGTGCGCGGTCCTCGGGGGGGGTGCCAGCGCGCACATCGCCCTTCAGCACCGCGCGACCGGGCAACACGTTGCGCTGCCCGTCGGTCTGGAATTCGGTCACCGACACGACGGCCCCCCCCGCACCTGGGGGGGCAAGCTTGCGCGCGACAATGGTTTGCAGCGCGCCAACCAACTCCGCCCCCCCGACGGTGATCGCATCGACCCCCCCGACCTGTGGCATCGAGGCATGACCGCCCTGGCCCTGAATGGTAATCTCGAACAGGCTTTCAGAGTTGCAGATCAGCCCGACCCGTGTGGAAACCTGTCCACAGGTGCACCGGGCAGGTTGTGGATGGCATAGACCTCTTCGATAGGGAACTGCTCAAGCACGCCCTCATCAATCATCGCCTGCGCGCCCAGCCCATGTTCTTCGTTCGGTTGGAAAATCAGGATGACGGTGCCGTCGAACCCTTGTTCGGTCACCAGACGTTCCGCCGCCCCCCCCAGAAGCATGGTCATATGCCCATCGTGCCCGCAGGCATGCATCACGCCCGGCATTTCGGAGGGGGGGTACGTGTGGGTCGAGACCTCGGTGATCGGCAAGGCATCCATGTCGGCCCGCAGACCAATGGCGCGATTGCCCTGACCTGCTCGCAGAACGCCGATGACACCAACGCCCTCATGCACCTCAGCCCCCCCCAGATCGCGCAGGATTTGGGCCACGCGCGCCTTTGTGTGCGCCTCCTGGAAGCCCAGTTCAGGGTGGCGGTGAAACGCGCGCCGTAACGCGATCAGTTTGTCTGTGAAATCAGTCATGTTCCACCTTTAGTATTGGTGTGGTTAGTGTAGGTGCAGATTGGCGCTGATCGGCATGGATTTTTCACCAGATGCTGATGAGTTTCATTGCCATTTCGATAAAAGGCGACGAAAATCGGATCATGGATGAAAAAGATCTGGAAATCCTCCGCCTTGTGCAAGGGAACGCACGGCTGACTGCTGAAGCCATCAGCCAGGATGTGGGCTTGTCCCCCCCACCGGCAGTGCAGAAGCGGTTGAAAAGGCTGCGCGATACCGGCGTGATTGAACGTGAGATTGCCGTGCTTGCGCCGGCCAAGCTGGGGGGGCGTGAGATGACCATTGTGGTCGAGGTGTTGCTGGAGCGTGAAAACCGCGCCCACCTTGAAGCCTTCAAGCGCAAGATGCGTGACGCGCCTGCGTGCAACAGTGTTACTACACCACCGGAGAGGCGGATTTTCTGCTGATCCTGACCGTCCATGACATCAAGGAATACGAGGAGTTTACCCAGACCCACTTCTTTGACGAAAGCAACATCAGCCGGTTCAAAACGGCTGTTGTCATGGATCGGGTCAAGGTCTCGCTGGACGTGCTCTAGGACGGGGGGGCCGCCTTATCCCGCCTTGGACTGGGGGGGTGGCCAGGCCGGGAAATCCTCACGCCGCTGGAAGGCCTCCCAATCGGCGGCCAGAAGCTCGGTCAAATCGCTGGTCTGCCCGCGAATGTCGGTGCGTTCCTGTTTAAAATCCGCGCCGCCGGAATACACCAGTTTCTTGAACGGAACGACCTTCAGCATGGTCACCAGACGACGGAAGCCAACCGCGCGCATGGTCCGCGTGGTTGCGTGGAACATACGCGCCGCTATGAGATTGCGTGGCACCTTGGCCGCGTTCACCGTTTTGTCGCGCAGCCCCCCCGGATCAGGTGGCAGATAGGGCACATCCAGCAGCGCGCAAAGCTCGCGGCAGAACCCCCCCGCCGGGTCATCACACATCTGCCGGAAGGACAGAAGATGCACGTTCTCCGCCCCCCCAAACGCCTCCTCCCAACGGCGCGTGTTCGCATGGAACAACCCGCTTTCAATCACATCCGGGTACGCCTGCGCCATGCTGGCCAGCGACTGTCGTTCGACCCCCCCCATCTTGCGGTAGTGGAAATAATGCGACACGGCGCGGTCATATGGGTCACGCACGATACAGATGATGCGTGCATTGGGCACCAAATCCCGCGCGCGTTCACAGGCATAAGGCTTGTGAAACAAGGACGGTGCCACCTCCACCCGAATGCGCCCATCCGGCTCCGGCGGGAAAAGCGAGGTATACCAGTCGAACCCGTTCTCAAACACTTTATCAAAAAAAAGAAGGTCTCTTTCCGGTCGAGCGGCAAAGCCACCTGGGCGCAGGTCTCCAAATAGGCCTGCACCCAGGTCGTACCGGCTTTCGTCGGACCGACCACTAGGGCGAATGTTTCACTCAGCGCCATACGCGCGCCTCCTTCCTAATACCCGAAACGGGCTAGATATCGACCTCCGATGCCGACACCCCCCCCGCCAGCATCGCGCCGACCAGTTTCGGCGGCCCGATGCCCGCAACCGACAGTTCGTGCGTCAGCGGTCCTTGTTGGGTCTGTTTCCAGTCAGAGACCAAGGCGAAATGAGTCACCACTTCGGACAGGACCGACGCATCCGAGGACATTGCCAGAGGTGACAGGTCAAGAACGACATCATCAAATTCGCGCAGAAGGGCCGCGACCATCTGCTTCAATCGGCTTGGATCAAATACGGCGGGCGACAGGGCAACTTCAGCCCCCCCCTGTGCGCGGTTCGGCAACAGGTGCAGCCCGATCTGGTCCTCATACCAAAGCGCCTGATCCAATGGTGCATCCGCCGAGCTCAGGTCCAGATCAGCCACACCCTGGGTGCTGGTCGGGCAAAGCGTGCGCGACAGGTACATGTCGTTCCAGTCGAAATCGACCAGCAGCGTGGCGCTGCCACCGATGGCCAACATCTGGGCGAAGTTCGCAGCCGCAATGCTGCGTTCCACGCTTGGCTGGTCCGAAATGAAGCCGATCACATTGCCGCTGGCGCGCTGCGCCTCGCCATAAGGCGATGCGGCGTCCACCTCGGCCTTGAGACGGCGCAAGGTTTCGCTGTACCGGGACAAGGGCGCGCGAATTGCGGTACACATCTCAGGCGCGTCCGTAAGCAGTTTCAGATGGCGTTTCGGATCGGCCAGCGACATGCGGGGGGGCGATCCCGGCGGCTTGTCCGGGAGCGCAGTCAGCGGACTGTCCACAACCTCATTGCGTCCCAACCAGCCTTTCGCGCGCTGCACTTTCTCGCGGTCGGCCTTGCCGGGCAGAAGGCCCAGAACCGGCACGCGGGAGGCATTTGCCAGCTGCGCGGCGCTGCGTACCCGGCCATCAGCCGTTTCCATCAGGAAGGCCCCCCCGCCGGTGCCAACCGTCAAGCCGACCAACAGGCCCAGAACCGCCAGGCGGGTCAGGCCGGGGGGGCCCGCCGGAAATTCTGGTGGTTGAGCCTTTTCGATGATCGTTGCCACCGCCTTGGGGGGGAAGCTCTTTTGCTGCACGGTACGCAGATAGCTGTAGAGATACCGTTCGTGCAGTTGGCGATAAATCCGTGCCTCCCCCCCTTCAAGCGTGCGCAGCTCAGCGTCGATCGAGACCGGCACGGGCTGGCCTTCTTCGCTGCGGCTGGCCTCGAAAGCGGCCAGGGCGGCGGCTTCGGCGTTCGTCGCCTCATCCACCCGCAGCTGCGCCTGCGCCAGGTCCTCGCGCAACACGTTTCGGCCACGTTCCTCCAGGGCGGCAAGACGCGTGTCGATGTCCAGCAGGATCGGGTCATCGGCAGGCAGCGTCTCTGCCGCCTGATCCCGTTCCAGACGCAAGATATCCGCCTCCTGGATAATGACCTGCAAGGCCGGGCGATCATTGGAATCAAGAATGCCGCGCAGCCCCCCCAGTTCGCTGTCCAAAAGTGCGGTCAGGCGCAGCACTTCGGCCTGGGCCAGGCTACGGCGATCCATGGCGCGCTGCAGCTCGCCGCGCGCGGCATGCTGCCGGGTGGTCGCCACCGCCTCTTCGACAGAAACCCGCCCGCGCCCGCGCAAGAGTTCCATGCGCGCTTCGGTGTTGCGAATGCGCACGCTCAGCTCGGCCAGGCGCGCGTCAAACCATCCTGCCGCCTTGTCCGCCGAGCTTTGGCGCACATCAAGACGGTTGTTGATATAGGCTTCCGCCACACCGTTCACCACATCGGCGGAAAGCTCGGGCGAGGTCGACGAAAACTCGACACTCAGCACCAGCGTCAGCGCATTACGGTTGATCGCCACGTTGTCGCGCAGGCGGCTGACGGCTGCTTGAAACAGCTCTTCTTCATCCATCGGTTCCGTCGCAGTTTCCGACAGGCCCAACAGCCCCCCCAGGAAATCCCCCCCAATGGCGGAGCGCAAGGGCGTGGTCGCCTCGCCCATGAACTCCTCGTTATGATGCAGGTCCAGCTCGCGCACGACCTGGCTGAGCAGAAGTGGCGAGCGCATCAGCTGCATCTGGCTTTCGACAACCGGGTTGGTGAGCTTGAGGTCCTCGAAAATCTCTTCGTCACGCCCGAACGGGTTCAGGCTCTGCTCGTCCAACAGAATGCGCGACTTGGCCGAATAGCTGTCCACCCGTGTGGCATCCAGCAGCACGGTTACCAGAAGGCAGAACGCGGTAAACAGGACCACACCCGTCCAACGCCGGCGCAACACCCGCAGCACCGCGCGGAAATCGAACAGCGGCGGTGCACCGGGCATGGTGCCGGCACCCCCCCCTGACGGACGTTCGCCCGGCAGGGCGCGGGGGGGCGCATTTCGACCCCCCCGGTTGTGGTGTTTCGACCCATTTCGCCCATCTTCATCTCCTTCCCTCAACGTGACCTTGGCATGGCGGCACGTCCCGCCTGACCCTTGGTTCACGTGTCCTTGCCCCCCCGCCGCCATGTATTCAACAGCCGGACAAAGCCCTTCTCCTCACTCGGCAAACCGCACGTGCACCACGTCACCTGGCAGCAACGAGGTGCCCGGCGTGACTTCGATCTGCAAAGCCTGATCCCCCCCCAGCTTGCGGAACACGGTAATGCGCGGAGCCCCCCCCAGAACTTCGCCCTCTCGATCCAGCTCGGCCAGCCCGGCGGTGCTGAGGTCGATCTGCACCCTGAGTGCCGATTCTCTCTGCGCCAGTTCCTGGATACGCTGCTGATATTTCAACGCACCTTCGCGCAGGGCCTGGTTCTGTTTCAGCACCAGTTCGCGCCAGCTGTCCTCGGCGCTAAGCCGGTCCGCCTGCACGCCCGAGTAGCGTTCTGCCGCCTGCAAATACAGCCTGCGCGCCTGGATCAGCAATGTGCTGGGGGGGCGCACCCCCCCGCGCGCCACCAGGTTTTCCATCTGATCAACTTCTTCACGTTCGCTGAGCACGATACCGGACATGACCTCTTCATGACGCAGGGCGGCCATGACACGGGTCTCAGCCTCTTTCACACTGCGCTGCAAGAAGGCCAGTTCCTCTTCCAGCAATGCATTGGTGGTCTGAACCTGGCTGCGGGCGGTCTCGATCGCAGAGGCAATCAGGATCGGCGGCGCGTTCAGGTCTTCGATCTCGGTGGTGTCGATATCCTCGGCCCCCCCAGCCAGCAGCGCACGTTGCACGGCCAGTTCCGCCATGACCCCCCCCACCAGATCGGCCATCAGGACCTGCGGATGTTCACGCACACGAATATCCGGCCCATCGACCGAGAAGAACTGATTCTTGATCCCCCCCTTTGCCGCGGCAATTGCCTGACGCACATTCATGCCGACGACGAAGGGCTGTTGCCCCCCCGGCGAGTTTACAGCCCCCCCGTCGACAAAGATAGGCCGGTATTCGGACAGGGTGACGCTGACCTCCTCGGGAGAGATCGACACCAACAGTTCCTCGCCATTGACGCGTTCACGGAACACCGATCCCGTCATAAGCACCGGAATGTCCTTGCGCAGCTGGTTGATGGTGCGCCCGGCCACGGTCAACTCCCCCCCCGCAAAGGGCAGGAAAATCGTGCCATCATTGCCCACAACGGCTTTGCTGTTGAATTGCGAGTTGGACAGGAACGTGACCGACAGCACATCACCAGGCCCGATCGGATAGTTCTCCTGCGCGCGGACAGAAAGCGGTTGCAGCACGACCATCAGTGCAAGGACAAGTGCGAAGGCAGCCTGCAACCATCGACGGTTGCCCCCCCTTTCGGGTTCGAGCGCGGAACGGTTTTGAAACAGGTGATCAATCGGTCGCATCATATCTGTCCATCGTTTCGGTCTAAGGTTCAAAATCAAGGTACTGGTCATGGGCACAAAAGCCCCCCCAGGTAAGCGTCTTTAACTGTTTCTATACCATACTTTTCTGCTCTTTTCTCGGCCCTCTCAGAAAAGTGGTTACGACGCCCATCATCACAGATGTCGCGCATGGCCAAAGACAGGGCCTGGACGTCCTCCATCGGCACCAGGATGCCGTGGGCGTCCTCATCCCAGGGCGGGCCATTGCGGGCCTGGGTTTGCAACACTTCAGACGGGCCCGTGGGGGGGCAATCGGTGGCCACCACCGGGCAGCCAACGGCCATGGCCTCGATCAGAGTGTTGGGGGGGAACCCTTCCGCACGCGAGGCGGCGATCAGCGCATGGGCACGGCGCATGATCGGATAGGGGGGGTTGTCGACATAGCCCGCCAGGGTCACACGGTCCGAAACACCCAAGCGACGCGCCTGGGCCTGCAGGGTCTCGCGCTCAGGCCCCCCCTGCCCAAGGATGACCAGCGGCGGCGGGTCGGTCAGCTGCGCATAGGCCTCCAGCAACAGGGCGAACCCCCCCTTGGTCGGCACCAGCCGCCCTACAGCCAGCAGGAAACGGTCCGGCAAGGGTATGGCCGGAGCGGCCTCGGCCTTGGCGCGTAGGTCATCGACGTCGATCGGGTTGCCGATCACGGTGATCCGATCACGCGCGACGCGGAAGTTTTCCACCAGATCATCAGCAATCCCATGGCTGACGGCCACAACCGTATCCGCGCGGGGGGGATAGGTGGTGCGGATCACATGGCGCTTGAACGGCGCCAGGCGCGAGGCGGCGATATGGCTGGTGGTCTGGACCCGTTCGCTGATGATCACCCTGTGGCCGAACCGACGGCCCAGCCAGGCATTCAGGCTGTTGGCCCGTGTCAGATAGCTGACGCAGGTGGCCGGGCGATGTGCCAGATCGCGCCAATGCCGGGTCAGCATGCGCAAGCTGCGCAGTGTGTTGCCACGACCGTCCAGCCGGTGCACGGGAATGCCCTGCGGCAGGTCCTGGCAAATCGGCACATCATCCAGCAGGACCAGCTCGACCGGTCGCCCCCCCTCCAGCTCGCCGCGCAAGTGGCCCAGGAGGTTGGCCATGGCGCGTTCAGCACCGCCGCCTCCATCGAGTTGATCAGGAAGGTCAGCAGACCGCGGTCCTGAACAGGTACCGTTGTGGCGGGCACCCTGCGCCGCACCGTATTCATGCCAGCCCCCCCGCGGTCAGGCTACGGCGGCGGTGACGCAAACGCTGAACGCCGAACGGGTCAGACGACGGGTAAGGTGCCGGCGATCCATAGGGCGCATCGCGTAACATGGCGAAGGCCACGACGGGCAGCACCCAGTAAAGCGTATTGTGCAGCAGAAAGAACGAGCCTGCCCAGTTGCCCACAAGGGCGAACAGGACAACCACGATGCCCAGCATCGAGATTTCGACCCGTTGGCCGCGCATCAGATTCCTGAACGCCAGCACTCCAATCCAGCCAAACAGCATCAGAACCAGACCCAATCCGAAAAAGCCGATATCCACCGCCAGGTCCAGATAACCATTATGCGCATGGCCCACATCCGATCCGGTCAGTGCCAACAGGCCGGGACCGACGACGGCCCAGCCCGCGCCATATCCGCCGCCAAGAACCATCATGTCCTGCATCGAGACCAACACGCCTTCCCAAATGGTGGTGCGGCCGGTCAACGTGGCATCCTTGCCCAGTATACCCAGCACCGACACAAAGATGATCTGCACCGAAAGCGCGCTGATGACGGCGAAGGGAAGGCCCAGCAGCATGAGCACCGCGCGGCCGGCAGAGGTCATCTTGCGCATCGCAAACAGCACCGCTGTCGTCGGGGGGGGATTACCGCAGCATCAGCTGTGCCTGCGAGGAATTGGACTTTAGGATCATGAAGAACCCAAGTGCGATCACGCACAAGAGCACGATCTGTCCAAGACGCCCACCCGCCCGCAACAGAACTCCGGCAAACAGGACCGATACACACAGCGCCATCAGGCGGCCAAAATCATTCTTATGGCCGAACAGCCCCCCCCGCCAGCTGCCAGCGTGGCCCGCGTCATTCAGATCCTCGACCTGGTGAATGCCCATCAGAGGATCCGTCTGGATCACAACAAAGTTCATCACCACCAGCCCGATGCACACCGTCAGCAGCATCAGAAAGAAACGTTCGGGCGTGAAACGCAGAACCAGCCAGAAGGCAAAGGCGGTGGTCAGAACCAGACTGCCGCGCGACGCAGGCTCAGATCAGGGTCCTCGGACCAGCCAAGTGACAACACGGCAAGTCCAACCGGCAATAGCACCGGCCAGTAAAGCCCAAGAATTCGCGCCACGGCCTGGCGCTGCACCAGCAGGGCCAAGCCTGCGTAAAGACCAATAGCGCGCCGATCAGCTGCACCATGGGCGCAGATTCCGCCCCCCGATCGGGGGGGTCAGGTAGGTGGTAAAGGTGCGCGACATGAAAAACAGGCCGCCCCCCCAGGCAACCAGGTATTCGACATATCGCAGCAGGCGCCTCACGCGGCCACCGCCCGGTTCAGGAAAGCCTCTGCAATCTGGCCGATCTGATAGCGCTCGGCAATGGCCGCAAGGCGGTCCCGTTCTGCCTGAGCACCGGACAGGTCCTTGGGGGGGGCCAGGGTCTTGTCGATAACCGCTGCCATTGCGCCAGCATCCCCCCCCACCGGCACGATCCGGTCCGGAAAATCAGCGCCCAGGATCTCGCGCGCGCCATTACCCGCGCAATCGGTTGAAATGGCGGGAACGCCTGCCGAGACCGCCTCGATCAACGCATTTGGAAACCCTTCGGTGACCGAGCTGATCAGGAACAGGTCCGCCTGCACCAGATAGGCGAACCGGTTCGCGCAGAAGCCCAGAAACGCGACACGATCACCCATGCCCAGCGCCTGCGCCTCGGCCTCCAGCGCCGCACGGTCCGGCCCGTCACCCAGGACCATCAGGCGTAAGTCCGGTCGCGCACCCGCCAAGGCGCGCAGCATTGTCGAATAATCTTTCTGCGGCACCAGACGTCCCATGGCGATGGCCACCGGGCGATCATCCTGAAACCAGGGATGCTCTGCCGGGGGGGTGGCGCGGGCCTCTTCAATCTGGGCAAGCTCCGGTGCAGGATTGTGGATCACGCCGGTGCGCTCTGCACTGAGCCGGGCCACTGCGGAGATATCGCGTGTCACCTCATCCGTATTGCCGATCACCGCCCGCGCAGACGGGTAAAGCAACCGAACAAGCCTGGTGACAAGCACGCGCCGCAAGGGATTGTACTGGGCCGACAGGGTCGAAAACTGGTTTCGCTCACACACCACAACCGGTGTCTTGCGCCCGGCCAGACGTGCCGCGATCAAGGCCGCCAGATTGGTGCGCGTCAATGCCGAGATCAGCGCGGCTGGCTCGTGCGTGCGCAGATGCGTGACAAGGCGCGGCAGCGCCCGCATTGCCTTGGCCTTGCCCAGCACATGCAGTTCCACCGTGTCCGACACGAGGTCACGCAGCGGCCCGCCCGAATGATTGACGATCAGGTGAACCTCTTGCCCGTTTTTTGCCAGATGGTTGGCCAAACGGATGAAAATACGCTCCGCCCCCCCCACCTGCGAAGGCAGGGATATAAAAATGCACAGCGTGGCTTTGCCCAATTCGCGACACCACCATCCCTCCCTCAAAACGATGATTGTCCCGCCCGGAATGTAAGACCGACCCCCCCCGAGCGGCTAAAAGTAATTCCTAAACACGGTAAGGTTGACACCTGACCGGCCTTTAGGCAAGGATTCATTGTTACCGCTGCCAAAGCTGAACTGGCGAGTTTATGACCCATTTAAGCCCATTTGCGGCGCGCCGGGGGGGTCGCGCCCTTGGGCCGATCTCTGCACGGCGTGACGATTTATGACAGGCGGGCAGAACACCCCCCCGCCACCCGGTACGCCGGAGCCGGACTTGTCGGGCGACAAGGATGGCTCCCTGACCAGCCGCACCTTGCGAAACTTCCTGTGGATGTCTGGCGGAAACGGTGCTGAAGCCGTCTTCAAGATCCTGGTTCTGACCGTTCTGGCGCGCTGCTTGTGCCGGGCGAGTTCGGCTTTGTCAGCGCCGCTTTGACCGTTGTGGCACTGGCCGAAGTGACGAGCCGCATTGGTGTCGCGCCCGCGTTGATCCAGATGCAGGATCTTCGACGAGAGCACATTGCAACCGGCATGGTGGCAACGCTTATCTCGGGTTTTCTGGTCGCGGCGATCGTCTATTCCATTGCCACCCCCCCGATCGCGCGGCTCTATCGGATGCCCGAACTGGTGCCCTTCGTGCAGGTTTTTTTCACTTCTGTTCATCATCAAGGGGGGGGCTGGTCTTGTCGGCGAGGCACTGATGCAGCGGGCGATGCGTTTTCGCGAGTTGGCGATGATCCAGCTGTCCAGCTATCTTTTCGGCTACGCAATGGTCGCTGTGACCCTTGCCAGCCTGGACTTTGGCGCCTGGGCGCTGGTGGCGGGACAGCTCAGCCAGTTGACCATTCAGACCGTCAGCTTCCTGATCCTGACCCGCCGTGAACTGGCCTTCGGATTTCAATGGCCGGTGTTTCGCGGATTGTTCCGCTTCGGGTTCGGCGTAACCCTGACCCAGATCGGCGGCTACCTGTCGCAGAACGGGGGGGACTATTTCATCGTCGGGCGCTGGCTGGGGGGGGCGGAGGCCCTTGGTTTTTATTCGCGGGCCTATCTGCTTTTGAACCAACCGGCCCAATTGGTCGGGCGCGCCGGGGGGGATCAGGTGCTGTTCCCTGCCCTGTCCCAGGTTCAGGACGACCGCAAGCGGGTCGAGCGCGCCCTGAACAACGCCCTGTCGCTGGTTGCCATGACCCAGGTGCCGCTGACCGTGCTATTATTGGTCTGCGCGCCCGAGATCATTCATCTGCTCATGGGCCCACAATGGGGGGGACCGGCGGTTCTGCCATTTCAGATCCTCGTCGGCGTCTTGTTCTTTCGCACCGCCTATAAGCTGGTGGGCGCAATGCTGCGCGCGACCGGCAAGGTGTATTACATGGTCCTATGGCAGTGGAGCTATGCGGGCCTGGTGCTGACCGGCGCTCTGATCGGCCAGCAGGTCGGCACCTGGGGGGGCGTGGCCATCGGTGTGAGCATCGCGGTGATGTTCTGTCACATCTTCGCGCTGATCCTGTCGTGGAAGGTGGTCGGTGTCAGCAGCATGGCCAGCCTGCGCAGACTGTTCAGCTACACCGGTCTGGCCCTTGTGGCGGCGGTTTTTCTTATCGCCAGCCGCGCGGGACTTGCGGCAATCGGCCTACCAGGCACGGCCAGCCTCGCCGTGCTCGTCAGCGGCTTCACCGCAGCCTATACTTGGATGTTCTTTGCCCGCCCGCGCCTGTTTGGTGCCGAAGGTGACATCCTGCGGGATCGCATCCTCAAGGCCTTGAACCGCAAGAGGGCACGGAAATAGCCCGCCCGTCAAAGACACACGAAGCAGCAAGGATCGACATTAGATGCCCTCATTCCAATTCGGGTCACGCCGCATCCTTTACTTTCATATCCCCCCCAAGGCGGGGGGGGCACCTCGACGGAAGCCTGGCTGTCAAGCCAGGGCGAGATGGATCTGTATCAGAAGTTCCGGTCGCCCGAGATGCCCTGCGTTCCCCCCCAGCATTTTCACGGGACCCTGATCACCGAACTATTCGGGCCGGACCATTTCGATTACTCCTTCACGGTCACCCGCAACCCCCCCTATGCGCGCATTCTGAGCGAATACAACTATCGTATCACCCGACCGATGCTGCGGTATCAGCTATTGCCCAAACCCGGCTTTGCGGGTTGGTTGCGCCGCGCCCTTCGCGCCTATCGCAAGGACCCTTACGTCTACTCCAACCATATCCGCCCCCCCCAGCATGAATTTCGGCTGCCCGAAACCGAGGTGTTCCGCATCGAAGATGGGTTTGAACCTCTGCGCGCCCGTTTGGTGGACATCGCAGGAATCCAACCGCCAAACGAGGTGCCACGCAAAAATGTGTCCTCGAAACGTGTGTCGCGACTGACGGAACGGACCGCCCGCATGATCCATGAGTCTATGCCGAAGATTTCCGCCTGTTCGATTATGACCCCCCCGACAGTTGGCGAGCCATCGGGCGCGAATAAAGCACACCTTTGCGCTTACAGCGCCTGCAGCTCTGATCCGGTCCAGAAGAAGCGTCCGCTGACCACAGCATCGCCCAGCATGACTTCGACCAGTTCAAGATACCCAGGCGCGCCCTTGACCAGGTCTGTGTCCGGTTCCTTGGTAATCCGCCCGCCCTCGACACGCAGCTCGGCCGGGCGTTCCGGTTCCTGCCCCCCCTTTCCAAACCGGAAAGGTGGCATATTGCCTGCGGCTTCCAGCACGCAGTCCCGCAGAGTGACTTGTCCCGCCAGCCAGATACAGGCCCCCCCTTCATTGCCCGGACGCGAAACCGGTTCCCGGACCTGGCACGCCTCGATCAGATTATCGGGATGGTGGCTCCAGATACGGATGCCAAGCTTGCAACGAGTTGCGGTACAGCCGATCAACTGCACACCCACGGTCTTCAGGTCAAAGCCGCCATCGCCCATGTCATTGGCGTGGCAATCTTCGATCCGGGCGTCGTATGTGTCTTCTTCCAGCACGATCCCATCGCCCTGGATATAGTCGGAGCCGCGTTCCAAAGCCCCCCCCAGCGCGTTCACCGCGTTGGCCAGGCGGATACGTTCAAACCGCAGGTTCCGCCCGCGGCTGACCGACAGAAGCTGGCATACCGCCCCCCCGCCTCCGCCATCCAGGAAATCCGCGTCCAGATCGAGATCCCGAAACAGCGCATTATCCAGGCTGCGGAACCGGGCAAACCCTCGGATCAAGCCGCGCGCGCTGCAGTCGGTCAGTTCGAACCCGTCAACATGGCTGCCCTTGGCCGTGTCGATCACCCGGCCGCCCGGCTGGCGTGCAACTGGCGAAACCCAAGGTCAAACAGCTGCGCGTCCTCGGCCACCTTGAACACCCCCCCGTTCTCACCGGCCCGATGCACCACCGGCCCGGTCACCCGCAGATGGGCAACCCCCCCTTCGCGCAGCACCGCGAAGGCGGGCCCTTTCGGGTTGGGACGGCCATCCTCCGTCTCAAGGCCAACACCTGTGAGGGTCAAACAAGGCGGGTCCTCCAGACTGTCACCGGGGGGGCGCACCATCTGGTCGCCTTCCGGCGCACCGAAAGACAGGAAGACAGGCGCTTCCGGCGTGCCCCCCCCGCCCTTCCATCGCATGACGGTGTCTTCCCAGGCGAAAGGCTCTTTCTCCTCGGGAAATCCGAACAACACATGCTGGCCAGGCACCGCCTTGCGCACCAGTTTGTTGGCTTTCTCCAAGGGCGCGGCATTGGCCCAATTGGCCCCCCCATTGCGCCGCCCCCCCTGCCCCCCCGTGGGAAGGACGTGCAGGCTCGGGGGGGGATGGCAGTCTGCTGCCCCCCCTCGGCCCGCAATGCGCCAGGCACGGCCGCACTGGCCAGGAGCCCTGCCAGCACCCGACGCCGCGTTGGCCCGTTGGACCGGTATGGCTGCGCCTTAGTCATTCTTTTGTTGATAAATGTCCGCCGTGCGTTGGGCAATGCTGGACCAGTTGAACTCACTCAACAGATCGCTGGGTGGAAGGGACAGGGCATCGCCCGCCAAACGTCCCGCCAGCTCATCGACATTGCCAACGCGGAAGTAATGGTCAGGCGTCAGGCCTACATCCAGATTGGGCACAATATCGCTCAGAAGCAACGGTGCGCCCATGGCACCCGCTTCAAGCGCGGCTATCGGCAACCCCCCCTCGTGGTGGGACGCCAGGATGAACAGCTTCGCATGCGCCAGAAGCTGCGCCACTTCGGCCATCGGCAGGGCCCCCCCGGTCAGGATCACACCTTCATGAGCCAGGTCTTCCAGCTCCTGATCATGGGGGGGCGAATGGCTGGGGGGGCCGCCAACAATGACCAGTGGCGTGTCGATGCCGGATGCCTTGTGCGCCCGGATCAGGTCGGCAAAGCCCTTCTCGGGCACCAGCCGCCCGACCGAAACGATATAGCCCTTGTCCTTCAATCCAAAGCGCGACAGCACGTCGGCACCGCTCACCGCGCGGCTGCGTTCCACAATATGGTCCGCACCATTGGGCACGTAATGGATCCGATTACCCCCCCGGCTGGGATAGTCCGCCTTAAGCCGCTCGGCCAGCGAGGGCGAAACGGCAATGACCCGGTCGGCGCTGCCCACGCCCAGACGCTCGCCCAGACGCAGGGCGGCGCGGGCAAAGCGGTTCCACTTGGCACGACGAAAATCGTCGCCGTGGTGGGTCAACACCACCCTAAGCCCCCCCAGAAGCCGCGCCATGGGGGGGCCAGCAGCCCCCCCGGGCCGATGGCATGCAGATGCACATAGTCGGGCCGTTCCCGGAACCGCGCCTGCAAGAGGGCAACGAACGTATTGCTGATCGTTTCAAGGTATTTATTGCGCGCCGCATAGGCAGGCACGACCTGCAATCCTGACGCGGTCCGATAGGGCTGCGCACCGATATATGGCGCGCGACCATAGATCACGATCTCAACCTCCGGGCGGAGCTCAGCCATGCGCAGGAAGAGGTTCTCACAGTGGGTTTCGATGCCCCCCCCGGAACATCGGGGGGGATACCACGCAAGCCAACAACACAAACCTTTACCACATGCACCTCCCCCCCTTGCCGGGCGTTGCTCCAGGCAACAAGCCCGGCAGGCAGCAATCGAGCCGCGCGCAGTCAGGCCCACCTCGCAGGCCTGAGACACGGAACAGGCCCGGACGTCCGCCGCGCGAGCGCCATATGGCATGGTAGGGTTCCCCCCCACGGGCTTTGTGCAACATCCGCCGAGTCATTTCCGACATGGCCTCAGCTTTCCGTGACGTTAGCACCATCCTGTGTTAGTCCTTTCTTGACCGATGTTAAGGAAGGTTTAACTTCCACCGGCGAAACTAGAGGGCAGGCGTAAGGCACGCTGACGGGGGGGATGACCGCACGCAAGAGACGATCAATGTATCAGGATCGCAGAGCCAGTTTCGACAACACCAACGCGTCCCCCCCGGACGCGCCCTTTTCACTTGCCGATTCCGCCCCCCCTTCCGATCAGACGACCGACCGCAGTGCCATCCGGCTGCGCCGGCTGATCTTTTGGGCGTCCGCCGCGATTAGCGTCGGCCTTATCACCCTCATCGTGCAGAGCGTGGTCTGACGCCACCAAGGCGTCTGACCGGTCGGCCCGGTGGCCGACAGCTCTGCCCCCCCTTGGAAACTCAGTAGCCTGTTCCGCTGACGAACTCCGTCCAGAACGTGCGGGCCGTGATCCCAATATCCAACGGCAGCGACTGACGGCGGATATAGTCAAGGTCATGTTCCAGACGTCCGCGTGCCGCATAGGCGGTCGTGGTTTCGCCGCGGAATCCGCTGACCTGAGCAAGACCGGTCAGACCCGGCTTGACCACGTGACGACACATATAGCGCGGATCGAAATCCTCATAAAGCATCCCCCCCGCCGCCAACATGCCCGGCACGTGCGGTCGCGGCCCGACAACGGACATCTCACCTTTGAGGATATTCAAAAGCTGCGGCAGCTCGTCAAAGCTGGTCTTGCGCAGAAGCTTACCGATCCGGGTGACACGCGGGTCATCCTTTACAGTCTGCTGGACCCCCCCGGTCAGGTCCCCCCCATCGCCCGGTCGCATGGTGCGGAACTTGTAGACGCAGAACAACTCGCCGTTCAGCCCATAGCGATCCTGACAGAAAAACACAGTCCCGGGCTCGAACGCTTGATCGCAATCGCGATCAACAGAAAAGCTGGCGCCAGAAATATCAGCGCCATCAGCGCAACGCTGACGTCGAAAACCCGTTTGGCAAAGAGATAGGCCCGATCACGCCGCGCTTGCGGCGCAGCAGTAACAAAAGGTACATTCGCCGCCTGCCGCACGTTGCGTGCGGCCTTGCGGTGATCCAGGAATATTACGGCCCGGTTCGAGTTCGTAGCAGTCTTATGGACAGGAGCATTACGTGCTCCTTTTAAGGCACCCATATCACCACCCCCCCCTGATGAAAAGAGTAGAATTAATGATACTCAACCGACTAATTAATAAATTTGAGCTTCCCCCCCTTAGAAGCCCTGCAAAACAGGCATTCATTGTGGCACAAGATGCCGCATTCGCAAAATTTGTATTGCTTTGGCGCAAACTGTTGTTGAGGCAGGAAAAATTGAAACTGAAATAAACTAAATACGTGCAGAAAGAGACCTGCGCACAACTTATGGTTTTAGTTCATGTTCAGTAATTTCGAATCACCTCATTCCGGTTTTTCACAGTTTCGTTCAGCCTACACGGCAAAAAAATCGCCGCATTTGACAGCAAGCCCGGGCACCGGGATGATGAGGGCACGACGCGCCACGCCGATTTTGCCCGTGGCGCTTTATGGTACGGGATCATTTCTCGCGATTATTTCAAGGACACGGAGCCAAGGATCAACCCTATGACGAACGTGACGCGCACCCGCCTTTTGTTTTGCCTCGGGGGGGTGGCATTGACCGCCCCCCCACTGACCCCCCCGGCGGCGGCCGAACAGGCCCCCCCGGCCTGTAGTGACCAAACCATTGGTGTCAGCTGTGTCGTGATGCGCGATACGGTGGGCGACTGGCAACTGGAAGAGGTCAAGCCCCCCCCGTGGGTAGCCAGAATTCTCTGGTAGCCTTTGTCGAGAGTTTTCAGGAGATGCCGGGCCTGTTCAACCGCCCCCCCAGACGCGCCGAACTGGTTCTGTCCTGCATCGAAAACACCACCAACATCCAATTCCGGTTTGGCGAGAATTACATGTCGGATGTCGGTGAATACGGCACGTTGATCTACAAGCTGGATGACCAACCTCCAGTCCCCCCCTTGGAACTGCAGGCGTCTCCCGACAATGACGCCCTGGGGGGGCTTTTCTCGGGCGGGGGGGCGGCCATTCCGGTGATCAACCAATTGATCGGGGGGGCGGACAGGCTGTTCGTCAGCGCCACAACCTTCACCGGTCGCCCGATGACCGCCAGCTTTCAGATCACCAACATGGAAGAGGCCTTGGAACCGCTGCGCGAGCTTTGCAACTGGTAAATGGGTACACAAGCCGCCCGTCGGGCGGCCTGCGGAAAGGCTGTCTTCTTTCAGGTGAGTTACTGCGCTGCTTCGCGCGCGACCGCTGGTTGTAGGTCGGCAGACAGTTCCCAATCCGACACATCCACCCCCCCAAAGGCCGCATTCAATTGCGAGAAATCGGCCTGAAAGGTGCTGTAGAATTCCATCGCCTCATCGCGAACACGCCCACGCCGATCCCCCCCTTCAGGAGGCGGGCCGTAGATCATCCGCCGCACGCGGGGGGGAGTCCGGATCATGTTGACCAGACGATGCGCGCCCAGAAAACGCAGGGTTTCAGCGGTGCGGCGGCCGCGCGGGCCAGCCAGCGCACGGGAGGATCGCCATCCTCGTTGATGCGGGCGGCCAGAACGTCGGCAGGCGGCATGTCCTCTGGCAGTCCCAACAAAGCGTCAATCTGGCGGCAATAGGCGGCGGCGTCCTGGGTTAGCATGTCATAGCGCAGTACCTCGACCCGATCCGGTCCCAAGAGGTCCACCCACATCGCCAAGTGCTTGGCATACATGCCATTGCTCAGCAGCTCCGGGTGCTTCTCGGCCATGGCGCGAAAACCCATGTCCCGCTCGCCACCCTTGAGGTGGTGAAAGTAATGCGCAACCCCCCCCGGTCGATCGGATTGCGTAGCGTACAGATCACCTTGACGTTCGGTAGGTCGCGCGCGACCGCTTGGCGGCCTCAGGCTTGTCCAGAAGCGACGGTGCCACCTCGACGCAGATGCGTTGGCCTGGTTGAGGATCCCCCCCGTATTGAGCCTCATACCACGCCTGGCCCCCCCGATCATAGAGCTTGTCGAAATAGAACGTTTCCTTGGTGAGCGCCGGCAAGGCCACATCACCCCCCCGGTATCTTAGGTAATGGTCAATCCACGTCGTGCCGCTCTTATGCGGCCCGATAAAGATATACTCCGGTAACACGGCCTTCCCCCCCTTTTCTTATTAGGGTAGTGTGATCAGGGCATTTTGTCACAAAAATTTCATATCATAACTGTGTCAACAGTTGGGCATGAGATGGGATTTGCCTAGATTTGTTGAGGTTTCAGGTCAAGCGCGGATGCGGAAACGGCACCCAGGCCTTTTGGGATCAGCCGAATCAGGACCTACCACTGGCCG
>JDSH01000150.1_pt1 | contig 22527 bp, 33 predicted proteins | sample 199451 | NCBI WGS metagenome assembly JDSH01 (sample SAMN02584198, study PRJNA231836) | bioreactor metagenome | isolation source: continuous culture bioreactor electron acceptor NO2- transfer2 day 38 after... | place: Germany: Bremen | reverse complement strand
CAGCAGGTTGTGCAGGGTGCTACCGGCATAGTCAGAACCTTCGGTCAGTTTCAGCTCCGTCAGGTAATCGCCCACGCTGAACAGTTTCTCGCCGGCGGCCGGGTCCTCCCGTTTCGGTGTCAGGCGCCAGCCGATCAATCCAATAAAGACGATACCCGCCAGGGTAATTGCCAGCCCCCCCACGGGCGCAAAGTCAAATAGCCCGAAGGTGCCCGCCTCTCGATAGCTGGCGATGATGATGTTAGGCGGGGGGGTACCGATCAGCGTAATGGTGCCGCCCAGTAGCGACCCGAACGCCAGAGGCATGAGCAACAGTGAAGGCGACCGCCCGGCTTCCCGGGACATCCAGATGGCGACCGGCATCAGAAGCGCCAGTGCCCCCCCCACATTGTTGATAAATGCCGAACACACGGCCACCACGAGGGTCAGGGTCAGCACCTGAAGCACGGCATTGTTCCCTGCCCGGGCCAGCAGCCGCGCCACCTCGTCTACCACACCACCGTTAACCAGCCCCCCCTGACTGATAACCAGCACCGCCGCCACCGTAATCACGGCCGGGTGCCCGAAACCGGCGAATACACTGTCAACCGGCACCAGTCCCGCAATGGCAACCGCCAGCAGCGCCAGCATGGCGACAACATCAAACCGCAACCGGTTCCAGATAAACGCTGCCAGGGTGACAAGCAGAACGGCAAATACAATCCATTGATCCGCTACCATGCCCCCCCTCGACTCCCTCCATAACCGTCAATAAGTTTTACAGATCGAGCCCGCGCCAGCTCGGGAACCATTAGCAAGCATCTGTATTAACGGGATTACCCGATTCTGGTGCAAAACCTGCTATCGATCAGCTGAGACATTACCTGCATGGAAGCCCAGGCAGGTCACAGGGTCGTGGTCGACTATAGCAGTTCCCGCAGCAGTCCCCCCCTCTCGTTTTCGAATACAGCGTTGTCGGTTGTTCAGTCCCTTTGCCGGAGCAAAGCTATGGAACAGAAACGACCGCTTGTCTGGTTGTCGGCGGCCCCCCCTGATGCTGAAAACATACAGCTGCCCAACCTTCCTGGCTGGCAGATGACCGTCATCAATAGTCAGCATGCCCCCCCCGTGCTCCCAATGCCCGACTACCTGGGCAAACCCGTTGGGGGGGTCTGTGTTCTCGCCGACCAGCCCCCCCCCACCCTGGAAAACACCAAAGGCTGGCTGGAAATGCTACCGGTAACCACCTGGTTGGCGGTGGTCGGGCGACAGCAACTGAACAACGCAATGGTGTGCCGCCTGATCCGCGACTACTGCCAGGATTACCACACTCTTCCACTGGATCATCAACGACTGATCAATAGCCTTGGCCATATGTGGGGGGGCATGCACGCCCTGAGCGCGAACCTGACTGGCCCGGAACTGCTCAGTTACCAGGACTATGTACTGGATGGTCCGTCACCGGCTATTCGTCAGGCCCGCAGCCTGTTGCGACGCTTCGCCGCAACTCAGGAACCCGTCATCGTCTACGGGGGGGAAAACGGCACCGGCAAGGAGGCAGCAGCCCGGTTTATCCATGAACACTCGCCGCGCACCATGGCCCCCCCATAGCGGTCATCAACTGCGCCGCGCTACCCGAGCCCCCCCTGACCCAGAGCGAACTGTTCGGCCATGAGCGCGGTGCCTTCACGCACGCACTGAAATCCAGAAAAGGCCGTATCGAAGCCGCCAACGGCGGCTCCCTGGTGCTATTGGGTGCCGATGAGCTTGGCCTTATGCAGCAATCTGCCATCCTGCGCTTCCTGGAGGAAGGCGCAATCGAACCCGTGGGCTCGAATCATGCCGTGCAAGTCGATGTGCGGGTGATCGCCACCTGTAATACCCAACTGGACCAGAAAGTCGCAGAGGGCAGCTTCAGAAGCGACGTGTTCTATCGGCTTGGCAACCTCACGGTAACCCTGCCACCGCTCAGAGAACGTCTGGAAGACCTGCCATATCTGGCCCAACGGGCCCTGGGCACATCGGAGGGAGAACACTACCGGCTTGGCAACGCCACCTTGCTGGCCATGGCCGCACATTCCTGGCCGGGTAATCTGCGGGAACTGCAGAACCGGCTTCGGCAAGCCGTCCTGCTTGCCCGGCAATTAAGCATCCAGCCCGAAGACCTGGGCTTGCCCCCCCCGGTCAAATTACCCACACACATCGATCAGTTCAGCCTGGAGGCATACAGAGCCCGGGCGGACCAGGAGGCCATCGCGACCAGCCTCGCCCTGACGCATCACAACGTCTCGGCGGCCGCGAGGCTTCTGAATATTTCCCGAGTCTCGTTTTACCGACTGCTGGAAAAACACCAGCTGCAACCACCATCGAACCACGGCCTTTCCAAGAAACGCGATCATGGAGATCTGTCATGAAACGTCTGGCCCTGTTCAGCTTCAGCCTATGCCTCACCCCCCCGCTCGCCCTGGCCGCCCCCCCCTGCCCCCCCGGATGAACGCACCACCGGCACCGCCGAGCAGCGGGAAGCAGCAGCCCAGGACAGCGCAACTACCATTGCCTCCATTACCGCAGACCGGGGGGGTATCGTCACCCGGCCCGGGCGATTTACCATCGAGCCATCGTTTTCCCATGCCCATAGCAACGCCACCCGCGTGGCGGTTGAGGGGGGGTACACAGTCATTCCAGCCCTGCTGGTGGGGGGGTTGATCAACATCTCCGAGATCCAGCGCGATATCTTCGTCAGCGCATTATCCCTGAAATATGGTTTCACCAGCCGGCTGGAAGGCAGCCTGAGGGTGCCTACCTGAGCATCCGGGAGGACCTTCGGGAACGGGAAGTGTTTCAGGGAACGCCGGTCGATACCGTCCGGGAATCGTCCGGTGATGGCATCGGTGATGCCGAGTTATCGATACGTTACCAGCTCAACGATGGCTCGATGGCTGGCCCTACCTGATCGGTACTTTCCGGACCCGGGCACCCACCGGCGAAGGCCCCCCCTACGATGTCGACCAGCGAATCATTACCGACAGCAGCGGCAACCCCCCCATCGGGGGGGTAGAGCTGGCCAACCGCCCCCCCACCGGTTCAGGCTTCTGGGCAGTGGAACCGGGACTTTCCTTTATCTACCCTAGCGACCCGGCAGTTCTGTTCGGAAACCTGAGTTACGCCTGGACTATCAAGGAAGAGCAGGGCTTTGAAAACGGTGGCACCGTCGACCCCCCCGGCGACGTGGTGAGATTCGGCTTCGGAATGGGCTTTGCGTTTAATGAACGCACTTCGTTCAGCCTGGGCTATGATCACTCGGTCATTCGCAAAACCACCTTTGAACATGGCAACGACCTGTTCTCGTCCAACTTCGACCGAATTCAGGTGGGTTCACTGTCTTTTGGGCTGTCGCACCGGCTTTCGTCCTCAACCACCATGAGCCTGACGGTGGCGGTGGGAGTCACCGACAACGCACCGAACAGTGAGATCACCCTCAAGCTACCGATCAATCTCTGAAACTGATCACGGCAACATAGGCAGACTGAAATCCCGTGGCAACCGATAGGCGCCGCCGAGGTTGTTCAGTTCAATATTCAACTGCCGGATATTCTGGATGGTGGTTCCGTTCAGACTGTTCTGGATAACCGTCATCCAGCCAACCGAGCCGGCCACGGCGGTATCAAGCGCCAGCTGCCCTGCTTCGCTCTCCCAGGCTCCCCCCCGAATGGATGCCAACTGGGTGCTGAGTCGGTCTGCGGCCATGGGATCGTTCAAATTCGGAATGGTCAGGCGATTTACAACCAGGGTCTGACCGTTCACGGCCAGTACCTGCTCAAGGCCAATGGAGATCTCCAGATTGTTCATCACAAAGCCGCCCCCCCGGAGCTGATCCAGCTCGGTATCCGCCAGGCTGGTAACCGGTAGTCTCAGCTCGGCATGAACCGGCCCGGCTAGCAGACTCAGAGTAATCAGAACAGCCCATCCTTTAACCATGGTCTTACCACTCCTGTGTACTGGGCCAGTATGGCAGGGTATGTCCCAATGCCGGCGAGCCAAGCCCCCCCTTGAATAGAGGTGCCCGGGCCAGGCCCGGCCAGTCGTCCCGATCCAGAAAACTGGCTCGCCCCCCCATATCCAGATGGCTGCGTATCACGAAGGCGGAGCCATCCCAATGCTCCTGAAATTCTGCCCAACTGTAGCTTTAAGCCCCCCCCGGGCCGGATCGCCCACCAGCACTTCCTGATCACTGATGCCCTTGATCACCACAAAATGCCGATAACCTCCCAGCGTTACCAGAGCAATTACCGGAACGCGAACCTGATCCCGAAGGCCGGCTAGCGGCATGCGGAATCCATCTGCCAGATAACCTTCGGACTCCAGATAACGCTTCATATCCAACATGGAGAAGCCCTGCTGACGCACTTTGTCCTGATCCGCCAGAGTCCACATGCCTTGAAATACTTCCTGCTCACTGACCTCATCGCCGTAGTGAAAAGACAACAACGATGCCAGTGCCGCCGAGCCACAGCTGAAATCGTATTCCTGCTGGAACACAGCCGAAAATCGCTGATTCTGAAAACTGGTGACAGACACCGGAACATCCCCCCCGGCAGGCCCGGGGGGGACCAGCACGGTTCCGGCGTGACCGGCGGTTGACAACATTCCGGCCATCACACCGGCCAGACAACACCTGAAAAGCGACCGGCGGGAAAGGCCGCCACGCCTGGGCGCTACGGGAGTTGCCGACCGCACCTGACGGCTGCGTTCCTGACGGTTCCCGATGCGATTGGTAGCCATGGCGGCCGCCCCCCCTCCTCAATGGTTGATGAGAATATTGATTTGCGTGCTGTCCTGAATGACCACCTGGTTGCCGGTGTTCTGGATGACGGTGGCAATGCCGCTCATGTTGCCGAAAGCCTGATCACTGATACGGTTGTCTCCCGTCTTGACCGGGCCAGACAACACATTGCCAGAGACCAGAGCGTTCTGTTCTGACTCATTGAGTTGCCACTGGAGCGGAATTCCCTGTCGCCCGCTGGCAGCCTCCAACTGATCAGCACTCATTGGTTCCGCATCAGGCCAATCCCCCCCGGCCCAGCTTGCGGACGCCACAGACACCAGCGCAGCCATCAGCATCCTGTTGATGAATCTGGCCATGACACATCTCCCGACAAAACCGGGCTGCCCTGGCCGGGCAGCCGACCTGTCTCAGTTGCTGCCACCACCGGTACTCAGGTTGGACATTACGCTTACATTGGCCTGGGTTACGCTGCCAACGCCAGCATTCTGGGCAAATGCCCCCCCGACGCCGGTGAAGTTGGCGGAGCCACCACTGATCTCGTTACCAGTGCGGGTATCCACATAGGAACCTTCACCGTTGGCGCTGCCATAAGTGACATTGGTGCCAGAGACCGAGCCGTTAAGCTCTGCATCGTTCATGAACACTTCCAACGACAGATTCAGCGTGGTGGCGCTGTTGTCTGAGTTGTCACTGCTATCGCTGTTGTAGGAATCGGTAGCGTTGGTGGAGTTGTCAGAACTGTCACTGTTGCCACTGTCCGCGATCTTGAACGAATCGTTCACGTTGGTGCTGTTGTCTGAATTATCGGAGTTGTCAGAGTTATCTGAGTTGTCCGAATTGTCGGAGTTATCCGAGTTATCCGATGCATCGGTGTTGCCACTATCGGCAATCTTGAAGGCATCGTTCACGTTGGTGCTGTTATCGGAATTGTCAGAGTTATCTGAGTTGTCCGAATTATCGGAGTTATCCGAGTTGTCTGACATGTCATTGCCACTATCAGCAACCTTGAACGAATCGCTGACGGTGGTGCTGTTGTCAGAGTTATCCGAGTTATCGGAGTTGTCAGACGCATCGGTATTGCCACTGTCGGCAATCTTGAAGGCATCGTTGACACTGGTGCTGTTGTCCGAATTATCGGAATTATCGGAGTTGTCAGACGCATCGGTATTGCCGCTGTCGGCAATCTTGAAGGCGTCATTCAGGTTGGTGCTGCTGTCCGAATTGTCTGAATTATCCGAGTTGTTCGAATTATCGGAGTTATTGGAGTTGTCCGAATTATTCGAGTTATCAGACATGTCGTTTCCACTGTCGGCGATCTTGAAAGAGTCCGCCACATCGGTACTGTTGTCTGAATTGTTGGAGTTATCGGAGCTGTCCGAGTTATCGGAGTTGTTGGTGGAGTTGTCGTTGCCAGAGTCCGCGTTACCGGAATAGTTGGTATTGGCAGCGGAGTTGTCGTTGGCATTGTTGTTGGGGGGGTCACCGTCCCCCCCACCCTGGTCAGCCAGTGCAAATCCGGAGATACCCATGCTCATGGCGATGGCAGCGGCTAGCAGATTCTTCTTGGTATTCATGATGTCATGTCCTTTTGATGGTATTGGCTTAAAGGGGGGGTCCAACCCATCCCGCCAGCATTCGGGTAAGCCAAGGTCCAGACCCGCCGAAGACAAGAGCGATTCCCGTGCCAGAAGCCAAATAAATTACTCAGGACATTGAAAAATAAAGAGAAATAAAAATTTCAAGAACACCAGAAAACAACTGTGAACTGACGAACTGTTGCGCTGGTGAAACAGCAAACGGTGGCTACATATCAGCCATTTCGCTTTTGTCCCCCCCCAATATCAGCAACCTGGAAAAATCCGCCAGTGTTAAAAAAAACAAAACCCCCCCGCAGGGCGATAGCCATGCGGGGGGGTTTCTGGTAGCTGGCAGGCACCTGCGGGTGCCTGCCGGACAACCTGAACCGGTCGATTAACCGAACTGGTTCATGGTGTTGTCTTTACCACCGGCTTTCAGAGCCGCTTCACCAGCGAAGAACTCTTTGTGGTCATCACCGATGTTGGAACCGGCCATGTCCTGGTGCTTCACGGTAGCGATGCCCTGACGGATTTCCTGACGCTGTACGCCAGCAACGTAGGCCAGCATGCCTTCGTCACCGAAGTAGCCTTTGGCCAGGTTGTCGGTAGACAGAGCGCAGTGTGGTACGTCGGCAGAGTGATCAGGTGATGGAACACACCAGCTTCACGGGACGCATCACGCTGGAAGTTACGGCACCACTCGTCAGCCAGCTGACCCAGCTCAGTGTTGTCGTACTCGGCGCTCATCAGCTTGGCACGGTCGTAGGCAGATACGTCTTTGCCTTCTTCCTGCATGGCATCGAATACCTGCTGACGGAAGTTCAGAGTCCAGTTGAAGGACGGGCTGTTGTTGTAAACCAGCTTGGCGTCGGGCACCACTTCCTTGATGCGGTTAACCATGCCAGCGATCTGGCCAACGTGCGGCTTCTCGGTTTCGATCCACAGCATGTCAGCGCCGTTCTGCAGGCTGGTGATGCAGTCCAGAACAACACGGTCTTCGCCAGAACCCGGCTTGAAGCAGAACAGGCCAGAGGCCAGACGCTTCGGCTTCAGCAGCTTGCCGTTGGACTTGATCACAACGTCGCCGTTCTCGATCTGGGAAGCGTCGTCGATGTACTCGCCGTCCAGGAAGCTGTTGTACTGGTCGCCCAGGTCGCCCGGCTCGTTGGTAACAGCGATCTGCTTGGTCAGGCCAGCACCCAGGGAGTCAGTACGGGCAACGATCACGCCGTCGTCCACACCCAGTTCCAGGAACGCCAGACGAACCGCGTTGATCTTGGACAGGAAGTCGGCATGGGGGGGAACGGTTACTTTGCCGTCCTGGTGGCCACACTGCTTCTCGTCAGAAACCTGGTTCTCGATCTGGATACAGCAAGCACCGGCTTCGATCATCTGCTTGGCCAGCAGGTAGGTCGCTTCGGCGTTACCGAAACCAGCGTCGATGTCCGCAATGATGGGCACAACGTGGGTTTCGTGGTTGTCGATCTGCTTGATCAGCTCTTCGGCCTTGGCAGTGTCGCCAGCGTTTTCAGCTTCTTCCAGGGCGCGGAACAGGTGGTTCAGTTCCCAGGCATCGGCCTGACGCAGGAAGGTGTACAGTTCTTCGATCAGACCAGAAACAGCAGTCTTCTCGTGCATGGACTGGTCAGGCAGCGGGCCGAACTCGGAACGCAGGGCAGCAACCATCCAGCCAGACAGGTACAGGTAACGACGCTTGGTGGTACCGAAGTGCTTCTTGATGGAGATCATCTTCTGCTGGCCGATGAAACCGTGCCAGCAACCCAGAGACTGGGTGTACTTGGAAGAATCGGCATCGTAAGCAGCCATGTCTTCACGCATGATCTTGGCGGTGTACTTGGCGATGTCCAGACCAGTCTTGAACTTGTTCTGGGCGCGCATGCGGGCCGCGTGCTTCGGGTTGATGGCGTTCCAGGTCGGGTTCTGCTTCAGAATGGAAGCGATTTGGTCGACGTCTTGTGCGTAAGGCATGGTCTCTATCCTTTCTACGTTTGTGTTCAAAAGGTTCGGAACACTGCTGCCAGCAGCCTCCGGAGCCAGCCACCGGCCGGGACAACCGGGCTGGTGGTGACGTTGGGCGTAACTTTAGTGCTTTCGAATTTATAATTGAAATTTATATGGTGTATTTTCGGCATTTTTTTTAAATGAATACACATAATCCCTGCCGACAGGCTGAAGGCCTATTATTGAGGCGGGTCATTTCGGACAGACTACAGCGTGCTATGATTCAGGCACTTGACCCAGATCAGCAACCTCCCTCACCCACGGGCTACAGGGGGGGCATTCTGTGTTCTACGTCCGCGCCTTCAATCATTCACTCCTGCACGCACTGAAGAACCTGCTTCCCATTGTGATCGTGGTGGCGTTCTTTCAGATCGCCATTCTCCAGCAGGTGCCAGAGAACCTGTTCAGCATGGTTGCCGGCCTGTTTGTGGTTGCCATCGGTGTTGCCCTGTTTCTGCAAGGGCTCGAGCTTAGCATCTTCCCGCTCGGAAAGAGCCTGTCGAATCAGTTTGCCCGGCGCGGTTCCCTGGTCATTCTCCTGGCCTTCGGCTTTGCCATGGGCTTCTCTGCGGTAATTGCCGAGCCAGCCCTGATTGCCGTGGCCGAGCAGGCACAAACCATCAGCGGGGGGGGCGAATCGACAGCCTGACACTCCGGGTACTGGTAGCACTATCCGTGGGTTGCGTGGTGGCCCTCGGCGTTTTCCGGACCATTTTCGGCTACCCGATACACTGGTTCATGATTGTCGGCTACATCATCGTGGTGATCGTCACCTGGTTTGCACCCGAAGAAATCGTCGGTCTGGCCTACGATTCCGGCGGTGTCACCACCAATGTTGTGACCGTGCCGCTGATTGCCGCGTTGGGCATAGGTCTGGCTGCGTCGATCCGAGGCCGGAACCCGCTGATTGACGGTTTCGGACTGGTCGCACTGGCGGTGATGGTACCGATGGTTACCGTGCAGGTTTACGGCATGTTGGTGTACTCAGGTTCTGCCGAAGCCGAGGGTGTCCCGCTCTCACCAGATGTCGGAGAAACCAAGCCTTCCGGCGTGGTCGGCGCACTGCTGGACCTGGTCACCATGATTCGGGATGTTCTGCCCATCATCATTACGGTGCTCTTCTTTCAGTATCTGGTACTGCGCCGCAAACTTCCCAATCCACGCAAGGTCATCTTTGGTTTTACCTTGGTGATTCTGGGGGGGCTTTATGCCTTTGTGATCGGTCTCAAGATGGGGGGGTTGTTTCCGATTGGTACCAGCATGGCCGAACAACTGACGGCCAGAGACAACTATCTTTACGTGTACCTCTTTGCACTGATGATCGGCTTTGCCACGACCATGGCGGAACCGGCGCTGATCGCCATCGGCAGACAGGCGGAAGAAGCCGCCGGGGGGGGAACCTGAACGGCAATGTCATTCGCATACTGGTGGCGGTCGGGGGGGTAGCCGTCGGCATCACTATCGGCGTTCACCGGATCATCACCGGCGACTCCATTCACTACTACATCATGGGCGGCTATATTCTGGTCGTCGGCCTGACCCTGATTGCGCCCCCCCGCTACATCATCGCGCTGGCCTATGATCTGGGTGGGGGGGTCACCACGTCGGAAGTAACCGTCCCTCTGGTTACCGCCCTGGGCATTGGCCTGGCCAGCAGTATCGACGGACGCAGCATTCTCATCGACGGCTTCGGGCTGATTGCCTTTGCTTCAATCTTTCCTATCGTAACGGTGATGGCCTACGCCATCGCATCCCAGTATCTTGCAGAACCACGTAAGGAGACACCATGAAATTCTCGGCACTGGTGGCCATCGTTCCTGAAGACCTGGAGCAGAAGTGTATTGATGCTGCCCGGGATTGCGGTGCCGGAGGAATCACTGTGATGTCCGGCCGGGGGGGCATCAGCAATACCGCGAAAAAAAACGTTCTTCGGCCTGACCTACGACGGCAGCCAGAGCGTGCTGCTGATGGTCCTGGAGAAGGGGGGGCTGTCGCTTGATGTGCTGAAAGCCATCCAGAAAGTCATCATGCCGGATGGCAAAGATTCCCAGGGTATGATCTTTACCGTACCACTGGAACACCTGGGCGGCATCGACATGGCCCAGGTGGAGAAATTTGAACAACACGTGAAAGACTCTCTGTAAACGGAGCGCAGATAATGAAACTGGTCAAAGACGTGATGGTGACCGACATCATCAGGATTTCGCCCTTCGCCACCATTCGCGAGGCGCTTTCCCTGATGAAGCGCCACAATGTCAAATCCCTGGTGGTCGAACGCCAGAATGAGCACGATGCCTGGGGGGGGCTGATTACCTATACCAATATTCTCAAGTCAGTTATCTCGGAGGACGGCGACATCGATTTGCTGAACGTCTACGATGTGTGTGCCAAACCGGTGATCAGCGTAGGTGAGAACCTGGCTCTGAAATACGCGGCCAGACTGATGACCGAATACAGGGTCAAGCGCCTGCTGGTGCTATGTGACAACGACATTTCCGGGTTCGTGGTCATGGACGACATCATGCAGGCACTGCTGGAGACCGTCGACTAGAGACGCCGGCTCAACGCTCAGCGCCCAGACAAAGCACCAACAGCTGATCGCCATCGCGCAGATCCAGGTACTGGTTCCGGGGGGGCGGATTCAGTTGTAAATGGCGCCCGCGTTCATCCGCTTCGGCCCGATAAACGCCCAGGGCAATTTCCCCCCCGCGCTCCGCCACAATCTTCTCCAACACCTGGAAATCCGCGCTGGCCGGCAACGGGTAGTCGTGAGGCTTCCGGAACTGGATTTCTGCCCCCCCACCCTCCGTGAACAATTCATCCAGCACCACCCTCAGTTCCCGCCGCAACGCCACCTGAGCCAACACATGACTGAGAATCATCGGCTGATCAGCATCTCGCTCTTGTGGCCATACAACAGATGGCGGTTATCCGGGTCACTCAGTTCCATAATGACCTGCGGTCGCCTGGGGGGGGCGGCCGACAGAACATCTTCCAACTGGAGATAGCCCACCATGGCACGGGCATCGGCTTCCTCTCCGGAGCCAACTCGATCGCTGCTGAGCAACATCACTGTGTCGTATCCGGCTGGATCAAGGCGCCGAAGGTCCTCTTCCACCATGTAGTCGGCTTCCAGCAGGCGACCGTTTACTTTCGACAGGTCAACGCCGTAACGCTGCATTTCCCGATTCCGGTCATCCAACGGAATCGCCGACACCAGATCGAGTTCAAAAACCCGACTGCCATAGCTGGCAAACTCGGCCGCCATGGTCGGCACCCTGCGGTTCCAGCCCAGTACCAGCACCCTGTGGACACCCGGAACCGGCTCTGGCAGGGCCTGATTTTGTCTTCGCTCCAGCTTCGGCAACGTCGCTGCCTTTGGCACGGCCACGGTATGCTGGTAATCCCGGGCCAGAAGCACAACCCGGTCTTCGTTGCGGATGACCGTGCCGGAATCTGCCAACAGATTGACCTGCCAGCCCCCCCCGCTCGGGTTTGGATGCAACAAACCCAGGACAATCGCATTGGGCCGCTGGCTTGCCAGCTCTGCCAAGGTCAGGCCTTCAGCGGTTTCTCCCCCCCCACGCACGAAAATCTCGTTGCCTTCACCGGCGGTCAGCAACTCGTTGTAGACCTCGGAAAGGTTCGGGTGGATGACGTTCTGAACCATCAACCTGCTGATGGTGGCATCACCGGCCACCACTTCCACGGCCCCCCCGGGGGGGTAGGCCCGCTCGATAACGGGCAGTTTACGCATGTCCTGAATTTCAGCCACCACAAAGGGCAGCCGGGCGTTGTAGTGCCTGGCCTGGGCGGCGATGGACAACAGCGCCTTCACGGTTTCAACATCGGAGGTTATCAGCGAGCCGCCCTCGTGCACCTGGCTGGGCACAATCACCGCCGCCGCATCCAGACAGGCAACCCGATGCAACGCTTCCGGCTGAATGGCAGAGCCGCTACGCAGAATCACTTCCCGGGCTCGCCGGCCAATACCAGGCTCCCTGATCAGTTCGTGCAAATGCTCGACACTGGCCTCTTCCGCCAAAAGAACCAGCCGCAGTTTCTGGGCGTCATGCTTCTCCAGAAACCGGGCCATACGCCCAGACGAACCAAATAACTCCGCTACCAGCGGCGGCGTCTGGGCGGTCCAGCCCAGCACGACGATATGGTTCTTCAACGTCACCGGGGGGGTGAGGCCACGCTCCAGATCTTCCATCTTGCAATCAGCAACGGGTGAGAATGGCCACCAGGGTACCCATGAACACCACGTAGCCCATTATCGTCAGCAGGGTGGAGACAATGCGTTGCCAGGTGCCCACGTCATCTCCCAGGTAACCCGGATCGGTCAAGCGCAAAAACGCCCACCAGATGGCGTGCCCGGCACTTTCAAACTCGCCGGCCTGGGGGGGCAGCACCACCAGCAGACCGCCAATCAGCGAGATCAGCGCAATAAAGCAACCGACCACCAGCAACTGAAAGCCAGCCCCCCCCTTGACCAGCTGGCGCTCCACGATGAACTTGATCCGATCAACAATTCGAAATGGCAGCATTCGGTCCCTTATAGCGTCGTTCCCGCGGCAAACGGTTTGCCGGTTTCTGATTCTGTCGCCTAGGATAGTTCAAACAGTCCCGGAAGGTGAGCCCTGACATGATGCGGCCTTCAGGCATTCTTGTGTTGATCACTGGCGTAGTATGCCAACTGCCCTGGCAAAAGGCCCTGGCAGGCTCTCCCCCCCATATTCCCCCCCAACCCTGGCGCGCAGAGGCCGTGGTTCAGGGCCGGGATGAAGCTTACGATGCCGAGCGCTTCCTGCATGAACTGACGTTTGCCCATCAGGCCGAGGCCCCCCCCTCTGCAGTGGAAAACGGTATCCGGGGGGGCACCGGGGGGGGCAGTGTCAGCAGCGACGAGCTCTACTACGACTTTCGTTTCCGCCAAGATTTCGGCTTCCGGGAGGGGGGGCGCAATGGTTTTCTGCTGGACATTCAGCGTAGCGGAGATCTGGACGGTGCCTACGACCGGCAACTGGTGGGTTTCCGCCAGAATCTGGGCGAACGCTCGGAGCTCTGGCTTCAGGGTGATGTGTTCTCGGACAAGGCCCAATCCGACGCCTATTTCAGTGGCCGGCACTATCTGAACGGGCGGAAAGGGTCGAATGAGACAAGCTGGCTTCACGCCAGCTGGATCATCCCGGATGCCTACTTCAACGACAAGACCAGCACCCCCCCGGACAGATTTACCCGTGAACCCCCCCAGAGCCTGTTTCTGCAATGGCACCAGCAAACGGAGCTGCGGCAAAGCACCACGATTTCTATCAACTGGTCGCCGGAGTCGGAGTTTGTCAGCCGGCAGGAAAATCTGACGGTTGCCAGCGACAATGTGCGCGCCGCCTTCGATCACCGCCAGCAATCCGGCCCCCCCTGGGCACTGAGCATCGCCATCGGGGGGGGAACGGAGCCGTCGCCAATACCAGCTGCAAGGCCCGCAAGAGGGTCAGCGCCGGGACTTTTCCCGCGACTACCTGAAAGTAACGACGTCAGCCCGGCTGAACGAGCATCGGTTAAAACCCCCCCGGTTCGGCTTGGCCTACATCCAGCTGGACGAGCGAGGCTTTTTTTTGGCCGGGCGATCGACGACACCGGAGATATTCGCCGGCGTGAGCCGGTCGTGTTTGCTGACATTACCCTCCAGGCCAGTGCCGCCACCACCCTCAGCCCTGCCCTTTATCTGGCGCGCCCGATATCCGGCAGTCTTTCGACGCAACGCGGGAGGACAACCACAGCGGTTCATGGGCAAACTGGCCCTGCCCCCCCTGCAATTCCGGCTCTCCGCCACGGATCGCGCAAGCCTCACCCTGAATCCTACGTTCTACCTGCACAAAGCAGCCTTTGGCGGTGGCAACCTGCAGTTTCACTGGCCAATGTAATTCAGGCCGGCCGGTCGAGGCCCGACAGCTCAACCAGCGCCGCCTCCAGAGTCGGGTAGAAATAGCTCACGCCGGGCTCCGGTTTTACGCCGGCCCGGGCCAGGGTTCTCAATGGCTGGAACTGCAAGTCGGCAATTACAATGCGGGTACCGGTTTTCCGGCAACTGGCGATCAGTTTGTTCAACGCCGCCAGGCCGCCAGCGTCGAGGATGGTCACTCCGTCCATGTACAACACCAGACCCTCAGCCTGCTGGGACAAGTCTGCCAGCTCGCCGAAGATGCGGTCAGCAGCCGCGAAAAAAAGCGGACCATTGATCTTGAACACCTGCCAGCCCTCCGGCACTCCAACCTGCTGCACCCGTTTGTTGCCGGTAATGTCAGTCACCCTGGTCATTTGTGCCATTTCACGCATGAACAGCACAGCGGCCAGTAACACCCCCCCGGTGGTGATGGCAATTACCATGTCCAGGGCCACGGTCAGGCCGAAGCAGGTCAGGAAAACCAGGATGTCGCTGCGAGGCGCGGTTCTCAGCAGGTGCACGGCTTTCGGCGCCTCACTCATGTTCCAGGCCACCATCACCAGCAACGCGGCCATGGCCGGCATGGGCAGATAGGCAAGAATGCCGGCCAGGGAGACCAGCGCCAGCAGCACCACCAGCGCATGAATCATCGCAGCCACCGGCGATTCAGCGCCGGCCCGGTAATTGGCGGCCGACCGGGCAATAGCGGCGGTGGCCGTGATACCGCCAAAGAACGGCACCACAATATTGCCAATGCCCTGCCCCCCCATCAGCTCGCTGTTGGCACTGTGGCGTTTACCGGTCATGCCATCCAGCACCACGGCACAGAGCAGGGATTCGATGGCCCCCCCCAGCATGGCGATGGCGAAGGCGGCCGGAATCAGCTCCCGGAACAGGTCCCAGGACAGGCCGAGGGGGGGGCGTCCGTCGGCCCCCCCGGCCTGCTGCCAGGGCCAGGCGAATTCCGGTAAAAACGGCGGTATGCCGGCGCCGGTACTGCCATCGGGAAGCAGGTAGCTGAAGCGTGACCCCCCCACGGTCTCAATCGCCGCGCCACCAGCGTTCAACCACAATGCCAGAAGACTGCCAACAATCACTGCTGGCAGATGAGGCGGCACCGGGGGGGTTCGTCAGCCTTGGCCAGAGCAGCATCACCGCCAGGGTAACCACCGCCACCAGCGTACTCAGTCCATCCAGCGCCGGCAGTTGCTGACCCAGGACCGCCAGCTTGTCCCAGTAATGCTCTGGCATAGCGTCAATGGAGAGCCCGAAGAAGTCTTTTACCTGCAAGGTGGCAATCACCACGCAATGCCACCGGTGAATCCCAGAGTGACGGATTCGGGGGGGATATACTCAATAAAGCGGCCCAGGCGCATCACCGCCATAATCACCAGCAACACACCGGACATCAGTGTAGCCAGCAGCAAGCCACCCAGGCCATAGCTCTGGGCGATCGGATAGAGAATCACGACAAAAGCGGCCGTTGGTCCGGAAATGCTGTAGCGGCTGCCGCCAAACAGGGCAATCAGAAAACCGGCTATGATAGCGGTATAAAGGCCATACTGCGGCGCAACCCCCCCGGAGGCAATCGCCAGCGCCATCGCCAGCGGAATGGCAATGATGCCAACCGTGGCGCCAGCCATCAGGTCCTTGAAAAAGCGCCCGCTGCTGTAGGGTTCATCAACGCAGGCCTCGCGAACGGCGTGAGCGGTACGAAGAGAAAAGAGATGGGCGCGATGGGGGGGCATGAACAGACTCTCTCAGGCCAGGCATTTGGTTACATTATATGCTCATCATCTGTACACTCAATGTTAATATGATTAACATACCATCTGTAACCATCTTCGCTGAACCTGTTGAGAACCAGAAACACCATGGAAAACCGAACTGCCCGGCTGACCCTGTTGATTGACCCTGAAAAGAAGAAAATTTTCGAGGCCCTTTGCAAGCAGGAGGACGTGACTCCCTCCCAGAAGGTTCGTCAGTTCATTCGTGAATATGTGGAAGAGCGGCTCGGGCCAGACTGGCGCGAGAGCAGCGCCCAGAAAACCGACTGACTCCGGCAACGTACAATCGGATATGAAAGCTTACGCCACCCGCCTTGTCCTGACGCTTGTAACCGTTGTCGCCTTCACAGGGTGCACGGTCATGCGCACAGAAAACCGGCCTGCACCCGTCAGCCAGTACGATGCCTTGATCGTCGACGCCGACACCGGTGATATCCTCACGGTCGCAGAGCTGGCCCGGCAACTGGCAAACACCGATGTGGTGGTGACGGGGGGGGAATACCACGGCCACCATGCCTCGCACCTTTTACAGGCCCGCCTTCAACAGGCGCTGTACCGGCACAACCCCCCCCGGCAGATCCTGTCCATGGAGCAGTTCAACCTGAACCACCAGGACGCCCTTGATGCCTACCTGGCCGGACAAACCGGTGAAACGGAAATGATCGAAGACGCGGACGCCTGGGAGAACTACAAAGGCTCCTACCGGCCCTGGTGGAATTTGCCCGAGAACACCAGCTGCCGGTTGTCGCGGCTAACGCCCCCCCGGCGGATATCGTGCGCTGTGTCGGCCGTGAGGGTAAGGACTATCTGAAACGCCTGCCAGACGCGCAACGCGCCACCCTGCCCGCACAGGCCTTCCTGGATACCCCCCCGGACTACCGTGACAAATTCGTCGACGCCATTGCCGGCAGCCACGGTGCAGAACAGACAGAACTGGCCGGGCGCCTGCTGAGCACCTATCAGGCCCAGCTGTTGCGGGACAACACCATGGCCGAGCGGATACTGATTGCACTGAATGAACACCCCCCCGGACATCAGGTTTTGCACACCACCGGCACCTTCCACAGCGAACAGCGGCTCGGTACCGTTGCGGTCCTTGAGCAACGGGCACCAGAGCTGAGCATTGCAGTGCTCTCACCGGTTGAATGGTCGCCCCCCCCGGAACAGGCGATGCCGGTGGCAGCAAACCGTCATAAGGGTGACTACCTTTACTTTATTCTGCCCCCCCTGCCTCCGGAATACCGGGATGCGGAACGCCAGCGCAGCGCCATGCAGAAACGCTTCAGCCGCCATTCAGGCACCCGCTGCGAGTGATCAAAGTGGCGCGTAAGGCGCGCCTTCCCAGCAGCCCCCCCGGTTCCCGTTAACCTGCGCAGACATCAGGACGTTTTCCGAACCGCAAGGAGTAAGCCATGAAAGTTGTCTCTGCCCTGATTATCGGCCTGTGCGCCATTGTTGCCGCTTCCCTGTTGAGCCAGGGCTTGATGGGGGGGCTGCGCACGGCCGATCGCTACGTAACGGTCAAGGGCATGGCCGAACGGGAAGTGCAGGCAGACCTGGCGCTCTGGCCCATCCGCTTTGTTGCCACCGGTAGCACGCTGGACGAAGCACAGAACAAAGCCCGAAGCAGCCGGGAAGCCATCATGGCATTCCTGAAACTGCAGGCTATTGACCAGTCAGCGGTTGAGCTCCAACGCCTGGATGTGACCGACACTCGCGCCAACCCATACGCCGGCAATAACAGCGAACAACAGTACATCATCAACCAGACCCTGATGGTGCGCGGCACCGATATCGACCGCATCCGACAGGCGGCCCAGAACGTCAGCGAACTGGTGGATTCCGGCGTAGTGTTGTCCTCAGACTACGGCCCGAGCGGCCCCCCCACTTACCTGTTCAACGGCCTGAATGATATCAAACCGGCCATGATCGCAGAGGCCACCGCGGCGGCCCGTGAATCCGCCCAACAGTTCGCTCGGGATGCCGAGGCCAAACTTGGCAGCCTGCGCCGGGCCAATCAGGGTGTGTTCCAGATTTTGGCAAGGGATCAGGCCCCCCCGGGCGTGTCGGAGCAACAACAGCCGGTGAAAACCGTGCGGGTGGTATCCACCTTCGATTACTACCTGGAGTAATCGAAAACAGGTGCCTACTGGGTGGCCACCATTTCGTCGGTCACCTGATAGTCTCCGGCCAGCCAGCGCAGGATCTCGTGAGCCGCCGGGTGATCAAAGGCATCGTAGGTGTGCATCAATGCCTGCTTTTTCTCATCGCTGATGCGTGCCAGCCCGGTGTCCTGCAGGTTAGTAGATCCTTGTGCAACTGCCCCCCCGCAAGCTCCAGCCCAAGCACTTCCCGCGCAGCATGCAAAAACGCCTGACCATACTGGTAATCCGGCCCCCCCTGGCGGTAGCATTCCGCCAGCGTGATCGCCGGGATCGTGGTCAGCACCGGCTGCAGTGCCGGATTGATGGCGTGGCCGGAAAGGTAGGCGGCATTGCCGGCAGGGCGGCCGGTAAAACCACGCAGATGCAGATGCCGGGACATGCGGTCGCCATCATTCACCGGGTAATTATCCCAGAGCAGTGGCTTGCGCCCCCCCAGCAACTTGCTGACACGCTTGAGATGGCCCGGAGAGACTTCACGGGAACAGACCTCTTCCCCCCCGGTCCAGAAAATTCTCACTTCACGGTCCAGTTCCGCCCCCCCCAGGGTTTCCAGATAGTCCGCCGGCCGCTGCCCGAACACCCGGTCCAGCACCGGATCATCGGAGTAGTAGGTGGGGGGGCACACGCTAAGCTTGCTGGCACTGGTGTTGGCTTTGACCCAGTCCACAATCTGTGCCTGGGTTCGGGCCAGGTCCGGGGGGGTAGCCGGGTGCATGTCATCAAACAGGATAGCCAGCTCCTGGATACCGAGGCGATCCAGCATTTTCAGTTTCTTCGCCAGGGCCTCCCGGGCCGCCTCATCGAAGTTATTGAAGGTTTCGAACGGGCTCAGCCCAATACCAAACCGCACACCTTCACGCCGGCAGAATCTGGCAAAGTCCGCCATTGCCTCAGCCTGCTCCGGAGGGTGCGGCTCCTGCCAGCGACGACGCAGGTAAGGATCGGCCTTGGGGGGGGCATACAGATAGAAGCCGTAACCATGGGCAAGCAGGGTATTGACCAGTTGGCGCCGTTCGGACCAGCTCCACAGGGGGGGGCCGTAAAATCCTTCAATAATTCCCAGTTCCACCGTCATAAACCTGTTGCTCCCTGTCTGCCACCCAAGCGAGTACTATACCGGACCAGCCGCCTTGATGACGGGATCGTCAGATCTCAGCAAGCATACCGTATGATTAGATCCTAGCCGCTACTGTCACAACCTGCCTAGAATAAACGATCCGGTAAAATGTTGAGTTTTCAGGAGCACAACTTTCATGCCCAATGGTCAAGACCGACTGCCCGCACTGGACGCGCTTCGAGGCATAGCGGCCCTGGGTGTGGTGCTGTTCCACTACCTCCCCCCCTATTACGACAAACTCTACGGCCACAGTTTCAGCACGCCGGACACCCTCGGTTTCGGGCGCTACGGGGGGGTTCACCTGTTCTTCATCCTCAGCGGCTTTGTCATCTTCATGACCCTGGAGCGCACCCGCAGCGCCAGCTGGTTCGGACTGGCCCGGGCCTTCCGCCTGCTGCCTGCACTCTGGGCCGGCATTGTATTGACCTGGATTGCCGTTCAACTGATGGGGGGGCCAGCTGACCGCATGGTGAGCCCCCCCGGCTCAGCGCTACTGAACATCACTCTGCTGCACGAATACCTGGGCCATCCCCCCCATGTCGATGGCGCCTACTGGAGCCTGGTGATTGAAGCCATGTTCTACGTCTGGATTGCCTTGCTGTTCTACGGGCTGGGGGGGAGCTGGCAGCGCATGCGGCCAGTACTCTGGGCCTGGACTCTGGCCAGCTACGCGGCGGTGATCTGGTGGAAGGCCATTCCCGACGGGCTGGAATTCCTGATCAAAGACCTTTTGTTTACCCGCTACACGCCCCCCCTGTTTATCAGCGGCATGCTGATCTACCGCTGGCACCGCCACAGTCGCTTGCCGGTCGCGGATCTTGCGCTATTGACACTAACCATCAGCCACTGTCTGCTCGCTTACAAGGCACCGTTCAACCTCTTTGTGCTCGGCTGTTATGGCGTTTTCGGGCTGGCTGTCGCCGGCTACCTCAACGTTCTGGCCCGGCCGGGACTGCTCTGGCTGGGCAGCATTTCATACACCCTGTACCTGGTGCACCAGAACATTGGTTATGGCGTGATTGATCTGGCTTACAAATCCGGTCTACCCGGCCAACTTGGTGTGATGATGGCCCTGGCCGTTGCCATTGGTCTGGCGACAGCTCTGCATTACGGTATCGAAAAACCCGCTCTGCGCTGGTTCCGGCAGTGGCGGAAACGTGCCGTACCGGATACCGGTCTGACGTTGATCAACGCCCCCCCGGTGCCGAAAAAAGCGGAAAATCTTGACTAGACTGAACACAACAAAAAAACCTGAAACCCATTGCCTGACAAGAGTAAGACGCCATGGAAATCAAAACCTTCGCAGACCTGATTGACTGGACACGCCAGCTCCACGCCCACCTTGCCAGGTGCCTGCACGAATCCGCCCAGAAAAATCAGAACGAACGCGCCAGCGCCTTGCTCGATTACATCAGTTCCCACGAGGCACTGCTGGAACAGGCTGTTGCCGAGTACGAGAAACAGGCCGACCCGAAAGCCATGACCACCCGCCTGTACGATTATGGCGTGCATAAACCCATCGAGAAGAACCGCACCTGCGATACCCGCTATAACGATCTGGATTTTGACGGTATTGCCCGGGAGATCTTTGATTTCCACGACCAGGTGATGGACCTGTACGACGCCCTCATCGGCAAAGCCGAGATTCCCGAGGCAAAATCCCTGCTGGAGGATCTGAAATCCCTGGAGGAGCACGAGGCCATGCTCCTGGCCAGCCAGATAGGTCGAATGAACGACATCTAACGTTAGACCAATGTCGTAGTCCGGCAATTTTTTGCTGCAGCCCACCCGCCATAGTTGCTAATCTGAACTACACTCTTGAGTTCCGGACCCCCCCACGAGGGGGGGCCGGGCTCTACTACAACAATGACAAGAGGTTAGAAGAGCAATGAAGATCCGTTCTGTTCTTTCCGCGGCTGTGCTGGCTGTGGCAACTACCTTTGCCGCCACCCACGCGCTTGCCCAAGACAAGTTCACCCTGCGACTGGCAGAAACCTGGGGGGGCCCGAACTTCCCCCCCATTTTTGGTGACACCACCAAACGCTTCGCCGAAACCGTTAACAAGATGTCTGATGGCCGACTGACCGTCCGCATTGACTCAGCCAACAAGCACAAAGCCCCCCCGCTGGGCGTATTCGACATGGTCAAGGCCGGTCAGTACGACATGGGCCACTCCGCCTCCTATTACTGGAAGGCAAGGTGCCGGAAACCCTGTTCTTCACCAGCATGCCATTTGGCATGAATGCCATGGAACAGTATGCGTGGTTCTACCACGGTGGCGGTATGGAGCTGATGCAGGAAGTGTATGAGCCCCCCCACAACATGCTGTCGTTCCCTGGCGGCAACACCGGCGTACAGATGGGCGGCTGGTTCCGCAAGGAAATCAAATCCCTGGATGACCTCAAGGGTCTGAAAATGCGTATTCCCGCTTTGCCGGCGAAGTCTTCGCAGAAGTGGGTGTTAACCCCCCCACTAACATCGCCCCCCCGGGCGAGCTCTACACCGCTCTGGAGCGCAATACGATTGATGCCGTTGAGTGGGTAGGCCCTGCGCTGGATCTGCGTCTTGGTTTCCAGCAGATTGCTGACTACTACTACACCGGCTGGCACGAACCGGCAACCGAGCTGCAGTTCCTGATCAACAAGCGCGTCTGGGATCGCCTGCCGGCAGACCTTCAGGAAATCATGCGGGTAGCCATGCGTACCGCTTCCTATGACATGCTGGTTCACTCTCAGCACGCCAACGCCGAAGCCTGGGCGAACATCAAGGAAGAGTATCCGAACGTACAGATCAAGCGTTTCCCGGATGACATTTTCCAGGCCATGTACGAGGCCAACGAGAAGCTGTTGAAAGAGGCCGCGGCAGAAAGTGAGATGGCTGCGAAGATCATTGAATCCCAGCACAATTATCTGGAGCAGAGCCGCGCTTACACCGACATTTCGGAGCGGGCTTACCTCAACACCATGGCCGAAGTCGAGTAAACTATTCGTTTATGACGAATCAGAGCCGGGATCGCTCTTCCAAGTGATCCCGGCTTTTTCATTTCCAACATTCAGAAATTCCGCGATGCGGAGGAAGAAGTTCGATGCGCTGGATTATCCGACTGGACGAGGGCCTGGCCTGGCTCTCCAAACTTTGCGGCTGGAT